>WNFL01017206.1_pt1 | contig 11767 bp, 13 predicted proteins | sample 5400361 | NCBI WGS metagenome assembly WNFL01 (sample SAMN13153351, study PRJNA577476) | soil metagenome | isolation source: 40 cm soil on Douglas fir-dominated hillslope | place: USA:California | collected 2013-09-17
GAACACGCGGTGGCTCGCCGGCTCCGGCGCGTTCTTCGACATGACGAAGAGCGACCGCCGCCCCGACGGCTGGACGTCCGCCGACGCGGCGGGACTCGCGATCCTGCCCGGCCTCGTGCGGTACGACGAGGCGTACGGCGCCGCCGTGACGGAGATCGGCCACGCGTTTCGCGTCACCGTGCGCGCGACGAACGGCTACGTCTTCCCCGCCTCGCACGAGGCCGGGAGCACCGCGGGCGCGCTGCCGATGGGCGCGCGCCTCCGCCTGAAGGCGTCGAAAGACCTCTCCGGCTTCGCGCCGGAGGTGCGGAAGATCTTCCGGGCGATGCAGACGCACGGGCTCGTCGTCGCGGACAACGGCTCGGACATGTACATCACGGGCACCTACGACACGCGCTGGGACAACGACGTCCTGAACCCGGCGTTCGGGCTCCTCACCGCGGACGACTTCGAGGTGATCCAGCTCGGGTGGAGGCCGTGCGCGGCGAAGGGAGACGTGAACGGGGACTCGGCGCTCGGCGTTGCCGACGTCTTCGCGCTGATCAACGCGCTCTTCGCGGGCGGGCCGCCGCCGGTCTGCTCCGCGGACCTGAACGCCGACGGGCTCGTCGACGTCGCCGACGTCTTCTACCTGATCGACTACCTGTTCGCGGGCGGCCCGCCGCCGCTCTGAGCCGGCGATGGCGGCTCCTCCCGCCAGACGACCGAGCCCGAGATCTCCAGCTCGTCGGCCTCGCCGCGCACGCGCTCGATCGTGAACGGCAGGCCCTCCGGCATCCGGAAGAGGACCATGTCGTCGTACGTCTTCGCGAAGAGCGGCGCGACGAGATTCACGAGCTTGCCGAGGAGGCCCTCGCAGTGCGGCTCCGTCTTGACGCCCTTCAGGACGAACGCCTTGGCCTCCTTGTCGAGGACGAGCGTCGCCCGACCCTCGGGCGCGCATCGCATCGATATGCGCTTGGAGCCGACCTTCGCGGCCACGAAGCGGAAGCGCGCGAGGAAGCACTCCTCCCCGCACGGCGCGAAGCGCACGGGCTCGATCTCGAAGCTCACCTTGTGGAGCGTCGTCACGTCCTGGACCCAGCGCGCGCGGATCGCCTCGAACGCGGCCCTCTCGATCGGGGCCCAGTTCACCGAGAAGACGTAGCGGCCCGTGACCGCGTCCTGGCTCCCAGCGCCGACCCGGGAGAGGTGCAGGTCGGCGCGGAAGGGGCCGCGGAACTCGAGGTCGACACGGCGCGGGTTCACCTCCGGCATCGGGTAGCTCACGGCGAGCGGGTGGACGAGCCGGTAGTCGAAGGCGAGCGAGACGTCGCCGTCCGCGCGACCGTTTGCGAGGCGCAGGCCGGCGGTCGTGACGTGCGCGTCCGTCAGCTCGATGCGCGAGCCCTGTCGCGCGATCTCGCCGGTCTTCCCGGTCAGGTCGAGGTCGACGAGCGCGCGGACGCCGCCCGCGCCGAGCGCGAGCTCCCGCGCCGCGAAGCGCGACGGCGCCGCGAGCTCCACGAGGATGCCCGACGGGAGGCGGAAGCGCCCCGACGTCAGCTCGAGCGCGAGGCGCGAGGCGCCGAGCTCGCTTCGCGACGCGAAGCCGTCCTCGAAGAGGAAGCGGCCGTCCTGGAGGCTTCCCGAGGCGAAGACGACGCGATCGGCCTCCCAGAGGAGCTCTCCCTTCCCGAACGCCCCGTCGAGCGTCCCTTCGGCCCGGTACGCGGAGACGCCCGACGCCGCCTCGGGACGGTAGGTCACCTCGTTCAGGACGAGACTCACGGGTTCGCCGCTCCCGGTCTCGAGCCGGAATGCGTCGCCGAACGCGAGCTCCTTGCCGGGGAAGGCGGTGACCCTCGAGTCCTCGATCCGGACATGGTCCACGAGGCGGAGGAACGCGCTCGTGAGCGAGGGCTCTTCCGGCCGCGGCTCGGCCGGGGGCGCGGCCGCCGGCGGAGCCTTCTTCGTCTTCGCCGCTGCCTTCTCGTCCACGACGAGGAGGTCGCCGCGCATCAGCTCCTTCAGCTCCGTGTGGAACCGGAGCTTCCCGATCTCCTTGCGGCCGAGGCCGCCGAGGAGCGAGAGGACGAGGCGCGACCAGAAGCCCACGCCGCGGAAGGTCGCGGAGGAGACCGCGCCGTCGTCCCCGATCGCGAGCTCGTCGATGCGGATGTCGGGCCTCAGCCCGCTGCCGCGGAGGACGAGCGACCCGGCCGGCACGCTCGCGCAGAACGCGCGGACGCGTCCCTCCCGCGCCGCGGCGTCGAGCGCGAGGAGCGGCCGTCCGCGCGCCTCGAGCGCATAGCCGAAGCCTATCGGCATGCGCCCGTCGTCGAGCGCGATCTCGACGTGCAGCGCGCCGTCCTTCACGGCGGCTCCGAGCTGGTCCGCGAATCCGTCCGCGCGCGCGGCCTGCGGAAGGAGAAGCGCGAGCGCGAACGCCGGGCGAAGACCCGCCATGATCGGCTCCATTATTCCGCTATTCCGCTGTGGCGTACGCTTGTCGCCATGAAGAATCGGAAATGGCTCCTCGCCTCCGCCGTCCTCGTTCTCGCCACCCTGCGCCTCGCGGCCGCTCCGCAGGAGAAGACCGCGCCGAAGACACCCCTCGAGGTGACGTACTACTACCTTCCCGGGTGAATGATCTGCGCGAAAGTGAAGCCCGCCGTGAGCGGGCTCGAGACCGAGTTCCCGGGGAAGGTGACCGCCAGGAACGTCGACGCGACGACGCCGGAGTCGAAGAAGGAGATCGCGGAGCTCGGGTTCACGTCGCACGGCCTCGTGATCCGCTCCACGGACGGGAAGCCGCTCTTCAAGCAGCCCGACCACAAGGTCGACGTGGACGCGGTCAAGAAGGAGCTGCGCGAGCTTCTCGCTCGCTGATCCCGCGATCGATGCCGCGCGGCCGACGGTTCCTCCCGGCGCTCTTGTCCCTCGCGCTCCTCCACGCCGCCGGGACCCGGGCGCAGGCGCCGGACACGCCGGAGGCGCTCGCGCTCGCGGGCTGGGACGAGGAGACCGGAATCTGGTTCCCACCGGACGCGCCCAGGCAGGTCTATCTCGACCGCTCCGACCCCCGGCACTCCCTGATCACCGACGTCGAGAACGCGTTCAAGGCGAGCCCCGCGCTCGCGCGGGCGATCGCCGCGCTCCGATCAGACCCGAAGAGAGAGACGAGCGCCACGCGCCTTTCCGGCAGCGTCCGGCAGCTCAAGACGATGTTCGACATGATGGTCATCGGCTTCGTCGCGCGCGAGACGGAGGAGGCCCGTGCGAGCGAAGCCTGGCGCGCGCAGGAAAAGATCTACGAGGGCTGGATGGACCTCGAGCAGGCGCGGACGCTGTCGCTCGCCGATCGCCGTGCGGCCTGGCAGCGCCTCTTCGAGGAAGCGCAGACGAGCGAACCCGACGGCGCCCTCCGCCGGGCCTTCACGATGCTCGGCCTCTCGCCTCAGGCCGACCTCTCCGTCTTTCGCATCCTGGCGACGCAGAACTACACCGGGACCCTCATCGAGCCGCGCTTTCTCGGGTCTCTCCGCAAGGTCCTCGACCGCGAGAGCTCGGACGGGCGGCCCGAGGCCTGGCGATGGCGGATGGCGCTCCGGAATTACCTGTACTACGTCGGCGAGCTGAACGAGGCCCGGGCGCTCTCGCATCGGCTCCTCGGGGTCGAGGACCTCGCGATCTGGGAGAGCGACAACCGTCTCTTCTCCGCTCTGCTCGACAGGCTGGCGGGCGACCCCGGGCCGCTCCGCGCCGCGATGGCCGGCTGCGAGATCCCGGAGGATTGCCGCGGCGTGATCCACCACATCTCGGCCCGGCTCCTCGACCGGATCGGGGAGAAGGCTCCGCGCGCCGTCGCGGACATCTTCGCGGAGGACGCGGCCGCCGCGCCGACGGACTGGCCCAACAGGCTCGACGCGATCCGCCACGTGGCCGTCCTCGACCCGGGCCGGGCGCGTGCGATGGCGATGGAGCTCCTGGAGGTCCCCGCGACGATCGCGCCTCTCGGGGCGCGGCTCGACGCGTTCGCGGTGGTGGGGAGGAGCTCCGCCACGCTGAAGGAATTTTCTCGCGCTCAGGGCGCGTGGGACCGATACCTCGCGACCCTCCGGTACAGGCCGGCGCCGTTGCCCGCCGACGCCTGGCGGCGTCTGACGCCGATCCCGCAGCAGGAGTCGGGCGCGCGCGCTCCCGACGCCGACGGCGGCTGGCTGGAGATCAGCTACGCGCTCCAGAAGAAGGCCGAGGCCGCGATCGCCGCGCGCGACTTTCCGCTGGCCCGGCGGAGCATCGAGGCGTTGATGGCGACGGCGTTCGCATTCGCGGACTCGGCGGAAAAGACCCCGGACGCGTTGTGGAAGCTCGTGGACCTCGAGGGCCTCTCGCCGGAGGATCGGGCGAAGCTGACCGAGGTCCTCGACAAGGAGCGCTCCAAGCTCGCGGTGACGGCGCGCGACGAGCTTCGCTACGTGCGCTCTCTGCTGCGCGACCTCGGGAACGCGCTCGTCTCCGCGGGGCGGACCGCCGACGCGAGACGCGTGGCCTCGTACCTCCTCGCGAGCCCCGAGAAGGAGCACGCCCTCTTCCCCCACCTCGTGGTCCTGTTCTACGAAGCGCGAACGCGAGGTGAGCCGATGTCGCCCGCCCCCGCTCCCTGGGAGGATTCGGGGCGATAGGATCGAGCGCGGAGGGCGGAGATGGCCGAGCTCAAGACGAAGCAGACGGACGCCGACGTGGGCGCGTTCCTCGACCGGGTCGCCGATCGCGGCCGCCGCGAGGACTGCGTCACGCTCATCGGGCTGATGAAGCAGGCCACGAAGTCCGAGCCGAAGATGTGGGGCTCGAGCATCGTCGGCTTCGGGAGGCGCCACTACAAGTACGCGAGCGGGCACGAGGGAGACACGTGCATCCTCGGATTCGCGCCGCGCAAGGAGGCGCTCGCGCTCTACCTGCTGGGCGGCCTCGAGCCGCTCGGCAAGCACCTCGCACGCCTCGGCAAGCACAAGACCGGGAAGGGATGCCTCTATATACGCCGTCTCGAGGACGTGGACCTCGCGGCGCTCCGGGCCCTCCTGAAGCAGGCGGCGGCGCCGCCGCTCAAGCGCGCTTGAAGTACTGGATCTCGCGCTCGTGCTTCGCCGCGGCCTCCCGGCTCTTGAACGTGCCGAGGTTCCTTCTCTTCCCGGTCTTCGGGTCGAGCTTCCTCGAGTAGAGCCGGTAGCCGCCCGATTTCAGCTTCCTGATCACGGCACACCTCTTGTGGACTCGATGCAACCGCCGCGCCCGCGGCCCGGAGACTAAGATCGACGCCAGGTGACCGCGAGACCCCCCGGCGCGAGGCCCGCCTTCTTCTGGGTCATCGCCGCGCTCGGGGCGGCCGCCGCCGCCGCGCACCTCCTCGGCGCCGTCTGGCTCTTCAGGTACGGGCCGGTCAAGAAGGTCACGGGGTGGCGCGCGGCGTACGAGCGCGACGCGTGGATCGTGAGCCGCGTCGATCCGAAGGGGCCGGCGGCGGGTCTCCTCGAGGAAGGCGACCGCCTCCTCGCGATCGACGGCGACGCCCGGGCGGCCGCCGTCGGCCCGTTCTTCAGGATCCTTCAGCTCGCGCCGGGTCGGGATTACGAGCTCCGCGTCGCCAGGCGGAGCGAGCCCCGGGCGGCGCGCCTCACGCTCGCGGCCCTTCCTCGAGGGCGGGGCGAGCTCGGCTACCTCGTCTCGCTCCTGCTCCTGGCCGCCGCGTTCCTCGCGACTTCCCTCGTCATCGGCATGCTGAAGCCGGACGACCCGATCGCGCGCTGGGGCGCGATGGCGCTCTTCTTCCCGTCGTTCACGCTCCTCGAGGCGGCGATCTCGCCTCTCTTCGCGTCGATGAGCCGCCTCGACGCGGCGCTCTTCCTCGCGATCCCCGTCCCGAACCCGTTCCACCTCGCGGTCGCGTTCGCGTTCTACTCGCGCTTCCCGGCGGGGGTCCCGAGAGGCCGGCTCGCCGCCCTCTGCGGCCGCGTCTTCTTCGCGCTCGGCCTCGCGCTCTGGATCGCGGAGGAGCTGATCCGCCGGCTCCTCGCTCAGGCGCCGCTGCCCGCGTCCGGGCTCTTCACGGCCTCGCTGCCGGGCCTGCTCGCGTTCGAGCGGCTCGACCGGCCGTACTCTCTCGTCGCCTTCGCGGCGATCTGCGGCATCATCGCGTACCGGCTCCGCCGTGTCGTGGAGCCCGATCAGCGCCGCAGGATGCGCTGGATCGCGTACGGCTCGCTGGCCGGCCTCGTCCCGTGGCTCCTCTACTCGGCGCTCTCGCTCGCGTTCGCGGGCGCGGTCGGCTCGGGCTGGCTCGCCGTCGCGAACCGCGTCGCGAATCTCGCTCTCGTCATCGTCCCGATCGTCACGGGCTTCGCGATCGTCAAGCACCGCCTGTTCGACATCAACGTCGTCGTCCGCCGCACGCTCCAGTACCTCCTCGCGAGGAACGTCCTCACCGCCGTGACGGCGCTCGCGATCGTCGCGTTCGGCGCCACGGTCTACGAGAACCGGAACCGGACGCTCGCGGAGATCTTCCTGCACGGCACGGACGCCTTCGCGCTCTGCGTCGCCGGAGCCGCGCTCCTGCTGGCGCGGAAGCCCCTTCGTGAATGGCTCGACCGGCGGTTCTTCCGCGAGGCGTACGACCGCGAGAGGATCCTCGTCGACCTCGCGCGCGACGTCGGCAGGCTCGACTCCTCGTCGGAGATCTCGCGGCACGTCAGCCGTGAGATCGACGCGGCGCTCCACCCGAAGTCGATCCGGGTCTTCCAGCGCGATCTCGACCGGAGCTCGCACGTCCTCGTCTGGTCCTCGAGCGAGGGGACGCCCTCGCTCAGGATCGCGGACGATGCCGCGGTCCTGAGCCTGATGGAGGGCGAGGAGAGGCCGCGCGACGTCCCGTTCGACGAAGGCGAGCTCCCCGACGTCGAGAGCCGATGGCTCGAGGAGCTCGGGGTGACGCTGATCGTCCCGATGCGCGCGAGCGACCAGCGTCTCGTGGGGCTCCTCCTCCTCGGCGAGAGGCGGTCCGAGGAGCCGTACGGTCCGAACGACCGGAAGCTCCTCTCCGCGATCGCCGGCCAGATGGCGCTGTTCTACGAGAACAGCCTCCTGAAGGGACGCGTGGAAAGGGACGAGCGCTACAAGAGGGACGTCCTCTCGCGCTTCGAGGACGGCGGGCGCTTCGTGAAGGAGTGCCCGAAGTGCGGCGCGTGCTTCGGGGGCGCGACGTCCTCGCGCTGCCCGACCGACGGCAGCGAGCTGATGGCGTCGCTCCCCGTCGATCAGACTCTCCTCGGCCGCTACCGGCTCGACAAGCTGATCGGGCGCGGCGGGATGGGCGCGGTCTACGAGGCGCACGACCTGCGCCTCGGGCGGTTGGTGGCGGTGAAGATCCTCGTCGGCCCGCGCTTCGTGAACCGTGCGTCGGTGCGGCGTTTCGAGAGGGAGGCGCGCGCCTCGGCGAAGCTGAACCACCCGAACATCATCTCTGGAGCTCGTCCGCGGCATCACGCTCCGCTCCGAGATCAAGAGGCAACGCCGCCTCGAGCCCCGCCTCGTCGCCGCGTACTTCCGCCAGATCCTCGAGGGCGTGCGCGCCGCGCACGCGGCCGGCGTGGTCCACCGCGACCTGAAGCCGGAGAACATCCTCCTCAAGAGAGAGCGCGAGTCGACGACGACGATCAAGATCCTCGACTTCGGCCTCGCGAAGATCTCCCTCCTCGAGCTCGCCGACCCCGACAGCTTGACGCTCCCGGGAACCGTGGTCGGGACGCTCGGCTACATGTCGCCCGAGCAGGTCTCCGGTGCGAGGACCGACGCGCGGACGGACGTCTTCGCGCTCGGCGTCCTCGCCGTCGAGACCCTCACCGGCCGGCTTCCGTTCCGCGGCGCGAGCGCGCGCGAGCTGATGATCGCGACGCTGAACGACCCTTACCACCTTCCGGGCGACGGGCCGGAGATCGAGGCGCTCGACGCGGTCCTCCAGAGGTGCCTCGCGAAGGACCCGTCTCTTCGCTACGCGACGGTGACGGAGCTCGCGGAGGAGCTCCTGCCCGCGCTGCTCGACTGCCCGCCGTTCGCGCCGCCGCCTGGGGAAGACCCGAACGAGCTCCGCACGCGAAACCTGAAGTGAGACGCCGCACGATGGCGTGAACCGGCCCGCTCGCGCTATCGTTCGGGACGATCCGACGGAGGAGAACTCATGGCCGAAGAGACGTGGTTCGTCGCCATGGATGGTCAGCAGCTCGAGGGCGCTCGCCCCACCGATGAGGTGCGGACCCTCATACGGGCCAATCCGTCGAAGAAGATCGTGGTCTGGAACGAGAAGATGACGGGCTGGGCGGACCCGGCGACGGTCCCGGCGTTCCGCGCCGCGGCCGCGCCCCCCGAGGCGCCCGCTCCGCCCGCGGCTCCGCCGCCCCGGCCGGCGCCGAACCCCGTCGCCGCCGCGGTCGCGGCGAGCGCTCCCGAGGCGCGCGCGACGCTCCACCGCGAGGTGCACTTCTTCCGCGGTCTTCTCGACTTCAAGTTCGAGGAGTACGTCACGCCGAAGATCATCCGGACGCTCTACATCCTCTCGCTCGTCCTCGTCGCGATCGGATGGCTCGTGATGATCGTGTCGGGCATCGGGATGATCGTGGCCGGCTCCAGGTACGGCGGGATGACGGCCCTGATCGGCATCCTCTACCTCGTCCTGTCCCCGCTCATCGCGATCATCCAGCTCACGCTCATCCGCGTCTTCTTCGAGCTCGTGCTCGTCTTCTTCAGCATGAAGGAGAGCCTCGAGAGCCTCGACGAGAAGATGGGCAGGGGCGCCTGATCGTCGCGGGCTAGCCTCTCTCGACCCGGAACATGTAGCAGCCGTAGCCGTCGTTTCGCGCGTGGAGGTAGGCGATCTCCCGTCGGGCGAGGAGGCGCGCGATGACGTCCTCGACACGCGCCTCGCCGACGAGCTCGGCGTCCACGATCTCGTCGGACTCCGAGTACGCGCGGAGAACGACGTGGTGTCGGGGGAATTCCGCCGGGTAGGAGGCGCCGCCGCTGGACGGGACGCAGGGCCTCTCGTGGATGAAGATCGGCCCCGTCTCCGCGTACGGCTGCTCCGAGGGGAACGGGCGGTGCGAGAGGAGCAGGACGGCCTCGCCGGGCTCCGTCAGCTCGAGGCAGGCGCGGCACTGGTGTCTCTCGCCGTCCGTGCGGACGAGAACGGGGCGCCCCGCGGCGTCGCGCCGCGTGGCGCGGATCCTCGCCGCGAGGTCCGGGGAGAAGGGGACGATGCGGAACGGGACGGTCGTCTCGGCTTCGTTCATGCGCTCAATGTGCGGCCGCCGCGCGAGGAGATGTGGCAACCCGCGGACACCGCATCGGGGGCGGGCTAAGATCCGCCGCCCGGAGGGATTTCGTAGAGATGCACATGCGCGCGGCCGTGCTCCCGGCGCTGGCGCTCCTCGCGCTCGCGGTCCCGTTCCGGCAGCGCCACGCCCCGATGTCCTTCGACGAGGTCGTGAAGGTCGCGGAGGCGAACGCCGGGACGCCCGACGGGAAGGTGTACGCGGCGTACGTGACGCGCCACTTCGCCGAGCAGCACGCGACGAGCCTGAGGGAGTGCACCCAGACGGCGAACGAGCCGGAGAAGACGCCGTTCACGATGGCGCTGAGGATCGGGAAGAAGGGCGTCGTCGAGGAGGTGCTCGTGAAGCCGGAGACGCGTGCCGGGGTCTGCATGGCGCGCGGGACCGTGAACGACCACCTGAAGAAGCCGCCGGCGCCGTCCTACTGGGTGCTCGTGCCGCTCGTTCCCGCGCCGTGACCTCCGCGACGAGCTCAGAGGGTGTGAAAATATCTGGAAGGGGTCGCCCTTCGGGTTGCGGGCGGCACGGCGCATCTGCTGCGTTGTCGCTCCTCGACGATGCGCTTGCATCGACTTCGTCGCTCCGCCTTGCATCTGCACCCTGGCGCCCGCAACGCGGCCCCTCCCAGATATTTTCACCCCCTCTCAGTGGTCCGACTTCCCCCAGAGCTCCTGGAGCCGCCTGTCGCGCCCGCAGCCTGACCGGTAGAACTTGTACCGGACCGGATTCTTCTTGTAGTACTCCTGGTGATAGGCCTCGGCGGGCCAGAACTGCATGGCGTCCACGATCTCGGTGGCGGCCGGGCGGCCGAGCGTCCTCTCCACGTCCTTCTTCGACTGCTCGGCGAGGCGGCGCTGCTCGGGGTCGTGCACGAAGATCGCGGTCCGGTACTGCTCGCCCTTGTCGCAGAACTGCCCCGCCGGGTCGAGCGGGTCCACGTTCCTCCAGTAGACCTCGAGGAGCTTCGCGTACGAGACCTTCTTCGGGTCGTAGAGGACCTCGACCGACTCGGCGTGCCCGGTGCCTCCGGAGGAGACCTCCTCGTAGCTCGGGCTCTTCTTCGAGCCGCCGGTGTACCCGGCCGTGGTCGAGACGACGCCTTCGAGCTTGTCGAACGGAGGCTGCATGCACCAGAAGCAGCCGCCCGCGAACGTCGCCTTTGCGAGGCCTTCCGGCCTGGCGCCCGGCGCCGGGACCGCGAGAGCGAGGGCGAGCGGGATCGCGAGGGCGGCGAGCGTCTTGGACATCGTCTTCTCCCCATCTCTATGGCAAAGGGCCGCGAGTTTCTTCCATCATAGGGGGGTGCCCCGCGTCCACCTGCCTCGCCGTCCCGAGGCGCCGCGTCCAGGGGGTCGTCCTCGGGTGTCTCGGAATGCTCGCCGGCACCCTCGCCGCGCTCGCCTACACGCTCTTCCACCTCTCGCGCGGGCTCGCCATCGACTCGATCCCGCACGAGCCGGCGGCGCAGTGGTTCGTGGCCGCTTTCGGGTGGATCGGGCTCCTCGCGATCCTCGCGATGGCGCTCGTGCCCTCCGTCCGGGCGTACGTGAACCGGCGGTTCCCTGGCGCCCACGCCCCGAAAACGAGCGAATCCGGGTAACATCTCCGTAGTTCGCGCGAAAGGACGGAGACGATGCCGACGAAAGATACGAAGACGACGAAGGGCGGAAAGCCCGCCGCCAAGAAGGCCGGAGGACTGGGATTGCTGCGCCCGGTGCAGCCGAGCGCCGACCTCGCCGCCGTGGTCGGGAGCGGGCAGATGCCGCGCACCGAGGTGACGAAGAAGGTCTGGGACTACATCAAGGCGAACGGGCTTCAGGACCAGAAGAACCGGCGGATGATCAACGCAGACGCGAAGCTGAAGCCGATCTTCGGGGGCAAGAAGCAGGTCTCGATGTTCGAGATGACGAAGCTGGTCAACGGACACCTGAAGTAGACGGTGCATGGCCTGGGCGCGCGGCTCGCCGTGCGCCCGGCCCTTTGGACAGTCGCGCAACGCTTCGGCGCTTCCGATAATCGGGCGTCATGCTCAAGGCCTACTACCGTTCGAGCCGGGCGGCGCTCGTCGCGGGCGTCGCGGCGTTCGCCGTGTCGATCCTCCTGATGCGCACGTTGCACGTGCCGGCGAATGTCGTGTTCGCGCCCGGGCTGCTGCTGCAGGGTTTCCTCAACTCGCTCGGCGCGGACCTGCCGCGGCGCATGGCGGTGCCGACGACGCTCTTCGCCTGGTGCCTCGCCGCCGACGCGGTCTTCATGATCGTGCGCCGCCCGTGGCGTGCGCCCTCCCGGCCGACCGCGTAACAAAGGGTTCGGCTGCGCGCGCAGCGCGTCAGCCGCAACCCGTTACGCGGCGGCTCCCCCGGCTCTTTTCATTTCTTCCCGAACAGCTTGTCGAACGCGGCGCG
>WNFL01110392.1_pt1 | contig 11765 bp, 13 predicted proteins | sample 5400361 | NCBI WGS metagenome assembly WNFL01 (sample SAMN13153351, study PRJNA577476) | soil metagenome | isolation source: 40 cm soil on Douglas fir-dominated hillslope | place: USA:California | collected 2013-09-17
AGAAGTCAGTGGAAGGCTCAGTTTCGCCTCTAGTAGTAACCACGTACACCCGGTCTCATTATAGTAAACGGAGATCCTCTCCAGTTGCAAGTCATTAGTTCCCTTGTACCTGACAAGATCAGGGTCAAAAACCAGAAAGCGGTCGACTCAGAGAAGACTCACAAGCCGTCCCGCTCGATACCATGCTCGTCCGAAACGACCTCCCAGAATTTGGCACCTGAGACACGAGCATACGATTAATAACAAATGCCTGATGGATCTGCATGTGTGAAGCGAAGGAAGCGTGGCAGCGTTCGAGCGCCGAGAGTGAGAACGACAAAGGGTGGTTTATCATACCAATTTGGTTGCCGCACTGTGAGGTTGGGCGAGATGGGGTCCCATCAGCTCAAAAGTTGGATCACGAGGTGATGGCCGACTACTGACCTGGCCAGTCTGGAGGTGCACAATTTCACGCATGCTGGATGGGTTGATCGTTCAGATACGTCGTGGGGCGGGCGAGGAGGGCGAAAGGGGGTTAGCCGTACGCGATGGCAAGCGTGGTGCGCAAAAGCGAATGGGGCCATCGGTGGGGACGACGGAGGACGATAGGAAGAGAGCGATACTCACATGAACGGAGAGAATACGAAGGACGGTTTGCGATGTAAAAAGGTTGGAGGGAGACAGAGTCCACGAGTCCAAAGTCCACACCAAACTACCAAACATCAAACTGTCGAAATAAACTGGTCTCAAACCTAAATCGCGCTCATAGCTTCTCCAGGCAACTCGCATAGCAAGCAAGAAGCCATGTTTATGAGTGGCAAACCGATTACATGACAATCCTACTTCCCGAGCCAGTTCAAGGTCTTTACGCCACTCCGGATGGCCAACCTCACAAAACAAGGGGTCTAGAGCAGCTATACAACCCCAGAAAATCCAATCTAGATCATCTTTAACTAGTCTTGTGACCTGCGGCGCTTGACATGCAAGGGCTCACCTGCTGCTGGAGGGCATCCTCCCCTGCTCCTCCGACACTCCTCTACTACCCGCAGTACTCCTACCGTGCTTTCCGACACGCTCTGACTAGAGGCGCTCGGCCATCGATTGTCGTGCACAGCAGGCACAACACCCACACCGCACTCTTGGACCCCTCTCCTCCTTCAAACAACGCACGAGGTATCAATAAACGAGTCATATAAAGCATCTATATGCATCCTGGAACCAGTCTTATCGCCTTGACCCCCTTCACCGCCCCAAATCGACCGGTTTGGTCGGAAGTAGATGACGCACGCCTGTATGCGTCAGACGATGATGAAGTCCATGGTATTGACGATAGAAAGCTGTCGTTCCGAGTCAGGGCGTTGGAACTGTACCACGCGTGTGTCTCAAATGACATGCGAACAAGCGCGGATGACTAACGGACATGTAGGAACGTAGGGTTGCTGCTTATCATCGTATCTCAGTTATTCGGAGTCGGTATGAATACATGCGTCAAGCTTCTGCAGTCTTCCGATCCCCCAGTGCCGCCTTTCGAGATCGTGTTCGTTCGTCAGATAGTCACCTATTGCGTGTCCTTGTACTTCTTAATACGACAAGGAGTGCCTTATCCTGGTATGTGCCTGACTTGGGCTTCTTTGCTTCGTTCATTCAATTGACCATTTGTGTTAGTTACTGGTCCACCCGAAGTACGGATGTTGTTGGTTTTGAGAGGCGTATCTGGCTTTCTTGGTACTCGGAAGCATTTACACATCTATCCTCACCTGTCCTGACGATCCAACAGGACTCTTCGGGATGTACTACAGTCTTCAGTATCTCTCACTCCCCGATGCCATTACAATAACGTGAGCTCACAGTGGAAAATATGACCCAAGGCTCCAACACTTTGTTTGGCAGATTTCTCACTCCCACTACAACCGCGATTGTAGCCTACCTCCTACTACGGGAACAGCTGGCACGATCCGAACTTATCGCTGGTTGTACGTACCTAAAGTTTCTTAGACTGCTTATCTTACTTCCATTCCGCCAGTTTGCTCTCTGCTCGGGGTAATATTGATTGCAAGACCTGAATTTATCTTTGGACATCGAGCCTCTGAACAGGGCGAGTCGATCGAAGAGGTAACCTCTGCTCAAAGGCTAAGTGCAGTAGGGTTAGTGTCGAATTTCTAGTCTTGGAATTCTTCTTAGAGCGATTCCCTACAGAATGGCTCTCATGGGGGTGCTTGGCGCGACTGGAGCATGTATGTTCCAGCAACTCCGATTACACGTCGTCACTAAACCCTTACTGGCACAGTTTGTTCCATTCGTGCAATCGGAAAACGTGCTTCGCCTCTTCACTCAATGACCTTCTTCTCCCTGTGGTGCTGTATCGCGTCCTTCGGCGGGATGCTGATTTTCAAGACTCCCGTTGTGTGGCCGAGTAATATCTCATGGGTGCTATTGATGGTAGGGATTAGCCTGAGTGGCTTCACCTTACAATTATTCCTCACCATGGGCCTCCAACGAGAGACAGCATCGAGAGGAAGCTTGGGGACATATACCCAAATCATCTTCGCTGAGATATCAGATAGAATCATATTCCATACCAAACCGTCTGTACTCAGTCTAATTGGGACAGGCATCATTCTCACCAGTGCAGTCTATGTTGCGGTGAGCGATTTCCACTATGCTTCAATTATTTGATGTGACCTTATGACTGTGGCACAGTTGATGAAGAGCCGAGAAGTCCCTGGGGAGGCAAACGGCTATATTCGCATTCGCTCCATAGACAAACGAAGGTCCGAAAGAGTAGGATTGGGTGCCGATCATACAGCACATGAAGATTCGCGAGAGCTGGTGTCCGACGATCTCAGTGAGCGATCGACCCGCGATTTGGAAAACCCGCGAAGTTCGATGGAGGATGTATAGAAGTGGAAAGCAACGATACTGGACTTGGATAGGCATATTAGGAGGCTGTGGTGTACAAACATTTGGGAGTGCATGTGTGTAGAGGCTGGTCACGAGATTATGGCATGAAGCGTTCACTCCCAGAACACACGGGTCTACGAATTCGGGAATACCGGATCAAGCGGGAAATCCGTTGTTTTGCCACCACCCACCCACCTTGAACCACTCCCCCATGACATCGACCCTTCCGGAAGCGCCACCCAACCTCAAGCTGCTACTCATTGGCAACAGCAGTGTCGGGAAGAGCTCTCTACTCACCAGATTCACTGATGCCAGCTTCACGCCCGAGGACGAGAGCAGCGCCACCATCGGCGTAGACTTCCGCGTGTGCAAGATGGAAGTGAAGGGAAAGAAAGTAAAGCTCAGCATCTGGGTACGTACTTGTACCCCAGTGTTTGGTCCCCCGCTCAAATAATGGGCCTGCAGGACACAGCAGGTGAGAATATCACACCGTGTCCGAGCCGGCGTGCGTTGGGCCGGGCGCGGCGCGTTGGGGAAGCGTGGCAGCTCATCTCTCGCAAATGACCAGGGCAGGAGCGGTTCAGAACAATAACAAGCTCGTATTATCGAGGTGCACAGGGCATTATCCTCGTTTACGACATAGCCAACCGAGAAACATTTGACGCCCTACCGCGATGGTACACCGAGCTCGAGCAGTTTGTCAGCCCGCACGTCGTCAAGATACTAGTTGGTGAGTCATACTATTACATTCGTACGTGCCTATCGCTGACGTTGCCGCAGGGAACAAGCTGGACAAGGTGCTTCCACTCCGTTGCTGTGATGTCAAAGTTAACGCAGACGTTGCACATGTAGGAGTTCAGTAGAACAGTATCAGAAGAAGAGGGACGAAAATTCGCTGAGAGAACTGGTAGCTTATTCATCGAGGTGAGGCAGCAACTCGAGCGCCTACCAAATATAAGTCGCTCAATAACACATAGGCGAGTGCGAAGACTGCGGTGAACGTGAAGGAGGCCTTCATAGAACTCGTTGAGAAGGTAAATGATTCGTTCCCTACATAGGTGGCTGAGCATTGAGAATTTTCAGATTCTCGACAACCCGTCACTCTACGCTCCAGTAGGAGCACAGACTAGGACAACCACGGCAGCAAACAATAGGACTATGCCTGGAGCCATCGATTTAAATGCCACTAATGACGATCAGGGGAGCGGCTGCTCTTGTTAGACATATCTCTTCCCCAAGACACCCAGAACAACTTGCTCGTATTACATAGGTATATAATGTATTGTTTGTATAGGACGCCCCAGTCCATAATACTTCTTCACCCCGTATTTGGTTTTCAGCACATAACACTGGCGAGGAGAGCCATTCGGACCTTTGAAAAAAATTAGTAAGGGATCGAAAGGTCATGATTAAGTACCTACAAAGAGACCATATCGCATCTGCCGGAAGTATACCGCTCTTCGAGAATCGAAATCGACGTCCGGGTCAATTTCTAAGTTGAAGTCAGCCAAATGGGAATTATGAGTGGCCCGAGTACGCACCGTTGACTCGTGGAAGTGGATGCATGACAATCATATCCTTCTTTGCCCTTGCCAAGAGTGCATGATTGATCACATAACTTGACTTGACTCGCTCCCAATCTTCGATATTCTCAAACCGTTCCTTCTGGACTCGAGTAACATATAGTACGTCCGTTTCCGCCAATACTTCCTCCAGGGACTCACAAATCTTGACGGGGATGGCCGCGCGTCGGGCTTCTCTTGTCACATAATCCGGCATTGCGAGCTCGGCCGGAGAAACGAAGTTGAGGCGGACGGAGTAGAAAGTGAGGAGCGTCACAAGCGAGTGTACTGTGCGGCCATGCTTGAGGTCACCCAAAAGCGTGATCGTACGACCGTTCACAGTCCCAAGTTCAGAGCGAATGGTGTACACGTCGAGAAACGCTTGAGAAGGATGTTCGCCCACACCATCTCCGGCGTTGAATATTGGAACTGGGGAGTACTTGGCTGCAGTTTGGGCGGAACCGACGGTCGGGTGGCGAATGACAATGCCATCCGCGTAGCTAATGAGGTGTTAGTGACCTACGAAAGGAATCGAGGATGATTCGTACCTTGCCAGGGTACGAATGGTATCCTGCAGAGTCTCTCCTTTGACAACGGAACTGTTGTCTGCTGTAACCTGCACGACTTCTCCACCGAGTCGCTTCATAGCCGCCTCGAATGATGTGCTCGTTCGTGTGCTCGGTTCGTAGAATATGGTAGCTAGTATCCTGCCCTTCAAGAGTTCAATGCTTCCATTCCTCTCGACCTGGAGTCGCATCTCGTGAGCGAGGTTGAATAGGTCATGGAGGTCTTGGTGTGAGAATTGCTTAACAGACAGGATGTGTTTGCGATGGAAACTCGGGTGGGGTTTGAGAGATAGAAGTGATGTCGAGAGCGGCGCTGTAGGGGGCAAAAGGCGCACCGTTGCAGTAGAAGATATTGTAGATTGGGCTACAGCTTCAGGACTTGCTCCCACTCGACCAAGGGAACCAGAGGCAAACGATGGGGGGGTGACCGTTTCGGACGCGTGGATGGACGGCCGGCGCACTGATACAAATGAACCACGATTGGTCCGGTCGGTGTGAGCCTTTGAGTGTGGCATCAAGGCCAGGATATCGCGACCCTTTGCAGCCGTGAAGGAGGCACCGTCCAGGAACGCAGTCTTGTTCTCAATAATAACCCGGTTTACTGCGCCCACGACGTTTCGGCCTTGCAAGGGCGACCAGCATTTCGCCTTGTGCTTGAAGAGGGTTGGGCGATTGACGACTACTTCAACCTGAGTGTTGGGAAGATCTGCAAGGCCGAATATCTTCACGGGGTTGTCGTGCAGCCGTAATTTGATGTCATTGAAGGTCAGGCGCTTGTCTGCAACGGCAGTGAGGAGGAGAGGCAAAGCTTCTTCCACGCCAGACCCAGGTAGTACGTCCTTCCCGAGCTGCTGACTGAGCTCATAGGGCAGACTTCCAACAGAGAACGCATCAATGACATCGAGAGACTTCCACAGTGCCATCTGATCCTCGACGGAAGGCAAGCAGACAACACCTTCGAAGTCGTTCGTGTTGAAGAAGAACGAGTAGACAGCAACATCGCAAGTTACTCCGAGCTTCTTCTCTTTACTAAGTCGGATGAGTTGCATGTCTTCCTTCGTTCTTATGTCCGTGATATGGACTTTGCGGTTATGCAAGCTGGCTAGGAGCAAGATCGAGGCCAAGTCGTTCTTCTTTGCGTCTGTGATAATCGGCTTGTCCACTGGCCAACTGGCAAAGTGACTGGCAATAGTCGAGAGGTTACAAACAACCGCTCGGCTGCTGAAGGGAATGAAGAGAGCCTGGGTTTCGCCTTGAATCTCCTCGTTCAATGTCTTAGCGTTCGAAGGCGAAGCGGTTACAGACAATGAGTAGTTGCAGTGCGAATGCCCAGCTGCGTTCTTCTGCGCGATCGTCAGACTTTCATCGCCAATAATGTTCCCGTGAATGCCGACAGGGCTCAAAATGGCGGTGGCAAATCCTCCACACACGGAAGCCTTCGAAGCTTCTGTATAATCTGACGAACCAGATAGCGCAATACCGGGGACGAATGCACAAATATTGACAAGGCCGGGGAAAACGTGAGTGGTGTGGGAGGTTTTGTAATCAACCGAGGAGATCTCCAGGGACATCTTGCGGACAAGGGCTTCAGCCAGTAGCTTCGCGCACTTGACATTGGTGACCAGGGGAATGTCAAAATCAATAGCCATTCGGCGCGTACGGTAGCCTTTGGTCGTATAACTAGAAGGTCGCCTATACCGGTTCTTGGAAGGCAGGTTGATGTACATGTCGATAAGGTTCTTCGCGAGATGCTGTGTCAACGAGTACTCGGACTTTTGCTTCTCGGTGACATCTGAGAAGTCGTCAGGCAATGCTTCGAGGTACTGTAGAAAACTCGGTAAGACGCTATTCTGATATGCAGGATTGCGGGGCGCACCTTGCATGGGACATGGTGTTCGTTGAAGAAGTCGGCAGTCCCGGAAGTACCAAAGAGAACGTATCCAGCCGCGTGCAATTTTTGCACAGAAGATAGCATTTCGATCTTTTCCTTGAAGCTACCGATCGAGAGCAAAATGTTCTTCTTGGGAAGAACGATACCGGTTGACAACAGTGCCTTGAGATATGCCTCATACTTGTCCTTACCGAAGCAAGCGACTTCTCCAGTAGACGCCATCTCCACACCGAGGATAGGGTCAGCGCCCGACAATCGACCGAAGCTGAATTGGGGAACCTTGACACCAACATAGTCGGCAGGTAGCTCGACCGCTGGGTAGGCTTCGACAGGAATACCTAGCATGACCTTTGTAGCTAGCTCGATAGCATCCACCCCAGTAACCTTAGAGACGAACGGGAACGAGCGAGCCGCACGGAGGTTGCACTCGATAACCTTGATCTGGTTGTTCTTCGCCAAGAACTGGATATTATATGGCCCAGTTACATTGAGTGCTGCACCGATCTTCTGCGTCGCGTCCTCGATTCGGCGCACCGTTTCGGGGTCAAGGTCCTGTGGCGGCAAGACGAGAGTAGCATCACCAGAGTGCACACCGGCGTTCTCAATGTGCTCCGAGATATAGTGCATGACGAGCTTGCCAGCCTTCGCAATGGCGTCCACCTCGATTTCTTTGGCCTCTTCGATGTACTTGGTGATGACGACTGGGTGCTCGCGAGAAACAGCAGTGGCCTGGGTGAGGTACGTGTGCAGGTCGTCTGAGGACGAGACGACATTCATTGCTGCACCGGAAAGGACGTACGACGGCCGCACGAGCACGGGGTATCCGACCTTCTGGCAAAAGTTTTCTGCATCGTCGAAGCTGCTGAGCTCCTTCCAACGCGGCTGGTCGACGTTGATCTGGTCAAGCAAACGAGAGAACTTGTATCTGTTCTCGGCGGTGTCGATCATCTCGGGGGAAGTGCCGAAGATGTTGACATTCTGGCGGTGAAGCGGAAGAGCGATATTGTTCGGCGTTTGTCCACCCATAGAAAGAATGATACCCTTTGAACGCTCCGCATCGTAGATATCCAAGACCGTCTCAAGGCTGATGTTTTCAAAGTAAAGGCGGTCTGCTTCGTCGTAGTCGGTACTGACAGTCTCAGGGTTGTAGTTGACCATGACTGTCTTCAAACCTTGCTCGCGCAGGGTGCGGATAGCACCTACCGCACACCAATCGAATTCGACTGACGAGCCGATTCGGTAAACACCAGAACCAAGCACGATCACGCCATGATCTTCAAAGGTGACATCGTGCTCGATGGCGTTGTACGTGGTGTAGAGATAGTTGGTAGCAGCCGGGAATTCGGCCGCGACGGTGTCAAATTGCTTAACGAAGGGAGCGATGCCACATTCTTGACGCAATCGACGAACGGCAAATTCTGTACTACCAACGCAAGTGGCTATTTGTATGTCGGAGAAGCCCATTTGCTTTGACTTGCGGAGCGTCTCGGAGGAAAGGTCGGCCAAACGCCGAGTCCTGCATATAGAATTTAGTGATGAGGGGCGCATTAGGACGGATAATCCACTCACGAAAGATCCTTCTCCATCTGGTGGATATAGAAGAGCCGCTTGAGGAACCAGTGGTCAATGTTAGTCATCCGGTGAATCTGCTCGACGGTATATCCGCGGTCGAAAGCACTGGCAATGGCAAAGATCCGCTTATCGGTTGGCTTGGCGAGTTCCTCGTCGATATCATCAACAAATTCGTTCTGTTGAATTGTCAGCCTTGTACCGCTTTCGAACGATCAACGACACACCTTGCCGAACCCCATAAACTGATCATCAATAGCCCGAATAGCCTTCTGGATAGTCTCTTCAAACGTGCGTCCAATGCTCATAACCTCCCCGACGCTCTTCATCGAGCTGCTCAGTAGCTTGCTGACGCGAGTGAACTTTTTCAGATCCCAGCGCGGAATCTTGACGACGCAATAGTCGAGAGATGGCTCGAAGCATGCCGTCGTCTCTTTCGTGACGGAGTTTTTGATCTCGTTGAGTGGGATGCCCAGGCCAAGTTTCGCGGCTATGAAGGCAAGGGGATAGCCGGTCGCTTTCGATGCGAGTGCGGAAGAGCGGGAGAGACGGGCATTGACCTGTCACGACTATGAACAACAACCGGGTAGGTGCGGGATAATCGAGACGCACCTCAATGATACAGTACTCCCTCGACGTTGGGTTCAAAGCATACTGGATATTACATTCTCCAACCACTCCAAGATGACGGATGACGTTGATCGCGGTTGATCTCAGCATATTATAGTCAACATCTGAGAGCGTCTGCGAAGGAGCGACGACGATCGAATCTCCAGTGTGAATACCCAGGGGATCAAAGTTCTGAGACCAGCGTCAGAATATTTCCCGTTCCAGGTCCCAGATGGTGACCAAACCTCTCACCTCCATGTTGCAAACCGTGATGCAATTGTCCCGGCAATCCCTCACGACCTCATACTCGATCTCCTTCCATCCCTTCATGCTCCTCTCGACGAGCACTTGCGGGCTTGTCGCAAACGCCTTCCCGCAGAGCTCCTGGAGCTCCTGCTCGTTCTGCGCAAACCCACTGCCGAGTCCACCGAGCGCATATGCCGCGCGGACGATGACGGGGAACCCGATCTTCTCCGCAGCTGCGACAGCCTCGACGGTGGTCGTAGCAGTCGCGCTCTCTGCGCATCGCTCGCCGATCTGGAGCATGGCGTCTGCAAACCGCTGCCGGTCCTCCGTCTCGATGATCGTCTCGATGGGCGTACCGAGCACCCGCACGCCGAGTGCCTCGAACTCGTCCTTGAGCTTGATGCCGACATTCAGCGCCGTCTGCCCGCCAAAGGTCACGTAAATCCCGTCCGGCTTCTCGTACTTGATGATCTTGCGCACGAAGTCGGGCGTGACAGGCAGGAAGTAGACTTTGTCCGCGAGACCCTTTGAGGTCGCAATCGTCGCGATGTTCGGGTTGACGAGGATGGTGTAGATCCCTTCCTCCTTGAGTGCTTTGAGCGCCTGCGAACCCGAGTAGTCAAATTCGCCCGCTTGACCGATCGAGAGGCCTCCTGAGCCCAAGACGAGAACCCTGGACACGTCCACTCTGGTATTTGGGATAGGGCCATCGATGCGCCCTGGCAGGGAGACGGGGGTGTACCGCTGAGTCTTGATACCATCCTCGATATTTTGAATGAATACGTCGAAGAGGAATTCCGTGTCCCTCGGTCCTGGGGTGGACTCTGGATGGAACTGGACGGAGAAGAATGGCTTGTCGGTGCAGTAAATGCCCTCATTGCTCCCATCGTTGGCGTTCTTGAAGAGCTCCTTCCAGTTCAGGGGAAGTGTATCGACATCGACCTGGAATCCGTGATTCTGGCTCGTAATGTAGCATCGGCCGCTATGGACGTCGGCGCAGGGGATATTTTGCCCTCGATTACCGTACTTCATCTTGGACGTCTTGGCTCCCGCGGCGAGAGCGAGTAACTGGTGGCCCAGGCAGATACCGAATATAGGTTTGTCCTTGGTGAGGAACTGGCGGAGGCGCTCGATGGTGGTGTGCGCCATAGTTGGATCGCCTGGTCCGTTAGAGATGAACAGACCGTCGAACTCGTCGGATTCCTGGACAAAGTCGTAGTCCCAGGGGACGACGCGGAGTTCTACACCACGCTTGGTGAAGCAGCGGATTTGGTTGTACTTAATGCCCACATCGACGGCGAGGACACGTAGGGGTTTGCCCGTGACGGGGTGCAGACGAACGTTGGTGCCTGTGGGCTTATGAGTATGCGGGGTGCAGGTCGACACTTGGGCAACAAGATTTTCGACATTAGGATCGGCAAACGGGACGACGTCGTAGTCTTCCTTCCATGAGTTTGCGAGTGCTGGAGAGGGGAATCGAGATACTTGTGGCGTGGGGAGGGCGGTGGCGCGCGCGCGATCCTCCGATCTTTGTTTTCGTGCAAGGACGCGGCCGAGGAGGGAGCCCTTTTCGCGTATGCGCTTTGTGAGAGCGCGTGTATCGACGCCGTAGATTGCCGGTACACCGTTTTCCTTGAGCCAGGCGCCGAGGGACGACGCAGCGAGGAAATGAGAGAATTCTTCGGAGTAGTAACCGACAATGAGAGCAGCGACATGGATTCTGCTCGACTCGAAATTGTCTGGGATGTGTTCAAGGTCAAGTTTGAGTCTCTGGGGAACGCCGTAATTGCCGATGAGGGGGTAGGTCAGGACGAGGATTTGGCCCTGGTAGGATGGGTCTGTGAGGGACTCTGTGTACCCGACCATGCCTGTGGGGGGTGATGTTATTTCTATAGTAAGATTCTAGGATGTACTAGTGGTTAATCGCCTGTTTGGAACACGCATTCGCCCGCGACGCTCTTGGCCGATGCGCCAAAACTGACACCGGCGTAGACTGCACCATCCTGGAGCTCTAGGACGGTATCGACGTCGTGGAGAGGTACGGAAGAGAGCAAAGGGGGCGTAGGGGTCTTTTTAGAGCCTTCCATGATGCAAAAAAGGGACGAGGCGCTCAGCTCCAAGCAGAGAATCGGCAAAAAAAGAGGATACGAGAGGCATTCGGCCGGTGGTAAAGCGCGCGTAAGGTGGTAAGATCTGGCACGGATTTTTGGTGTCTTTCACGAAGCAATCGTGGTCGTCTCCAAGATGCTGGTCAATGCGGTGCAGAGGCGAAGGCAGTGGAGTTGTTGCGTGGGCGGAGACCTTGCACAGTTCGCGGTCCAGCCAGCGCCCAGCCTCCGTCTACCGACTTTACTTCCTATTCCTTCTTCCGTTCGTCTGTCCGTCCGTCGGCGGGGCCGTTGCTTTCTTTTCAACCTACCCACCCTACCCACCGACCCGGTC
>WNFL01009810.1_pt3 | contig 11764 bp, 7 predicted proteins | sample 5400361 | NCBI WGS metagenome assembly WNFL01 (sample SAMN13153351, study PRJNA577476) | soil metagenome | isolation source: 40 cm soil on Douglas fir-dominated hillslope | place: USA:California | collected 2013-09-17
CGTTGCGCCCGTTCCCTGGGCCTCGATCAGCACGAGGTAGCCGCCGCTGGCGACCACATCGCCCCTTCCGTTCTTTCCGTCCCACACGTACTGATTGAGTCCGGCCGCGCCGCCCACGGCGCTCTTGTCGAACACGAGGCGCCGCACCAGGTCGCCGCTCTGCGTGAAGATCCGCATGGTCACGGTCGCGTTGTCGTCCAGCTTGTAGGCGATCGTGGTCCCCTCGGCGGGCGGATGGAACGGATTGGGATAGTTGGTGGCGTAGCCGCCGCCCTTCGTCGGATCGACGAACGCCGTCTCGAGATCGATCTGGTTCGACAGGATGCCGGCCGAGGCGCGGATGCGGTCCACCTCGGGCTGGCGCGGGCTCAGGAAGTCGGCGCGCGCGCTTCCGTCGGCGACACTGGTGGTGTCCATGGCCGACAGGGTCCCGGTTCCCGACAGGAGCGCGAACACGACCGGCTGGCTGGGGACGCCGTTCTCGAAGGCGTCCACGACGCGCGCGGTGATGGCCGCGTGCTTGTTGCCGCCCACCCAGGGCGGGCTGGAGCTGAGACGCACGAACGCGGGCTGGCCGGGCGTGATCGTGATCGGCCCGGTGACGCCCGGCGCGTTTCCGGCGTCGTCGCGCACCACCATCACGATCGGCTCGGCGAAGGTGTAGGTCTCCGATACCGCGCGCTGTCCTTGCAGAAGCTGGAACTGGGTCGTGAGGAGGGTGCCGCGTCCCGCGGACTGGGTTCCCGCGTTCTGCACTTCGACGGTGATGAAGGAGTTGATCTCCTGGATCACGCTCCCGGCGTCGTTGGTCACGCGGACCGCCAGCGTGAAGGGCTCGCCCGCGCGCGCCGTCGAGGGCGAGACCGTCGCTTCCAGGTGGAAGCCGCTCGAGATGGCGCGGACCTGCGTGCTGGCGCCGGTCTTCGCGGGATTGGTGACGTCGGCGACGGTGATCTGCTGGAAGCCGCCGGTCGCGAGCCGGATCGTGAGATCCGCCCGGCCGTTCACCATCGCCTGATCCGGCGGCAGGGTGGCCAGCGGATCGCCCGAGGTGACGTGGACCACGTCGGACACGCCGCCCACCGGGTTCCACCACTGGTCGGTCGCGAGCGCGGTCACGGTGAAGCCGTAGTTGATCGACTGGTCCGTGGCCGTGCCGGCGCGGCCGGTGGTCGTTCCGGGAGCCACGATCTCGCCCGGAGCCAGGATCAGCACGCGCTGGAAGGTGCCGCCGGTGACCGTCACCGCGGACGACGTGTCCGGCGTGATGGCCGTATTGGTGGAATCGCGAGCCCAGATCACCTGGTCGCCGCTCTTATGGAGGCGCGTCGGGATCAGCACCTGGCCGTTGACCAGGACGGTGTCCGACGGCATCCAGGCAAACGCGTCCGTCGAGGCGAGCACGATGCGATCGGAGACGCCCGGCACGAGATTCCAGAACTGATCCACGGCGCGGACGGTCGTGGTGAACTGCGTTCCGGCCGTCTGGGTCGTGGGCACGCCGGTCTTGCCGGCCGGCGTGCCACCTAGCGCAGTCTCTCCCGGCAGCAACACCTGGAGGCCCGTGAACGGACCCGGAGTGACCACGAACGAGTTGCTGGTTCCAACCTTGGGGGGAGCGGAGTAGTCGGCGCAGGTGAGCGCGACGGCGCCTCCCGCTCCCTTGAACGTGACCTGGCCGGTCCAGGTGCCGTTCGTGAACGTCACCGACGTCGGCGTGATGCTCTGATTCCCGGTGTTGGCCTGGATGATCGCGTCGGCGTTGTAGCCGGGTACGGTGTTGCCGCCCGCGTCGGTGGCCCGGATCGTCACCGTGATCGGCACGCCGGCCGTGACAGGCCCGGTGATCGTGTTGATGACGAAATGATCCACGCCGGTGGGGATGACCTGGATCCCCGCGCTGGTCATGGGCGTCTTCGAGCCGCTCGTCAGATCCGTGACGGACAACGTCTGCGTGCCCACGGTATTCAGGTGCACCGTGAACTGGCGGAAGCCGTTCGTCAAAAGCCCGCTCTGGTTCGTGGCCCCGTCGCTGGACGTGACCCGAACGTTGTCTCCCGAAGCCACCGGGTTCCAGTAAGGATCGGTGGCGTAGACCGAGACGTTGAAGCTGGTGCCGGAGCTCTGGGTCGCGGGGGTGCCGGTCACGCCGGAGACGCTGCCCGGAAGCGGCGACTCGCCCGGGACGATGATCTGCACCCGCGAGAAGACGCCCGGGTGGACGGTGAAGGGATCGCTGGTGCCGTTCTTCGACGGCTGGGTGGCGTCGTACGCGTACACGTTGACGTTGCCGCGATTGATGCTGGTCTCGTCGGCTCGGTACATCGTGACGTTGCCGCTCCAGGCGCCGCTGCTCAGAGTCACCGAGGCGGGACTGATCCGGCCGTCGCCGAAGGAGGTCAATTCCTTGAGCTGGACCGGTCCCGTGTACCCGGTGACCGTGTTTCCGGCAGGATCCTTGGCGGTCACCGTGATCGGCATGGGTGTGTTCTTCTGCGAGATGTTCGAGAAGATGAAGTGATCCAGAATACGAACCGTGACCGCGGCCGAGCTGCCGTCCGGGATCGTGTTATCGGTCTCGTCGTGGGCGAAGACGGTGAAGGTGCCCGCGGCGTTCAGAGTGATGGAGAAGGTTCTCGTCCCCGAGTTGAGCTGCGCCGGAGAGGGAACCGTTGCGCTGGCGTCGGTCGCGTCGATGGAGATCGAGTTGGAGATGGTGGCGACGGTGTTCCACCCCGAGTCGCACGCCCGCACGGTGATGTTGAAGGGGAATCCGGAGACCTGCTGGAGCGCCGTGCCGGTCTTGCCCGACGAGGTGCCGGGTGCGGCCGTCTCGCCCGGGAGCAGCACTTGAAGCCGCGTGTACGGACCCGCCTCGGCGGCCGATGCGATCAGGCCCGACGACAAAAACGCGAGCGCGAACACGAAATACGTTCGCCTAAGTGCTTGGCGCACGGCGCAACCTCCGATTGTTCTACTCGTCTTTTGATTAGGCCGCAGAGACATCCACCGATGCCCCAAGGCCACGGCGTCCAGGGCGGACGCCACCCGACGCCTCGGCCGGTGCACCCACCGTGCCTGCGCGTCGGGACAGGGCGCACAGGGGATGGGAGGGATCGGGGAAGAGCGTTGATCCGGCAAGTCTTACCTGGGGCCGCGCGGGCTGAAGATTCTGTCGGGTCGTGCCGGCGCGGTTCCGCTCGAGGCTGGATCCAGCCACATGTCCATCGCAAGTTGCGAGGCGCGCACGCGATTCGCGCCGCGCCGCGATTGCGAAAAACGGGACCGGTAGAGTCATGGGTCCGCGCCACGGCGCGTCGAACCATGCGAACCCCGTACGTCCCGCAGCGAATCCTCTTCACCGGATCGACCGGAACCGCCGGGGGGCTGATCGCCCCGGCGCTGGCCGCGCTGCGCGCGCCGGTCCGTCTCCTTTTGCATCGCGCGGCGGCAACGGGCGGCATTGCGGTTCCGCCGGGATCGGAGCGCCGGGCAGGGGACCTGGAGCGCCCGGGCACGCTGCGGGGAGTCGCGGACGGCTGCGACGTCGTCGTGCACGCGGCCGGCCGCACGGGATTCGTACGCTTTGATCGCGAGCGGCAGCGCCGGGTCAACGTGGCGGGGACCGAGGCGCTCCTGCGCGAAGCGGCCGGCTCGGGCGTGAAGGTGTTCGTCCTGATCGGGTACACCGGAACGGTGCAGGAGCGCGCGGACCCGGCCAAGAGCGTGGACGAGGAGACCCCGCCCGAAGGCGCGTACGAGTCGGACTACGTCCGCATGAAGATGGAGGCCGAGGCCCTGGTGCTCGAGGCGAACGGCTCCGGCGGGATGCACACCATGGTCGTGAGCCCGGGGGTGCTCGTGGCTCCGCGGGTCGAGACCATCCTGGGCGGTCTGATCTCCCTCTATGCTGCGGGAGACCTGCCCTACCGCATCCTGGACGAGGTCTGGCTGGCCATCAGCGACGGGCGCGACCTGGGCCGGTTCGTGGGCGCCGCCATCGAGCGGGGCCACGGGGGACGGCGGTATTTCGCGACCTCATCCTGCATCCGCCTCGGGGACCTCTACCGGCTGCTCCACGAGCTGACCGGCGTCGCGCCACCACGCCGCCGTCTGCCGGATCTTCTCGTCGAGGAGCTGGGACTGTTAACGCCTGTGCTCCCGCCGCATTCTTTCCTGCGCCAACTGGTGTTGCCTCGGGAGCTGGTGCTTCACTTGCGGCGGCTCGCGCCGCTTCGAAACGTCCGGACCCAGGCGGATCTGGATGTTTCGCCCACGCCGATCGCCGAGACCCTGGGGGAGATGGTGCGGAGCCGGGCCGAGCCGGCCGCACAAGCACGCTAGCGCGTGCCGGGCCCCCGGCCGCTCAGGCTCGTGGACGCGACGGCGTGCGCTGGCAGTGCGGCGATGGAGCGTCCAGCGTTTCGCGCACGCGGCGCGCCAGGACGAGGGTCGTGTAGGGCTTCTCCAAGAATGCGATCTCCGTGCCCTCGATCCCTTCCCCCAGCAAGGAGTCCTTCGCGTAGCCGGACACGAACAACACCGGGAGGCTCGGCCGTTCCGCGGTGACCCGTTCCGCCAGCTCCGGTCCCCCCATGCCCGGCATCACGACGTCGGTGACCAGGATGTCGATCTCCGGGCGCCGCTCCTCGAGAAGGCGGAGCGCCTCGATTCCCCCGGACGCCGTGTAGACGACGTATCCCAGCTCGGTGAGCGCTTCGCGCCCCAAGGCGAGAAGCGCCGGATCGTCCTCGACCAGGAGGAGCGATTCGGTCCCGCTGGGAAACGGCATCGCGGGCGCCGGCGCGGCCGCGGGCGGCACCGGCGCGTTCACCTCGGGAAGCAGGATCTCGAATTCGGCGCCGCCGCTGCTCCGGTTGGCGGCGCGCACCCGGCCCCGATGCTGGCTGACGATTCCGTAGACGGTGGCCAGTCCCAGGCCGGTGCCACGCCCGGGTCCCTTCGTCGTGAAGAAGGGCTCGAAGATATGGTCCATCACCTCGGGCGCGATGCCGGCTCCCGTGTCGGAAACTCTCAGGCGCACGTAGGCGCCCGGGGCCAGGGCCGGGTCGCCGCGCGCCTCGGCCGGCCGAAATTCGGCGCGGTCGGTCGCGATCCGCAGCGTTCCCCCGGCCGGCATCACGTCGCGCGCGTTCACCACCAGGTTGACGATGACCTGCTCGAATTGATGCGGGTCGACGCGCACGCACCCGACCGCGGTGGAAAGCGCGAGGTCGAACGCCACGTCCTCTCCGGCCAGGCGCTGGAGCATCGGAAGGATGTCGCGCAGCGCCGCGTTCAGGTCCACCAGCCGCGGCTGGGCCGGGCTCCTGCGGCTGAAGGCGAGAAGCTGGCGCGTGAGCGAGGCGGCGCGGTCACCTCCCTTGTGGATCTCCTGGACCGCGTGGCGGCCCGAATCGTTGGGTCCCATCCGGGCGAGGAGGAGATCGGCGTAGCCGATCACAGCGGTGAGGATGTTGTTGAAGTCGTGCGCGATGCCGCCGGCCAGCCGGCCCACCGCTTCCAGCTTCTGCGCGTGGCGGAGCTGCTCCTCCAGCGCCACCCGCTCGGTGACGTCGGTCTCGATGCCGTCCACGTGCACCAGCCCGTCCGCCTCGCGGCGGGGCACGAGGCGCGTCCGGTGCCACCGGTAGATCCCCTTCGACGACTGGTAGCGGAACTCGATCATCGCGGGCTCCAGGCGGGAGAGGTCGCGCAGGGTCGGCCCGACTACGTTCTCGAGATCCTCGGTGTGGACGCGCCGGTGCCAGAACGCGGGGTCGTGCATCATCTCGTCCAGGGGAACGCCGAACACCCCTTCCGCCCCCAGCGAGAAGTACTCGTACCGCTCGACGCTTTCGTTCGGTCCCAGGACGAAGGTGAAGAGGGCCGAGTCCAGGTTGCGCGCGATCGTGGCCTCGCGGGCGACGGCCAGCCGCTGCTCCGCGAGCGCGCGCTCGCGGTCGGTCACGTCGCGGAACGTCCAGACGCGGCCCACGACCTCGCCCCGCAGCCGTTGCGGCCGGGAGAAACGCTCGAAGACGCGCCCGTCCTTGAACCGCAGCACGTCCTGGCTCTCGGCCTCCGGATTCGCGTACAGGCGCCGCACGCGCGCCAGGAACGCGTCCGGGTCCTCGAGCTGGGACAGCACCGCGGCAATGGCGCGATCGTCATCCCCGCTCTCGACGACCTCGGGCGAGATGTGCCACAGGTGGACGAAGCGCTCGTTGAACCGGACGATCTTCCCGTTCAAGTCCACGACCAGGACTCCGTCGGTGGTGGAGTCGAGCGTCGCTTCAAGGAGCGAAAGCGCCTGCTGGCGCTCGGTCTCGATCCGGTGGCGCTCGGTGATGTCGCGGATGATCGCGAACGCCTCGATCATCTCTCCCGAGGCGTCGTGGATCGGGTGGGTGGTGACGAGGGTCCAGACCTCCAGCCCGCCCCGCGTCAGGAACATGAACTCGAATTGCATCGGCTCGCCGCGCCGGGTCCGCTCGAAGGTCTGCTCCGCGACCCCGGTCCACTCGCCCGAAGTGAATTCGAGGATGTGCCGCCCCTCCATCTCGGAGGGCTCGTAGCCCAGCATCTCGCCCATGCGGCGGTTCACTTCGAGAGTGATGCCGTTTCCGTCGGCCCGCCAGATCCCTTCGGGGGAGGTGTCCATGATCAGGCGGAAGGGGTCCGCCTCGTTCCGCCCGTGGGCCGGACGCCGGCCCTTCCCACGGCGTGAGCGGAGGATCAGGTGGACGGCCCCCGCCGCCGGGAGGGCGGCGAGCGCGGCCATCAGCATCCAGGTCTGGATCGCCGCGGTGGCCGCCAAGTATCGGTCCCTCGGGGTGAGGCTACGGTGCTACGGGCCGCTCGGGCTCGCGGGCGCCGTGCCGAAGGACATCCGGCGTTGGCGCTCCTGCGAGAGGACGTTCGGGTTCAACACCTTGATCTCCACGCGCCGGTTCTGCGCGCGGTTCGCCGTCGACGTGTTCGGGACCAGGGGTTCCGTGTCGCCGTATCCCGTGAGCGCGAAATTCTTGGGATTGAGCGAAGGGTTGTTCTGGGTCAGATAGCGCGCCACCGCCTGCGCCTGCTGCGACGAAAGCGGGATGCGATAGGCCTGCGGCGGCTGGTCGTCCACGTGGACGCCGATCTCGAAGCGGATCATGGGCCACTGCCGGAGCGCCACCGCGACCGAGTCGAGGCGCGCCATCCCTTCGGGCAGAAGCCGCGAGGAGTCGGGCACGAACGCGAGATCGGTCAGGCGGATCATCCAGTCCTCGAGCATCTCGCGCTCGTAGGGCGTGGGCGTGAGCGCGCAGCCCCCGGCGTTCACGGCGGCGCCTGCCGGGGTCGCGGGGCAGATATCGATGCCGTCGGGGATGCCGTCCCCGTCGCTGTCCACGGGGCACCCGCGCGAATCGACCACGGCGCCTTCCGGGGTGTTGGGGCACTTATCGGGTCCGTCGAAGACGCCGTCCTTGTCGCTGTCCACGCCGCAGCCGCGCGCGTCCACCACCACGCCCGCGGCTGTGGAATCGCACTGGTCGATGCCGTCAGGGACGCCGTCTTTGTCCTTGTCCAGGGGACAGCCGGCGGCGTCCACGATCGCGCCCTTGGGAGTGCCCGGGCACTTGTCCAGGCCGTCGAAGACCCCATCCCCGTCGGTGTCGAGAGGACACCCGCCGGCGTCGACCACGGCCCCAGCGGGGGTATCCTTGCAGCGGTCGCGCTTGTCGGGAACGCCGTCGTTGTCGGTGTCGCGCGGCCGGCCCGCGAAGAAGCCGGTCACGCCGCCGCTCACGAGAAACGTGTTCACGCGCGTCGGGCGGCCGGGGCCCTCCTCCTGCTTGTAGCTGACGTCGCGCCCGTCCAGGCGAAATCCGAGGCGCTCGCCCAGCCGCACGGCCACGCCGGCGCCGAAGTGGAAGGCGGATCGGGAGGGATTCGCGTAGACCGGGAGCCCGCTGTCCGGCTTCCGTTCCGCCTTCGCCTTGCCGACGCCCCCGTAGATGTAGGGGAGCGTCCAGCGCGTCCGGTCGGGCGTGAGGATGAGGCCGACGCCGTAGTGGGTGAAGGTGCCGCTCCCCGTCTCGGGCACCTCAAGCTTGGGAGCGGAGCGGTGGACCAGCCCTTCCACGCCCGCGAAGCGGTTCAGAAAGAAGCCGCCGCGCGCCCCGTAGCCCTGCACGTCGCGCAGCGCCTGCTCGGGATCGTAGAAAACGCCCGACAATTCCAGCGAGACCCACGCCCGCTCCTCCACCGCGCGCGCCGGCGGGGCCGGGGGAGCGGAGAGGAAGAGGATGAGCAGCAGGGGCCAGCGCGCAATGCGGGCGAGGGGACGATGCATATCGGGCACGCCTCCGGATCACCGACCGGTATTCAGGGGAAGGAATCGCGCGGCAGTGTGGCCGTTTTGCTCCCCTATGTCAAGATTCTGATATACTTTGGCGATGCTGGAAGAGCGCCTGAACGAAGACATGAAGGCATCGCTCAAGTCGGGACTCAAAGACCGTCTGCAGACGCTTCGAATGATGCGGAGCCAGATCCTTCTCGAGAAGAAGAAGGACGTGTCGATCGAAGTCCTCCCGGACGCCCAGGTGCTGGCGGTCCTGACGTCGTACGCCAAGAAGCTCCGCGAATCCGCCGCGGAGTATGAGAAGCTGGACAAACGCGACCAAGCCGCTACGCTTCACGCCGAGTTGGCCGTCGTCCGCGAATACCTCCCGGCGCCGCTGAGCCCCGAGGAGACCCGAGCGCTGGTCGAAGCCGTCGTCCGCGAGCTGAACGCCTCCTCGCCCAAGGATCTCGGCCGCGTCATGAAGGAAGTCACCGCGCGCGCGCAAGGCCGCGCCGACGGAAAGGCGCTGAGCGAAATGGTTCGCGCCGCCCTTAACTGAAGCGGGAGAAGTGTTCGTCTGCCGACTCCCGCGATGAGGAAAGTCCCCACACGATGATGAAGCCCAATCGCCGCCGGCGCGAGCGGCCGCCCGCCTCGCCCGGTTCTGGACCAAAACCGCCAACGGCCCGTGGCAGCCGACCCGTCAAGCCCCCCGTCCGGCGCGACCGCGCCGCCGACGCTCCGACCAGCAGAGAACACCCGCAGTACGGAACTCGAATTCCGCCCGAGGAGCTGGAGTTCATGCGCCAGCAGGCAGAGGAGCGGGCCCGCGAGCGGAAGAACCGGCCCCCGGGCACCCGCCCGGGCGCGCCCCGCCCGGGCGCTCCCCGCTCGTACGGCCCGCGCCCGCCCGGAGCGGGACGTTACGCGCCGCGCGACGTGGGTCCGCGGACACCCCGATATACCGGAGCGCCGCGGCCCGCCGGCCCGCCGCGCCACACCGGCGGTCCCTACCGGCCCGCCGGACCGGGACGGCCGCGGCAGACGGAGGGGCGTCCCCCCTCCGCCCGTGGCGCGCGCCCGAGCGGCGGCTACGCTCGTGACGACCGCGAGCGCCAGGGGGGCGCGCCATTCGCCCGTCCCGAACGGCGGCCGCTGAAGCCGTTCCGGACCGGCGTTCAGAGCGCGGGCGAGGGTCCGCCGCGTCCTTCTCCCGCCCGGCTCGAGCCGCCGCTCCAGCGGCTCATCACCGCGCTGAACGGCTACCAGGAATCCGCCGCGCTCCTCGCGGCGCACGAGCTGGGTTTCTTCCCCGAAATCTTGAGGCAGCCCCAGATTGCCGCCGACGTGGCGCGCCGCCTTGGAACGGATCCGCGCGGCACGGAGATCCTGCTGGACGCGGTGGTGGCGCTGGGCGTGCTGCACCGGCACGGCGCGACGTACGTTCTTCCGCGCGAATTCGCGCCGTATCTCGTCCCGGGACACGATGGGGACGCGACCGGAATGGTGGAGTGGGCGCACGAGCTGTACGGAATGTGGGGCGATCTGGCGCGCGCGGTCCGCGAGGGCTCGCCGCGGCTCCGCCTGACCGGCGACGCGCTCCTGGAAGGCGATCCGGCACGAGTCCGCCGCTACATCCGGGCGGTCCACACCGTGAGCCGCGAGGCCGCGCCGCGCGTGGCCGAGCTGGCGCCGCTCCTTCCGGGGGCCGCGCTCCTTGACGTCGGGGGAGGCTCCGGAATCTTCGCCGCGGAGTACGCGCGGCGGACGCCGGAACTCAAGGCCACGCTCCTCGACCTGCCGCCCACGATCGAGGTGGCGCGCGAAATCCTGCGAGTGGAGGGTGTGGAGGACCTGGTCACGTTCTACCCCGGCGACTACCGGACGGACCCGTTCCCCGGTCCGGTGGACGCCGTGCTCTTATCGAACGTGCTCCAGACCGAGAGTGAAGAGACCGCGGGGATCGTCCTCCGGAAGGCGTGGGAGGCGCTCCGTCCCGGCGGAACCCTCCTTATCCACGGCATCATGCCCGATTCGCAGGCGACTCCGTCGCCGGCAGCCGCCCTCTTCGCGGTCCGCATGTTCCTGGTGTTCGACATGGGAAACGCCTGGAACGCCGACAAAGTCGGCGAGTGGCTGGCCCGCGAGCGCTTCGCGGTGCGCGCGACCCGCTCCCTCGGGAGTCCGTTCCAGAGCAAGCTCATCATCGCCTCCAGGCTGGAATAGCCGTGCCGGAATTGCCCTTTCTCGAGGTGCTGGCCGAGAACCTGGCGGCCGGAATCTCGGGGCGGCGCATCGAGTCGGTGCAGATCCGGCAACCCGCGCTGCTCCAGACGGCAGTCGCTCCCGAGTCCTTCGCCGGCGAATTCCTCAGCTTTCCCTCGCGCCGCGGGAAGTACCTCATCCTCGAGTGCGAGTCGCGGCGGGGCATCGTGATCCACCTGATGCGCCTGGGACGCCTGCGGCTTGTGGCGGCGCCGGAGACCGGCGCGCGAGGCGCGAAACGGGGCGGCACCGGATCGAAGGCGGCGTATTCCGCGCGGATCGCCCTCGATGACGGCTCGGCGCTCGATCTGGTCGAGCACGGCACGGAGAAGCGGGCGCGCCTCTGGCTGGTCGAGGGCGTGGACCAGGTCCCGGAGCTGGCGATGCTGGGCCCCGACCCGACCCGCGGCGAGCTGTCGGAGGAGCGGTTTCGTTCCGCCCTCCGCGCCGAGTCCCACCAGCTGAAGACGTTTCTCACCGACCAGCGTGCGATCGCGGGGATCGGAAACGGGCTGGCGGACGAAATCCTTTACGAGGCGCGTCTCTCCCCGCTCCGGCTCACGGGCCAGGTGGACGACGAGGGAGCACGACGGCTCTACGCCGCGGTCGGATCGGTGCTCCGTCGCCAGACAGAGCTATTGCGCGCCTCGATGGACGGAGCGCTGCCGCAGAAGGAACCTCGCGAGCACTACACGGCGCACGACCATGCCGGCTCCACGTGCTCCCGCTGCGGCAGCGTCATCGCGCGCGTCTCGTACGCCGAGCGCGAGACGTTCTACTGTCCTGGGTGCCAGACCGGGGGCACGCCGCTGAAAGACCGGCGCCTCTCAAAACTGCTTAAATAGCAATGCCTTATGGAACTATTCGACGTCCCGGCCAGACCCCGACTCGAAGGGCATCTTAAAGGATAGTTGTCATGGGTGTCCGATCGGCCGACTCTTCACGTACTAGGGATGAGTTCAGCGGGCTCCAATCGGCCGCTCCCGGGTACAAAGGAGAGTGATGCTCCACCGCCGTCTCTTCAGCCTCGTCCTCGCAGTGGCGCTTCTCGCGGGCCAGACCTTCGTCTTCGCGGGGCGCGCGGCCTGCGCCGTTCCGCGGGGGGCGAATCCGCCCGCCTGCTCCAGGTGCGCGGCGCCACTCCCGTCCGCATCCGGTTCCATCGGC
>WNFL01276328.1_pt1 | contig 11763 bp, 12 predicted proteins | sample 5400361 | NCBI WGS metagenome assembly WNFL01 (sample SAMN13153351, study PRJNA577476) | soil metagenome | isolation source: 40 cm soil on Douglas fir-dominated hillslope | place: USA:California | collected 2013-09-17
GCAAGCGATCCTGCTGGGCGGCGCCGCCGGCGTGTTCGTTCGGGCGGACGAGCTCGACATCCCGTTGACGTTCGAAGGCGTCCAGGCCGCCAAAGCCACGCTCGGCTCGGGCGTCATCATGGTGTTCGACGACCGCATCGACATGACGGACATTGTGCGGCGGATCGCGCAGTTCTTCCGCGACGAGTCCTGCGGCCAATGCGTGCCGTGCCGCGTGGGCACGGTGCGGCAGGAAGAGGCGCTGCACCGGATTCAGGCGCGCCGGCCGATCGGAACCACCCGTGACGAGCTCGCGCTGCTCGAAGAGATCGGCGTGGCGATGAAGGACGCATCGATCTGCGGGCTGGGGCAGACCGCCTATAGCGCCATCCAATCCGCCGTCACGCGTCTGCATCTCTTCGACGGCACGGCGCCAGCGTGACGGCGCTCGTTCAGCTCGAGCCGCGCAAGCGGACGGTGGAAATCCAGATCGACGGCCGGAAGGTTCAGGCGCTCGAAGGCACGACCATCCTCGATGCCTGCACACAACTCGATCAACACATCCCCACGCTCTGTTACCTCGACACGCTCCGCCCGGTGAATGCCTGCCGCGTGTGCGTCGTCGAGCTCGAGGGATCGCGCGTACTGGTGCCGGCGTGCTCGCGCCCCGTGGCGGCAGGGATGGTGATCAAGACCAACTCCAAACGCGTCAGACTCAGCCGCAAGTTGGTGCTCGAATTCCTCGCCTCGTCGGTGGACTTGTCCACGACGCCGGACGTTGCTGCCTGGCTCGACGAGTACGGGTCATCATCACCCGCCCGATCCGCGGTACGCCGCGACCGTGGCGCAGCCGCCGAAGATCGACAACGACTTGTACCTGCGCGACTACGCCAAGTGCATCCTGTGCTACAAATGCGTGGAGGCGTGCGGGACCGAATATCAAAACACATTTGCGATCGCGGTGGCGGGACGGGGATTCGACGCGCGCATCGCGACGGAGTTCGCCACGCCGCTCCCCAACTCGGCGTGCGTCTACTGCGGCAACTGCATCGCCGTGTGCCCCACCGGGGCGCTGATGTTCAAGACGGAGTACGACCGCCGCCAGGCAGGCACATGGAATGAGGCGCAGCAAACCGTGACCAGGACCGTGTGTCCCTATTGTGGGGTGGGGTGCAATCTCGATCTGCACGTGCAGGACAACGAGATCGTCAAGGTGACGTCACCGCTCGACCACGATGTGACGAGCGGGAATCTCTGCATCAAGGGCCGCTTTGGATGGCGCTACGTGCAGAACCGGGCACCGCGGCCCGATTAGGCGGTGACGCGCTGCGGGTGCGTGTAGACCGTCATCCGCCCGCGCCGCGCAAAGCCGACCAACGTCAATCCCGCCTGCTCCGCCACGCGCACCGCGAGACCCGTTGGTCCGGAGATCGCGGCAAGTAGACCTGCCCCGAACACCGTCGCCTTTTGCGCCATCTCGAAGCTCGCTCGACTCGTGACGACGATGAAGCCCGCGGCGGGTGTGACGCCGGCTCGCAGCAGCGCACCGATCAGTTTGTCGAGTGCGTTGTGCCGGCCCACGTCCTCGCGGGCATGAAGGATGGCTCCATCGAGCGAAGCCCATGCCGCGGCGTGTACCGCCCCCGAGGCCGCGTTGAGCTCCTGGTGCTCGGTCAGCAACTGCAGCGCGCGCTCGATCGCGCGAGCCGGCACGGCGGGATGCAAGGTCTTGAGCACCGCCTCGATGCTATCCGAGCCGCAGATGCCGCAGCCCGTGCGGCCTGCGAGGCGGCGGGTGCGTCCGGCGATGACCGCTTCGCACTCCTTGGCGACGGCGGTCTGGAGCTCGATGCCCTGGCTGTACTTCACGATCTCAATCGCTTCGAGATCGGCGGGGGAGCGGATCAGCTCCTCGGTCACGCTGAAGCCGACCGCGAAGTCCTCGAGATCGCGCGGCGTCGCCATCATGACGACGTGCGGGATGTTGTTATAGACGATGACCACGGGCGTTTCTTCGACGACCTGCTCGGTCCGCGCTTCGAACGACCCGTCCTTCCATTGGCGCGCCGGGACCCGAAGCAGCGCATCGGCGTAGCCGAGGCGAAGGAGTCCCAGCGGATCCTGCATCTGCTTCAGGTCATCGGCCATTCAGAGAATATACGGTGCTCGACTTTTCCCAGTTCACAAACAGAAAGCCGCCAGGCGCGTCGAACTTCGGCTCGCCCGGTCCGGGCAGGATCTGGAGCTGGAGCTCTTCGATCTTGTTCCTCGAGCAATCCCAGCACGAGAGCGCGTAGTCGCCGTCCCGCCGGGTACGCGACAGGAGCATCACATGCACCAACGCATTGTCGGTGACCAGGCTGCCGTTCTTGTAGAGATGCCCGAACGCCCAGAGCGCCACGGCGCTGTTGATCGTCGGCACGAGCGGCGTGTGTACGGCGGTATTCCCATGATAGTACAGGCCCAGGATCACACCACCGAACCGCGGGTGATGCGGGACGTCTTTCGTCTGCACGCGATCGAGCACGAGCTTCCAACGCGCCCCGTCCTGCGTGGTGAATTCGGCGATGCCGTCCACTGAGTCGCGCACCGCGCCCTTATCCCAGGCCGTGAACGTGAACGTGCCCGCGCTGCGGGTTACGTTGTCCGAGTACGGGCCGTTTTTCACTTGGGACTCGAGCCCTTCGCGCTCGTCGCCGAACTGCTGGAGAATCGGCGCGGCGCTGTCGGGAAACGGAAATGGCCCGGGGAGGATCTGGATGACGGTCCCTCCGCCGATCACCCGGATCGCCTGGACCCTCGGCGCCGGCTCGCGCGTTGACGCCTCCTCGTACGGCGTCGGGGCAGCGTCCGCAGCGCGGACGACCTTGAGGTCAGCCTGCATGCCGAGTTTCTTGTGTGAGTCATTTCCCACCGGGCAGTACGCCTCGTACGTCCCGGGCTTGAGGGTGAGGGTCAGCGTGGCGCTCGAGCCTGGCTGAATCACCGTTGTTTCCTGCTCGATCCCCTGCCCTTCGAGCTCGAAGGCGTGCGGAATGGTGCCCGTGTTGGTCACGGTGAATGTCACGGGCCCAGCCGTGATACTGCGCGACGACAGCTCGACCTTCCACTCGGACAACTTGACGTCGACCGCCGCCCGGTCACGGGGGATGCGGTGGGCCGGCGTCCCAGCAAGCGCCAGCATCGTGGACAGGAGCCTGGCGACGTTTCGGGATGGCACAGCAAGCATGGAATTCATACGCGATCTTCCTCCAGAGAAAGTCCGACGGCACTGTGGTCATTGCCGGAGACTCCCCCCACGCCACCGTTATTCCCCCGGGAATAAAGTCGTGGACGCTTGAGTCTTCTCCTGAAGGCTCCACGAGATCGTGAGGAGTGTTGGAGTCAAACGAGCTGGCGCGATTTGAAGCGGCCGTGCTGCCGCACCTGGACGCCGCGTACACGCTGGCGCGCTACCTGACGAGGAACGACCACGATGCCGAGGACGTGGTACAGGACGCCTGCGTACGGGCGCTCAAGTATTTCGACACCTTCCGTGGCGAGCATGGCACCAGCGCGCGCGCCTGGCTGCTTACGATTGTGCGCAACACCGCCTACTCCTGGCACAAGGGCCACCGCAACGATGCGCTCACCACCGAGTTCGACGACACCGCGCACAGCCACGTTGTGGCCGATGCGGACCCGGAAGCCAAAGAGACGCTCAGCCGCGCGCTCGAGCGCCTGGCGCCGGAATTCCGGGAGGTAATCGTCTTGCGCGAGCTCGAGGGGCTGTCGTACAAAGAGATCAGCGACGTCACGGGTGCGCCGGTCGGTACGGTGATGTCGCGGTTGTCGCGCGCCCGCACCCACCTCCAGCGGGCGCTGCGGAAGGAAGACTGACGTGACCGCCCCCGCACCCCACCCGAGCTTCGAAGCCCAGCTGGACGCCTATCTCGATGGCGAGCTGGTAGCGACCGATGCGCGTGAGCTCGAAGCGCACCTTGCCCAATGTGCGGAGTGCGCGCGGTTTCGAGACGGACGGCTCGCGTTGCGTGCGGCGATCGCGGCTCGTGTCCCGGCATTCCAGGCATCGGACGTCCTGCGCCAGCGCGTACGGGCGGCGCTGAGGACCTCCGCACGCCGGTCTCACTTCAGTCTCCAGGCTTGGTGGCGGCCCCTCGCGCTCGCCGCGTCATTCGTGGTCGTCGCGTTCGGAAGCTGGAGTCTCGCGTTGCAGCGTGCAGCCGGCGCGGCACTCGCCGACGACGTGCTGTCGAGCCACATCCGGTCTTTAATGCCCGGACACCTCACCGATGTTGTCTCTTCGGATCAGCACACGGTGAAGCCGTGGTTCAACGGCAAGCTCGAGTACTCGCCCCCGGTGCATGACTTCGCCGCGCAGGGGTTTCCGCTCGTGGGTGGCCGGCTCGATTATCTCGATGGACGGACGGTCGCCGTGCTCACCTACGGCCGGCGCCAGCACTTCATCAACGTGTTCCTCTGGCCGCGCGCGCGCGGCCCGAGCGGCGCGCCCAACGCCCGCGACCGTCAGGGCTATCACCTGCGGCACTGGACTACGGCGGACTACGCCTATTGGGTCGTGTCGGACCTGGGGAAAGCGGAGCTAGGAGACTTCGTGCTTCTGGTGCAGCGAGCGGATTCGGCGGAGACTCGCGGCGGAACGTAGCGACGTTTAGGGGCGCCGCGTGTTGTTCGTCGAGGATTCGGGTGGTACGAGCGGCGCGCTGGCGCGCCAGCAATCTGTGTGCTGCCACTGTTTGGTAGCCGCGCTCATCATCGCGTTCGGCTTGGTAGCATCAACGGGCTGGTGGCAATTCGGACAGATCAACGTGACACCCTGCGGCGGCCTCGGCATGGGAGCTCCTGGTCCCGACCATCTGAAGATGATGGACCGCCGCGTTGGGTAACGTGAGTTTTGACCTACGTTCCATTAGTCAGCGCAAACCGTATCGCGATGGACTGCAGGACGCCAGTCAGGGGTGTTCGGTCCCCATGCGATCCCGGTCGGTCAAGTCCGACGATGGGATGCGCCAACTGCGCACCAGGGCCAGCCAGGAGTCCGGCCGAATCGTCACGTCGCGGACGCGGCGCTGGACGGCGGCCACGTTGTCCGAGGCGTACAACACGGCGGCCGGCGCGTCTGCGTTCCAGAGCGCGATGGCGCTGTACACCAAGCGCGTCGCATCCGCGCGATTCCGCGCCCCGGCCGCCTGCTCGAGCAAGCGATCGACTTCCGGGTTGTCGTAGCGGCCTGGATTTCCTCCCCCGAAGCCGCGCCGCGTCCAGTTCTCGAGTGTCGCGTCGATGGGGGACGGGCCGGTGGCCCACGCCCCCAGGACGGCGTCGAAATGCCCCGTGTTGGTGCGCGCCTGCATGAGGCTGAGATCGACCTCGTCGATGCTGACGTCCAGACCTGCCGCGTGGAGCTGCTCCTGGATCAACCGCGCGTATTGCCGGCGCAGCCCGCTCGTGGTGGGCACGAGAATATGGAAGGCTCGCCGGCGATGCTGCGCCAGCAGCCTTGCCGCTTGCGCCGAGTCGTGTGCCACGTCGCCCGCCAATGACCGGTCCCAGATGGACCACAGGCGGGGCATCGGGCCGGGCGGTACTGCGGCGAGATCCCCCCACACGTTCTGCAACATGCGCTGGCGATCGAGCGCCATCACGACCGCCCGCCGCATGTCGCGATCGCCGAACACGGGATGCGGGGCGCCCGTGTCGCCATTGGCGCGCAGGTTGAACGCGAGAAAACCGTAGGCCGTGCCGTGGTACGGATATGTGACCAGGGCCGCTGCGTCTTGAACCCGCTTCACGTTGCTGGGCGGTCCCAGAACCTCGATCGCATCCGCCTCACCGGCGATGAGCTGCGTCACGGCCACGTCGAGGTTGGGCGTGAAGCGCCAGATCAGCCGCCGCACGTGGGAGCGCCCGAGGAAGAACGTGGAATCGGCGGCGAGCTCGAGACTCTCCCCCGCCTTCCAGCGCACCAACCGGTACGGTCCGTCCCCGATCGGCTCGCGTCCGAACGGCGCCGTCCGCCACGCTGCGCGCGGGAGTGCGCGCAGCACGTGGGCGGGAAGCACGCGCATGTGGTACACGGCATCGAAGAACATTTCGGCGTAGCGGCGGCGAAAATGGAACACGGCGGTGAGCGTGTCGCGCGCGCTCACGGATGCGATGTCCCGCAGCGCGTAGCGCGACGGTGCGTCGATGACCGAGTCCGTGTACACATCGAACGTGAACGCCACATCGGCCGCGGTCACGGGTACACCGTCCTGCCAGTGGGCGCGCGGATCGAGGTGGAAGGTCAACGTCACTGTGTCGGTCCAGTCCCAGCGGGCCGCGAGTTGCGGCACGAAGTCGTCGTCCCCGACCGTATTCGACGACATCCCGACATCGGCGAGCTTGAGGAAGAGCTGGTCGGTCACGTCGCGTCCGATGGCCAGGAGCGTGATCGGGGGAAGCAGAATATCAGGCTCGCCCGGCGCGGCGATCACGAGCGCGCCACAGTAGTCACCGCGGCACCCGCCGCGCGGCTCACAGCCGGCGAGTGCGGCGAGGAGGAGGCTCGTGGCAATCACCTGGACGCGAGGCACGTCCAATGATGCTCCCAGCGTCGCGATCTGTACAGACTTAGTCAGTTCGCGATCTCGATGAGATCGTCTCCGACCTACGTCACTGCGGCGTATCGAGCGGATGCTTGCTCCGCTCGTAGAATTCAGTCTGCAGCCGCAGACTCTCCGAGTCGGCCTTCACCGCGCGGATCGACTGGACAATCGTGTTGATCCACGACTTCGCCTCGAAATCGCCGAGCTCGCGTGAGGCGACGGCGCCGTCACCGGCGTAGTGATTCGGGAAGCGCGCGTACCACCAGATGCCGGTGTAAAGCCCTTCCGGCAGTTTCAGGCGCGCCTGATCGGCGCCCGACTCCTGCTTGGCGCGGTCGAGATGGACGAGGTCGGGGCGCGCGATCATGCTCACGGACGTTTCGCTTTCACCCGCGTGCATATCGGTCGAGCGATCCGATTTATGTGCCGGCTCACCCGGCCCGGAGCGCGCGATGTTCTGCACGTAGACGACGTAGTCATGGGGCGACTCGAGCTCGCTCTGCGCGAAAAACGGCAGCAGACTGTTGTTGCCGCCGTGACCGTTCACGATGATGATCTTCTTGCAGCCATTGCGCGCCATCTCGTCGGTCGTTTCCTGCAGGAGCTGCAGCTGGAGTCCCCTGCTGTAGGCCACCGTGCCGGGCTCATGCTTCGCCTCGAAGATTTGCCCGAAGTAGTACTCCGGAAACACGATGGCGTATTCCTGCTGCGCGGCGTTGAGAGCGACGTAACGCACGTTGAGCAGGTCGTTGCCCAGGGGGAGATGCGGCCCATGCTTCTCCATGATGCCGAACGGCAGCAGGCAGGTGCCTTGCGCGCGGGCGATGCCGTCCTTGAAATCGGCCGCCGTCAGCTCTTCCCAATGCACCGAGAGCTTGGCTTGTGAGGCGCTGAGTACCTGGATGGCGAGCAGCAGCGATGTGACCACGTAACCTCCAGCTGCAGGTGGCGAAGGGAGGTGACAAATGTCAACGAGTCTCAGGCGCTCCGCCAGCTCCGCGCGACGACCGTCCGTCCAGGCGTGGCGACCGAGGCCCACGGGCATCGGGCCGACTGCAGGTCGCTCGGCACGAGGTCCTGCGAGGTATTCAGCATCTCGTCCCAGGTGATTTGCTGTAGGCAGCCTCGCGCTCCTTGTCCGTCAGCGGTTGAACGGCAAGCCCACGCCGACGCGCACGCCCCAATTGCCGTTGTAAAACGGGAACGGGCTTTTCTCCGCCGCGTGAAACATGGCGTCGAGATCGACGCCGCCGCGCAGCCAGAGCCGCCCGCTGAGTTGATAACCCAGCCCGAGGACCACCGATACGCCGCCGTCGCTCGCCTGGTAGGGGGTCCCATACCAGTTGCGCACATACCCGACTCCGAACAGCGCCTGCAGCCGGTTGCCTCCCCCGATGGGTGCGCGATCTACCAGGCGCAGGTGCACGGGGGTGTACGACACGGAGTTGCCCGTGGCGTGCGCGACGTCGACGTCGAGCGTGAGCTTCGAGCCGAGATACACGGTTGCCTCGCCACCGACCGCCAGGGCGTCACCCATCCCCAGTCCGTTGTCGAAATTGACGTAGCGGGTGAACCCGCCGACCTCCATCGTGCCGCGCTGCTGCGCCGCCGCCGCCGCCGCCGCCGGCTGCGCGAGTACCAGCGCCGCCACCGCCAACACACGCCTTGTTTGAGATGTCATGGTCATTTCTCCCGTGGAGCTCGTTTCGTGGTGATGAGGATGACGCCGTTCGCACCCCGGACGCCGTATATCGCCGTCGCCCCGGCGTCCTTCAACACATCGATCCGGGCGATATCGCTCGGCACAATGCCGGCGAGGGCCGCCCCGATCGCGCCCTGCACCGGGACCCCGTCTATCACGAGCAGCGGCTCATTGTCGCCGTGCAGCGAGCGCGTGCCGCGGATCCGGAGCGAGACGTCCCCGTTCGGCAGATGAGTCACCGTGAGGCCTGGCAGGCGTTCCAGCATCTGCGCGACCTGTGTGACCCCGGCGTCCCTCTCCTCGGGCCTCAGCGATACGATGGAACCCGTCACCTGTTGTGTGGATTCCGTGCCGTAACCGACGGAGACTTCCCCGTCCTTGGGCGCAGGACTTTGTCGGTTGGGCGCACGGCCACACGCGACCAGCAGCGCGAGCCCAACCCACGTGCACCTTGGCGTCTGTTTCACAATCCCGGCTCGCTCCCAAAGCCTGAGGAACAAGTCCTGCACCAACTCCTGGGCTACAGCGCGCGACCGCACATAGCCGTACACAAAATCGCAGAGGGGCGGATAGTGTGCGCGAAAAAGAGCTTCGAACGGGGCAACGTCGCGGCGCTGGCCGCCAGCGTCACCGCTCGGAGCGAGGCAGGTCAAAGACGGCATGCTGTCCGCCATCGCGTCGGTCTCCGGAAGGTGACCGAGTTCGCTTCAAGTTTGACGCCAGACCCGGAGATTCCGTGACGCGACCGGGACAAGGGGTTAGCTACGGTCGGTGGCCAACTGTGGCATTCGCACCACAGCAGCCATGCGGCGTCAGCGCATCACCAAGGCACTTTCAAAAGGAGGGCCGTCCTGTGTCCGCACGTTATGCGTTCCTCGTCTGCCTGGGCGCGGTCGCGCTGCTCGGCGGCGCTGCCTCCCCGCCTCCGCTCGACAACGGCCTGGCCCGTACTCCGCCCATGGGCTGGAACAGCTGGAACCATTTCGGCTGCGACGTGAGCGCTCAGCTCATCAGGGAAACCGCGGACGCAATCGTCGCGAGCGGGATGCGCGACGCCGGCTATCAGTACATCGTGATCGACGATTGCTGGCAGGTCGCGCGCGACCGGTCCGGCCGGATCGTCGCCGATTCCGCCCGCTTTCCGGGCGGCATGAAACCGCTCGCCGACTACGTGCATTCCAAACGACTCAAGTTCGGCCTGTACACCGACGCGGGACGCCAGACGTGCCAGGGACGGCCCGGCACGTACGGCTCCGAAGAGGTTGACGCCCGAACCTATGCCGAGTGGGGCGTGGACTACGTCAAGGAGGATTGGTGCCACGCCGAGGGGCTCGACGCGCCGGCCCAGTACGCCAAGTTCCGCGACGCGCTCGCCAAGGCGGGCCGGCCGATCGTGTTCAGCATCTGCGAGTGGGGCTCGAACCACCCGTGGGCGTGGGGACCACATACTGGCAACCTGTGGCGCACCACCGGCGACATCGGCGACCGCTGGGCCAGTATGATCGGCATCGTCGATCTCTCGAGTCAGTATGCGCTCGTCGCGGGTCCCGGCGGCTGGAACGATCCCGATATGCTCGAGGTCGGTAACGGCGGCATGACCGACGACGAGTACCGCGCGCACTTCAGCCTGTGGGCGATCATGGCGGCTCCCCTCATGGCGGGGAACGACGTGCGCACCATGAGCGCCACGACGCGCGATATCCTCGTGAATAAGGAAGTGATCGCGGTGGATCAGGACTCGCTGGGCGCGCCGGGGATGCTGGTGCAGACGCCGGTACCGGATCTCCAGGTCTGGGCCAAGCCGCTGGCCGACAGCGGGCGCGCGGTGGTGCTATTCAATCGTTCCGCGCTGCAGACCGTGATCACCGTGTCGTGGCGGGCTCTCGGAATTCGCGGGCCCGCCCGGGTGCGTGACCTCTGGAATCACACGGACCTCGGCACGTCCACCGGGCGGTTCAGCGCGCCCGTGCCGGCGCACGGTGCCGTGATGGTACGTATTTCGCCCTAGGTCTCAACTAGCAGCAACGCCGCACAGCGATAGGTTAGAAGGTGATGCGAGTCCATGCAGTACGAGGTGTGCTGCTCGCCCTGGCGCTACTAAGCGCCGGGTGCGGCCGCGCGTTTAAGTCCGGACCGCGCGAACCAGACCCGAGGACGACCCTGCGCGTGCAGAATCAGAACTTCCTGGACATGAACGTCTATGTGCTGCGTGGGGGGCAACGCATCCGGCTGGGCATGGTTCCGGGGCTCTCGACCGAGGTCTTCACGATCCCCGCCTACATCGTGAGAAGCTCGCCGCTCCAATTCGAAGTTCACCCCATTGGCGGTCTCGAAAACCCGCGCACCGAAACGATCTCGGTGCAGCCGGGTGACGAAATCCACATCACGATCCCGCCGCGGTGAATTAGGATCGTGTAGGCAAGCGCCGGATGTCTGCGGCGACGAGCGGCGGCACGGCATCTTTGCCCGCGAGCCAGTCTCGGACTTCCGATTGAAATACGCCAAGCTGCTGTGCAAGTCGCGCGGGGCCCCAGGCGATGCGATCGAGCTCACGCTTCAGTTGAATAGGAGTCAACATGCCCTCCAGTTGTGGTGCGGTAGAACTGCGTCCGACAGTGGGATAAAGAAACACCGGGGACGCCGCCCTGCCAAGTAGAGCCTAGCTGGCGAGGCCCCCGCACAATAACGTAGGCGACTCCCACTCGCCGGATGCCACTCATGACCCGCCATTCTCGTCGCGAATTCCTGCAAACGACCGCTGCGGTGACCCTCGGTGCCGCCATCGGGCCGGGGGCCCAGGACCAGCCGACGCCCCAGCGCCGCGCGACTCCATTTGCCGCGCCACCCATTGATCGCGTCCGCATCGGCTTCGTCGGCGTGGGGGGACAAGGCAGCGTCCACGTCGATAACCTGCTCAAAATCGAGGGAGCAGAAATCCGGGCCATCTGCGACATCGTGGACTGGAAAGTGGCACGGGCGCAGGCCGCGGTCGTTGCGGCCGATCAGCCCAAGCCCGCGGGGTACACGCGCGGCCCGCGCGACTTCGAGCGCATGTGTGCCGAGCAGGAGCTCGATCTGGTGTTCACGGCGACGCCCTGGGAGTGGCACGTCCCGGTCCTGCTCGCCGCGATGAAAAGTGGCAAGCACGCCGTGACCGAGGTTCCCGCCGCGATGAAGGTAGACGACTGCTGGCAGCTCGTGGATACCGCCGAGCAACTCAAGAAGCACTGCGTGATGATGGAGAACTGTTGCTACGACCGGCGCGAGATGCTGGCGCTGCATCTGGTGCGACTGGGCATGCTGGGCGAGCTCCTGCATGGCGAATGCGGGTATCTGCACGACTTGCGCGAGATCAAGTTTTCCAAGGAAGGCGAAGGGTTGTGGCGCCGCGCCTGGTCGCAGACGCACAACGGGAATCTGTACCCGACGCACGGGCTCGGACCGATCGCCCAGTGTATGGACATCAACCGCGGC
>WNFL01400791.1_pt2 | contig 11763 bp, 16 predicted proteins | sample 5400361 | NCBI WGS metagenome assembly WNFL01 (sample SAMN13153351, study PRJNA577476) | soil metagenome | isolation source: 40 cm soil on Douglas fir-dominated hillslope | place: USA:California | collected 2013-09-17
TCCACGAGAACCAAAGTACGTAGGATTCTCCTTCTCCCACCCAAATCTGCTAATAACAGGGTCAGTTTCATGGTTCCTCGACCAATCCTCACGTGTACCAATGATTCAACGCCCTTGGGTGCCTGATGGGGGCAAGGACCTCTCGGCAGTCTGGACAAAACGGGGGGGCAAGAACCGGCAAGCCACGGAAAACCGGAACATTGCGAAGCCCAACGCAATGATGTTCTATCACATACCCATCGAAGAGACGTACTCGACGCCAGATGTCGATGTCAAGTCTGGGAAGCCGTTGGATATAGGTGAACAGATGGACAAGAAGGGGAGTCCAAAAAAGAACGGCGGAATGTTTGACAATGGGTTGATGAAAGCTCATGAGAACGAGCTTGGCGGACGGGAAGTCAAGATTGTGGCTAATGGGCACTGCCACAGTACGCCAATCTGTCTTTCTACCTCGTGTGTTGTAGCTTATGGCCCTTCCTACCTACAGTAACGGACAATTGCCGGCGCGTGAAAGGCACCTGGTTTTGCTTCAACGGTGGATCATCATACTCAGGATACGGCAAAGCAGGCTTCGATCGTAGGTTCAGAGTCTTCCATGTGGAGCAGTATGGCGAGAAGATCACAACTTGGAAACGAACTGAACACTCGGAAAAAATCGATGAGATGGTGCTTGTTGGAGAGGGTGGACCTGCACCTTATGAGGGTTGAAGGCACTTTAACTTATTTCTGACTTCGATTTATATGCATTATTGCTTGTACAAGAATTGTAATATAAACCGCTCGAGAGAAAGGCTTACAAATGACGTCGAAGTTATTGAGAAGCGTTGATTGATTGAAGCCTGGCTTGCAATTTGCCTTGCAACTCTTCCAGTTCCCGTATGTTCCAATGTGTGAATGCAGCACGCTCCCGCATGCCTCCCCGGCCATCCTCGCTATCCGAATCCTCGTCGATAACAGGAGGGTATTCAAACAGGTACTCTTGAAGTCTTGGCAAGAAAGTCAAATCCGTCTCCAAGGTTAGCACCACGTCGTGCGCGGTATACGGCGATGTACGCATCTCCAGCCTGGCTAGCTGGGGTAGGCTCCGAAGGAATGCGACCAATACCGACGCATCCATAGAAAGATCTTCAGGGTTGTGTTCTGTCCAACTACGAATGGTAAAAGTGTGGAGTTTGTTCTGTACGGCCGTAAACATCCCGGCCAGAAGCCGTGGTCTCAAGATATCAACCTCCAAATGCGTAAGATTGGGTAGTTCAACGTGCTTGAAAGGATGACATCGTCGACCGCGAGATTCTTCAGGGTAAATGAGGATGAGACGCGTTAGATGTTGGCAGATGATGGGACTGGGGAGAGCATGAGACCACCACATATCAAGAGAAGACGCGGTATGTATTCTGAGCCGAAGGGCGCGAATATTGGGAGCTAACAGAATGAACTCGCAGGCTTCTTCGAGGTCGCAAGCATGCCAACCCACAGTGAGGGATAGCATCTCCAACTGGGCCATGACCGCTCGATTCCAGTTCTTTGTGGGTGCGTATATGATATTTAGATGTCGTAAGGCGGGTGTGTGATATGGAGTGACAGTCGAATTTAGTCTCCAGTCAAGTCGATCCCATCGTGCCCCCATAGTGATCTTCTGAAGAAGGGGTTGAAAACCTTGTACCAGCACCCATGTGGCGCTGCAGCCGATAACCACACTCCGACACCTAGGTAATATTCCAGGAATTTCTGAGATCTGCTTCAGAGCGGCGATTCGGTTGGAAGAATCCGCCAACCACGTGAAGTCTAGATCTAATGGGAGTGGATCAGACCTTGCCACTCTTGTCTGGATATATGTGCCAGCACATGAAAGTGGCAGACCACTCGATGATAGGAGTGGGCGAATTTCGACCCATAAGCTAGGAAGTATTGCATGTAAATGCCAATCTCGGCACACGAGGAGGAGTTTTTCAGGCATTTGGCGATAGCCATAGACGAAATGTCCAAATATTTCATAGAGGATATCCGAAGGGAGCATGCGTATGGGGGATATCGCAGATTTCTCGACTTCAATAAGACTCTGTATCGAGTCGAGTTCGCCTTGGGTTGTGGGTGTGGAGGGCTGTGGTGAATCGCGTATTTGAGCGCGTAAAAGCGCAGCCCGGTGTTCCAGCTCTGCAATATTTGATCGAACCTTTGCAAAGTCTCGAATATCGGGCTGCGTGATCCATTCGGCTGTGGGCTGTTCGCTTGAATGTCAATGTTCGCACACACTTTCAAAGGGATGACTAACAACTGCCATCGAGCCATTGTATGTGAACGCTATCGTTGGGGCCTCTGGAACGTTTGACCACGCTCAGAATTCCGGCATGATTTTTGACGAATAGACTCACGCGGGACCTTAGACTTATCAGGGTCGAACGATCAAACCAGTCAGCGACTTTTGATGCGTACACACTACTACACATGCCTTATGTGGCAGTACGGGTTCCATCAGGCCATCAGGACGATGGGGTGGTTCAAGTGGGGTGGGAATTGTTTGCCCCATGTGAAAACGACCGACGGCACCGGATGGGAAACGGAAGAAAGGAACTGACCTGGCATGTCGATCAGGGATACACCCGCTTGTCCTTCTAATACACCAGAGATTCCGAGAGACTACGCATCCTGATTTCTATCACAATATGGGCAATATGGAAATCAAGAAACAAAAACGCAGCAAATAATCAGGACGTAGCTTCAAACGAGACAAGTGAGGTATTGAAAGACCTCATATCCGATCGCGACGCGTTTCATGGAAGCGTTAGGAGGTTGGATCGCCAACGCAAACTCCGCACCCTCTGGGCGGACAAGCGGCTGCAGATTTTGACCTTAAAACAGGTCCTGCCATGGACTTCTCTCAACGGGATGTGGCCGGGCCCACCAGCGTAGATGAGTTTTAGTGGTAGATCACAGGTTTTATGATTGAAGGGCGAATAGACCCATCAGCAAGCCTTGCTGGAGTCCCACACACGGTGCATGACGCATTTCCCCCTTTCCCCAACCAATAAAAAAATAAAAAATAAAAAATAAAGTTGTTTGCCCCACTTGGTAGAGCCATCGCAGAAAGTCGCCTACTTACAAACCATCAACGGATTGTATTCCACCACCCATGTACGGAGTACATTGCCAATGCCTCTGCCATGAGTCCATCTAGTCTCGCCACTTATCGGTTCATCTTCTTCGCTTGCTTTTTCGTCATGTATACGCAGCTGACCACAGGTACCTTTGATCTTAACCACGGTAGAGCGTCTGGGTTGACATTGTCGCAGCTGTCCACAATGAGCATCTTCAAGGACTGCTCGTCTCCCCCATTTCTCGCTTTGACGAGTCGTATAAGAGGGTCCTCGTTGATGAAAGAATTTGAGAGTGTGAGGGATGTGAGTCGAGGGCACAATCCTTTGGCAAGGTCTTCGACAATTTCTGCTGTTGGAATTGCAGTTTTGGAGAGTTCAAGCGTTTCCAGCGACTCGCTGAGGAATGGTCGTATAGAATTGCATTGTTGCATTGTAATCGGGTTCCGAATTCGAAGCTCGGTGAGGGCAACTGCGTGTCTGGTGGCGAGGGTTTCAAGAAAATCCCTCGCATAAGTGTTCGCTAGTCGTAACTTTCTGAGATTGGGGAAGCTTGCATACTGCGCCAGGTTGTAGGACGGAGCGTTCTCGACGTCTATATCAAGCTCGACCAGATGAGAAAGGTCAGGAGCGGTATCCAAATCGCCCTCATGGAGCTCGCCGAAAGGAAAACCTTGGAGAATGAGAGATTGAAGATAAGGTGTCGTGCTAAGCAGTTCTAATAGAACGCGAAAGGATGGAAGGAACCCTTTCGCGATGGTAAGGTGGGTTAAGTGGGGTAAATTGGTAGCCAAAATTTCCCATTGCACACACAAAGCCTCGACCCGAAGCTCCTCGACCCTTTCCGAGACGAACGGCCGTATATCAAGAAATGGACCCAACGGTATCGGCCCGCGCAGGATGATCCGCCGTGCCGCTGGATGAATTTGAAGCAGCTGAGATACATCCCCGAACGACCCAATATCACATTCAAGATAATTGAGCTCTTTGGTGGAGTCGGTGAGCGCTGGTCCCAGCTTTTGCAAGTCGCGGACTTGATTAAGATGTAGCGAAGAAAGTTTATGTTGCGCGAGTTGAAGCCATCTGAGGGTCTTTTGCAACTTTGGTACGTTACGAATGGTCAATGTCGACCACAAAGCAGGCATATCCATCGCTACCCTCCGCCAGTGGCCACAGACATGCGCAAGGTGAAACGGATGGGTCCCCATAACACGCACAGCCTCTTGAAAGACAAGTGCAAGAAGTTCGAAGGGAAGTTTGGCGATGTGACATATTTGAGCTCGTACATTCTCTTCATGGCGAAGCTTAGCAATCATCGCTGCCTCTTGTAGCCCCTGTATCTCCTCTTTCCTTCGTATATCGGTTGGCTTGACACGTTGCAAGGCGGCGTTTGCCATCGCCAATGCGCGATCGTGTTGGTTCAAGAGGGTTAAGAGACGAGAGGCACGCATGTAACCCTATAAAATGACATAGGTTGGCTGCTCAAGATGCATTAGAGCACCACCCACCTGCACTAGTGCCGGCGCAATCTTGATCACTTGGCCACTATCCTTCAACGCATCCTTCAACTTGCCAAGCTTCTCGTATGTGGCTGCCCTCGAATCATATACACTGTGGACGTTTGCTCCTGCCTGGATCGCCTGCGTATATGCATCATCCGAATATGCCATCTCATATGGGACGTTTGGATACTTACGGCAGTGAAAAAGAGGAGTGCGGATTCATAATTGCCATCTTTGAATTTCCTGATGCCTTTCTGGAATTCCCCACGCCAAACCTCTGTCATTTCCGTGACAAACGCTGACGTGGATCGGAGTTGACGCGGCTGTGTTTGACCACACCAAACACCAAACACGGATATATATCCCCTTCAGAGATCACGTGACGCGCCCAAGCATCCTTATTGAGCCGCACGAAAGCAGTGAGAACACGGGCAGGGACAGCGGCCGTCGTTTTGAACCCTTTCCACGTTCTCATGGCACGCACCCCGCTCCTTTCGCGCCCTATGGACGCGTTCTAGTAATAGTCTTACCTCTCCACTCACTCTACTCTCGAAACTGACGCGAACATAGCTTCGGGTTTTTTGCGCTCCATCTTTACGCATTTCTTGCCATGGACCTACACGCTGTCTACTTGTCACACTATGGCCTCACTCCTAGTTTCTTTCGAAAGCTTACGGATACCTACCTAAAGATGACCAATGACCCTTTTGTTGGCAACGTATCGAGAATGAAGAGCGCAACCGAGCCAATAGAATGGGTCTGGATGCTGGCCCTCTTTCATGTCGAGACGTACGTGACTCCCATGGTGTTATTTAGCTGGTCTATCTCTGACCCGGTCCGATCTTAGGCTGTTCCAAGTTCCAGCGTTCATTATAGGCATGGTCATCCTGTATAAAGGTAACGGCCCACAGAGGGTTGTTGTACATGAGCTCTAATGTCACACTACTAGATTGGAAGGCTGCGTATCCCTTCCTCATCGCCTATGGGGCGGCAGGCGCGGCCACTGTCCTTCCATGCATTGCAATCCTCATTGCAATCCCGGATGCAGCGATCTCGGCATCTCCTCTCGCCCTTACTCTTTCTCAGAGAATCATGCTCCTTGCATCTTATGTGCCGTTTACTTTGATCCCTTTGTTCCTGGCGGTAGATTTGTCCATGCGCACGGTCAAGTTAATCCGTACTGGATTGGCTGCACAGGTTAAAAAGAAATCTCACTGAAGAGGATCCCCCCTGCGGATTCAGGGGTATAACATATGAGTAGGGATTGTAGAGACATCCAGTAAATCGAGTCTTTGAGGATTGTCAACAAAGCGAATTTTTTGTCTACTATATCAAGCCCATCAGAGTGCCTTCTCACCCACGGATCCTGCATATTCGCGCGGAGACCGCTGAGTTAGTCGCAGCTACCATTCGCAGGCCCGTCTTTCCACCTCTTATCCACCTTAGCACAATCAAATGGCTCTTTTCCGAGCCGGAGGTTCACTTCGTTGTGTACTCCACATAACCACTTTGAAAGTGTGTCCCTCGATGTCACGTCCGGTGGGTTCCTCTTCATTTCTCCACCCAAATGCTGGGCACAATAAGAGCACGGATAGAGGGTAGGAAGTGAGTTGAGAAGGCCAAGCATATGCCGTCGTTGTTGGGGATTCGGGTTGGTAGGATAGTATGCAGCTGTCGTATGGAGAAATGTCCAGGTCGCATAGCCGAGTGCAAGCGAATCTGGTGGGCACTCTGGAGATAGACTAATCGCAGTGGAGGCTGCAGGAGCTGCAGTCGTGTCAAACGTCGATGTTGAAACCGATGAGATGGAGTGTGGCGTGCTTTCAGAGTTCGGTGAAGCCGCTGGACGTGTCTTCGACGATTTAACCCAAGCCTTGAATGCGTTATTTGCTCTGTATAACATTCACAGTTAGGAGCACGCTTTTTCTCCATCGGAAAGAACCGGCCTACGCGGATGTAGTCCCACAAGCCCTGCATGGTTTGCCATCTGGACCAATGATTACCCCAGGAGGAAGTTGCTGAGAGTGATTCGCCTCAGGCATTATACCCTTTCTATATTTGAGGTTTAGTAATGAGGCTGGAAGCAAGCCAAGGAAGGGAAGATGGAGATTGGCATCGGCGGCCGGATCTTAGATCTCACCACTCCTCGTCAGTGTTCGAGATGTCGGAACCCACCACAGGAACAGTGGAGCCAGCGAAATTAGCGCCGGCTGACCAACCGGAAGTCGTACAGAAGGATGCGCCTGTGCCGACGACCACGGTGAAAGCCGCGGAGGGGAGTGGCAACGACTGGGCCAAGGTCGAGCCCCAAAACGATTTAACTAAAATTTTCACGGATGCTGAGTGGAAGGGCATGAATGAGCTGAGGGTCAGCAACGTCACACTGACAGAGAAAGCGAACTTATGTCCAGTAATTTAGGCACAACTATCTGAAATCGCTGAAGAGGTTCACGGATCAAAAGACGCTCGTATTGAGATCTGGGGTGTCGAACTGACTGGCAAACCGACGGCGCGTGGAAGTGTAGTACTGATCAAGTTTGTCCGAGCCCGGTGCGTATATTGTTGTATCAAGAGGTCATACTCCTCACCCGATACCACAGACCAGGAGACGTGGCCGCAGCACGGGAAATGCTCGCTTCCACACTCAAATGGCGCAAGGAATTCAATGCCGATGAGGTCACCAAAGAAACCTTTGACGAGTCCGTCTTTGGAAAGGTTGGGGTAATCTCTGGAAAGGATTCCGAAGGGAGACCCGTACGTACAACCAGAGCCACTACAAGAGAGTGACCGACGCTTTCCTCGGCAGGTCACTTACAACTTCTATGGTGCTGTGGACCAAAAGGTAGTCTTTGCAGACGTAAACAAGTTTATAAGGTCAGGACTCGCTGCATTTTGTGGAAGAAGGCTCACAAACCTAAATAGATGGCGTGTTGGTTTGATGGAAAANTGACAGTATGGTGCAGGTGCATGGTAGGTGATTGTCTCATCCTCCCGAACTTTTTCGTGAGACAATCCTTTAGATTACGCTGGTGTAAGCATCCTAGGAGGTCGGGATCCGAACTCGAAGGCAGCAGCCGCGCAAGCGAGCAAGATATTCGCTGACTATTATCCGGAGCTCCTTGTTCGTTGACGCCGCTTTCAGGGTGTCGTAGGTGCTGACGAATCTCTCTATAGCACAAGAAGTTCTTCGTCTCTGTACCCGCCGTACTTACGTGGATCTTCTGGGTGTTCACAAAAGCCTTGTCCCCTGCTACGCAAGCCAAGATGAGTGTTGTTGGAAGTGGACCTGCAACCATCTCAAAGGAGCTCTTGCCTATCATTGACAAATCTCAGTTACCTAAGCGGTATGGTGGTGATGGAGACGACATCTAGTTTTATCTCGGCCAATTGATTGCTGATATTATCCTTCATCTTTTATAACGCTCCTCTTTGTGTGAGGGTTTGGACATAGTCACTCGTCGCTAAGTGCTAAGAAACGACTTGATTGACATTCACCCCGATCACCAGCTTGGGGTGCAAGCGTGATGGCGGATTACAGAAAGATCAGGACACAGGTTTCGTTCGCGTAGCCCAGCCTGCACTTTTGTCATTACCTCCAAAGGTGTTGTCAATTCCAGTAACTCCAGGTTGGGTAAACTCTGCATAAGTTCCAGAACCGCTTCACACTCCAACCCAGATCCGTCGCTCGGGTTACTCCGGTCAGGTAACATAACTACGATGAGCTGAGTGACGGTCAAATAGTCAACTTGAGCAAGTCCCTCGATCGTACGCAGGTGGTGCAGCCATATCTCCAACCGCTCCAATTTCGGTAACTTCATCACCTGCAGCGGGTGCCACACAACAAGCTCTAAACCATTGTCTGCGTACTGAAGAACCAGGTGCGTAACTTCTTTGAAGATGCACTCTTCATGAAAGAGGGAGTTCTCCAACAAACCAACACTAGTATCAGGAGTCGCCATGATATTGAGGCGGAGGCGTGACAATTGGGTAGCAGCAGAGGCTATCTTATATAATTTGGGTCGGGGTGTCGTGAACCATGAGAAACAAAGTTCCAGTTCCGACTGAAGGTGAGGTATTATTGTCAGGGGGCAGGAAGGAAGGGAGTCAGGAAGCTCGATCTTCAGACTCTTCAGCTTCGCAGTTGGCTGTAGTTCCAGGTCAGGAGGAGGGAGTGATCGCAAGGCCAGCGTCAAGTACTCGAGATGTGGGAGATGTTCGATGAACCCCCAATGATCGCTACGGCGAACGGTGATACCGACACATCTTTCCATGAGAGTTGGTATCTCCATTATGGGCTCTATTGGGGCGTACATCGCAAGGTCGAGATGAATGGGGGCTGCGTGCGAGCGATAGCATCGCGTCTCGAGAAACGCGAGAGTCGCTTCGGGTTGCATGGGTGGGTTATTTGGAATGCGAAGATTAGACCACAGAGTGGGAAAATGAAGTGCGGCGTCGTGCCAATAACGGCAAATGAGAAGCAGGGTTTCGTGAACATTGTCATAGTCCGATATGTAAAACTCGAAGATCTTGAATAGTAGTTCTGGAGGAAGCACCCCGATCGGGGACAGCGGGGAATGTGCAGGCTGGACCGGGCGCTGCGGTTATTTGCCGTCAAATCTCCGCCGTACCTAACCAAATTCATTGCAGATATATGCTTACTACGTTTGGGCGAGATTTCTTGAATAATCTGGGCAACCCCATCGGACGTGGTAGGGTTTAAGTTGTAACGTGCTTGACATTGTCGGGTATGATACCTAAAAAGGGTCAACGGTACATAACAGAGAAGGAACCCCCCATTCCCTTCATCGCAGGGAAGACTTTGAGATCGCACCCAATTGGCTGGTGGTGTGGCCATTGCTTCCACAGGTATTGTAAGCCCACACAATGTCAGGACCTCGGATTTTGGATACAACCCCTTCGCGCTTGCGCAGCCCGGGGTGAGGCCAGAGCCTCCGTGCTCGGTTTTGTATGTATCCAATTTTTTTGGGGTCGCTGGTCGCAATAAAATATGGCTTTGCTTATATTCGTGTCGCTCTCAACCCATAATATTGAAAGGACCCCTCCAACAGATCCACGAGTACCTTAATATCATATACAAACTCGCGGATATGTTGATACTGTTGGAATTTATGATTCCTCCACTTATCGGCTGGGAACTTTGACATGGTCGGAAGTGAAATTCATGGTCCTTTAGCCAACGAATCTGCAAGGTGGGCAGTAGGCGTTTGAATTGGCTCGATCCGTGGGTTCTTCGTCATCACATGTGAAGAAAGGGGCTGTACTCGATCATTGGTGGGTGTAAGCCGCTCACAGGGTAGCCATCGTGTAATTTACTGTTGCGGACGAATCACACAGCATAGAACCTTTCTCGGGATCAAAGGAATACGGACCAGCAGGAAGAAGGGACTTTTTGCTTTGTACTCACTAGTTAGTTGGAAGAATAAATAGGGTCCACACAGCTCTATGAGCATTGATGCCGGACCCTGATATGCAGGGCTGTATATTGATTGCCAGGATCGACAAAAATTGGAATAGTCTCATTCCTCTCCAGATCGGCGAAGTGAAGTTTTTGAGTCTGTATCTTCACTTTCGCGTCATGGAGCTATGAAGGCCTCAGAGATTGAGCAGCTCGAAAGGAACCAGATTGAATGGCGAACTCGGAGCTGTGGGTGAAGCAGGTTTCAGTCGCGCCCAAAGACGTCTACAGGCGATACCAAGAAGACCGCCACCTTGCATTTGAGCATACCCGTCGATCTCCGTCTATCTTCCGTGGTTAATTGGGGTCATCGAGGAGACAAAGCCGTCGCAGTCGAGACCTCTTAAACTCATAAGTACACAAAAAAGTACACAAAAGTCTACAAGTACAGTTTGTTGCTATATCTGCATGAAAATCAGAGCCTCGGTCGGTTCTACGGTTCCGAATCTCAGCTCGAACCAGATCGAACCCCTGCTGCGTGTATCCTACAGTCGTCACTATCAGTACAACCACCAGACACTCCAATTGCGGTTATCCTTGGATTTTCAAGAACCTTTCGGTGGTAACGAGTGCGGCCGCATCCAGACACACCCGCGCCCAGCGGGGTTCAAAGTACTCAACTTCTGTGAAAGCGGGTACGTCCTCCGCCTCGACAGTGTGCCACACGCAGCTCACTCTCGCCGTCCATGTGCTCCCCTCTGGTACCCAAACCTTGAAGTGCTCAGTGACCCCACTGTTTCGGACCTCACTCCTCGAGATGCCTTCCCACCGGGGCTGGGTAGGCGACGTAAACTCGAGGCCGTAGCCTGTGCACTCGGGGGAGTATTTGACCCAGATCTGAACGATCCCGGGCTGGCTGGGCATGGTCAGCTTGTGCACGATGAGCAAGTGGTCGGGAGGCGTAGGGGGTTCGAGGCCATGCCATAGGCAGTAGCTCGACTCGGGCTGGCCGCGCAGCTGTTCCTCGGTGAGAGGGTGGCATTCATGCAAATCCTCACTGCGCTTCCAGGATGGTAGACGCGGGACTACCTGCTGATCGGTGTACCAGGTTGGTCCTGTGAGGCGGACGACGTTGGTGCCCGTGTCGAGGTTGACGGTTTGGGCGAATTCGAGGTAGGCCGGGGATCGGTTTGTGAAGGGGAAGATGAAGAGGGAGAAGAAGAATGTACCAAGAAAAATGAGGGTGAAGAAGGATGGAACGACCCAGTGTAGCTTATGCATAAAAGTAGCAGAAGGAAGGACGAGGACGAGGAGGGCGGCACCATTGACAAGGAGGATGTCGCGTGGGAGTTGGTAGCGGAACCACCCGTTCTTCATGACCATGAGTACGATGAAGAACGCGAGCTGGGTGGCGATCGTCACAACCGCGGTGACCACTCTCGCGGAGTCGAGCCTTGAAACCAACTCCTTGAGTTCTTTCCTTCTGTTGTGGACGCTGTTACCATTTGGTACGTGTACATCTTGGTCGTCCTCTGGAAGCCGAATTGCACCTTCCTGAACAGGGGGGTCTGGCCGGAGAGCTTGTAAGAACTTGGCAGAGAGGCCGAGGAGGGCAGAGAGGAGGAGAAAGGGTGCAAAGAAGAATGCACGGTCATTCAATAGGCCCTTGAGGTCGATCACCATTATGATCCACCAGAGGAGGAAGAGCTCGCCCAGAACTGCGGTCGATTGATGCGAGGCGGGCATGAACCGA
>WNFL01407687.1_pt1 | contig 11762 bp, 13 predicted proteins | sample 5400361 | NCBI WGS metagenome assembly WNFL01 (sample SAMN13153351, study PRJNA577476) | soil metagenome | isolation source: 40 cm soil on Douglas fir-dominated hillslope | place: USA:California | collected 2013-09-17
TTTGAAGGTTCAGGACAATGAGGAGGTTATCATCAAGCAGGGCTAATTCAACTTCGAAAAGAAGTTTTTTACCGCTTTGTGGTTGAAGACTTTTAATCATGAAAAATATCACTATTGTTATCTTACTTCAATTCACCTTGCTCACGAGCCAGGGCCAGGATTACGCATTGTTTCGGTCAAGGATCCAATCTTTTTTTGAATACGGGGCGTTACCGGATTCGGCAGAACGAGCAAGAAAAATAAATGACGTGTGGGGTTCTCTTCAAACGGATAAGCAAATTCCATTTGCTGTTGAAGACTCGGTGGCCTTCTTGTACAGAGGACAGGCCCATAACGTAAAATGGACTGGTGATTTCAACGCATGGGGGTACCATAAGGATTTTGACAACCAAGGGAGATTGATCCCGGGCACGGATATTTGGATCCTCAGGACTTCCGTCCCGAAGGATGCCCGACTCGATTACAAGATTGTCCTGAATTCTCGATCCTGAAAACCCGCACCAGCAGTGGTCGGGAGTCGGCGGTGGAAGTCCTAATTCGGAATTGCGGATGCCCGGCTGGAAAGAAGATCCGGTTTTGCAGGTGCGCAATGATGTCCCGCACGGAACGGTCAAGGAAGAAATTCTTTTCAACAGCAAGATCCTTGGTTATCAGATTACGTATAGCGTTTATCTTCCTCCGCAGTACAACATCGCAGGAAAACTCTCTTCTCTGTACGTGACCGATGGCTATGAATACATGCAGCCAAGGCTTGGAAATATGATCACCGTCCTCGATAATCTCCTGGCCGACAAAAAAATAAAACCGATCGTCGTCATTTTCATTGACCACCGCGAACCGATTAACCGGTCGAACAACAAGCGGATGGATGAACTCGCCATGAATGCCAGGTATCTCGATTTTTTCACGGAAGAGTTTATTCCCTACATTGAATCCCACTATCCCGTGGAGCCAACCTCCTCGTCAAGGGCCATCATGGGATCTTCGATGGGCGGACTTTCAGCAGCCTACTTTGCCTTTTCAAAACCAGGAGTCTTTGGAATGGCCGGGATCCAATCTCCGGCATTTTGGATCCGCCCTCAGATTTATGAGGTTTGTAACAGTGCCGACCATCCGATCAAAGTATCCATGACATCCGGGCTCATCAGTGACGCCAGCGAAGGAAGCCGCAAAATGAAGGAAATTCTGCAGGCGAACGCGTGCCAGTATCATTACATTGAAGTCAATGATGGGCACTCCTGGGGCAACTGGCGCAACCTGATAGACGATGTGCTCGTCGATCTATTCGGTAACTGATTTCGCGGCCCCCTCGTACCAAGTGCTGAAAATTTCCCGCAGACGTGTCCGAACGCTTGCGCCGAAGCTTCAGCGTTGGCGCACGAAGCCCCGGCGAAGGCGGATCTCGCAGATTACGCAGAATCGCATTCGATATTTTAAGTTCACACAGCGCGAAATACTTCATTCGATTCGGCAAGGCAAATTCTACTTGTATTATCTGCGGAATCGTTCGCCAGGCCTTCGTGGGACACGTCTGCGGGAGAAAAACCTTGCTGCAACCTTTTTTTATTCTAAATTAGGCATTGAAAATCGTTCCTGAATACTTATGAAATCACGTTTGTTGTTTGGCTTCTTAGTGCTTATTGTTCTCATAGAATCCTGCAGCTCCGGCAAATCGGCATACAAGCATGGCGACTATTATACGGCGGTCCTGGAGGCGGTCCAACGGCTTCGTCAGAGTCCGGATAACAAGAGATCAAAAGAAGTACTGAGCCTGAGTTATCAGGCTGCCGTCGACTTTCTGAATACGGATATTCAAAATCAGATTGCCTCCGATGCCAATTTCAAGTGGAAAAATGTGGTGCAAGATTACAATAAGGTCAATTCCCTGTACGAGAATATCCGAACGTCTCCCGGGGCGCTCAAAGTAATCCCCAATCCCATAAACAAATACAAAGAACTCAACATTGCCAAAGACAGCGCGGCAGCCGAATGTTACAATCGCGGAGTAGAGGCTATGCTGAAGAACACCCGCGAAGATGCGAAACAGGCCTACTTTCTCTTTACCGATGCCAACGCATACTCCCCTGCCTACCGGGAGTCCATTGAAATGATGCAACAAGCAAAATTCAATGCGACCCTGAAAGTAGTGGTCCAGCCTTCTGTTCAGAATTATTGGAGCTGGAATTTTGATCCTATTGTTTTTGGCGGAGGCGGCAATCAGTTCGTTCAATTTTACACCCCCCAGCAAGCCCAAAACGAAAACCTTGAAAAAATAGATCAGTTTCTGCTGGTGTCCGTCTACGGCTACAATGAAAACCGGCCTTCGATTTCAAAAACTGTTCAAAATTACAGCGACAGTGTCAAGACAGGGGAGAAAACAGTGAACAATCAAAAGGTTCCAATCAAAGAAAAGATCACTGCCCAAATGACCATTTTTGAAAAAGTTATTCCGTACTCCGGATCCCTGCAGCTCTTCATCAAGGATGCGCACAGCAATGCCGAATTGTCGAATTCCAGGATTTCAAGCGAACTGACCTGGAACAACCGCTGGGCCGCCTGCAGCGGAGATACACGCTGCATTCCCCCGGGGATGAAAGGACTCTGCAATGGAAGTGAATCGCACCCTGCCAGCGGGCAACTCATTAACCTGGCCAAAAAGGACCTGGACGGTAAATTGTCCAATGCCTTGGCGAATTTCTACAGAAATTATTGAAAATTTGTTCTGTGCGCGACATTTGTCGTGGTTCGACAAAACTATCGGGGCAGAAATTCAGTTATTAGGGCAATGAAAAGCGCAATCTTTTATATAATGGCCTTGTGCACTACGGGCATAAGTTATTGTCAAAAACCAAACGAAAAAAAAATGAGTGCTGATTCCGAGATAGCTACTTTTGGGGCCGGGTGTTTCTGGTGTACCGAAGCCGTATTTCTCAATGTCAAAGGTGTGTCGAAGGTAGAGTCGGGTTATTCGGGCGGAAAGGTCAAAAATCCATCTTACCGCGAAGTGTGTACGGGCCAGACAGGCCACGCCGAAGTGACGCAGATCACCTTCGACCCCTCCGTCGTATCGTTCGAAGGGATGTTGGAGGTGTTTTGGAATACCCATGACCCCACTACACTCAACCGGCAGGGGGCAGACGAAGGGACGCAGTACCGCTCCGTTGTATTTTACCATTCTGAAGAGCAAAAAAAGGTAGCGGAGGCCTACAAAAAACAGTTGGAAGCTTCACACGTTTTCAAGAGTCCAATCGTTACGGAGATCAGTCCTTTCACAACCTTCTACGGAGCAGAGGATTACCATCAAAATTACTACGCACTCAACCCCAACGAAGGGTATTGCCAGTACGTGATTCGTCCGAAAGTAGAGAAATTCAAAAAGCAATTTGCCTCCAAGCTGAAGAAATAAATACCGTCTGCAACTTAAATTCACCGCTTTCACCGAATTTACGAAACCTAAATTCCAAGGTGAGCGTTCATAAGCCTGAGTAGATTGAATCTTCTCATAGGTTTAGGTTTAGGTAACAAAAAACCCCTCAGACGGAGGGGTTTTTTGCTTTCTTAGACCTTAGTCCATAGTCTATAGTTTGGCTCTCAACTCTCCCAGGAGATCGATTTTCCCCCCAAGGATCCAACAACCACTCTACCGGACTTGCACAACTCTACTATGGACTATGGACTAGGACTTCTTGTACCCTGTAATGTCGTAGCCGATCTCCATTACCTTGATGATCGCTCCTGACTTATTGCGTACGGGGGAATAATTGGATTTCAACCATTTGACTTCCCCTTTTTTGGTGGCGCGTCTGAATTCGCCGGTCTGCGCTTTTCCGGCGGCCAGGCTTTTCCAGAACTGTTTGTAGTCGTCCGAGTTCTTTTCCTCTTTCGGTACCAGAATGCGGTGATGCTCGCCGATAATTTCATCCTGACGATATCCTACCAGATCAAGGAAGTTGTGATTGGCTTTGATCAGCAGCCCTTCCATATCATACTCTACGACCGCCAGCGAGGTATTCACGGCTTGCATCGTCCCTTCCGTTTCTACCTGGCTGCGCTGCATTTCCTCCTGGGTAGCCTGGAGTTCTTCCATGTTCTGACGCATCTCTTCTTCCTGGGCGCGCATTTGCTCGGTCATCTGCTGCGATTCTTCAAGCAAGTGTTGCGTACGCGCATTCACTTTTACGGAGGAGATCGTAGAAGCGATACTCTCGGCAATCTTTTGAACAAATTCGATCTCAAAGTCCTTCAACACATTGAAGGATGCCAGCTCCGCTACACCGAAAATCTGATCGTTTACTTTTAAAGGCACAATCAAAATACATGTCGGATTGGCGTCCCCCAGGCCGGAAGTGATTTTGATGTAGTTCTGCGGGACGTCGGTCAGGAAGACCGTGTCCATTTCCTGCCAGGCCTGTCCGGCAAGTCCTTCCCCTTTGTGAATCTTCTGGTTCAAATGCTTTTTCTTGTCCCAGGCATAGCATGCGGTCATCGACATGGTCTGCTCCTCTCCCTGTTGATCGTCAATGATATAGAGCGCACCCTGATTGGCTTTTAAATACTTCACCAGATGGCTGATGATTTCATCGGAGAGTTTTTGGACATCGTTGGTATTGGTGCGCAGTATTTCTCCAAATTTGGCCAAACCGCCGGTGGCCCAGTTCCTTTTCTTGTCTTCCTCCGCCACACGCGAGAGGTTCTGCCGCATATTCAAGAGTGCGTTGCCCAGCACATCGTGTTCACTCAAGGGTTGAAACTGGGAATCGTATTTTCCATTTCCAATATTTTCAGCAAAGCCGGTTGTGGCTTTCAAACCGCTGACGAGGTTTTCGGTGGCTACGGCCATCTCGCCAATTTCATCGTTGCCGAATTTCTTGCCCTGGTCTTCTACCAATTCGCCCCGACCCAGTTTCACGACTACCTCTCTGATATAATTGATCGGATTGGTAATCGATCTGACGATCAAATAGGCAATCAGCAGACCCAATAACACGATAATGCTTCCTAAAATCAGGGTGAAGTACCGAAGTTGGCTGGTCGATTTCTTTATGTCCTGGTCTGCTTTGTTGGTGACATCGGTTTGCTTGCCGGCAATATCATTGAGCCGTTTGATCAAATCGGCCGATTGTGGGATGATCTGGCTTTCAATGACATCTTCCGCGAGTAGTTTGGTCAAGGGATCCTCATAATTCTCAAAGGCTTTTAGTTTTTCGGTTACATTCTCCCCGGCGGCCTTCAGCATGCTTTCAAATTTCTGAAATACGGTGTCCATCTTGTGGCGCTGTTCGTCACTCTCCCAGGTTGGCATGAGCCTTTGTATCCGCTCTTTGAGGATAGGATAGGAATGTTCTCTGATCTCGCGAAAACTATTCTTATCCTCGTTATTGGTTTGTAAATACACCCAGTTGGTGATGAGCATTTTAGACTGTGTCACCATCAGGCTGAATTCGCCAATAGCTTCCTTGGAGGGCTTAGCGCTTTCGGAAGAATAATTGACGGCAGAATCGATCTTGTTTCCACGCTGGAAAATCAGCAGGGCGTTGGCCACAAAAAGAATAATCAGGATTAAAAATCCTCCAAAAATCTTATTCCCGATTTTCAGTCGAAGCTTACGCTTTAATATAGAGTTGTTCATAAAAAAAATTTCAAATCAAGATGGCGATGCGGGTTAGTTCGGTGGATGGTTTAAGCTTTCGTTTGATCATTGAATTCGAATTCAGCTCAAAAGCCAATTTCCCATCCTTTTGAATAAAATTGATGTTACTTCCCTTTGTTCCCAGTCCGGCTTGCTCGGTCACAACCAACGTCGGGGAATCCCCCAGTTTTGCCAGAATCTCAGAAAGAAGGACCGATTTATCATTGGAGACGAATAAAATATTACATTTTCCCAGTTCCCTGGTTGAATTTATCTGGGTGACCTTGATAGGCCTTTCGCCTACTTTTTTCTTCCCGGCAAGGGTATTGAGCTCCGGCAAAATGGGCGACTCACCGAGGACAATAATACGGAAGTCCCCCGCGCTGGCCTCTTCCGGCCACTGGATGTAGCGGGCAAAACTATACATAAAAACGCTGTGCAACTGGTAATTTTGGGCATGTAGTCCAAAAAAACTGAAAACTAAAAGTCCTGATAAAATCAGTCTGTTCATGATCCCGGTCGGAAGTTGATAGCGTGAAGAAGTTTAACCTTTAATGAAAGTCCAAATTTAAGAGGCGAACGCCCATTAAATTGTTTAAAAAGCGAATATTTCCCACATCCATTTTATTTCCCGCAGATCAGACGGATTTACGCAGAATTGATCTGCGTAAATCCGCAAGATCTGCGGGAAAAAATTTACCTTTTCTGAAACATTCATACTATGTGCAGACTCATGGCCTACAAAGGCACTCCCATTGTCATTGATAAACTACTCTATCAGCCTAAGAATTCCCTGATCAATCAAAGTTTTCACGCAAGGGAAATCGAAGAGCCTCTTAATGGAGACGGTTTCGGAGTCGGCTGGTACGTGCCCGAACTGAATGACGAACCCATCACGTTTGTGTCGGTCAACCCAGCCTGGAACAACCGCAACCTGCGCAACCTGGCGCCCCGGATAAAAACGGACTGCATGGTGGCCCATGTGCGTGCCGCCAGCGTTGGTGACGTCTCCGAATCCAACTGTCACCCATTTCAATACAAAAACCTGCTGATGGCTCACAACGGAGGTGTTGAAACTTTTGGTCTTATTAAACGACAAATCCGGGAACCCCTTAGCGATGAACTGTACAATTGGATCAAAGGCCAGACGGATTCGGAGCACATCTTTGCCTTTCTGTTGAACTACCTGTTTAAGAATCACAAAGTAATCAGCCCCGATGCCGTCGCGGAAGCATTTGAGTATACCTTTAGCCATCTGAAAAAGATGATGGCCGAATGCGGTGTTAAGGAGGAGGCCTATTTGAATATGGTCGTTACCAACGGGTTATTCTTTGTGGGCACCCGTTACGTGACCGACCCAAAAGAGGAACCCCTGACCCTGTACCACTCGGAGGGCAGCCGGTATGTTGTCGAGGACGGCATTACCAGGATGTTCGCACCGGAAGACGACGATCACGCGGTGCTGGTGGTCTCCGAGAAGCTTACCGACGATGCTAACTGGACCATGATTCCCAAAAATCACCTTGTCATTGTCGAACAAACTTTGAATGTGAGAATAAAACCGATCCACGCGTAAAATAGCGATTGGTTCTTAGCGCTTGGTGGTTTGGAGTAACATTATAAGTTCCAGTTTCCGCGAGCGACTCCTTAGGACAGGTTTCTGGATAGGAGTCACTCCGATAGATTTGCAAGAATCCACTAAGCGCCAGGCGCCAAGCACTAAGTCCTTCGTCCTAAGCTGGGCCATTTTGAAACAAGCTGATTATGGCGACGTCTTAAAAATTATTAGTTTTCGGAAAAAAAAGTGGAATACGATATCGTTGTTGTCGGAGGGGGTATAGTGGGGCTTGCGACCGCCCTTCGGATTCAGAAAAAAAAGCCGGGGTTAAAACTTCTGTTGATTGAAAAAGAAACCGAATTGGCCAAGCACCAGACCGGCAACAACAGCGGGGTCATCCATTCCGGCATCTATTACAAACCGGGAAGCCTGAAGGCAATCAACTGCATTCAAGGTTATGGCCTGCTCGTGGAATTCTGCCGTCAATATGAAATACCGTTTGAACTTTGCGGAAAAATTATCGTCGCCTCGAATGAGTCGGAACTCCCCTTGCTTCAAAATCTCTTAACCCGCGGCCAACAAAACGGGCTGCAGAACTTAAAGCACCTTACTGAGGAAGAACTGAAGGAACACGAACCTCATGTGAAGGGATTGGCGGNNTTGGCGGGAATTCTGGTACCGCAAACAGGGATCGTGGATTACAAGAATGTAGCCATGAAGTACGGCGAATTGATCCGGCAATCCGGGGCAGAAATTCTTTTGGGTGAACAAGTGACCGATATCCGAACTCGTGCCGGCAAGACTATTGTAGTCACACAAAAAGCGAGCTATAGTACGCAGCTGGTCATTAATTGCGCAGGACTTTATTCCGATAAAGTAGCGCGCATGACCGTTGAAAACCTCCCGATCAGGATTATTCCGTTCCGCGGGGAATATTTCAAACTAAAAAAAGAAAAGGAATACCTCGTTAGGAACCTGATCTATCCTGTACCCGATCCTAATTTTCCTTTTCTTGGCGTGCATTTCACGCGCATGGCCAAAGGCGGTGTGGAGGCCGGTCCCAATGCCGTTCTTGCCTTTCGACGCGAAGGGTATAAGAAAACCGATATCCGATTCTCAGAACTTACGGAGTCCCTGTTGTGGCCTGGATTCAGGAAAGTCGCCGCGAAATATTGGAGAACAGGATGGGGAGAAATGTATAGGTCATTCTCGAAACCCGCTTTTACCAAGGCCCTGCAAGTGCTTATCCCCGAAATACAAGAACAGGATCTGGACGCCGGCGGTGCAGGAGTACGAGCCCAGGCATGCGATCGCCAGGGTGGACTGGTGGATGACTTCTTGATTTTAGAAGAAAAGAATGCGATCAATGTTTGCAATGCGCCCTCCCCCGCGGCTACGTCATCCCTGTCGATCGGGGAAACAGTGGCGGCTCTTGCGCTGAAGCGTTTGGTCTGAGTCCATCCATAGTCGATAGTCGATAGTCGATAGTCGACAGTCGATAGTCCATGGGAATAGGTAGTTGGTATAAAGTCACTAGGCGACTCCAAACTTAAGACTATGGACTATCGACTATGGACTCAAGACTATCGACTGAAGACTTAAAAGTCTCGCCGATTATGATGACATTTGTGGTTTACCCAGGAAGAAAAAAGAAAATTGGAACATGAAAGAAGTTACCGTACAAGAACTGAAGAAACTCATTGATTCAAAAGCGGACGTGCAACTTATTGATGTTCGTGAGCCTCACGAATACGATATATGCAACCTGGAGGGCGAACTCATTCCGATGGCGGAAGTCCCGCATCACACCGATCGGATCGCAAGGGACAAACAGGTTATCGTCCATTGCCGGAGTGGAAGGCGAAGCGGGGATATCATCCTCTGGCTGGAAAAGAATCATGGATTCACCAATCTCTATAATCTGAAGGGCGGAATATTGGCCTGGGCGAAGGAGATTGACATGTCGATGCCTACGTATTGAGAGTGTCCAAGGCGACCCGGATTGGATTTCGCAGGACGTTCAGTGATGGTAAGTGGTAAGCGGTGATCGGTAGGTCGGTAATCGGTAGAGCAGAGTACACCTGACACTTAGACTTAGCTAGTTCATTTACCCTGGTAATCTTTTTTAACTTATAGTTAGTTGGTCTCGGCTGCTCATCAACGCATGCGGTGTACTCCTCACAACCGAATACCAACCTTCACTTCCGACTGGATCTATCAATAGCCTGCCCTATATCACCGATAATGTCCTTAATCTCCTCCAGCCCAACAGAAATTCTGACCAGACCGGGAGTAATGCCTACTGCGGCTCGTTCGGCGTCGGTAAGTTTCGAGTGGGTAGTGGATGCAGGGTGCGTAGCAATCGACCGGGTATCCCCCAGGTTGGATGAATGCGAGAGCATTTTCAAGGAATTCAGAAACCTCCTCCCCCGTTCGATTCCACCTTTGATCTCAAAAGTCACGACCCCGCCGCCCAATCGCATTTGCTTTTTGGCCAGTGCGTATTGAGAATAGGAAGGAAGGAACGGATATTTGACCTTTCCTATTTCCGGGTGCTTTTCCAGATAGAGGGCCAACGTCAAAGCATTTTGGCAATGGCGTTCCATCCGCACCGCCAGGGTCTCCAGGCTTTTCGACAGCACCCATGCATTGAATGGAGACATCGACGGTCCCGTGTGGCGTGCAAAGAACCTGATTTCTTTAATCAAGTCTTTTTTCCCCAGAATGGCTCCGCCAATCACTCTTCCTTGTCCGTCTATGAACTTGGTGGCCGAATGGGTGACGATGTGGGCGCCGTATTTGGCAGGGGTTTGCAAGTATGGCGTCGCAAAGCAATTGTCCACGTTGAGGATCACGTTGTGTTTGGCAGCCAGTTTGCCGAGCCATTCCAGGTCGATGATATCGAGCGCCGGGTTGGAGGGTGTCTCCACGAAGATCATCTTCGTATTCTTCTGGATATTTTTTTCCCAACTGCCGGGGTCGGCCATGTCGACATACGTATAGGAAATCCCAAAGCGCGGAAACAGGATGCTGAATATCTGGTGCGTCGAACCAAAAACAGACCGCGATGCCAGAACGTGGTCGCCGGACTTTAACAATGCCGCCATGCTGACGTACATCGCGGCCATTCCGGACGCCGTAGCGATTCCATCTTCGGTACCCTCCAGCATGCAAAGTTTCCCGACCAACTCCGAATTGTTGGGATTGGAGAAGCGGGTGTAAATATTTCCGGGTATTTCATCCGCAAACAAGGCCTGCGCTTGCTCCGCATCGTCGAATACAAAACTTGACGTTAAATAAAGAGGAACGGAATGCTCGCGAAAATGTGTACGTTCATGTTGCGCCCGGATAGCGTCGGTTTCTGAGTATCCATCGGCGGGGTTGTTTTTTTCTTCACTCATTTCACTGATATTGATCATTTTTATAATTCGCCTCATCCACGATTAGGCTACCTCACCCCCACCTACGCCTTGGCTTCTGCCTCCGCTGAAGCTCCGGCGGACAGGTCGGCGGGCAGGCCAGCCCTCTCCTGAAGGAGAGGGAGCGTGATAATTCTACAAGTCCCCTTCTCCTTCAGGGGAAGGGTTAGGGATGAGGACTTCATAACTATACGTAATCTTCGCTGTCTTCTCCAGTATCCTGGCGACGGAACAATACTTTTCTACCGACAAACTTACAGCTTTCCGCACTTTATCTTCATCCAGTTTTCCATATAGTTTGAACAGGATGTGCACGTCTTTGTATAAGGATGGTATGGCGTCCTGCTCACGCTCCCCGGTCACGACGACCCGGATGTCTTCAACATCCTGTTTCTGTTTCTTAAGAATGCAGATCACATCGATCGTACTGCATCCCCCCAGGACCGCCAAAAGCATTTGCATCGGGCGCATGCCCTGATTGGTTCCACCGATATCCGGCGCGGCATCAATGTGTACCACGTTGCCTTTTTCGTTCACCGCCTCCAGGTGAAAGCCGTCGTTTAACCTTTTGAGTTCAATTGTCGTCATTTGTCTTCGCTATTTTAGGCCATCCATAACTTCCTGTTATCATTGCCAGCAGGCTTACCAGCAACGCCGGAACCAGACTGGGCCATGTTGTTTTATAAAATTCAAACACAATCCAAACGGTTATCCCCGATACCATTGAAAGCAACGCCCCCGTCGGGCTGGCTTTCTTCCAATACAACCCCAAAACCAAAGGGACGAACAGCGACACCAGGCTGAGTATGGACGACTCCCCTACCAGGTGATAGATGTTGGAACGCAGACATGCCATCGCGGTTGCAAGAGCGGCAAATAATAAGACCGAAATCCGGGTTAGCGTCAGCATTTGATGGTCGGTGTAGTCGCGCCTGGCCAAAGGCCTGACGATGTTCTCTGAGAAAATTGCCGCGGGGGCTAATATGGCCGAGCTGGTCGTACTCATGATGGCCGAAAGCAACGATCCAAAGAATAAGATCTGAATCGGCAATCCGGTGTGGGCCAACACCATCCTGGGCAGTGCCATCTGGGAATCCCCTGTCTGATTCGGATAAAGGTGCCTGGTACACAGGCTGATGAAAAGGGGAAGCATGGC
>WNFL01156683.1_pt2 | contig 11760 bp, 11 predicted proteins | sample 5400361 | NCBI WGS metagenome assembly WNFL01 (sample SAMN13153351, study PRJNA577476) | soil metagenome | isolation source: 40 cm soil on Douglas fir-dominated hillslope | place: USA:California | collected 2013-09-17
TCTGCGAGGACACAGCGTCCACCCGATGCCGACGCCGGGATCGAATGCTGGGCGGGCGAGGGGACGCTCGTCGCCTCGGGTCCGTTCACCGGGATGGCGACGCGCGAAGCCCGCGCGGCGATCGCGGCGGACGCCGAGAAGCGCGGCCTCGGCGGCCCGCGCGTGAGGTACCGGCTGCGCGACTGGCTCATCTCGCGCCAGCGCTACTGGGGGACGCCGATCCCGATGGTCCTCTGCGCGAAGGACGGCTGGGTTCCGGTCCCCGAGTCGCAGCTCCCCGTCGTGCTGCCGCCCGACGCGCCGTTCACGGGGAAGGGCGGGAACCCGTTGGAGAAGGTGGCGTCGTTCGTCGAGACATCGTGCCCGAGGTGCGGCGGACCCGCGCGGCGCGAGACGGACACGATGGACACGTTCGTCGACTCCGCCTGGTACTTCTTCCGCTACCTCGACCCGCGGAACTCGGAGCGACCGTTCGACCCCGAGATCGCGAGGCGCTGGGCGCCGGTGAGCCAGTACGTGGGCGGCATCGAGCACGCGATCCTGCACCTCCTCTACGCGCGCTTTTTCACGCGCGTCCTGAAGGAGCTGGGGTTCGTGACGTTCGAGGAGCCGTTCTCCGCGCTCTTCAACCAGGGAATGATCACGAAGCTCTCGCCGTCCGGGCACGTCGAGAAAATGTCGAAGTCGCGCGGGAACGCGGTCTCGCTCGACCCGCTGATCGCGGAGAAGGGCTCGGACGCCGTCCGCGCCTACATCCTCTTCCTCGGCCCGGCGATCAAGGACGCGGAGTGGAGCGACGAGGGGATCGCGGGCCCGGAGCGTTTCCTCGCGCGCCTCCGCGCGACGGTCGAGCGCTTCGTCGAGCAGGGGCGCGACGCGGCGGCCCGGCCGGCGAAGGCCGGCTCGCCGGCGGCGCGCGTGCGACACATCGCGGTCCGCCGCGTCACGGAGGACTTCGAGGCGTTCCAGTTCCACACCGCCGTCGCCCGGCTGATGGAGCTCTCGAAGCACGTCGCCGACCTGGTCGCGTCGCCCTCCGCGGACCCGGGCGAGGTGGCGGTCTCGGTGAAGACTCTCGTCGCGCTCGCGCACCCGATCGCCCCGCACCTGACCGAAGAGCTGAACGAGAGGCTCGGCGGAGGCGAGAGCCTCCTCGTCTCGGGGTGGCCGCCGTACGACCCGGCGCTCGCGGTCGAGGAATCGGCGACCGTGGTCGTCCAGATCGGCGGAAAGGTGCGCGGCCAGCTCACGATGGCGCGGGGCGCCTCGGAGCGCGAGGTCATGGAAGCGGCCGAGCGGCAGGAGGGGATCGCGCGCTGGCTGGCGGGCAAGGAGCGCGTGAAGACGATCTACGTCCCCGACCGTCTCCTGAACGTCGTGGTGCGGTGAGGACGGCCGCCGCGCTCTGCGCGCTCGCGGGCGCGACGCTCGCGATGTCCGCCTGCGGCTACACGCTGGCGGGGACCGGCCGCGGCACGCTGCCCGAGAACGTGCGCTCCGTCTACGTCGCGAGCTTCGTGAACGACACGACGCGCGTCGGGCTCGAGCAGCGCATCACGGACGCGGTCCTGAGAGAGCTCTCGGCCCGCGCGCGTCTGAAGCCGGCGAGCGATCGGAGCGCCGCCGACGCGGAGCTGACGGGCCGGCTCGTCTCGTACGACGCCTCGCCCGTCCGCTTCGACGCCTCGGGCCGCGCGGTCGAATACCAGATCACGATGATCGCGAAGGTGACGCTGACGGACCGCGCCACGGACAAGCCGCTCTTCGACGAACCGAGCTTCCTCTTCCGCCAGCCCTACACGGTGCCGGTCTCGACGGCCGGCTACTTCGACGTCGAGACCGCGGCCGTCGACACGCTCGCCGTCCCCTTCGCGCGCAGCCTCGTCACCACGATCCTGGAGGGTTTCTGATCTAGGACGAGGCCGCCGCCGGCTTCGCGTTTGCTTTGTTTACGGTCTTCGCGATGCGCGACTTGAGGCGCGAGGCGGTGCGCTGGTGGATCACGCCCTTCCGCACAGCGACGTCGAGCTCCGAGGCCGTCATCGGCTGATTCTCCTTCGCCTTGGCCCCGTCGGTCTCGGCCGTGGCGCGGAGCTCGCGCACGATGTTCCTCACGCGCGTCTTCACCGCGCGATTGCGCGTCTTCTGCCGCACGTTCTGCGCGGCTCTCTTCTTCGCCTGCTTGGTATTCGCCATTTGGAGTGCTTCTCGAGCCTTTCTGTGCTTAGTCCCGCGAGAGCGGCGGAGTATAGCGTCTCCTACCTGACGTCCGATCCGAGCGAGCGGAGCCGCTGCCGGGCGGATTTCGCTTCGTCCGATCCGGGATACTCGTGCACGACGAACTGGAGCTGCACGATCGCCTGCGCCTTCTCGCCCAGGTCGAGGTGCGCGAGCGCCTTCTTCAGGTGCGCGGAGGCGGCCTTGTCGCTCTGCGGGTACTGCGCGAAGAGGCGGTCCCATGCGGCGATGGCCTCTTTCGGCTTCTTCTGCGCGGCGTAACACTCGCCCACCCAGTAGAGCGCGTCGTCGGAAAGGTCGGTCTTCGGGTAGGTGTCGACGTACTCCTGGAAGCCCTGCCGCGCGAGCTCGTACTGGCCGCGCTGGTAGTCCGCCGTCGCCTGCGTGAAGAGGTCCGAGGGCGAAGGGCCGCGCCCCCCGGGCCCGCCCGGGGGCGGAGCGATGTTGACGACAGAGCCGGTCGGCGGCGCCCCGGACGGGGGAGCCGCGCCGCCCGGCAGGCGCGACTGCGCCTCGGCGATCTGCTGCGAGAGCTGCGCGAGGCGGCGGTTCGCGTCCTCGAGCTTGCCGGCGAGCGTCTGCATCTCGCGGATCATCTCGTCGAACTTCGCGCCGACGTCGGCGTTCGCGCGGAGGAGCGTCGCCACCTGCTTCGTCAGGTTCTCGTTGAGCCGGGCGACCTCTTCCTTCGAGCTCGACTGCGCCGCCACGGCGTCGACCTTCTTCTCGACGTCCCCGATGTGGCGATGGAGCCCTTCGATGTCGGTCGTCGAGACGCAGGCCCCCAGGACGAGGCCGGCCGCGCAGAGGAGCGCGGCCGGCGCGAAGGAGCTCCTCCTCACTTCGCCGTCACCAGGAAGTGGGCGCGGCGGTTCTTCGCCCACGCCGCCTCGTCGTGGCCCGGATCGAAGGGGCGCTCCTTGCCGTAGGAGACCGTCTCCATACGGGAGGAGTCGACGCCGAGCGAGGCGAGGTACTCCTTCGCCGCGTTCGCGCGCCGCTCGCCGAGCGCGAGGTTGTACTCGCGCGTGCCGCGCTCGTCACAGTGGCCCTCGATGCGGAAGCGGATCGTCGGGTACTTCTTCAGCCACTCGGCGTTCCGCTGGAGCGCGTCCCGCTGGTCCTCGCGGATGTCGGACTTGTCGAAGTCGAAGTAGACGTCCTTCAGGTATCCGGCGGCGTTGATCCTCGCGATGTCGGCCGGAAGCGCCTCCACCGTGGGCTCCTTCGACGGCGTCGGCTCGAACGGCTTCTCGCTCGTCACCGTCGTCGGGGTCGTGGCGGGCGCCGGGGTGGGCTGGGCCGAGGGGGCGGTCGCGGCCGGCTTCTTCGAGCACGCCGCGCCGAACGCGACGAGCGTCACGATGCAGAGAAGGCCGGACCTCCGGATGCTGTTCATCGCTCTTGAACCTCCATCTCGATGCGTTGGGAATTCATTTGGGTCCCATCTATCTGTCTGAGCTTACTCCCAGGATCACTAGGGTCATTCGAGGTTCTTCGACCAGGCGGGGGAGTAGTTGTTGCCCGCGGACGTCACGACCTTCGCGCCCGTGCCGTCCGCGTTCGCGATCATGATCTGGGTCGAGGAGCCGCGCGTCACCTCCCACGCGATCTTCGAGGCGTCGGGCGACCACGTGGGGTTCTCGTGCGCGCCCGGCCCGCTCGAGACCTGGAGGACGCGCCCGCTCCCGAGGTCCTGCACGCAGATCTGCAGGTCCCCCTCGTTCCGGCACGCGTACGCCACGCGAGCCCCGTCGGGCGAGAAGGAGGCCTCGTCGTTCCAGTTGCCGGCCGGGCTCACGCGCCGCACGTTCGCGCCTTCGAGGTCCATCATGTAGATCTGCGGGGAGCCCTGCCGGTTCGAGGTGAACGCCATCTCACGGCCGTTGGGCGTCCAGCGCGGCGTGGAGTCGATCGCCGGCGAATCCGTGAGGCGTTTGAGGCCGGAGCCGTCGATGTTCACCGTGAATATCTCGGGATTCCCCTTGACGCTGCCGCAATAAGCAATCGTCCTGCCGTCGGGGGAGAACGACGGCGACGCGTTCAGGTTCGTCGGCACGTTGATCGGGTGCTTGTCCCCGCCGTCCTTCGAGACGTAGAAGAGGCCGGGAGTCCCCTTCCAGTAGGACTGGTACACGATCTTCGTGCCGTCCGGCGACCAGTCGGGGGCGAGCGAGAGCGACTTGTGGTACGTGATGCGCCGCTGGCCCTCGCCGTCGAAGTCCATCAGGTAGAGCTCCTTGTTGCCCGCGTCGTCGCGGTCCGACACGAAGACGATCTTCGTCAGGAACGGGCCCGGCTTGCCGGAGAAGCGGCGGACGAGGTCGTTCGCCAGGACGTGCGCCATCCGCCGCGCCGCGAGCGACTCCCCCTGGTAGCGCTGGTCGAAGATCGGCTTCAGCGACTTCAGGTCCCACAGCTTCGCGGTCAGGACGATCTGGTCCCCGCGCGGCTCGAGCTGCGTGTCGAGGAGGAACTGCGCGCTCGTCGCCATCCAGGCGTCCCCCTGCTCGCGCGTCGCGGGCGGACGCGCCGCCTTCGGGTAGAGAGCCGGGTCGGTCACGACGAAGACGACGGAGCCGGCCAGGTCCTCGGAGAGCGTCGTGTGGAACGGGTCCGCGATCTTGGTCTGGAGCTCGGGCGTGATCGGCGCGATCGGCGGCGGCACCGCGACGGGATTCTTGACGCCGGCTCCCCGGTGGATGTCGATCGTGATGTCGGTCGGCGGGCGGACGGCGGGCGTCGCCGGCGGCGGCGCCTGGGACGCGGCCTTCGCGGCTCCGAAGAGAAGGGGCGCCGCGGCGGCGAGGAGGAGACGAGAGAGGAATCGGATCATGCGGGGAGACCTCACTTGAAGCGGAGATGGACCCCGAGGCTCTCGCCCCGGAACTCGGGCGGGAGCGGCGGGAGCGGGTTCGCGGCGAAGAGCGCGCGCGTCGCCGCGCGATCGTAGAACGGCAGCCCCGAGGAGGTCTCGACCTTCACGTCCGAGAGCTGGCCCGAGCGCTGGATGCGGAAGTAGACCACGCACGCGGTCTCATCGGGCACGCTCGGCTTGAGCCAGTTCGCGCCGATCAGCGAGAGGAGCTGGTCGACGTAGTACGCGAACGGGAAGTCGGCGTCGAAGGCCGAAACCGAAGTCCCGAAGCTGGAGGCGCCGCCCGCCTCGCCAGTCGGGCTCCCGCCCGCTGACGGCAGCTCCACGGCGGGCCCGGCCGCGGCGCGGGCCGCGGGGGCGGGGGGCGCCGGCTTGACGGGCGCCTTCTTCGGGAGAGGCAGCGCCTTCGGCGAAGGCGGCTCGACCTTGTCCGGCTTCTCGATCACCGGCTTCGCCCTCGGCGCCTCGGCGACGGGAGCCGGAGGCACGGGAACGGCGGGGACCGGGTGCGCCTGTCGCGGAGCGGGGCGCCCGAGCGCGGCGGGCGAGATGATGCGGATCGGGATCTGCTGCGGCACGAACGTGGACGGCTTCGGCTTCGAGATGAGCGCCAGGCAGACGAGGAACGAGCCGTGCGCGAGGAGCGAGATCGCCCCCGTGACGAACGACGGCGCGTCGCCCGTGTGCCGGCGCGCCTCGAGGATCTCGGAGACCGTGGCCGTCATCGTCCTGCTTCGCTCTTCAGCTCCGTGACCATCCCCAGGCTCTCCACGCCGATCCGGTTGAGCGTGTCCATCGTCTCGACCACGACGCCGTACGGGAGGTTCCTGTCCGCCTTCAGGTAGACGGCCTTGTCGCGGCGGCCCTTCAGGAGCGCCTTGAGCCGGTCGCGGAGCTGGCCGCGCGGGATCGGCGTCTCGTTCAGGTAGTACGCCTGGTTCTTCGTGATCGAGAGGATGAGCGGGTCCTCGGGCGACTTCGGCAGGTTCTGCGCGACCGACTTCGGCAGCTTCACCTCGACGCCCTGATGGAGGAGCGGCGCGGTCACCATGAAGATGACGAGGAGCACGAGCATGACGTCGACGAGCGGCGTGACGTTGATGTCCGACATCGCATCGGCCTCGTCGTCCAGCTTGAAGGCCATCGGCTAGCCCTAGGTGAAGTGCCTCTCGGCGAGGTTCATGAACTCGAGGGCGAAGTCACGCATCTCCGAGCGGATGACCCGCAGCCGCCCGTTGAAGTTGTTGTAGGCGATCAGGGCGGGGACCGCGGCCACGAGGCCCGCCGCGGTGTTGACGAGCGCCTCCGAGATGCCGGGCGCGACCGCCACGATCGAGGTCGAACCCGTGATTCCGATCTGCTCGAAGGCGGACATGATCCCCCAGACCGTGCCGAAGAGCCCGATGAACGGGGTCGCGGCGGCAGTCGTGGCGAGGAACGGCAGCCGCTTCGTCAGACGCGTCGTCTCCACGCCGGCCGCGCGCTCGAGCGCGCGCTCGATGCCGGCGAGGCTCTTGACGAAGAGGCGGCCGGTGTCGGCCGGCGCCACCTCGCGCCCCGCCTTCACCTGCTGGTCGAGCTCGGCGTAGCCCGCCTTGAAGATGCCGACGAGCGGGCTGGCGGCGCAGCGGTCCGTGACGCCGAGGACGTCCGCGAACTTCCGGCTCTTCCGGAAGTGCGAGAGGAAGGCGCGCGAGGCCGAGCCCGCGCGTGAGAAACTCCAGATCTTGCCGACGATGATCGTCCAGGAAGCCAGGGAGAAGAGACCAAGGATGATCAGGACCGCCTTCGCGGTCGGCCCCGCGGAAAGGAAAAGCTGGACGATGTTCGACCCGCCGCTCTGTGTCATCTTTTCAATTCTGGTGGGAATGCCGCGTCACGCGGGGAGGGCACGGGCGCAAGGTAGCACGGAAAATTCAAGGCGGTCAAAGCGTTGGGCTCTCGCGGCCGCCCTTTTCACCGCCCTCGTTTCGCCGCTTTCCGCCGACCCGCCCGAGGTCCCGGCTCCGGCTCCCGGCGCCGCGCGGACCATTCCCCTGTCCGAGATCCGGGAGGGGATGAAGGGGTACGGCCTGACGGTCGTCAAGGGCGACAGGATCGAGAGGTTCGGGGTCGAGGTGATCGGCGTCGTGCCGCATTCGAGCCCCGCGCGCTCCAGCATCCTGATCAGGGTCTCGGGCCTCGGCCTCGAGGAGAGCGGCATCGTGGCGGGGATGAGCGGCAGCCCGGTCTTCCTCGACGGCCGGCTCGCCGGAGCCGTGGCGTCCGCGTGGGGGTTCTCGAAGCAGCCGATCGGGAGCGTGACCCCGATCGAGTCGATGCTCACGATCGACAGTCCCTACAGCCCCGCGGGGGCGCCGCCGGCGATCGAGGGCGTGCCGCCGCGGCGGGCCAGCGCGAACCTCGACTCCGTCACGAAGGCGCTCACCCTCGGCGAGGACGAACGGCTCGCGAGGCTCCGCGAGATCTTCGCGTCGATGCTCCCCGCGCTGCCGGGGAGCTCCTCGCTCCTCGCGCCGGTCTCGACGGGGATCCCCTCGGAGTCGCTCGCGCGCTTCGCCGACTCTCTCGCGCGTCTGGGCCTCGAGAACGCCGCCCAGGCTCCCACGATCACAGGCGGTCCGCCGCCCGAGGCCGCGAGCGAGCCGCCGAGGCCGCTCACGTACGGGTCCTCCATCACGGCGCTCCTGATCGACGGCGACCTGCGCCTCGGCGTCACCGGCACCGTCACGAGCGTCCTCGATGGCGGCCGCTTCGTGGGCTTCGGGCATCCGTTCCTCGGCTTCGGGGACCTCGAGCTGCCCGTCGCCGAGGCGCGCATCGTGTCGGTCCTCCCGAGCCTCTATCAGTCGTTCAAGATCGGGTACGCGGGGAAGCCGGCCTACCGCCTGACGAAGGACAAGGACACCGGCGTCGCGGGACGGACGGACGGCACCGCGCCGATGATCCCCGTCCGCTTCCGCCTCGAGACGGACGGCGGTCCGCCGAAGACCCTCACCTGGTCGATCGCGCCGCACCCGAAGCTCCTCCCGATCCTCCTCGCGCTCTCCGCGGACGCGGCCCTCACGGTGAGCGACCCGACGCCTCGCGAGCGGACGCTCCGCTACCGCATGGCGCTGAAGACGCGCGCGGGCGAGATCGCGTACGAGGACGAGTCGACCGGCGCGCGGGCGCGCGACCTCGCTCTCCTCACCGCCTCGACGCTCGCCGGAGCCGTGGCGGAGAACGAGTTCGAGGATCCGAAGCTTTCCGCCATCGAGCTCTCGTTCGTGAGCGCGAAGGGGGAGAAACGGCTGAAGCTCCTCTCCGCGGCGCTCCTCTCGCGGCGCGTGGCGCCCGGCGAGGACGTCGTCGCGACGCTCCGCCTCGCCGACCGCCGCGGCGGAGAGACGACGCGGGTGGTGAGGATGCGCGTCCCGAATGAGATGCAGAACGGGCGCGCGACGCTCCTCATCTCGGACGGCTCGACCGCCTCGACGACGAGATACGCGCTCGAGCCGATCGAGCCGCGCTCCCTCAAGGACCTCGGGCGATTCATCGAACGCCTCGTCCCGTCCGACCGCCTCTTCGCGGCGCTCATCGTCCCGGCGCACGGCGCGACGACGGGCTCCGACACGATCTCGTCGCTTCCGCCGACGGCCGCGGCGCTCCTCGGCTCGGGCCCCGACCCGTCCGACGCGCTCGGCTCGCGCCTCGTCGCCGAGGAGGTGCTGCAGGTCGGCAGCCCGCTTTCCGGCTCCATCCGCCTCGAATTCGACGTCGAAAGGCCTCGCTCCTGATGACCGTTCCGAGCCGTATCCCCCGCGCGCTCCTGCGCGCCGTCTGGATCTCCGCCCTCCTCGCCTTCCCGCCGCTCTTCGCCGTCGCGCCGCGCATCGTCACCGTCGCCAGCGCACGCGACTTCCTCGCGGGCGACGCGAAGGGAACCGCCATCACTGCCGACGGACGCCTCACGCTCGCGTCGCCGCTCTCGAAGAAGAGCTGGCCGGAGGACGCCGCGGACGCGGTCGTCCTCGCGGCCGCCTCGGACTCCTCGGGCGACGTCTTCGTCGCGACGGGCGGCGGCCTCGGGCGGCTCTTCGTCTCCTCGCCCGACGGGGCCGTGTCGCTCCTGTACACGGCGCCGGAAGCGAACCTGACGGCGGTCGCCGTCGCGCCGGACGGCGCGGTCGTCTGCGCGTCGTCGCCGAACGGCTCGATCTACAGGCTCGACCGGAAGGAGATCGAGCGTGCACGCGCGAAGAAGACGGGCGCGTCGGCGCAGGAGTGGGGAAGCCCGAAGGAGTCCGCGATCTGGGCGCTCGCGTTCGCGAAGGACGGCACGCTCTACGTCGGCACCGGCAACAAGGGGCGCATCTACCGGCGCTCGCCGAGCGGGTCGCTCGCCCTCTTCAAGGAGCTCGACGACGTCCACGTCCGTACGCTGACCGTGGCGCCCGACGGAAAGCTGTGGGCGGGCACGTCCGACGCCGGCCTCCTCGTCGCGATCTCGCCGGACGGCTCCGCGCGCACGGTGCACGACTTCGGGAAGCCCGAGGTCATCGGCATCGTGGCGCTGGCCGACGGCTCGGTCTGCGCGGCCGCGACGAGCGCGGAACCGCCGCCCATCGGACCGCCGGCGGGTCCGGAGCCGAAGCCGTCGCCGCCTCCCGCGGGCGGCGGCCGCGAAGAGGTTCCGAAGGGGACCGTCACCGTGACGACGAGCGCGCCGCGCCTCGGCCCGGCCGCACGCGAGCCGGGGAAGGACAAGGGGGCCGAGATCGTCGTCGTCTCGCCGGACGGCTTCGTCGAGCCCGGCTGGGCCTTCACGGAGGAGACGATCTACTCGATGCGGCTCGATCCGAAGCGCGAGGAGCTGATCGTGGCGACGGGCCCGCGCGGACGCGTCTACTCCTGGAAGGCGCGGCACGTGAGGCTCGAGGCCCAGACCGAGCAGCAGCAGGTCGTCGCCGCCCCGGCGGTCGGGGACGGCTTCGCGGCAGTGACGATGGCCGCGCCGGGCGTCTTCCGCCCCGACCGCGGGCGGGCCTCGATCGGCACGTACACGTCGCTGGCGAAGGACGCCGGCCGGCTCGCCCGCTTCGGACGCCTCCGCTTCGAGGGAGAAGTCCCCGGCGGCGCCTCGGCCTCGTTCGCCGTGCGCGCCGGGAACGCGGAGAAGCCGGACCACACCTGGACCGAGTGGAGACCGATCGCGATGGACTCCGCGCGAGAGGGCTCCGCGGAACTGCCGGCCGCCCGCTTCTTCCAGTGGCGCGCGGAGCTGAAGGCGGCGCCGTCCGGCGCGGCGCCGACGCTCGACCGCGTGGAGTGGTCGTACAGCGAGCGGAACGCGCGGCCGGTGGTCGAGTCGGTGAACGTCCTCGAGCCGGGCGCGGTCTACGCGAAGAGCGGGGCCTCCGGCAGCGCCGTCCTGTCCGTCACGAACCCGGACGAGAACGGCATCTACGCCGGGCTCGAGTCGCCGCGCGAAGGGCCCGGCGAGGGGCCGGGGAAGCGGCTCTACCGGAAGGGCTACCGCACGTTGACGTGGAAGGGCGTCGACCCGAACGGGGATCAGCTCCGCTACGACGTGGAGGGGAGGCTCGTAGGCGACGCGGCGTGGTTCCCCGTGAGGAAGGACGTCGAGGAGCCGTACCTCTCCTTCGACACGACGGCGCTGCCGGACGGGCACTACCGTTTCCGCGTCACCGCATCGGACCACGCTTCGAACCCGGAAGGCCAGGCGCTGACCGCGGCGGAGGAGAGCGCTCTCGTCGTCGTCGACAACACGCCGCCGGTCCTCAAGGTGGAGGCGAAGAGGGTGGAGGGCGCCGAGATCGTCCTCGTCGTGCGCGCGATCGACGCGCTCTCGCCGATCTCGAAGGCCGAGGGCTCGGTGAACGCCGACAGGTGGCGCGTCCTGACGAGCAAGGACGGCATCGTGGACGGGATGAACCAGACGTTCGCTTTTCGCGCCCCGAAACCGGCGGGCTCGGCGGTCCTCTCGGTCAGGGTCCTCGACGCGTCCGGGAACACGGCCGCGGTGTCCGCCGAGTATCCGCGCGACTTTGCTAAATGATCTCGGGGGTTTCTCGATCCCCCCGAACCCCCCACCGGGGCGCCACCTTCCTGGCTCTTGTATTTCTCGCTGCCTGCGGCGTCAAGGGCAAGGATCAGACGCTCGTCATCACGCGCCGCCTCGAGGGCGAGCCGAAGACGCTCAACCCGCTCCTGATGACGTCCGACTACGACGCGGTCGTGCTCGCGATGCTCTCGCGGAACCTCCTCGAGTACGACGACGAGCTGAACCTGATCCCTGGGCTCGCGGCGTCGGTGGAGCCCGACGCGAGCCATCTCGTCTACACGGTGAAGCTCCGCCCCGGCGTCCTCTGGGAGGACGGCTCGCCCGTGACCGCCGACGACGTCGTCTACACGGTGACCGCGCTGATGGACCCGAAGACGCCGTCCCTGAGCCGCCGCGGCTTCTTCGAAGGCTTCGAGAAGGCGGAGCGCGTCGACGACCTGACCGCGCGCGTCTCCTTCAAAGCCGCGTACGCGGGGCGGCGCGATGCGTTCAACCTGCCGCTGCTTCCGTCGGCTCTCTACAAGGGGACGGACGTCCTGACGAACCCGCGCAACCGGAAGCCGCTCGCGAACGGGCC
>WNFL01016076.1_pt2 | contig 11757 bp, 17 predicted proteins | sample 5400361 | NCBI WGS metagenome assembly WNFL01 (sample SAMN13153351, study PRJNA577476) | soil metagenome | isolation source: 40 cm soil on Douglas fir-dominated hillslope | place: USA:California | collected 2013-09-17
TCTCGCAGACGCTGATCGTGCACATGATCCGCACGCGGAAGATCCCGTTCATCCAGAGCAGCCCTTCGCTTCCGCTGGCGCTGACGACGGCGGGGGTGATGGCGCTCGGCATCGCCTTCCCCTTCCTGCCGATCGCGCGGTCGTTCGGGATGGTGCCCCTGCCGCCGTCATTCTTCGCCTGGCTGGTGCTCATCCTGCCCTCCTACGCAGCGATGGCCCAGGTCGTGAAGAGCTGGTACGTGCGCAAGTACGGATACAACTGAGTGGGATATCCTTGCCGCGTGCAAGGCAGCGGGCACCGCGTGATCCGGACCATGTGTCCGATGAATTGTCATCCGACGTTGTGCGGCATGCTGGTCGAGGTGGAGGACGGACGAGCTCTGAAGATCTCCGGAGACGAGGAGAACCCCGACAGCCGCGGGTTCCTCTGCATCCGCGGCCAGGCCTCCCGCGAGATCATCGGCAATCCGAGCCGCGTGCTTTACCCGTTGATCCGGGCGCGGCGAGGAGACGGCGATTGGCGGAGGGCGAGCTGGGACGAGGCGCTGGATCTGATCGCAGATCGGATGAGGGTCGCCGGCCGGGAGGCGGTGGGAACCTGGTCCGGCCACGGGCTCTTCGCCAACAACTACGGTACCCGCATCCACTCACAGCTCCTCCGCCGCTTCTCGAACCTCTACGGCTGCCAGTGGTGGAGCCCGGCGATCATCTGCTGGGGCCTGGGCGCCTTCGGCCTGGGGCTCACCGGCGTGCTGGAGACGAGCACCAAGGAGGACATGGGCGAGCACGCGGCACTGATCGTGCTCTGGGGCGCGAATCTGGCCAGCCAGCCGAACACCGCGCGCCATCTGGCGGCGGCCAGGCGCCGCGGCGCATTCGTCGTCGCCATCGACGTGCGGGAGACCGAGGCGGCAGCCCACTCCGACGAGGTGTTCCTGCTCCGCCCCGGCACCGATGCGGCCCTGGCGCTCGGGATGATGCACGTCATCGTGGCCGAGCACCTGTACGACCGGGACTTCGTCGCCCGGCACACGGTCGGCTTCGACGAGCTTGCCTCGCATCTCGCCGGCTATCCTCCGGCATGGGCCGCCGGCGTGACCGGCATCGCGACCGAGCGGATCGTTGCCCTCGCGCGGCGCTACGCGGCGACCAGGCCGGCGATGATCCTGCTCGGCGGCAGCTCGATGCACAAAAGCGCCAACGGCTGGCAGGCGGGCCGCGCGGTGGGCTGCCTTCCGGCGCTCACCGGCAACCTCGGGGTTCCGGGCGGCGGCCTGGGGCCGCGCCACGGCAGCTCGGCGCACGGACAGGAGCTGACCACCATCGCCGCCTCCGAGCGCCGCCCGCCGGGCCGCTACGTCCCCAACCAGATGTCGCGCATCACCGAGGCGTTGCTGGATCGGCAGGTGCGCGTGCTCCTCCTGTTCGGCACCGACATGCTCTCCTCGTTTGCCGATGCGGAGCGCGTGGCGGAGGGGCTGGCGCGCACCGATCTGTGCGTGAGCTACGACCTGTTCATGAACGACACGGCACGGCGGTTCGCGGACGTGTTCCTGCCGGGCACTTCCTGGCTGGAGGAGATCGGCTGCAAGAGCACGAACACCCACCTGTACCTGATGCCGGAGATCCTGGAGCCGCAGGGAGAAGCGCATTCCGCGATCTGGATCCTGAAGCAGCTCGCGCTGCGTCTGGGCGTGGGCGACTTCTTTCCCTGGGAGAACGACGAAGGACCGATCGATGCCATCCTCGATCATCCCTCGACGGGACATGCCACGGTCGCCGCGCTCCGCCTCGAGGGTGGGATGCGGGCGCTGCGGATCTCCCACGTCGCGTATCCGGATCGCGCGTTCCACACGCCATCGGGGAAGGTCGAGCTCTACTCGGAGCGCGCACGGGCGCTCGGGCTTCCGCCGCTGCCGGTGTACGACGAGCTTCCGCCGTCGCGATACCCGCTGGCGTTCAGGCAGGGGCGGACGCTGACGCAATTCCACGGGTTCTACGATCACGGGCGCGCCCTGCCCACGCTGGCCAGGGCCGATCCGGAACCGTTCCTGTGGATCTCGCCGGCGGACGCTGGAGCGCGCGGCATCGAGGACGGCGCCGCCATCCGCCTCTACAACGAGCGGGGCGAGCTCCGGGCCCGCGCCCACGTGACCGCGAAGATCCCGCCCGGGACCGTCTGGATGCGCGACGGGTGGGAGGGGCTGAATCGCCTGACCTCCGGCCAGCCGTCGATTCCGGACGAGGCGGTGGACCTCTTCCCGTTTTCCTCCGGGCAGGCGTCCTTCGACGCGAGGGTGGACGTCGCGGCGCTCTGAGTGGGATTCGGCCGCAACACCGGGACCTTCGCGCAGGAGTCCGCCGCCCGTGATAGTCTGCACCGACGCATGAAGGACATGACGGACAAGGAAGCGCGGGCGGAAGCGTTCAAACGCTGGGGACCGACGGGCACCATCATTTTCCGGCCTCCGCGCACGATCAAGAGCCAGCGGGGCCGCCTGGCGCGCTACTGCTGCATCGTGGGCAACGGGGACGGAAGATCGCCCTACGCCGTCCAAGGCCAGGGCAATACCTGGCGCGAGGCATTCGAGGACGCCGCCCGCGCGCGCTGACCTCCGTTTGACGCCGCGGCGCTCGGGAAGGTGGTACACGGCAAGGCCATGGTCGCCGACTCGGAACATCGCATCGCCCTGTTCATCGATTTCGAGAACCTGGTGACCAACACCGGGATCAGCGCCGCTTCCTTCGACCTGCAGCCCGCCATCGACCGCCTCCTCGAAAAGGGAAAGGTCGTCTTCCGCCGGGCGTACTGCGACTGGTCGCGCTTCCGCGAAGCGCCTCGCCGGTTGCACGATTTCGGAGTGGAGCTGATCGACGTTCCGCCTTCCACGCGGGCGGGCAAGAACGGCGCCGACATGCGGCTCGTCATCGACGCGCTCGAGCTGTGCTACGCGCGCGAGCACATCGACACCTTCGCCATCGCATCCGGGGACAGCGATTTCTGCCCGCTGGCCTACAAGCTGCGCGAGAACAACCGGCTGGTCACCGGCCTCGGGGTGAAGGAGGCCACGTCCCCGCTGTTCGTGAAGGCCTGCGACGAGTTCATCTACCTGAAGCCGCCGCGCAAGACGAAGGCGGCGCCGCACGAGGATCGCGAGGAGCACGCCCCCCCGCGCGCCGCTCGGGGGGGTCGCGCCGCCGGGCCGCAGGCGGTGGCGGACAAGAAGATTCCGGAGATCGCGCGGGAGGTCGTGTCCAGCCTGCTCTCGCGCGCGACCGGTCCTTTGAATCCCTCGCTGATCAAGGAGACAATCGTCCGCAAGGAGCCCGATTTCGACGAGCGCGACCAGGGATTCTCGACCTTCAGCCGGCTGCTGCAGGCGATGGAGCGCCAGGGCCTGCTCAAGCGGCAGCAGCTCAACGGCCGGCAGTGGTACGTGCTTCCACCCGACGCGCCGGCGCCGAGCTCGGACAAGGGCGAAGGCGAGACCGGCGAAGCCGCCGCTGCCGACGACACCTGAACGGGCTCAGGTCCTCAGGCGGCTGCGCTCGCACGCTCCGGATGGACCGCCCGCTGCGGCGTGGCGATCTCGATCACGCGGGCCTTGGCGAGAAGCCTCATCACCTGCCAGGTGGGATCGACCTCGAACCAGCGCGCCGCGAAGTCCGGGCTCATCGGGTACTTGTGGTGGTTGTTCTGGAACAGCTCGCCCATGGTCACCACGTCGAAGACCAGGGTGTTGCGCGAGCCGTCCCCATTCTGGAAGTTCCGGTAGCCGTACTTGTGGCCGCACCAATTGACGATCGCGCCGTGGATCGGCCCCAGCACCCACTGCAAGGGCAAGAGCCCCCATTGCCACCAGTGGGTGGCGAACAAGAAATACGGGACCGAGTACAGCGCGCCCCAGGCGATGCGCATCAGCCAGGACTGGCCGAGCGTCTCGTCGAGAAGCTTCCATTCCGGGTACCCGCCGGCGAACCGCGCTTCGGGCTCCTCGCGGCGGTAGGCGTACGCGTCGTAGCGGTGCTTGGTGTGGAGCATCATCCGCACGGCGTCGCGGAAGAAGAGCGGCGAGTGCGGGTCGCGTTCCGTGTCCGAGAAGGCGTGGTGCTGCCGGTGCAGGATCGCGTAGCCGCGCGGCGACAGATAGGAGGCGCCCTGGACGAGGTACGTGAGCAGGTGCAGCACCCGCTCGGTGCGCGGCGTGACCGTGTACATCCGGTGCGCGGCATACCGGTGCTGGAAGAAGCTCTGGAAGAAGACGCTCGCGATCCAGTGACCGAAGAAGAACACGTACAGCATCTGACCTCCGTGGCTACAGCCTCATCCAGACCATGCCGCGGTCACGGGATGGTCATTACAAACTCGTGGCGCCTGCAGGACGGCGGGATTTCAAGCGCTCGCCGGCTCGATGCGACAAAGTCGGAATTGCCGGGTCCGGCGCTTCGACCCGCCGGTGCGCGCGACGAGGCAGGTCTCTCCGTGCGCCCGCCAGCACAGCGGCCGGAGCACCACGCCGTAGACCACGCCGCGGCCGTCCGCGGCGACGTAATGGCCCCGCAGACCGTCGACCACCGACACGAAGCCGGGGCTCGGCAGGCCGGTGGGCACGTCAAGCGTCAACGTATCGCCCGATCGTTCCGAGGGCTCACCGCTCGCCAGGTCGCGAATCGCGATGCGCCCGCTCATGACCGTCCAGATCGGTGCGCCGCGGCGCCGGTGCTCGTCAGCAGCACGGCCGCCGCCTTCGGGCGTCCATCGGTGACGGAGGCCAGGGCCAGCACGGCCGCGCAAATGACGAAGCTTCCGACCATCAGGATCGCGATCGTGGTGAGCACGGCTTTCCTCTCGTAGATGCGCACCGATTTCGATGGCATGTGCTAAAGTATGCGGGCGGCAGGGGGCCAAGGCTCGACAATCGACGCGCGTACAAGATCGGGGCCGCGCCGATCGAGCGGAGATGGACGAGCACCGGCCGGACACCACCGTTAGCGATCCGGGCACGCCCACCGCGGAGGCGAGTTCTACTCTCCGGACGTGGTTGGCGTCGTCGCTGGACGGCTCCTGGCCCAAAACCCTCGAGTCTTTTCGCGCAATCCGCGCGGGACCGGCAAGGGAGGCCACGATGGCCATCATGGGTTACGATCCGTTCCGTCAGTTGTTGCAGTTGCAAGACCGCGTTTTCCGCGCCTTCGACCAGCCGTACGGGCTTGCCCGCGGCACCGTCGAGCCCGAGCAGTCCGTGACCGGGACCTGGACGCCGCAAGTGGACGTCTTCGAGGGCGCCGATGCGATCACGATCAAGGTCGAGCTGCCCGAGGTGAACGCGAGGGACGTGGACATCCAGATCGAGGGAAACGCGCTCACCTTGCGAGGCGAGCGCAGCCTGGAGAACGCTGACAAGCGGGACTCGTACCACCGCATCGAGCGGAGCTACGGTCCGTTCAGCCGCACCTTCACCGTGCCGTCGACGGTAGACACGGAGAACACCAGCGCGGATTGCCGCGACGGTGTCCTGCGCATCACGCTCCCCAAGAGGGCCGAGATCAAGCCGAAGCAGATCAAGGTCCAGGTGGCCGGCGCGCCCGCGCTTATCGAGAAGACCAAGCACTGATCCGGGCGGGAGCGGGGCCGCTCGAACCGGGTCCCGCTCTCACGCGGTGAGCTCTTTCCACGCGATCTCCAGACCGGCGGAGAGCGCGTACCAGCGCTCTTCGCCGCACTTCTTCAGGCCCTCGAACTTGTGGCGCACGGCCTGTTGCTCGCCCTGGGCAGCCGCGAGGTGCAGCTGGAATTGCACCGAGCTCCGCGTCGCGACCAGCGCAGCCTTCGACCTGAGCCAGGCGAGCTCGTGCGCCCACGCCATCAGCTGCGCTTCCATGTTCGCGATGTACGCGTCCCTGGAAAGCATCCGAGCCCTCCCTTCCGCGATGGTTTCGCTGGATCGCAAAAGATTGCAAAATCACCATGGTCACGGTGCGCCTTATCGGTCAAGCGAGGTCGTTTTCCTCGCACCGGCGCAGCGACACGCTTAGGATGCACTTTGCCGCTGGGTGCAAGCCTTGCCCACGTCCTCGGGTCCTTCTGAACTAAGTCAGAGATCCATCCTCAAGACTTAGCCGACGCAGTGCCTCGAGGAGGCCCAAATGTACGCTAGAAACGTCCGCATGCAGCTGAAAGCCAACAGCAGCGCGCAGTTCACCCAGACGCTCGAGAAGGAAGTCATTCCCCTGCTTCGAAAGCAGGATGGCTTCCAGGACGAAGTGACGTTCATTGCCCCGGGCGGAGCGGAAGCGTTCGCGATCAGCTTCTGGCAATCGAAGGACAAGGCCGAAGCCTACAGCCGCACGGGCTATCCCGAGGTGCTGAAGGCGCTCTCGAAGGTCGTCGACGGAACCCCCCAGCTTCAGAACTACGAGGTCTCCAACTCGACGTTCCACAAGATCGCCGCTCACGCGTAGTGATTCGTTCGCCGGAGGCGGCGCAAGCCGCCTCCGTTCACCCTTCCGGCGGGCCGCCGCGGGCTACAATCGATGCGCACGATCCAGGTGTTCGACGTTTTCAACCGCGCCGTGTCGGAACGACCGTACGACACGCGGACCCTCGACGTTCCCAAGAGCTTCGACCGGCGCACCCCGGCCGCATCGTTCGATGCGAGGTCACGCGTGCGCTGCGTTTCGAGCGACGGCAAGCCCCTCGTCTACGTAGCGTTTGCGACTCCTCTGTCGTCGCGCGCCGCGGGCGAGGAGTGCCTGGTGGCGGATCGCGCCTTCCGCGCGACCGTCGCGCACCCCGGCAATTACCGGCTCTCGACGGTGCTTGCAGCCGATCCGGGCGCGGAGACGGTCCTCGCCTGATCGGCCCACATCCGCAGCAGCCTGTCGCCGAAATCGAGGAGTTGGAAGGGCTTGGTCATGAGCAGCACGGGCGTGAGCTTGCCGTCCGAACGGAGCTGCCGCACGAAGGCGCCCCCGCCCACGGCCGGCCGGGTTGCGTCGTCGTACACGACCCCGTCCGTCTCCAAACCGTCGCGCAACATCGTCAGTGCCTGCTCACCGCTGGATGCGAACCGTGCCCGGTATCCGATGCGGTCGAGGTAGCCTGAAAGGGTCGCCCGCGTATCTGCGCTGTCGTCGACGACCAGGAGCCGCTGGCGTTGATTCATGACGTTCCTCGGTGTCGGCGGGATCGTAACCGCGGCGCCCTCCGCGCGCCTCCCGAATCCATTTGTTGGATCCGGTCACGGCGGCTACTGTCCGCCGGAGATGGCCACAGGGCGAAGACTCAGCGGCATAGCTGCCTCCGACGGCGTTGCGATCGGGCCGGCACGCCTGCTGGTTCCCCCCGTCATCTTCGCCGATCGGCGGATTTCGCGAGACCTCGTCCCCGCGGAGGTCGTCCGGCTGCGCCAGGCAGTGGCTTCGACCGACGAGCAGCTCGCGTTGCTCTCGGAGCGGCTCGAATCCGAGCACCTGCACGAGGGACATCTCATCCTCGAAGCGCATCGGATGATGCTGAGGGACGACGAGATCGTCGAAGGCGCCCGACGTTTGATCGAGAAGGACGAGATCGGCGCCGAAACCGCCGTGCGCCGGGTCATCGATGCCATCGCCGCGATCTTCGCCCGCATGGAGGATCCGTATCTGCGGGAACGGGGGGCGGACGTCGAGGCCATCGGCGACCGTCTCCTGCGGACCCTGCTCGGTCTGCCGGACATGCAGAGCAGCCCGCTGGCTCCCGCCGCGGTCGGGGTCGGACTGCTGCTCTCTCCGATCGAGGCCTTGCACCTGCCGCGGTCAGGGCTGGTGGGTTTCGCGGCGGAGCGCGGTGGCAAGACGTCGCACGCGGCCATCATCCTGAGGACGCTCGAGATCCCCTTCGTCGTCGGCGTGCGGGGACTCTGCGCGGCGGTCCGCTCCGGCGAAACGCTCGTCGTGGACGGGTCGCGGGGCGAAGTCATCATCAGCCCGGACGGCGACGCGATCGCGATGTACGAGGAACGGCGCACCCGGGAACGATCGCGGGCGCAAACGCTCAAGTCCCGAAGCAAAGGTCCCACGGCCACGCGCGACGGCGTGCGGATCGAGCTCTCCGCGAACATCGAGGCGCCCTCCGAGGTACCGGGCGCGCTCGAGCTCGGCGCGGAATCGGTGGGCCTGTTCCGGACCGAGCTCCTCTACCTGGACCGCCCCGAGCTCCCGAGCGAGGAGGAGCAGTTCCAGGACGCGGTGGCGGTGCTCACCGCGCTCGGCGGGAGACCGGCGACCTTCCGGACGCTCGACATCGGGGGAGAGAAGCTGCCTCTGGCCGTGACCGTGCCGGGCGGCGCGAATCCGAGCCTCGGCGTGCGGGCCATGCGTTTCGCCTTCCGCCGCCCGGACATCTTCCGGACGCAGCTTCGTGCTCTCTACCGGGCCTCGGCGGTGGGCCCGCTGCGGATCATGTTCCCGCTCGTCTCCGGGATCTCGGAGCTGGAGGAAGCGCGGCAGATGTGCGCCGGGGTCGCGGAGGAGCTGGCGCGCGAGGGCGTGGCCTTCGATCGCAACCTTCCGATCGGCGTCATGGTCGAGACGCCCAGCGCCGCGCTGACGACCGATCACCTGGCGGGGAGCGCGAGCTTCTTCAGCATCGGCACCAACGACCTGATCCAGTACACGTTCGCTGCGGACAGGGAGAACGAAGACGTCGCCTCCCTGTACCATCCGCTCCATCCCGCTTTCCTCCGCCTCCTCAAGAGCGCCATCGACGGCGCGAACGGAGCGGGCAAGCCGATCTCGATCTGCGGAGACATGGCCGGAGACCCAGCGTTCACCTGGGTGCTCCTCGGGCTCGGCCTGCGGAGCCTCTCGATGTCGCCTCACCTCATCCCGGCGGTGAAGTCGATCATCGGCGCTAGCCGGCTCGACGAGATGGAGGCGCTTCTGGCTACCGTGCTCCCGCTCCGCTCGGAGACGCAGGTCGAGGACCTGGTCATGGGCGTCATGCGCGAGCGCTTTCCTCTCGAGCTCGCGAGCGCGGAGAAATCGTGACGGCGGCCCTTCAGGCCGGCACGGGCGATCCCATGCCGCGCAACCAGCGCCAGTTCGCCGCGAGCGCGCTGAGCAGCGTGGGCTCGCAGCGGTAGCGCAGTCCGTGCGCGCGGCACGTCTCCTCGACGATCCTGGCCAGCGCCGGGTAGTGCAAGTGGCACACGCGCGGGAACAGGTGGTGCTCCACCTGGAAGTTGAGGCCACCCAGGTACCAGCCGAGCAGCGAGCTCTTCGGTGCGAAGTCCACCGTGGTGGCAACCTGGTGCTCCGCCCAATCGGTCTCGACGCGGCCGCTGCCGAGGAACTCGGCCTCTCCCACGCAGTGCGCGAGCTGGAAGACCGCGGCGAGCACGTTGCCCAGGGCGAAGATGCCGAGACCCCAGAGCGGCAGCAGCGCCCACGACGGGTGGAGCACGGCGGGCAGCACGAACGCCCAGGCGACGAACAGCGCTTTTCCGGCCAGCGCGCCGACCAGCGTCCAGCCGCGGGCGGGCGGGAACTGGTGGCCGCCGATGCGCCCGGTGGCGAGCTCGCGGAAGTCGTCGACGAACCACCACTTCAGAGGGAAGAAGCCGTACAGCAGCCACACGTAGAGGTGCTGGAAACGGTGGTGCCCGTGGCGAGGTTGCCAGGGCGCGAGCCGCAGCAGCGGACCGCCCCCTTCCAGGTCGGGGTCGAGGGCGGAGATGTTGGTGTAGGTGTGGTGGAGCACGTTGTGCTTGCGCCGCCAGAGGAACGAGCTCCCGCCGATGAGGTCCAGGGTGAAGGACAGGATCGCGTTCGTCCGCGCGCTGGACGAAGTGCCTCCGTGATTCGCGTCGTGCATCACCGAGAAGCCGACGCCCGCCATGGCGAGGCCGACCGAGACGCACAGCAGCACCGCTTCCCAAGCCCGCACGTGCCCGAACATCAGCAGAGCGTAGGAGCCGCCGAGCCACGCGAGCATGGCGGCGCTCTTGACGCCCATGGCCCAGCCGCCGTGACGGGAGCGCGCGGCGCCTTCGAAATAAGCCTCCACCCTGCGCTTCAGATCGGCGTGGAAGGGGCGGTGCGCCGGAAACCGGACCCGCGGCACCTCGGTCCGCACACGTCCCCGGACATCGTCATTGCCCGACATTGCTTGCATGCGCCGAGCATAGCTGCGGCCGGTCACCGGGCTGTCATCCCTCCTTACGCTGAAATCGGAAAGCGCCCGGAGGACCGCTGCTTATGCTTTGACAGGTGCCGGAGAACGACGACGCGCAAGATCGACCGAGTATGACCTTGGCGATCGTCGAGAAGCACCGTCACGTGGATCTAGGCGAGGTCGACCTTCATTGGACCGAGGCGGGCGAGGGACCTCCCGTTCTGCTGTTGCACGGCCTCAACGACTCGCACCGCACCTGGCGGGAGATCTGGCCCCGGCTGCCGGGCCGCCGGATGCTGATGCTGGATCTTCCGGGCCACGGAATGTCGGGCCGCCCGGACGCTCCCTACACCCTCGACTGGAATGCGACGCAGGTCGCCCGCTGGATCGACCAGCTCGACCTGCGCGATCTCGATGTCGTCGGGCACTCCTACGGGGGCGGGGTTGCTCAATGGCTGCTGCTCAAATGCCGCTCCCGGATCCGACGATTGGCGCTGCTGTCCTCTGGCGGGCTCGGGCGCGAGGTGTATCCGTGGCTGAGGCTCGCCTCCATGCCTGTCCTGATCGAGGCCTTCGGCCAGCGCTGGATGGGCCCGATCGCCGGCTTCGCCATGGCGCGAGCCACCACCAGCGATGCCCGGGCCGAGATCGCCTTGCTCGTTTCCTACCTGCGCCAGCCCGGCAGCGCACGCGCCTTCTCCCGCACGGTGCGCGACGTCATCCGCTGGCGGGGCCAGACGCGGAATCTCTTCGACCGGGTCACCGAGATCAGCGAGCTTCCGCCCGTGCGCCTCTTCTGGGGAGCGCGCGACGCGATCCTCCCCATCTCCCAGGCGACCGCCACGGCCGCCGTGTTGGAGAACTGCGAGCTGATCCGGTTCGAGAACAGCGGTCACTTCGTGCACTGGGAGGAGCCGGAAGCGCTTGCAACCGCGCTTCGGGTCTTCCTCGAAGCGCGGGATGCTCCGTCCATCCACCTCAGAGCGGTGCCCGAAGCAGCAGCTTCTCACCCCGCCGCCGCCTATCCTTCGAGCGAGCCTGGGCACGACGCTCCACGCAGCGCGGCTCATCAAGGGAGACGTCCGTGACAATCGTACTGGTTGCGCTCGCTTGCATCTCCGTGGCTTTGCTCCTCTTCTACCGAGCGCCCGGCGGGGACCCGCGAGCGCTCGCCCGCCTCGCGCTGCTCCACGGCATCGAGCGGATCCGGGGCGAGTCCGAGGTGAGCCTGCGCAACCGCACCGCCGGCGCCGCGCGCTGGCCCTACAGCCGGCCGGAACCGGAGTTCGTCTGGTGGGCGCGGGCATGGCACAAGATGGCCGGCGCGCCGCGCCGCGGCTAGGGGCAGTCGCCTTCCGATCAGGCAGACATCGGCACGAGCTTCAGCCAGCAGTACCCGCAGAGCTTCGCATCCCGCATCCCCGACTTGCCGCAGCGGGGACAGTCGCGGGTTGCGCGCGCAGGCTCCGGCGCGAGCAGGTGGACGAGCTGTCCCCAGGCGATGTGGAGCGCCGACCTCGACTCGGGTTGGCCGGACGAGACGCCTTCGATGGCTTGTTCGACCTTGTCGACCGCCGTTTGCAGATTTGCAGAATCCATTT
>WNFL01341559.1_pt1 | contig 11757 bp, 11 predicted proteins | sample 5400361 | NCBI WGS metagenome assembly WNFL01 (sample SAMN13153351, study PRJNA577476) | soil metagenome | isolation source: 40 cm soil on Douglas fir-dominated hillslope | place: USA:California | collected 2013-09-17
AACGATGCGGTGCTGGCGATCGTCGTCAACGGCACCACCGTGCTGGTCGGCGGTGACTTCACCACCGCCGGCGGGCAGCCTCGATCGCGCCTGGCCGCGATCGACGCGACCAACGCCAGCATTCAGGCGTGGGCGCCCGAGCCGGACGCCGAGGTGGACTGTCTGGCGCTCGGCGGCTCGTACGTCTACGCCGGCGGCACCTTCAACTCCGGCGGCGGCGTCGCACGCTCCAACCTGGCCGCGCTCGACCTCACCACCGGGCTGCCGACCGGATGGAATCCGGGAGCGAACCAGGCGGTGGACGCGCTGGTGGTGGGCACCGACAAGATCAGCTTCTTCGTCTACGCCGGCGGGCGGTTCACCACCGTCGGCGGCGGGCCCGGGCGCCGTCCTCACGCTCTTCGACGCCCACGCCGACAGCGCCGTCACCGCGCTCGCGTTCTCGAACGAGACCCTGACGCTCTACGCGGGCGGACGGTTCCTGCACCTGGGAGGTGTGGCGCGCTCCTTCGTCGCGGCCCTCACCAACGGCGGCAGCCCGAAGTCCTGGGCGCCGGCGGTCAACGGCATCGTCTACGCGTTCGCTCCCACCCCGGCGAGCGGTGTGTTCCTCGGCGGCGCCTTCACCACGCCCCATCTCCGGATCGCCAAGTTCGACGAGGACGGCGGCGCGGTGCCCTGGAGCGGCGGCGCCGATGGAACCGTCTACGCGCTGGCGCAGCAGGGCAGCCTCCTCTACCTGGGCGGTGACTTCCACGCCGTCGGCGACAGCGCGCGACTGCGGATCGCGGCGGTGGACACCGTGGGCGGCACCGCGCTGGCGTGGAAGCCGAACGCCGATTCCACCGTGCGGGTGATGGATGCCAGCGCGGGCCTCTTTCTCGGCGGCTCGTTCACCTCGACCGGCGGCTTCACCCGCAAGGGCGCCGCGTCCTACGACACCCCGGAGCAGACCGGAAAGCTGTCGCCGTGGAATCCGGTGGTGACCGGCAGCGTGAGCGCCATCGTTCCGTACGGGAACCAGACCGTGATCGCCGGAAACTTCAACAGCGTGAAGGGCATCACGCGCTCGTTCCTGGCGCTGGTCGGATCGGGCTCGCGGGCGGCGAGCGTGACGCCCGATCGTCCGGCCTCGATCGAGCTCGGCCCGGTGTGGCCCAATCCGTTGCGCCACGAGGGCCGCATGCGGTTCACGCTGGTGCGGGCCTCACGGGTGTCGCTCGCGCTCTACGACATCGCCGGACGCCGCGCGCGGCAGGTGCTCGACGACAAGCTCTTCCCCGCCGGCGCCCACGACGCCGCGATCCCGACCGCGGGCCTGGAGCCCGGCGTCTACTTCGCGCACCTCCGCGCCGGGGCGGCGATGGGGACGCGCAAGCTGGTGATCGTGCGGTAGCGAACGGGCCGGGAGGGGCCGGCCAGGCTCCGATCCGGGGCTGCCGTCGCGACGATCGGTCGCGGCGGCAGCCTCCATTTCCGCCGCGCTCCGACTTGCCCCGAGCCCGGCGAGTCCCTAGATTGCCGTGGATTTCCGCGCCCCCGCTGCACCGATCCGTACCGTGATCCGACGGCCTTGGGAGGGTGGATGCCCGTGCTGGGCATCGGTGTGGACCTGATCCGGGTCGAGCGCCTCACGGAGGCGCTCGGGCGTTTCGGAGCGCGCATGGAGCAGCGTCTGTTCACCGAGGCGGAGCGCACCTACTGCCGCTCCCACAAGGATCCCCTGCCCCACCTCGCCGCCCGCTTCGCCGCCAAGGAAGCGGCCTTCAAGGCGATCGGCACCGGCCTCTCCGCCGGCGTGGGCTGGAAGGATGCCGAGGTACACCAGCCGGGAGGCCGGCAGCCGCGCCTCGAGTACCACGGCCGCGCGCTGGAGCACTTCCGCGCCCTGGGCGGCGACCGCACCCACCTCTCGATCAGCCACGACGGCGGCTTCGCGGTCGCGTGCGTGGTCATCGAGGGCCCATGACCCGGCTGCGACGGGTGCTCATCGCCAACCGCGGCGAGATCGCCGTGCGGGTGATCCGCACGCTGCGCGAGATGGACATCACCTCGATCGCGGTGTTCAGCGAGCCGGACCGCGCCGCGTTCCACGTCATCCTGGCCGACGAGGGCTACCCGCTCGGTCCCGGGCCGTCGCGCGAGAGCTACCTGAACCTGGAGCGGGTGATCGAGACCGCGAAGCGGGTGAAGGCCGACGCGATCCATCCCGGCTACGGGTTCTTCGCGGAGAACGCCGGGTTCGCGCGCGCCTGCGCGGCGGCGGGGATCACCTTCATCGGCCCGCGCCCGGAGACCATCGCCGCGCTCGGCGACAAGCTCGCGGCGCGGGCCGCGGCCCGGGCCGCCGGCGTCCCGGTGGTGCCGGGATCGGACGGCCCGGTCGCGAGCCTGGACGAGGCGCGCGCGGTGGCGAAGACCCTCGGCTGGCCGCTGATGCTCAAGGCCGCGGCCGGCGGCGGCGGCAAGGGCATGCGCGTGGTGCGCAGCGACGCGGAGCTGGAGGCCGCCTGGTCGCTCACCCGCGGCGAGGCCGCGGCGGCGTTCGGCGACGACCGCGTCTACCTCGAACGCTTCATCGAGCGCCCGCGCCACGTCGAGGCGCAGATCCTGGCCGACGCCCACGGGCGCATCGCGTTCCTCGGCGAGCGCGAGTGCTCGATCCAGCGGCGCCACCAGAAGCTGTTCGAGGAGACCCCCTCTCCGGCCTTCACCCCGGAGATCCGCGCGCGCTTCGCCGACGCGGCGATCCGGATCGCGAAGCAGGTCGGCTACCTCAACGCCGGCACCGTCGAGTTCATCCTCGACGAGCGCGGCGAGTTCTACTTCCTCGAGGTGAACACCCGACTCCAGGTGGAGCACCCGGTGACCGAGATGGTGACCGGGCTCGACCTGGTGGCCGAGCAGGTGCGGATCGCCGAGGGCGCGCCGCTGTCGTTCGGCGACACGCCGCCCGAGCCGCGCGGCTGGGCGATGGAGGCGCGGATCGTGGCCGAGGATCCGCTCCACAACTTCGTCCCCTCGATCGGACGGATCGAGCGCGTGCGCTATCCCAACGGCCCCGGGGTGCGGGTCGACGGCGGCATCTACCGCGGTTACGAGATCCCGGTGTTCTACGACTCGCTGATCACCAAGCTGGTGGTGTGGGGCTCGGACCGCGAGCAGGCACGGCGGCGCATGCTGCGCGCGCTGCGCGAGTTGGTGATCGAGGGCGTGAAGCACAACGGTGCGTTCCACCGCTGGCTGGCCGCACACCCCGAGTTCGCGGCCGGCCGGCTCTCCACCGGCTTCCTGGCCGAGCACTTCCGGCCCGAGGTCCTGGCCCCCGGCCCCGAGGCGACCGAGGTGGCCCTGGTGGCGGCCGCGCTCCACGCGCGCGAGGAGCGCTCGCGCATCCAGCTCCCGCAGCCGAGCGGGCGCGGCGAGCGCTCGGCGTGGAAGTGGGCCGACCGGCGCCGCGGCTCGGGAGCGCGGCGATGAAGTTCTGGGTGGTGCTCGAGGGCCGCGATGCCGAGGTCGAGGCACGCGCCGAGAACGGGCACGTGGTGCTCGAGGTCGAGGGCCGCCCGATCGAGGCCGACTTCCTCGCGCTTCCCGACGGCGAGGTCTACTCGCTGTTCGTGAACGGCAAGCACCACGAGGTGCGCATCGCGCCCGAGGGCGACCGCCTCGAGGTCACGGTGGACGGCACCGCGTTCCCGGTCGAGGTGCGCCATCCGATCGAGAAGGCGCTGGCGGCGGTGACCCGCACCGCCGCGACCCGCGTCGGCGAGACGGTGACGGCTCCGATGCCCGGCCTGGTGGTCGCGATCCGGGTGAAGTGCGGCGACACCGTGGCCGCCGGCCAGCCGGTGTGCGTGATCGAGGCGATGAAGATGCAGAACGAGCTGACCGCGCGGCACGGCGGGATCGTCACCGACGTGCTGGTGCAGGAGCGCGCCACGGTGGCCGCCGGCGAGCCGCTGCTCCGGCTCAAGCCGGAGAGCGCGTGAAGAAGGCGGCGCGGAAGGCGAAGGCGCCCCGCCGCCGGCGGCGCCCGGTCGCGAAGGCGCGGCCGGCCTCGACGCGCGCCGGTGCGGGCGCCTCGCGGAGATCCGGATCGAACGGGCTGCCGGCCGGCGAGCGGACCACCACCTCGGGAGTCCCGATCGCCCCGGTCTACACCCGCGACGATCTGCCACGCGACCTCGACACCCGCACCCCACCCCCCGGGCAGGACCCGTTCACGCGCGGCATCCACCCCCGCATGTATCGCGACCGGCTCTGGACCATGCGTCAGTACGCCGGCTTCGGCAGCGCCCGCCAGACCAACGAGCGCTTCCGCTACCTGCTGTCCCAGGGACAGAGCGGGCTGTCGGTGGCCTTCGATCTGCCGACCCAGATGGGCTACGACTCCGACCATCCCGCGGCGCGCGGCGAGGTCGGCAAGGTCGGGGTCGCGATCTCCTGCCTCGCCGACATGGAGACGCTGCTCGACCAGCTCCCGCTCGACCAGGTCACCACCTCGATGACCATCAACGCCACCGCCGCCCTGCTGCTCGCGTTCTACGTCGCGGTGGCGGATGCCCGCGGCGTGCGACGGGATGCGCTCGGCGGCACGGTGCAGAACGACGTGCTCAAGGAGTACATCGCCCGCGGCACCTACATCTATCCGCCCGAGCCCTCGCTGCGGATCATCACCGACCTGTTCGAGTTCACCGCCGCCGAAGTGCCGCAGTGGAACAGCATCTCGGTGAGCGGGTACCACATGCGCGAAGCCGGAGCGACCGCGGTGCAGGAGATCGCGTTCACCCTCGGCAACGGCCTCGCGTACCTGGAGGCCGCGCGCGCGCGGGGGCTCGCGTTGCCGCGGATCCTCAAGCGCATCTCGTTCTTCTTCAACGCGCACAACCACCTGTTCGAGGAGATCGCCAAGTTCCGGGCCGCGCGCCGGCTGTGGGCGGAGCTGCTCCGCGAGCGGTTCGGGATCACCGATCCGGAGGCGATGAAGCTCCGCTTCCACACCCAGACCGCCGGCTCCATGCTCACCGCGCAGCAGCCGCTCAACAACGTCGCGCGCACCACGGTCCAGGCCCTGGCCGCGATCCTGGGCGGCACCCAGTCGCTGCACACCAACGCGCACGACGAGGCCCTGGGCCTGCCGAGCGCCGACTCCGCGCTGCTCGCGCTGCGCACCCAGCAGGTGCTGGCGCACGAGAGCGGCGTGGCCGACGCCGCCGATCCGCTCGGCGGCAGCTACTGGATCGAGTCCATGACCGAGGAGCTCGAGCGCCGCTCCCGCGAGCTGCTGGGGCGCGTGGACCGCATGGGCGGGATGCTCGAGGCGATCCGTGCCGGGTGGGTGCAGGAGGAGATCCACCGTGCCGCGTACCGCTGGCAGAAGGAGGTCGAGTCGGGCGAGCGGGTGATCGTGGGCGTGAACCGCTTCGCCGACGATGCGCCGGCGGCCGCGCCTCCGTTCCGTCCGGATCCGCGCGTCGAGCGCGCGCGCTCCAAGTTCCTCGCGAGCTGGCGCGCGCAACGCTCCGCGGCGCCGGTGAAGAAGGCGCTGGCGCGTCTGGATCGCGCCGCGCGCGGGAGCGAGAATCTGGTGCCCCCGATCCTGGAGGCGTTGCAGGCGCGGGCGACGCTCGGCGAGGTCTGCGACGCGATGCGCGCGGTGTTCGGAACCTACCGGCCAGGCACGGAGGAAGCATGAGCGAGACCCCGGTCACCGGCCTCTCCCACATCGCGATCGCGACGCGCGACGCCTCCCTGTTGTCGGCCAGCCTCACCGGCGCGCTCGGCTGCACGGTGGGGCACGAGGAGATCCTGGACGAGGGCACGCTGCGGGTGCTGTTCCTGCACCTGGGCCCGGTGACCTTCGAGCTGCTGGAGCCGCTGGCGCCCGATCACACCGTCGCGAAGTTCCTCGACCAGCGCGGCCCCGGCCTGCACCACGTGAGCCTCGAGGTGCCGGACGTGAGCCAGGCCCTCGATCGCGCCCGCGCCGCGGGCGTGAAGCTGGTGGACGCGGAGCCCCGCGAGGGCGCGGACGGCACGCTGGTCGCGTTCCTCCACCCGAAGAGCCTGGGCGGCGTGCTCATCGAACTCTGCCAGGAAGGCAAGCCGACGGTGTAGCCGGCGCGACCCGTCACCTGATCCGGATCAGGTGGCTCTACTCGCCGTGCGGCCAAGGTCGAATCAGGCCCGCGCGCTCACGGCAGGTCGCGCGTTCTGAACCGTGCCCAGGCCAGCGACGCGCCGGCCAGCGCCACCGCGCCGAGCACGGCCAGGGGACGCAGGATCCCGCCCTGGTCCACCAGGATCGTCTGCGGACGAAAGTAATCGTGCAGGGTCCACGGGAGGATCCATGCCGCCCTGGACCAGATCCGACCGATCGCTTCGGCGAAGTACGACAGCACCACCAGGAGGTAGCCGGTGCTCGACACCGGACCTGCCTCCCGTCCGAACGAGGAGACCAGCAGCGTGATGCCGTAGACCGCGGCCTGCAGCGCAGCATAGTTCCCCGCGAGGCGGAGCAGCGCCGCGATTCCGAAGCGCTCCATGCCGAAGACCCTCTGCCCGAGCGCGGTGCCGAGAATCCCCAGGGCGCTGACGGAGACCACCGACAGCACCGCGAACACGACGTGGCCACCGAAGTACGACCGGCGCGAGAGTGGCTGGCTCAGCAGCAACTCGATCGCGCCGGTCTCGATTTCGCCGGCGATCGCGCGCGTGGCGAGGACGATCGCGATCGCGGCTCCCAGCGCGTGAGCGACCGGATGGTTCCAGCCGAACGCGATCAGGCCGGACGGCGAGAATCCGCCGAGGAGCTGCGAGGCCACCAGGTTCTGGAACAATGGCGGCAGCGAGCGCACCAGGGTCTCGAGCGCGCCACCGACGTTGACCGAGGACACCGCGGCGCAGATCAGGAACTGGAAAGCGCCGAGGAGCACCCCCAGGCTGAGCACGAATCGCGCGTGGCGGCTGGCGACATGACGGAGCAGGTTCATCACGACCGCGAGCCCTCGGGGCCGAAGTAACCGAGGAACACGTCTTCCAGCTCCGGCTCGGGGAACACCAGATGATCGACCTCGGCCCGGGCGAGTCGCTGGAGCAGCGGGTTCACGTCGCCACGGATCTGGAGGCGCGCCTCGAGCCCCTCGATCTCGCAGGCGACGACGCCGGGCGTCCGCGCCAGGTCGGGAGGCGGCGCGCCCCGGAACCGGACCTGCATGCGACGAACCAGCCGGGCACGCAGCGCCTCGATGGTCTCGAGGGCAAGGACACGGCCCGCGCCCAGCACCGCGACGCGTGCGCACACCGCCTCGACCTCGGACAGGACGTGCGAGGAGAACAGGATCGCGCGGCCCTGGGCGGCGCGATCGAGGATCAGCTCCCGGAATGCTCTCTGCACCAGCGGATCGAGGCCGTTGGTCGGCTCGTCGAGCAGCAGCAGCTCGGGGTCGTGCTGCATCGCGATGACGAGCCCGAGCTTCTGCCGCGTCCCGTGCGACAGGAACTTGGAGCGCCGTGCGAGATCCCGGGCCTCCAGTCGCAGCGCCGCGAGCAGCCGGGCGCGGAGCACCGGAGGCCGGGACGGGCGGAAGCGTGCGAAGGTGTCGAGCAACGCCTGTCCGGTCATGCTGCCGTAGAGGGCGAGGTCGCCGGGCAGATAGCCCACCGTCGCGCGGCCGGCGGCATCCCCGGCCCTGCGTCCGAGCAGGAGCGCCTGGCCGCCGTCCGCGCGCACCAGGCCCGCCAGGATGCGCAGCGTGGTGGTCTTGCCGGCGCCGTTGGGGCCGAGGTAGCCGAACACCTCGCCACGCCCGACCGTGAAGCTCACGTCTTCGAGCGCCCGGATCGAACCGTAGTGCTTGCGGAGCCCTGAGACCTCGAGCGCAACCATGGGGCGGCAGACTAGCGCCGCGGGCGCGGCGCCGCTACCGGGCGCACCCAGCGCACGAACGCCGCGGAGCGCGGGCCCCGCGGCGTTCTCGATGCCGCGAGCGGGCTACGCCCGCTGCAGCGCGCTGCCGGTGCCGTAGGCGCGGAACAGCTCGCCCCAGCCGGTCTTCAGGATCTCGTCCACGCGCGGCTTGCCGTTCACCGGGTACCAGAACCCGTCATGGTAGGCGCGCGAGGCGAAGTAGCTCCAGGGCACGATCGGGGAGCGCAGCAGCAGGTTCTCGAGAGGCTTGAGCGGTCCCCAGTAGATGAGCTTCTGGCCGCGCGAGGCGAGCGTGTTCTCGTTGAGGCTGCCGCGGAAGCCGAAGTTCACGTTCTGGATGTCGTCGCCGACGATCTCGATCTCGCTCGGGTTGCCCACGCCCAGGCCGTTCTCGTGGGCGAGGCGGATGAACTTGAGATCCTGCATCGGATCGAAGCCCATCATCTTCGCGGCGATCGCGTCGATCGCCACGCAGTCGTCGGAGGCGAGGATGTAGTTCTTGACGTGCGGGCGCATGCAGCGCGGGCCGGGGCCGTCGCCGACGATGGTGCCGTCCATCACCGCGAACACGCCGGGATGGATCTCCTTCTGGATCCGCAGCAGGTCCACCAGGGTCTCGTGGATGACCGAGTGGGTCCAGTGGCGATTCAGGTTGAGCAGTCCTCCGAACGCGTTCTTCATCGAGCCGGTGGTGCCGGTGAAGATGTGGGTCTTCACCGTCGGCATGTGGATGACGTTCTTCCCCATCAGCATCTTGGGAATCTGGATGCCCTGCTTCTCGAACACCCGGTCGAGCACCAGCATCTTGCCCTTGGGCTCGTAGCGCACCCACTCGGTGGGCGGCTCGCTCAGGTACTGGATCGGGGTGTGGTAGTGCTCGAGCACCGGCGCCAGATGGTTCTTGACCGTGCCCTCGCGGCAGCTCACCACGACCGTGTCGTTCTGGGCCGCGATCAGGTCGCGCGAGACGTCGTAGCCGTCCTTCTGGAGCTTGCCGATGACCCCGTCCATCTGCCACGGCGTGGTCGAGCAGGCGGGCATGTAGACGTGCCAGGAGATGTTGATGCGCAGGCAGGTCTGGGCGCTGAACGGCAGCGCCTCGCGGTAGCCCGCAAGGTCTCGGGCGAGGTGCGCAGGACGGCGACTTTCGACATCGAAGCTCCTTGGGAAGCGGGATCCTGGGGCGCCGGGCGTGGGTCACGTGGATCATCGGCCGCAGCGGGCGACGAGTCTAGCAGATTGAGGAGGGTCGGTCCCTCCGGACCACTTGCCACGCCGTTGCGCCGTGCGTAGCGTGCGCTCCGCCATGGACCCGGTCTTCTGGCACCGCCTCCAGTTCGGCTTCACCATCACCTTTCATTATCTGTTCCCGCAGCTGACGCTCGGGCTCGCGCTGCTGATCTTCGTCATGAAGACGCTCGGGCTGCGACGTGGCGGCGACGGCTGGAACGACGCGGCGCGGTTCTGGATCCGGATCTTCGGGATCAACTTCGCGCTCGGCGTGGTGACCGGGATCCCGATGGAGTTCCAGTTCGGCACCAACTGGGCCCGCTTCTCGCGCTACGCCGGCAACGTCGTCGGGCAGACGCTGGCGATGGAGAGCGTGTTCGCGTTCTTCCTCGAGTCCAGCTTCCTGTTCCTGCTGGTGTGGGGCGAGAAGCGGATCGGACGCGCCGGCCACTGGCTCTCGTCGCTCGCGTTGTTCCTGGGGAGCTGGGCCTCGGCCTACTTCATCGTCACCACCAACGCCTTCCTCCAGCACCCGGTCGGCCACGTCGTCGGTCCCGGCGGCACGCTCCAGCTCGCCGACCTCGGCGCCTTCGTGCTGAGCCCGTGGGCGATCGCCCAGTTCCTGCACACCATCCTCGGCACGGTGGTGACCGGCGCGTTCGTCGTGGCCGCGGTCGGGGCGTTCTACGCGCTCCAAGGGCTCCACGCGGACGCGGCGCGGCGCTTCCTCGCGCTCGGGGTCTGGTGCGGGCTGATCGCGGCCCTGCTGGTGGCGTTTCCGACCGGCGACCGTCAGGCCAAGCTGATCGCGGCGTACAAGCCGGTGTCGCTGGCGGCGATGGAGGGCCGCTTCACCAGCGGGCCCTACGCGGAGATCACGCTGATCGGGCAGCCCAACGTGCGCGAGCGCAGGATCGACAACCCGATCCAGGTCCCGGGGATGCTGAGCTTCCTCGCCTTCGGCACCTTCCATACCGCGGTGCCCGGCCTCCAGGAGTTCCCCGAGGATCAGTGGCCCGACAACATCGAGCTGCTCTACTACTGCTTCCACATCATGGTGGGGCTCGGCACGATCTTCATCGGCGTCATGGCGCTGGCCGGGCTGCTCCAGGCCCGCGGCCGGCTCGCCACCACGCGGCCGATGCTGTGGGTGCTGATGCTGGCGTTCCCGTTCCCCTACATCGCCAACACCGCGGGCTGGCTGACCGCCGAGCTCGGCCGCCAGCCGTGGGTAGTGCACGGGCTGATGCGCACCCGCGACGCCGCGAGCCCGCAGGTCCACGCCGGCAGCGCGCTGTTCACGCTGATCGGATTCGCCGGCCTCTACCTTGTGCTCGGACTGCTGTTCCTGTTTCTGATCCAGCGCGAGATCGCGCACGGGCCCGGCGGCGGGCACCGCTCCGGCGCCGAGGCGGAGGCCCATCGTGTTTGAGCTGTGGTTCGCGCTGGTCGCGATCACGCTCACGCTCTACGTGATGCTCGACGGCTACGACCTGGGCGCCGGCGCGCTGCACTTCCTGGTGGCGCGTACCCCGGAGGAGCGGCGCGTGGTGCTGGGCGCCGTGGGGCCGCTGTGGGACGCCAACGAAGTGTGGCTGCTGGCGGCCGGCGGCTCGCTGTTCGTGGCGTTCCCGCGCGTGTTGGCCTCGGGGCTCTCCGGGTTCTACCTGGCGATCTTCCTGGTGATCTGGTGCCTGATCCTGCGCGCGATCTCGATCGAGTTCCGCGGTCATCTGTCCGAACCGTTGTGGCGCTCGTTCTGGGACGCCGGGTTCGCGCTCTCGAGCGCGCTGCTGCCGGTGCTGCTCGGGGCCGCGCTCGGCAACGTGATCCGCGGCGTGCCGCTCGACGCCGACGGCTGGTTCCACCTCACGCTGTTCACCACCTTCCAGCCGCGCGACCCGGTCGGGATCCTGGACTGGTACACCGTCCTCACCGGCCTCTACGCGCTGATCGCGCTGGCCGGCCACGGCGCCGCGTTCCTGGCCTGGCGCACCGAGGGCCCGGTGCACGACCGCAGCCGCGCGCTCGCGCTGCGCCTGCTGATCGCGGTCGCGGTGCTGTGGGTCCCGGTCACGATCGCGACCGTGCGGGTGAGCCCCGACCTGCTCGCCTCGTTCCCGCATCGCCCGCTCGCCTGGCTCGCGATCGGCGTCGCCGCCGTCGGGCTCGCCGGCTCGATCCTGATGACCGCGCGCCGCCGCGACCTGCCGGCGTTCCTCGGCTCGTCCGCCTGGATCGCCGGCATGCTCGGCGCGACCGCCGCCTGCCAGTACCCAATCCTGCTGCGCTCCACCGGCGACATCGCGCGTTCGATCACCGCCCAGGCCGGCGGCGCCACCCCGCAGAGCCTCTCGCTCACGATCTCCTGGTGGTGGGCCGGGTTCCTGCTCGCCATCGCCTACTTCGCGGTCCTGTTCCGCGTCTTCCGGAAAAGGATCAGCGCCACGGGCGAAGTGGGCTACTGAGGAGCGGGGCCGCCGCGTCCGGCAGCTCGGGAAGACGCCTCACCTGCCCCGGCGCAGGTGGACGTACGCCGCGAACCACGCCGTGATTCGGGAGCGTGGTGAGACGGTGCCCAGCGGCCGAAACAC
>WNFL01427475.1_pt1 | contig 11756 bp, 12 predicted proteins | sample 5400361 | NCBI WGS metagenome assembly WNFL01 (sample SAMN13153351, study PRJNA577476) | soil metagenome | isolation source: 40 cm soil on Douglas fir-dominated hillslope | place: USA:California | collected 2013-09-17
GATGTTCTGGATCGCCTTCTCATCGGAACTCCCATCGGCCGCATCGTCGGCGCCGAGGCCATGAAGTTCGATTGGCCTCGGCTCAACTCTGAGTACGCCAGGCAGTTCGGTATTGAAACGCCCAGTTTGCGTCTTCGCAAACAGGCTCAGGAGTACGAAGAGGCCAGGCAAATCCAGCAGGCGCTCATGCCCAAGGAAATTCCGCAGATGCCCGGTCTGGAAATTTCGGGTAGTTGGCGGCCGGCGCGCATCGTCGGAGGCGATTATTTTGATGTCTTCAAATTTAGCGCTAGCCGGCTGGGGCTCTGCATCGCCGACGTGTCCGGCAAGGGAATGCCGGCCGCTCTGCTGATGTCCAACCTCCAGGCAGTTGTTAAGGGGCTGGCGACCGAGAACACCTCGCCCAGGGAACTGGTGGAGAAGGTCAACCGCGTGATGTCGAGTAACACCACGGAGGGCAAGTTCATCACCCTCTTTTATGCCCTGCTGGATGTGGACCGTAGAACCCTCCAGTACACGAGCGCCGGACACAACCCACCCGTTCTGACCCGTGAAGACGGGGTTCAGGTACGCCTGGAACAAGGCGGCCTGATCGTGGGTGCTTTCCAGGAGAGTGTTTACGAACAGGGCGAGATCGAGCTGCGGCCCGGAGACCGCCTGGTGATGTTTACGGATGGCCTGAGCGAGGCCGTGGACGGAAACGGCGAGGAGTTTGGCGAGAAGTGCTTGGCCGAGGCCGCGCGCGGCAACCGTCAACTGTCGGCGGAGGCGCTTCACCGTTGCTTGCTGGACCGCGTCACCGATTTCTGCGGCGGCGAGTTTGAGGACGACGCCACCGTCCTGGTCATTGCTGTTTCCTAAACAAACCGCGCATCGTCGGCCCGGCGAGTTTGTCGTTGTTCCTGTCATGGTCCTTTCGGGACTGTGGATGTGGAAAGGCCATCTCCTTCGACGGCTTTTTTCGAAGAGGTCGGCCCTACAAGACGCTGCAGCAAACCGCTGTTACCCAATAAAACTACTCGCATGAAAACAGGACAAGAATTCGAGGCATAAAGATCCAATGAATCCATCGGAACGTATTGACCAGTTGATCGCAGGACTCACAGACTGGCGTGGCAAAACGCTCGCCTATCCGCAAGAGCATCCTTGAGGACGACCGGGAGATAGTCGAGGAATGGAAGTGGATGGGAAGCCCAGTGTGGTCTCGCGACGGAATCATCGCGGTCGGCAAAGCCCACAAAGATAAGGTGAAGCTTACCTTTTCCCACGGGGCGAGCCTCCCAGATCCTGACAAGCTCTTCAACGCTGGCCTCGGAGGCAACGGCGTGGCGAGCGATCGATTTTTTCGAGGGCGATAAGATTAATGAGAGTGCTCTAAAAAATCTCGTCCGTGAGACGGCGTCCAGGTTAACAGCGTATCGCCTGGAGCGGTTATGACGGGACGGCGACAATCCTTCTTTGAAAAGTGGGCGCCTGCGCACAATCTCACCGTCGAAGAAGCCATCAAGAAATTCCCGGAGCAAGCCGGCATTACCCGCTTGGGAAAGCCGGAGGAGGTTGCCGATCTAATGGTTTACCTGGTATCCCCGGCAGCGAAGTGGATGACGGGCTCTTCTGTGCGTATGGACGGCGGCGAGATCAAGGGCATTTAGGAGGACAAGCAATGGAGCGTCGCAGTTTTCTTGGTGGTGAAGGCGGCTGCCAAACGTGCTGACATCAAGAATCTGGCTCCCCACGACTTGCGTCGCACCTGTGCTCGGCTATGCCATCTCGCAGGCGGACAACTTGAGCATATTCAGTTTCTCCTTGGCCACGCACCGGTTCCGACAACCGAGCGGTATCTCGGCTGCAAGCAGAAACTCGGCCATGCCGTGAACGACGATCTCGGACTGGAAGACGGCTGAGAGGTGGCAATGACCCCGAAGCCGACGCATTATAAAAGGGCGCCCCTTTGCAGTAGCGTCTGAGTGTGGTCCAGAACTCTACCGAAAGGGGCACCCGTATGAACGTTAAGAAGTATATCGGCATGGACGTTCACCAAGAAACGATTTCGATCGCGGTGATGACCGCCGATGGAAAGCTGGTGATGGAATCCATCGTCGAAACCAAGGCAAGCACCATCCTGCAGTTTGTCCAGGGACTACACGGAGACTTGCATGTGACGTTGGAAGAAGGAACCTGGGCGGCTTGGTTGTATGACCTAATGAAACCACACGTCACAGAAGTCGTAGTGTGTGATCCGCGTAAAAACGCTCTGCTGAAGGAAGGCAATAAGAGCGACAAGATAGATGCACGCAAGCTCGCCGATTTACTGCGCGGTGGCTATCTGCGCTTGGTCTACCATGGAGAGAACGGCCTAAGGACCTTGAAGGAACTGGCGCGCAGTTACCTGACCATCAGCCAAGATCTCACCCGGGTCATGAATCGGGTTAAGGCTCTATATCGAGGCTGGGGCATTGCCTGTGGGGGGCAACAGGTCTACGCACCGCGTCATCGCTCAGAGTGGTTGAACAAGATCGGGGAAGCCGGCGTGCGGCGGCGGGCGGAGTTCTTCTACCAACAGCTCGATGCAGTGCGAACTTTGCGCCAAGCCGTGCGGCGGGATCTATTAGCCGAGAGCCGGAAACATGGCGCGACGAAGTTGCTGCGGCAGATTCCTTACATTGGCCCGATTCGGGCCGCTCTGTTGATTGCGCTGATCCAAACGCCTCATCGGTTCCGCACGAAGCGGCAACTCTGGACATACAGCGGTTTGGCGATCGAGACACGCGACAGCGCGCAATACCGCTACGTGGCTGGCCAGTTGCAACGTTCTAAGAAACCACAGCAACTGCGCGGGCTCAACGAGAACCACAATCATGATATGAAGGCCATCTTCAAGAGTGCGGCCGCCATGGCCAGCCGCCGGGAAGGACCGTTCCAGGATTTCTACCTGGAGTTGCTCACGAAAGGGATGCGGCCTGCGATGGCGCGCCTCACCTTGGCGCGAAAGATTGCGGCGATCACTTTAATCCTCTGGAAGAAAGGAGCTCATTTCGACGCTGAGCAACTGAAACCACAAGCAGCTTGAGCATCTCGGATAGAGAGGCCGTTCCATCCCTTGGGATCATTCTTGGTGGTGGCCAGTCGCTTCTTCTTGAGACGCTCGGGTCGAGGGAGAGTATCTAGCCAGAAGTTAGACGATTTGTGTGCTTCCGGCACCCAGTCTCCAAGCCGACTCTATGCCCCCTCGCATGACCCAAGAAAGCTGTAGGCCACGAGTCTCAGATAGGACCATGGTTGGCAACACTGCAACCAGGTTAGCTTGTGAGTTTCAGGGAACCGAAATGGCGCCGTCATGAAGGCGAGCATGAAACCACAGGGAGGACGAAGCATCGAAGGTCTGCCGCTAGGGCGGGGGGCTGGATGTCGGGAAAACATTTCTGGCGTTCCAGAGGCGAGAAGTGTTTCTCACTTGACATCCCCTTATATAGGACTTCTGGCCCGCGTCGTTGAAAGTTTGTGCCGGGGGCATAACTTCCGGGTAGCCCGTCGCTGAGACGATATGCGCCCAGGATGGAGTTCATGTGAACCCATACGACGTTATAATGTCGTTATGTCAGCGGTGCATGACTCTCTTCTCTATGCACGGGTCGAAACAGTCCTCGCTGGCGAGATTAGCGATGGAGACCTGAAGATCGGCGACCAACTGCCGACCGAAGAGAGCCTCATTGCGCGATTCGGGGTCAGTCGCATCACCGTCCGTCGGGCTATTCAGAATCTTGTGAGCCGCGGTCTTGTCGAGATTCGTCGCGGCAAGGGCACATTCGTCACTGCGCCAAAGATCATGCAGGACCTTAAAGAGCTGAGCGGATTTGTAGAAGATATGCACGTACTTGGCCACAAGCCAACGGCCCGCGTAATCGGTAAGGAAATTGTCACTGCCAACGCGACCGTGGCGCGCCAGCTTGCGCTGACAAGGGGGGAGCGCGTCGTCAGAATTCGTCGCGTGCGCCTGGCAGACGGCGTTCCCCTTTCTTTCGACGAGACCTACCTACCCTTGGAGATCGGCAAGAAGATCATCAGCAACAATCTGAAGGTCGAGCCCATTTTTTCGCTTCTTGAACGCAAATACGATGTTCCGCTGATCGAGGCGGAGTACAAATTGGACGCAGTGGCCGCTGAGAACGAGGTTGCTAGGGCACTAAGAGTGAAACCACGGAGCCCGATTTTTCGCATTGAACGAACTTCCTACTCGACAGGCAGCCGTCCAGTCGATTACGAAACACTCTATTACCGGGGAGATCTCGTCCGATTCGTCACACGCCTTGTCCGAAAGACCCCTCGCTGAAAATCTTCCCATGTCCCGCGCGGCCGATGAAAGCGGCTATCATTTCTTCCTGAAATAGCGGTCGATCGCCATTGGCCCAGGACCACCGAATACGAGCGCCGCAAGGCAAGCAAGATAGAGCAGATCAAGCTCGTAGCCCGGCGGTCCAAACTGGGCCCGGCCGGACGTCACACTCAGCAGCTTGATCGAGCTGAACCCGTAGGGGAGATGGACAGTCAGCATCGCTACGAAAAGAACCGCAGCCATCGGCAGACTTACAAGCGGGATGAAAGCTCCGAGCAGGACGGCGAGACCGCCGATGAGTTCGGTCAGAATAGTTAGCCATGCCATGAGATGAGGCGCGGGCATGCCCATCGTATGCAGGATGGCGCCGAAGGCTTCAGGTCCCCTGGAAAGTTTCGCGAAGCCATGCTCCATGAAACCACAGCCAACAATCAGCCGTAGCGGAATAGCCGCCCAAACGGCTACCGAAGGTCTTGCCAGGAATGCAAGACCTCTGCTTAAGAATTCAAAACGGCTGCTGCCTTCCCGTTCCATTGATTGAGTGAGTTGGTTCATATTCAAATCCTTTTATTCTTGATCGTTGTCGAACGCGCGAAGCGCCGAGAGCAAACTTCAAACGCCTCCGTTACAACTCATTATGATGTTATAATGTCGTAAAGGTTACAGAATTTATGAGAACTCTTTCGCCGACGTCTCGCATCGCGGACATGGGACGCCGCGGGATGAACGATACCCTGCAGCGACCTTCCTTTAAAGCAGCGCTACGTTTCTGGTGCAAGCTGGGCTGGATCAGCTTCGGCGGTACAGCCGCTCACATCGCCATCATGCGTGACGAGTTGGTCGAGAAGAAGCGGTGGATTAGCAACCGAAGCTTCCTCCATGCGCTTAGCCATTGCATGATCCTTCCCGGACCTGAAGCACAGCAGCTTGCGATCTATATCGGTCGGTTGGAAGCTGCACGGCAAGCGGGATGGCATTGTTGCCGGAGCGCTTTTTGTGCTGCCTTCCATGTTTATTCTGCTGGCACTCAGTGTCGTCTATGTCACTGGTAGAAGGGCACCAATGGTCCAACCCTTCGGCAGACGTGCCCTACTGAACTAGGTTTCTCTGCCGGACTTCGTACGGGATTCGCGCTTCCTCAGGAGCGAGCGCACCAGAGTGTCGGCAAGCCAGTTCTGGTATTTCTGGGGTGACCACCCACGATCGCGTACAAGCATGCGGTACACATCCCCTCCCGTGAGCATCCAGAAGATATCCCTCGCGGTCCTGTGGCTAAGCCCCGACCGAAGCGCTCCTGTATCGCGAAGGAAGTTGATCATGCCTTCCTCCTTCTCGTAGCGCAGATGCTCGCGTTGTTGCTCCAACTTGGCTAGTTCCGGCGCCACAACACCTGCACTTCGCATCAGATCAAACGCTGCGCTCTGCGCGCTGCGGATCTGTCGGGAAACGGCAGCGGCGCGCCGCAAACGGGTTTCGGGATCGGTCGCGCTGAGTGTCCGGCGCACGACCTCCTCGTAGTCCGCCCCGAACATGGATTGATCCAGCAGCGCGATTAGAAGCCCGGTTTTCGACTTGAAGATGGCGTAAACGCTCGGGGCGGAGACTTCCGCCCGCCGGGCAATAGCTTCAATGGTCATCCCGTCATAGCCTTCTGTCTGCAAGAGCTGCCGGGCAGCTTCAACGATGCGGCGGCGAGTGTCGTCCGCCTGACGTTCGCGAACGAGCGATTTGTAGGGACGCATCTTTGTTTTTGCCAAGCGCAAAATTATAGCATCCTGTACTGAGTATAGTTATCTATATCCAATATGAATCGAGAACGGTGAGCCGGACGCCTTCAGGCAATCCGGCATGGAGGTCAACGTGAAGCCAAGAATCGACTTTTTAAAGGTTGCTTATCCGGTCGTCGAAGCCATGCTCAGCCTGGAGAAATATCTCCATCAATCAGCGATTGAGGAACCGCTTCGTAATCTTGTCTACCTGCGCGCCTCGCAAGTTAACGGGTGTGCCTATTGCATCGACATGCACTGGAAAGATCTGCGAGCCGCTGGCGAGACCGAGCAGCGGCTGTACGGCCTGGATGCATGGGAAGAGTCTCCGTATTACTCGGAACGCGAGCGTGCAGCATTGGCCTGGACGGAGGCGGTAACAAGAGTCACGGAGGGCCACGTTTCGGACGAGGTGTACGAGAAAGTACGAAAGCACCTGGCGGAAAAAGAACTGGCCGACCTGACGTTGGCCATTGTGGCGATCAACGGATGGAATCGGCTCAACGTTGCTGCGCGAACGGTGCCCGGATCATATCAGCCAACGAAACCGTAGGAATTGCAAGAAGGAGCATAAGCAACAACATCCCGCGCTTAATGGTTCGAGGCGCTCTGGAACAGAGGTCAACTATGAAGTTGGTCGTATTGGGAGCCACCGGGGGAACGGGCCTGGAAGTCGTCCGGCAGGCCTTGCAGCGCGGCCATTCGGTTACGGCGCTGGTCCGCTCGCCGGATCGACTGAAGCCGTTTGGCGGTCAGATCGCAGTGAAGCAGGGAGATCTGTTGAGCAGTGCAGATCTACAACAGGTCATTCAAGGCCACGATGCCGTTGTGTCAGCATTCGGGCCGCGGCTACCTGTGTCGACAGCGGACGCCCATCTGCTACAACAATTCGCTGGCGGGCTGACGAGCGCCATGGTGAAGACCAATGTCCGCCGGATAGTGGTCGAGTCGGTTGCATTCCTGTTCAAGAATGCCGTTTTCCCGCCAGCCTACGTGCTCGGGCGATTGTTTTTTCGCCAGGTCGTTGATGATGCCTCGGCGATGGAACGAGTCTTCACTGGCAGCCAACTCGATTGGACGATGGTGCGACCACCGGAGCTAACCGATAAGCCCTACACCGGAAAGTACCGAGTGCGGCAGGGCCGGTTGCCATTGTTTGGGTTCAAGATCGCGCGCGCAGATGTTGCCGAATTCATGATCACGGCAGCGGAGAATTGTTCTTGGGTCGGCAAGATCGTAGGAATCTCGAACTAATCAGAAAGGACACAAGATGACGCTCTATTCGTTTGTTCTCTTCGCACATATCACAGCGGTGCTTGCCATGTTCGCTTGCTTGAGCTTGGAGGTGCTCTCGTTATTTCGCTTGCAGCGGGCTTCCACCTTGAGCGAGGTTCAACTCTGGATTGAGCCGGTTCCCAGCCTTGCCAGAATCTCCCTTGGATCATTGCTTGTCATTCTTCTCACTGGAGTCTTCTTGACGATTCAGATGTCGGGTTTCGGCTTGGCGTGGCTCAAGGTAACAATTACAGCCTTTCTTCTAATGGCACCGCTGGGCGCAGTGTCAGGCAGACGCACCCGTTACGTGCAGCGCCTGAGTGCGAACAGCAAGATGAATCAATCAGAGATCCTGGACCTGCTGCGGCACCCTGTCCTCAAGATCTCGCTGGCTATCAGAATCGCAATGTTTCTCGGGATCGTGCTGCTGATGACAGCAAAACCCGGACTGCTGGAATCACTCGCAATCGCCGGTGGGTCTGTTGTTCTTGGATTGGCTTCAGCCTTTCTTATCCCAAGCGGACGGTCCACGCTACCGGCCCCCAGGACAACCTGACAGCTCAGTAAGGCTTATTTTATTTTCAGATCAAAGGAGATTCCTTGAACTCCAGCAGCACATCGACGGAAATTGGCGACATCGCCCTTGCTGCCAGCTTCATTGTTCTTGCGGCAGCGCTCGGTTACAGATACATAGGTCTACCGCCCGTAATAATCGTTGGCGGCTCAGGCCTCATCGGTCTCATCGCCTGGTCGACTTCCTATTTGAAGAGGCCGACATCGCCCGAAATCATTCTGCCGTGCTTCCTCCTAACCGTGGCAGCGCTTGAGGTCCACATAATGGAGGAATACCTGACAGGTTTCGCACCGGCGATGAGCAGGTTGTTCAACATTACCTGGACAGAACGCGGATTTCTGATCATATTTGCCTTCGTAGGCCCGGCGCTCTACGCCCTAACAGCCATCGGGCTGTTTTATCGAATCCGTTTCGCGGGCTTTCTCGCCTGGTTCATTTTCATCGGTCCCGGAGTGGCGGAGTTCACGCATTTCATTTTTCCGCTATTGAAGCCAGCCATCAATCCGGAAACTCCTCAAAGGGTGTCGCATCTGTTCGCAAACGGTGTCTATATCTCTGACTTGCCCAACTATTACATCCACGCGACAGGGACCTACTACTTTGCCGGAATGTACACCGCCATCCTGCCCATGATTCCCGGAATGTACGCCATTTACAAACTTCTGAAAGAAGACCGCAGAGAAAGGCAATCGTCTTTTGACCGGATGAAAAACTTCAGCAAAGCCGTTTAAGAGGATTGCATTGAGTCGTATCAAAGCAAGCGAGGAGGACGGAATGACGGGAGCCAGCGACAAGCTCACGAACCGCGAGAAACTGATTTACCGGACGACGACAGGCATAGTCTGTGCCGTCATGGTATTCAGCATCATCAACTTTATCTTTAACGATCATTTTCCTTTTCCTAACGGACCGGAAGGAGCGTTCGTCCACCTGGGATTACCGCACTATTTCAAGATAGAGCTTACGACCGCCAAAATACTCGGCTTGCTGGCGCTTTTGATACCGAGTGTCCCGTTCAAAATAAAGGAGTTTGCCTATTTTGGTTTTGGCATTACTCTGCTTTCGGCCAGCATCGCCCACTTCGCCCGGGGAGATGCCCGGCTCAGTGTCTTCTTCATCATCGACCCATTGTTTTTTCTCGTCTTGTTAATCCTGTCGTACGTCTATTTCGAAAAGAGCCATTCCTTGTCAGCGAGGCAAGGCCCTGAGGGATAAACAATTCGAAGCTCACGCCGAACTGATCTCCATGTATCCTCGCACCTCCGCCAGCCACGGGAGCGAATGAGGCTTCCTTTTTGCATGGCTGCTCCTTAACGGGCGAAGGCGCGACAAGAGTTCTCAGCCCGCCGTGTTAGATAGGCACAATATAGGTACAAAATGGGAGACGTCGCTTGATCGTCGGTTGTGAGCGGTTGGCGCTGGCCCGGATTAATGGGCGGTCTAGAAGGTCTTTTCAGATCGAGCGTTCTGGTATCGCTTTCCTGCGGCGATGTCCAGCAGTGTGCTGTGACGTCCGCATGTCGGCCTGCAAGCCATGAAGCCGCAAATTGTCAGCGTGCGCCTCTCCTTGCTCTTGAAACGTGAGCATACGGGCGCGTTTACGCCGAAGTGGCTAGCAGTGCTACGCACTGGGCGAGCAGGGACGCAACGAGCAGGGGAGTACGGATCATCACCGATCGATCCCACGACGCCTGCAGCTCTCGAGCATTGTCAAGCCTTCCTCCCGTTTTTGCCGCTTCGGTTTGAAGCCGATTGATTGGCTTTGACAAACGATTGTAGATAACGACGAACAGGATCAGCATAGAGAGAGAAAAGAAATAGAACCCGCGATGTCCACTCCCGCTGAACAGGGCAAGCACGAAGTTCGACAAAATCGCCGAGATGCCCCAGACCGGCATCCGCGCGTCACCGAAGAGATGGATAAATCCCATGACTTCGGTTCCGACTGACGGCGAAGCCAACCTGAGAGCGGGGCGGCCGACAGTCAAGAAGAACATGTCCGTGCCACAAACCACTGCCGTGCTTAAGATGCCAATCAGCGACACCGTCCATATCAGATAGTTCATTGTTCCTCCGGCTTTCTCACCGTCGCTGCGCCGATCTGCTGGAATACTTCCAGCAGATTGAGTTCGTCCCAGTGTTCTATGAACGTCCCGTCCTTGACGCGCCAGATGTCGATACTCCGCATTTCGATTGCTGCACTGTTGGGTTGATAGCCCATGAATGGCTTGCTAAAGGTTCCGTTATAGGTGAAGCGAGCGCTGATGCGATCGCCCGATTCGATCACGTCCTCCATCACAACTTTCGTGTCGGGAAATGCGTCGAGGTAGTGCCGAAAGAATGCCTTAACACCCGCCGGACCTGGCTCTACGTATGCGTTGTGGTTGTTGTACTCCGGATGGATGAACTCATCGAAGAGTTCAACACGTTTGTCGTTTAGCGCTTGCGCGAAGAGCCGTGGGAGATGTTTGTTGCTCATTGAATCCTCCATGACTCAAAGCATAAGATGTGTACTGACATATTTCAAGGTACTGTCATATTTGTCAGTATAGGAGAAAGAAATGCCAGTCTCGAAAAAGGAAGTGGGCGAGTGTCCCGTCGACGCGATGATGCGAGTCATGGACGGCCGTTGGAAAGGTACGATTCTGTGGCGTCTGCAGGATGGGCCGCGACGTACCAGCGAACTCAAGCGTTCCATTCCGGGGATCACAGAGCGCATGCTGATCCGGCATCTTCAGGAACTTGTTGCCGATGGCATCGTCGAAAGAGACGACAAGAAAACGATTCCGCCTTGCGTTTACTATTCACTCTCCTCATATGGACGGACGCTCGCCCCAGTGGTCGAAATGATGTGTAACTGGGGACGCTCGCACCTGAAGCGTCTGTCGGCAAGACGATAATGAGCGCAGGGCTTCGCGCTCGGTAATCTCAAGAAGAGTAGTTCTATTCATACTTGGTCGGGGCTTCCAAGGCTTAACTCCTGGATAGTCGGCAAACAAGAAACTGAGAATGGATAACTTCAGGTCGTGGTCCAGGAGCAAAACTGTCAAGACCACCGTCGAGCCAAGAGGTCACACCACCAATACCAAAATCTTTCGCCTGGGACGTATCCTCCCCGCCGAGCGATGCGTAATAACCAATAGAAAGGACAATAATTCGGAAGGAGAACGTTATGAACATCGAAAACAAAACAATCTTGATCACCGGCGCGAACCGAGGCATCGGCCGTGCATTGGTTGAGGAAGCCTTGAAGAGAGGCGCCAAGCGGGTGTATGCGGCTACGCGCCAGCCCTTTACTCATTTCGATGGCCGCGTTACGCCCCTGACTTTGGACGTGACCAACGCCGGACAGATTCAGGATGCTGTCGAGAAAGTCGAAGCGCTCGATATCTTGATCAACAACGCCGGAGTGGACCTTCACAATGACCTGAGCGATCGTGCCAATCTTGAACGGCACCTCGCGGTCAACCTTTTCGGTACGTACGGCGTGTCGCAAGCCTTCCTGCCGCTGATGGCTCGTTCTCACGGAGCGATGGTCAATGTCCTATCGTTGGCGGCCTTGGCGAGTGTGCCATTCACTCCGGCCTATTCGGTCTCGAAGGCAGCTGCGTTCTCGCTGACGCAATCGCTGCGCGCACTCTGGGCTGGACGGGGCGTGAAGGTTCATGCCGTCTTCGCCGGCCCCGTGGACACCGACATGACGCGGTACCTTGACATACCAAAGTTTTCTCCCGAGTCCGTCGCGCGAGGCATCCTCGACAGCCTGGAAAAAGGCGACGAGGACATCTTCCCCGATCCCATGTCGGAG
>WNFL01298703.1_pt1 | contig 11755 bp, 6 predicted proteins | sample 5400361 | NCBI WGS metagenome assembly WNFL01 (sample SAMN13153351, study PRJNA577476) | soil metagenome | isolation source: 40 cm soil on Douglas fir-dominated hillslope | place: USA:California | collected 2013-09-17
CGGTCCTCGTCGAGCTGGCGCAGCCGGTCGCGCAGCTGCTTGTCATCGAGCTTCTTCTTCAGGTGCTCGATCTCGGCGTCGCGCTTGAGGATCTCGAAGCGAGTGTCGATGAGATGGATCCGGTCGAAGATCGTCTCCAGCTTGGTCGCCTTGTCGACCACGTGCACCGGCGTCGTCACCTTGCCGCAGTCGTGCAGCAGGCCGGCGATCTTCAGCTCATAGCGGTCCTTGTCGGACATCTGGAACTCGGCGAGCGGGCCGGCACGCGTTTCGTTGACCGCTTCGGCGAGCAGCATGGTCAGCATCGGCACGCGCTGGCAGTGGCCGCCGGTGTAGGGAGATTTTTCGTCGATCGCGGTGTTGATCAGCGTGATGAACGACTCGAACAGTTCCTCGAGCTGGTTGATCAGCATGCGGTTGGTGAGCGCGATCGCGGCCTGCGAGGCGAGCGATTCCGCGAGCCGCTGGTCGGACGGCGAGAACGGCACGATCTCGCCGGTACGCGGATCCTGGGCGTTGATCAGCTGCAGCACGCCGATGCTCTCGTTCTGGTGGTTGCGCATCGGCACGGTCAGGAACGACTTGGAGCGGTAGCCGGTCTTCGAGTCGAAGGCGCGGGTGCCGGAAAAATCGAAGCCCTCCGCGGTGTAGGCGTCGGCGATGTTGACCGTCTTGCCGGTCAGCGCGGCGTAGGCCGCCACCATGCTGTGGTTGGGCTTGCCGTCCTTGCCGTAGAGCTGGATCGGGTAGAACGGCACCGGGTTGCCGGTGGTGCCGCCGAGATAGTTCTTCAGCGAGCTGGTGCGCAGGATCTCGAAGCGCAGCGTCTTCTCCTCGGTGACGCGGTACAGCGTGCCGCCGTCGGCCCGAGTGATCGATTTCGCGGCAGTGAGGATCGTCTCCAGCAGCCGGTTGATGTCGGTCTCGCCGGAGAGCGAGACGCCGATGGTGTTGAGCTGCTCGAGCCGCTGGACGAGGTCCTCTTCCGCGGTCGGCGCCAGGTCCGAGAGCCGCAGGCCGACTGTGCTGTCCGTCAGGGTGCTCATGCGGGAACCTGGCGGTCCATGGCGGCGTGGGGGAAGGCGTCTTATTTAATGCAGACCGTGCGGACTTCCTTGATGTGCGTCACCCCGGTGAGGCACTTCTCCATGCCGTCCTGCTTCAGAGTGCGCATGCCGTCCTCGAGGCATTGGGCCAGCATCTCGGCGTTGCGCGCGTGCTCCTGGATCAGCTTCTTCAGCTTGTCGGTGGCGATCAGCAGCTCGTGCAGGCCACAGCGACCCTTGAAGCCGCTGCCGCCGCACTTGTCGCATCCCACCGGCTTGTAGAACTGGAGCTGGCCCTTCTCGTTGCCGTAGAGCTTGACCCATTCCTTGTAGACCGCTTCCATCTGGCCCTTCGGGTCGGCCTTGAAGCGCGAGGTCGCCATCAGCTCGTCACAGTACTCGCGCAGGAAGGAGGTCAGCTCGGCCGGCTCCGGCGCGTAAGGCTGCTTGCAGCTGCACATGCGCTTGGCGAGGCGCTGCGCCAGGATGCCGAGCAGCGCATCGGCGAAGTTGAACGGGTCCATGCCCATGTCGAGCAGGCGGATGATCGATTCCGGCGCCGAGTTGGTGTGCAGCGTGGCGAACACCAGGTGGCCGGTGAGCGAGGCCTCGATGCCGGTGCCGGTCGTTTCCTTGTCGCGCATCTCGCCGACCATGATGATGTCCGGGTCGGCGCGCAGGAACGCTTTCATCACCACGGCGAAGTCGAGACCCGCCTTCTTGTTCACTTGCACTTGGCGCAGGCCCTTCTGCGTGATCTCGACCGGGTCCTCCGCGGTCCAGATCTTGGTGTCGGGGGTGTTCAGATACTTCAATACCGAGTGCAGCGTCGTCGTCTTGCCCGAGCCGGTCGGCCCGCAAACGAAGAACAGGCCGTAGGGCTTGGTTACCGCCGTCTGCAGGCTCTCCAGGTTACGCGGCGAGAAACCCATCTTCTCCAGCGGAATCGGCTCGCCAGCGGCGAGAATCCGCATCACGATGTCCTCGACGCCGCCCGCGGTGGGGATGGTCGCCACCCGCAGCTCGATGTCGAGCGGGCCGAATTTCTTGAACTTGATCTTGCCGTCCTGCGGCCTCCTCTTCTCCGAGATGTCGAGGTCGCACATGATCTTGATGCGCGCGGCGAGCGCGGCACGGTACGTTGCCGGCACCTCGAGGTAGGCGGCGAGAGAGCCGTCCTTGCGGAAGCGGATCTCGGTCTTCGCCTTGCCCGGGTAGGGCTCGATGTGGATATCCGAGACGCCCTGGTTGAACGCGTCGACGATGACCTTGTTCACCAGCTTGACCAACTCGTTGTCGGCGGCGGCGGAAACCTCGTCGGTAGCGCTCTCGAGCGCTTCACCGCTGTCTTCGTCTTCGAACATCTTGCCGACGTCGAAGTCGACGTCGGCTTTCTCCGCGCCGTAGAACTGGTTGACGGTCTCTTTGAACTCCTTCTGCGTCGTGACGCGGAAGACGAGGCGCGCCTTGGGAAAGACGTTGGAGGCGATGCGCGAAGAGCGGATGCGCTCGGGGTCGAGGCAGATCACCACCAGGCCGTCCTTGGTGTCGTCGATCGGCACCCACAGGTTCTGCTCGACATACTCGCGCTTCAGGTTCTTCAGCAGATCGGCCGGCTTGACGCGGTCGGCCTTGAAGACCTCGTAGGGAACGCCGAAGAACTTCGACAGCGCCGCGCCGATCGCTGGGATTTTCACCTGGAACTCGTCGACCAGCACCTGCTCGATGTCGATCGCCTTCTTGCGCGCCTGGCGCGAGGCCAGCTCGAACTCGCCCGCCGACAGCACCGCGTCGGCGATCAGGTAGTCGTACTTGGTCTTGACCACCATCGGCTTCTGGCGCTGCTTGAAGGCGATGGCGAGGGTCTGGGCGAGTTCGCTCACGCCCTCCTCCGCCAGGGCGCCGAACGGCACGCCGGCCTTGTTGTTGATGATCTGGATGACGCCGATCAGTTCGCCCGTGCCCTGCTCCGAGATCGGCGCGACCAGCTGCTGCTTGGTCCGGTAGCCGGTGCGCTTGTCGACTTCCTGCAGGAAACGCAGGTTGGGATTGATGCCGCGCAGCTCGGCCTCGTCGTAGCAGTCCTTGATGTTGATGGTCTTCTTGGAGAACGCGCCGTAGCCTGCGATCGAGTGCTCGGCGATCGGCAGCTTCAGGTCTTTGAAGGAGTTAAGGCCGGTCTTGACCTTGGAGACGATCGCCTGCTTGTCCTCGCCGATCGAATAGATCGTCAGCCGGTCGGCGTTGAACAGCGCGCAAACGTCCGCGCTCACCTCGAGCATGATCTCGTCGATGTTGTTGGTGGCGTGGATCTTGTTGGTGACCGCCTGGAGCTGCTTCTGGAACGCCAAGCGGGCGCCGACATCCGTCTGTGTCGGTGCCTGGTGGCTCAGAACTGCGCTCATCGCCTTCCTCCCTGCATGGACCTTCGGTGCTGCTTATTCTGGACTTTACATCCTAGCGGCTGCGGCCCTGATTTTCAATGAAATTTTGACCTTCCAACCGCGGCGTTTTCCACTACTTCTCGGCGAACGCGGTGATGCCGTCCCAGCCCGCAGGCGGCGGATTGCGGCGCTTGTCGGCGACGATGTCAGAAAACGCACGGTAGAGGGCAGTTTGCGGGTTGGCGCGCTGCAGATTGACCAAATTTACATCGGCCTGGTCCCACTGCGCGGCGCGATAGGCGCGCAGCGTCTGGGTCCAGAGCCGCAACTCCTCCTGGCGCTCGGGCGCCAGTACCGCTGCCGGGCCGAGCGCCTCGAACACGGTGACGACGCGATCCTTGCCCTTGACCCGGATGCGGTCGACTTCGCGGAACATGAAGTCCTTCGCCAGGCGCCGCGTCGATTCGCCGACCAGCACATCCACGCCGTAATACTTGGTCCGCGCTTCGAGCCGCGAGGCCACGTTCACCGCATCGCCCATGGCGGTGTAGGCACGGCGGATCTGCGAGCCCATGTCGCCGACCCGCACCATGCCGGACTCGACGCCGATGCCGATGCGGAGCGTCGGCCAGCCGCGCGCGGCGAAGCGCCGGTTCAGCTCGACGCACGCGTTCTGCATCTCGAGCGCTGCGAGCACCGCGTTGCGCGCGTGCTCCGGGTCCTCCACCGGCGCACCCCAGAACGCCATGATCGCATCGCCGATGTACTTGTCGAGGGTGCCGCGATGGCGGGCACGGATGATGACGCTCATCGTCGTCAGGTACTCGTTGATGTACTCGCGAAGCTCGGCGGCTTTCAGCGACTCGGTGATCGAGGTGAAGTCGCGCACGTCGCAGAACAGGATCGTCAGCTCCGCGTCGCGCGGCTCCATGTTGTACTTGCCGGGGTCGCGCGCCATCCGGTCGACCAGCTCTGGCGGCACGTACTCGCCGAAGCGCCCGGCGAGCTGGCGCTTGGAGCGCGACTCGACGAAGTAGCCGTAGGCCATGTTCATCGTGTAGAGCGCGGCCGCCATCAGCACGCCGCCGGCGAGCGGCAGCACCACGCCGTTCTGCCAGAAGATGACATTCACGCCGGCGACGAACGACAGGGCGAGCGCCGCGGCCGCCGTCGCCCACAAGGCGGAAAGCGTGGGAATCAACAGCGCGAGCGCGACGCCGACCAGCGCCAGGGTGACGACGTCGGCGCCGAGCGCGTACTTGGGCGTCTGGCGGATGCTGCCGTCGATCATGCCGGCGATGAGGCTGGCATGGATTTCGACGCCCGGGAAGGAGCCCGCCACCGGCGTGGCGCGCAGATCGAGAAGGCCGGGCGCGGTGGTGCCGACGAGCGCGATCCTGCCCTTGAGCGCGCCCGGAGCGATGCGATCCTTGACCACATCGGCGAGCGAGACGTACTCGAACGCCCCCTTCCGGCGATAGGGAATGAGCGCGGTGGCGTACTGATCGACGGGGACGGCATAGGGCCCGACCTGCAGCCACTCCAGCGCGTTGTAACCCTCGGGATAGCCAGGCCGCACCTCCGGTGCACTGCCGGTCTGCAGCGCAATGTAGGCGCGCAGCACGGCGAGCGAGAGCGGCTCGTAATACGCGCCGTCGAACTCGAGCAGCATCGGCACGCGCCGCGAGATGCCGTCCTTGTCCGGAGCGGGATTGAAGTGCCCCGCACCAGCCGCGTTCTGCTGGTAGATCGCGAGGTTCCCGGTGAAGCCGCTCCATCGATAGAAGGCGACGTCGCGGCCGGCGAATGCGCCTTTCGGCAGCACCGGCTCGGGAAGCGCGTTGGCGCGCACCGCCTTCTCCTCGGAATTGAAGTAATAGCCGAGCACCACCGGCCGCCCTTTCATCGCCGCGGCGAAGAGGGCGTCGCCGTCGAGCTTTGGCCGCAGCTCGCGGTACGCCTGCTGGAAGGCCACCGTCTGCTTCAGCTCGCCCTGCGCCAGCGCGTCGAGCGTCGCGATACCCGAGCTCAGGTCGCGTTCGGCGAAGAGCACATCGAAACCGAGCAGCGCCACGCCGTGCTGCTCGAAGAGCTTGGTCACCACCTCGGCCAGCAGCGCGCGGCTCCAGGGCCAGCGGCCGATCTCGCCCAGGCTCTTCTCGTCGATGTCGAGGATGACGATGCCGCGCTCGACGCCGCCGGGCATCGTCATGCCGACGCGCGCGTCGTAGAAGATGTTGTCGAGCTGCCGGATGAAGCCTATCGGGTACTGCAGCGCCGCGTTGCCGAGGAAGAACAGCGTGATCGCAAGGCCGACTGCAATCCTTACGATATGTTGTTTCAGAGGTGCGTCAGACTGGCGAAGTCTGCCGTTGAGGCCCTACGTCTTGAGGAAGAATTCCATCTTGATGCCGGCGAGCTCGATCACATCGTGATCCTTCAGCGCGTGCGGCGCGGCGCTGATCTGCTGGCCGTTCACCTGGGGGCGCTTGTCGCCCTCGACATGCGTGATGAAGTAGCCCTGCGGCCGGCGGGTCAGCACCGCGACCTGCACGCCGGGCTTGCCCAGCGTGGTGAGCGGCTTGGTCAGCTCGAGCTCCTTGCCTGCGTTGCCGCCGGAGAGCAGCTGGATCGCGCCAAGCGGCTGGCCGCCTGGCTTCGCCGCCGGCGCGGCCGGGGCCGCCGCCGGGGCCGCTGGCGCCTTGGCGGCGTCCTTGTCGGCGATGCCGGTCGCGGCCGCACTCTGCCCGGCGGCCTGCACCGCGGCCTGACGCGCGGCGATCGCCGCCGCCGCGCCGCCACCGCCTGCCGCCGCCGCGGCCTGCGCGGCCGCTTTCATGGTCGAGGGGCGCAGCACCATGGTCTTCTCGAAGTCGGCCTTGTCGGCGCCCGCGCCGGCTGCGGGAGCCACCTCGCCGATGAACTTCAGCTTGTATTTGCCGAGCTCGATGACGTCGTTGTTTTGCAGGAAATGCTTCTTCACGGGGTTGCCGTTCACCACCGTGCCGTTGGTGCTGCCGAGGTCTTCGAGGAACGAGTCGTTGAGGATGGTGACGATGACGGCGTGCTCGCCGCTGACCGCCAGATTGTCGATCTGGATGTCGTTGTGCGGCTTGCGGCCGAGCGTGGTGCGCTCCTTGGTCAAGGGGATTTCCTTGAGCACCAGCCCGTCCATGCTGAGTATCAGTTTCGCCATTGCCCGCTCGTCTGGGAGGTTATTTTAGCCAGCCGAATACCTTTCCCATCATGCCCTTAGTGCCGGGGTACTCCCTGAGGACCCGGACCAGTATAACCGAAACGTTGTCGCGCCCCCCGTTGTCGTTGGCCATCTGCACCAGCTGCTCAGCGGCCAGCTTGAGGTTGGCGCCGAGCGCCTGCAACGTCATGCCGATGTCGTCGTCCTCGACCATGTCGCACAGGCCGTCGGAGCAGAGCAGGTAAATGTCGCCCGGCTTCGTCGGGTACTCGTGGATTTCCGGCTCGACCGTGGGATCGATGCCGAGCGCCTTGGTGACCAGGTTCTTGTGCGCGGCTTTTTTCGCCTGCTCGGCGGTGATGATCCCGGAGTCGATCTGCTCCTGCAGCAGCGAATGGTCGCGCGTCACCTGCTTGAACTTGCTCTCGCGCAGCATGTAGAGGCGCGAGTCGCCGAGGTGCGCGACCAGCATGCGGTTGTCGTAGTAGAGGCAGACCACCAGCGTCGTGCCCATGCCGGCGTACTGCGGCTGGGTCTGCGCCGCCTGGTAGATCGAGGTGTTCGCCTTCAGCACCTGCTCGCGCACGATCTTCGGCGCGATCTCTTCCTTGGTCTTGGTGTCGACCTGGTAGGGCTTGGCGCCGGAAAGGATCTGGCGCATCTCGGTGACGATCACGGTCGTCGCCATGCCGCTCGCCACTTCGCCGGCGTTGTAGCCGCCCATGCCGTCGGCGAGCACCACCAGGCCGTTCGCCGCATCGGCGGCGATCGAGTCTTCGTTGTGGGAGCGCACCATGCCCGGGTCGGTGCAGGTGGCGATTTCGAGGATCTGGCTCAGGTCCATGTCAGAGCTCGATGTCGACGCTGCCCGAGGGCGCCGCGGCGCGCGGCGCTGCGATGGCGAGCGCGGCGCGCAACGCGCCGCCGAATTCTTCGCCGGTCTGGAAGCGCTCCTCGGGTTTCTTCGACAGGATGCGGCCGAGGAAGGCCACCAGGCCGGACGGCAAGCCGGCGTTGACGGTGCGGATATCGACCGGCGCGTCGTTGGCGATGCGGAACATGAGCTGCGCCATCGAATCGCCGTCGAACGGCAGCTGGCCGCAGAGGAGCTGGTAGAGGGTCACGCCGAGCGAGAAGAGATCCGAGCGGCCGTCGACCCGGCTGCCGGCGAGCTGCTCGGGCGACATGTAGGACGGCGTGCCGAGCACCATGCCGGTCTTGGTCTTGGAGCTGGCGGTGAGGCGCGCAATGCCGAAATCGGTGAGCTTCAGGGTATCGCTTTCCGGGTTGTACATCATGTTCGCCGGCTTGATGTCGCGATGCACGACGCCTTCGCGGTGCGCGTAGCCCAGCGCGTCCGCGGCGCGCGCGACGATCGACACCACTTTTTCCGGCTGCAGGAGGCCGCCCTTCTTGGTGAACGGCACCAGGTCGCCGCCTTTCAGCAGCTCCATCGCGATGTAGCAGTAGTCGTGCTCCTCGCCCGCATCGTAGATGGTAACGATGTTGGGATGCGCGAGCTTGCCCGCCGTCTCCGCCTCGCGGAAGAAGCGCTCCTTCACGCCGGCGATCTCGTCGGCCTCGAACTCCTGCGTCAGCGCCAGCGTCTTGATCGCCACCTCACGCCCGATCTTCGGGTCCTTGCCGAGGTAGACGACGCCCATGGCGCCCTTGCCCAGCTCCTTCTCGACCTGGAAGCGACCGAATTTCGGCTTCTCGCCGACGCCGAGCTGCAGCGTGCCGCCCGGATGAGAGCCGCCGCCGAGGATCACCGTTTCGGAGAGCTGCTTGGCGCGCGAGATCTTCTCGGCGACATCGCGGAACTTGGCATCAAAGGCGTGGATATGGCGGAACACCGCCTCGGCCTTGTTGAACTGGCGCTTGCGCTCGAAATCGAGGCCGAGGTTGTAGAGGTTGTCGGCGAGCGCCTCGGACATCGGTACCTGCCGGAACTTGTCCCAGGCGAGGTCGAGCTGGCCCTGTCCCTGGTAGGCGAGGCCGAGCATGCGGTTCGATTCCGCCGAGCTCTGGTCGGACTTGACCTTGGCCCGCTCGGTGACGATGAATCGCTTGCTGACCAGCGCGAGGTGGCCGACCAGGAGAAGCGTGCACGCGCCCATCAGCTGCAGCCACACGCCCTGCACGCTCATCAGCGCGACGTGCGCGACGATCAGCGCCGCGAGGCCGAACGACGTGATGCTCGCGGCGAGCGAGGCGTTGAGGCGCGGCAGCAGCACGATCAGGTAGAGCACGACGAGGAGGAACGTGCCGGCTTCGACGCCGGCCGCCCAGGGCGGCACGACGAAGAAGTGCTCCTGCAGGACCGACGACACCGAATGCGCCAGGCTCAGCACCGGCGCCGTCGCCGCCGACACCGGCGTGACGAACGTACCGGCGACTCCCGACGCGGTGGCGCCGATGAGGACGATCTTGCCGGCGTATTTCGTCGCCGGGATCTTGCCGCTGTAGACGTCGAAGAACGAGTCGACCGGGAAGGCCGGCCGTCCGTCGCGGTCCTTGTAGAAGTAGGTCTGCATCTCGAGCAACGACTCCGAGCGGATATTCGACCGGCCGAGCGCGATGCCCTCGCCGGGCAGCACCTTCATGTCCGCCGGGCCGAGGTTGCGGCTCTTCGCCGCGATCATCAGCGACAGCGACGGGAAGAGCTGGTCGTAATACTGCAGCGCGAGCGCTTCGGTGCGCACGGTGCCGTCGACGTCGAGCGGGTTGGTGAGGTGGCCGATGGCGAAAGCCGCCCGGCCGAGGGGCTCGATCGGCGCCTCGACGCCGATCGCCTGCCGCGCCACCGCGCTCGAGCCGAAGCTGCCGGGGACCACGTTGCGGGCGACGTAATCGGCCAGCGGCTTGTCGGGCTTGCCGAGCGGCGCGCCGAGCCGGAAGTTCATCGGGATGACGACGTTGCCGGCCTTGGCGAATGCCTCGGCGAGTTTGCGGTCGGTATTCAGGTCCTGCTCCGCCTGCTTGAGCACCGTGAGGATGGGGTTTTCCGGCGCGGCGGGATCGGCCGGCGGCGGAACCAGGGTCATCAGCTTGTTGATGTACTCGTAGCCGCGGTCGAGCTGCGGCTCGGAGAGAAGGACGGTGCTGCCGATCACCTTCGGCTTCGCCGCGGCGAGTTGTTCGATCATCTTCGCCAGCACGTCGCGCTGCCACGGCCAGCGGCCGATGTTGGCGATCGAGGTGTCGTCGATGGCGATGACCACGATGTCGGGATCGGGGGCCCGGTTCGAGGCCTGCACGCCCAGGTCGTAGGCCTTGCGCTCCAGGCTGGCGACGAGGTCGGTGGCGCGATTGAAGCAGACGAACGCAATGACCACCGCAAGGCCGAGGAACCAGTCGGTCTTCCAGAAGCCGGATTTCATGCGCTGCGCTCCCCGTGTACCGTGCCGAAGAACGGCGCCGGACAATCCCCCCTCAAAACAGCATACTGAGGCGCATTGTTGCAGTCGAACATCAGCCGCGTCAAATGTTTACGCGACTTTTGGCCTTCAGCCGCCGAGCAGCGCTCCGGACCTGATCTGGCTGGCAGCGAGGAGCTCGCCGGCTGCGACTTTTTTGCCATCGCCGAGCTTGGCGCGCAGCACTTCGATGCGCCCGCCCTGGGCGGTCACCTGAAAGGACTTTTCCGTCGCTTCAACGACTTCGCCGAGCTTCCCCTTGACCGCGCCGAAGGTCCGAACCGGCAGCTTGCGCGCGTCGAAGATTTGTAACTCCTTCCCCTCCAGGGTAGTCCAGGCGCCCGGGGCGGGGTTGCAGCCGCGGATCGTGTTGTAGACGAAGTCGACGTGGTTCGCCCAATTGAGCTTCGCCTCGGCCTTGCGGCACCAGCCCTCATAGGTCGCCCGAGACTCGTCCTGCACCACCTCTTTATGTTTATTGGAAACAACCAAATCGGCTGCTTCCAGCATGGCCTTGACCCCCATGGGGAACAGGCGGTCGAAGTACACCGTGCCCAGGGTGTCGTCGGCAGAGATTTCGGTCTCCTTCTGCAGGATCACCGGGCCCTCGTCCAGGCCGTCGTTCGGCCGGAAGATCGTCAGGCCGGTGCGCTTGTCGCCGCGGATGATCGGCCAGTTGATCGACGAGGGGCCGCGGTACAGGGGTAGCAGCGAAGGATGGTACTGGATCGTGCCGTGCTTCGGGATCCTGACGAACTCCTGCGGCGCGAACTGCAGCACGAAAGCCATGATGCCGATGTCGGCGCCGAGCTTTTTCATGGCGTCGTGTGCGTCCGGGGACTTGAGGCTTGGGAACTGAAAAACCGGGACCCCCTTCTCCTGCGCGGCGACCTTGAGCGCGTCCGGGCGCGCGCCGGGCTTCTCCGGGGCGCAGAACACCCCGGCGACGTCATCCTTGCGCGCGAGGAACGCCTCCAGCACCGCCTTGCCGAAGTCCTGCTGACCGACGATCGCGATTTTCATCAGGCCGCCTTCTTCGGCGGGATGGAGAATGCTCCCGCCGTTTTCAGGGAATTGATTTTGTTTTGATCGTAATTGAGGACTTCACGGAGAATTTCCTCCGTATGCTCCCCTAGAGTGGGCGAGCGCTCGATCTTCGCCGGCGAGGCGGAGAGCTTGATCGGCATGCCGACGTTGAACCACTTGCCGCGCTGCGGATGGTCGAGCTCGACCCACATGTCACGGCCGCGCACGTGCTCGTCGGTGGCGAGGTCCTGCGAACTCATGATCGGCCCGCACGGCACGTCGAGCGGGTTGAGAATCGCCATCAGCTCGCGCTTGGTGTACTTCTCGGCGAACTTGTTGATCAGCGTCCACATCAGGTTCTGGTTCTTGCGCCGCTCGCCGATCTTGGCGAAGCGCGTGTCTGTCGCCATCTCCGGCATGCCGACTTCCGGGCCGATGCGCTTGGCGAGGTCCTCCCACACCGCCTCCTGCACCACGACGTAGAGCCAGTCGTTCGCGCCGTGTGGCTTGCAGTGGATGGCGTTGCCGAGCTGGCCGCCGCCGCCGTCGTTACCGGCTCGCGGCACCTCGCCCATGCCCTGGTAGGTCGGCACCGAGTATTCGGGGAGCGGTCCGCGCGTGAGCCGCTGGTGGTCGCGAAACTTCACGCGACAGAGGTTCATCACCCCGTCCATCATCGCCACT
>WNFL01359192.1_pt2 | contig 11754 bp, 10 predicted proteins | sample 5400361 | NCBI WGS metagenome assembly WNFL01 (sample SAMN13153351, study PRJNA577476) | soil metagenome | isolation source: 40 cm soil on Douglas fir-dominated hillslope | place: USA:California | collected 2013-09-17
TTGTATTTTGTATATGTCAATCCTCATCCATTTATGGAGAGTCCCTATATAAATCAGTTATTGCTTATCTATAATGAGTGCCTTCCTTCATGCAGGACTTGTGTTGTATTGGTAACACCAGATATATCATTACCAGAATCAGAAGCTAATGATTCAATTTTATCAATTACTTTTTTAACTCCTAATATAGAAGAATTACATGAGATATTTATTAAAGCAATTAATTACTCCAGATATAAGGAGACTTTTGATTTATTAAAACAGGATATAAAAAAGATATGTAATTTTGGCGCGGGAATGACAGCATTACAATTTGAAACCTATGTATCTTTAGCTACTGTTAAATCATCTTCAAATAAAAAAGAAAAAATAACTACTGATTCTATTATTACTGAAGTTCAGAAAGGTAAAACTGAAATAGTAAATTCCAACGATTTATTAGAATTATATCCTACTGAAGATATATCCAATATTGGAGGATGTAATAATTTAAAAAACTGGATAAAGAAAAGATCAATATGCTTTTCTCAAGATGCAGAAAAATTTGGGATAGAAAAACCAAAAGGTATTATTCTGACTGGAATACCAGGAACAGGTAAGAGTTCTATAGCTAAAGCCGTAGCTAGCGTGTTTAATGTTCCGCTAATTAAAATGGATTTTGGAAAAATGTTTTCCAGTCTGGTAGGTTCGTCTGAGGAGCGCATACGTACTGCCTTGTCAATGCTGGAACGTCTTGGCAGGATTGTATGCTTGATTGAAGAAATAGACAAGGCGTTAGGCGGCATAATTAATAGTCATGGAGGCGATTCTGGAGTCTCCCAGAGGGTTCTGGGGACCTTTCTGACATGGTTACAGGATACCAGAACGCCAGCATTTATCGTTGCAACAGCAAATTCAATAGAAGGGTTACCTCCAGAGCTATTAAGACGTGGTAGATTCGATGCTATATTTGCTACTGATCTTCCTACTTATGATGAACGCAGAGAGATTTTTGATATTCATCTGAGAAAACGCGGCAGAAATATTTTAATTTTTAGTGAAGATGAAATAGACAGACTGATTGCGGCGAGCAACAATTATGTACCGGCGGAGATAGAATCAGCGATAAAAGACGCATTGATTAACGCTTACAGTGATGGTAAACAATTATCTGTGCAATACATGATAAGTGCTCTGAAAGAGATTATTCCACTCTCAAAATCATTTGCGCCGCAACTGGAAAAAATTACGGAGTGGACAAAAATAAATGCAATTCCAGTTTCATCTGCTAAAGAAAAATCAATTTTTATAAAGGATAGAATTCGTATCAGAGGAAATGAAAGGATTCAATAAATGTCACATTTAGTTAGTATAAAAGAAGTAGTATTCGTCGATATTGATGCTTTAAAAATGACTATTGAAGAACTACAAAATAATGGAGTTGCTTGTAGTTTGCAACAAAATGTAACAGCTAAAAGTTTATTCAAAGCACAGAGAAAGAAATATGATTGGGTGATAAAACTGGATGATAGCCCATTCGATGTAGGACTATATATGGATAAAGATAAAGGCGGATATGTACCTAAAGTAGATTTAATGGGCGACCATGTATCTTATTTATTAGGTATTGTTCCGCGAGAAGGAGAAGATAAAAATAAATGTGCTTTAGCCAAATTAAATAGACTATACGCAACTCATGCTGCCATGCGTGCGGCTATAAAAGCAGGCCATACAGTACAGAGAATTAACAACAGGAATGGCTCTATTCAATTAACTGTAACTATGAAAGATTAAGTATGCGTACAATAGTTATAAATATATCAAATTTTGGTGAAGTGAAAATAGATGCACAATGTTTCAAAGGTAATAACTGTGAAAAAGCTACAGAACAAATAGAAACAGTTTTGGGAGGTAAAACAGAAAAGAAAAAGACTAAAAAACCAGAATACTATTCAAAAACAGTAATTGAATCTAAATTAACTTTTTGAAATCAATTTCAAAATGGAACGAACAATAGTTATTTCAAATATTGGCGGAATAGTAACTATACATAATGATGCTATTGATTTATCTGCTTTAGGTATATTAGAAATTTATCGTGTCAGCGATATAAAATGGGATGTAAATACTCAATCATGGAGTATATGGTGGAAATTAGATAGTGCTATTAGGTTTGTAAGTTTATATACAGGATTTATCTCTTATTCGGACGCAAGAGATTTTGAGATTAAAATGCTTGAATATATGCTGAAAACAATAGATGTAGAATCTGAAGAATGGTATTTTTTTGTAGATTCATTAAGGAAAGAATATGGGCGAAGTCCTAAAGATACAGAATTACAGAAAAGTCTATGATCCATTTCTATATTATGAGCATTCAAATTTATTAGAATATGTCGGGCCGAAAGACCTATCCAAGCAAGCCTATGAATTGCTTTATCATATCTTTTTTATTTGCGTAACGTTAAATAAGCAGATAGTATATCTTACTTACGATAATATTAAAGATGGTGTAGTGGTTAAAGGGAAAATCGTGGTAAATGGTCTTGGTTGGTCGCATGCAACAATAAAAAAATATTTGGATGAACTGCGTAGAAGAAGTTTCATAACTAAAATATTAGATTATAAATATCCAAGAAAATATCTACCATACAGTATTGGCTATCAGATAACTTATAAAAGTATCTGGTCCAAAGCTAAAAAAGAATATCCATCAGAAGAATTAAGTGATTTTATAAAAATATATACTGAGTTGAAAGAAGAGATAAAAGTCTTGGAAGAATTAGGTATTGCGGATGATTATATCGATGAATAATAAATCGGGTGTAAAAATGCAGGTAATGTTCAAAAGAAAATTCGTAACAAAAACTGGCAAAGTAATAGTCAATTATGGCCCATTAGCACTCAATAGAATGTCTTGTCTGATAGACACATTCTCAACAAAATTCGTATCCCCAAGTGCTGCATGGCTACTCAGAATGATATTCAGCAGAACTTCTGCATTAGGCAGAAAGTGGAATTCTATTACTTATGAGGAGATTAAAAATGGCGTGATGAAAGACGGAGTAATAATACATCATGGTCTTGGATGGACCAATTCTACTATACATAGACATATTAAAGAACTTGAAGATAATGGTCTGCTTATGGTGCAAAAGATTGTAAGAGTGATGAAATACCCATTCAATTCCTATAGAATCGACTACCGCAAACTCAGGAGAGCTTCAATGAAACGACGTGATCTGACACAGATTGTGGATCAAAATCCTGAAATTGACGAAGCGGTGAAATCTCTGAATAAAGGCGTTTTGCGGATAAAACGTTATCGTGTACGACCAAAAGTCCAGGAAAATGAAATTGATTTCAATTCTACAAACCCTGATGGAATAAGGACGGAAAATCAAATTCTACCAGTTCAATTTTCGGACTCTCAGACTCTTATATCTACTAATAATACAGTTAATGTAGTGAATAAGAAACAAGTTTCTTCTAATCAAGAGAAGAATCAATCAAAGATTGATGGCGTTTCGCTTCGCTCAACTTTCTCTGCTGGGGGTGATACTGATAGATCAGTTGAAAAGATTTACCCCTCTTCCTCTAAGTCTCCTTCCCCCCAAATTGAAAAAACTGTACACAGATTCGATAGCATAGAAGAAGCCATGAAAGTGGTGAATGAAAGATCAGGGGAGCGGAGAGAACGGCTTTCAAAAATGAAATCGATTTCATTTCGAGTCGTCAAGGCTACGTGGGAAACAGCCGTGCTAAAACAATATCCAACAGTGCCGCCGGTATTCATGTCGTCGAAAGAGCACAAGATACTTAAAGCGACTTTAAATGGTGCACGTAATTTTGATTTACTAAAATTCTTTGATTGGTCTGTTGTTGAATGGAAGTGGATGAAAGCAAACAAATTTGACTGGCTCAGGAGAAAGGGGGATGATCTGCCTTCCGCACCATCACTATCTGCTTTAGTTAGGTTTTGGAAGGTTTTTATAGAAGAATATGCGTCGTATATGGTAGATGGAATTCGTAACCAGGAAAAGCTGGATATAACTCGGATAACTAAAGAAGGCATTGCATTGGCTAAATATATAAAATTGTCAGAACAACAAACGAAAGATATTGCAGTTTTGGATAGGAGAGTTTCTGAGTTACGTCATGTGGATAGGCAAATAAAAGTTGTTCAACAAGATTTGTTGCAGAAACAATATGAAATTAAAGAATTGAAAGAAAAGTTAGAATTTACTCCAGGCAGAAAGACAGATGCGCTGAGAACGCCTAAAGAACAATTTGATCCATTTGAGGATGATACGTGTCCAAGTGCATGGGTCTATGAAAAAAAATAACGTGCAAATTAAACAAGGGCTGGAAATTAGTGGCGTACCGCCCATTGTTTATAAAACAACGCTTGTGCTAGAAGGTCATCAAAAATTGCGCGATATGATTCTGGTAAATCAGTTTTTTAATGATGATGCGGAAACGAAAGGATTTTTTGTATATGGCAGTTCTCCAACTAATACACGTAAAATATTTTATCTTATTGCAAAAGAATTATTCCTTTCTGGCATGAGTGTGTATTGCATTTCGTTATTGAATTTAATGGAGGAATTAGATTCGCAAGAAATAACGAAAGTAACTAATTCTGTAGATCAATCGAAATGTATTTTCATTTTGGATTTTTTTGAGGATGATGCAGCGTTTCCATTTACACCACTACAAGCATGGAAACTAAGAGCATGGGTGAAAGATAAGTTTAATAAAACTGGAATGGTATGTTTTTTGTCAGATGTTAGATTGATAAAGTGTGTTGATTGGTGGCCGAAACAATTTCTTACATATTTGCGAGAAAATATTATTGAATACGAAGTAATAGTAAAAGCATGAGTAGCTTCGGGGAGCAATTTATTGCGGCTATGTTGGAATCTGGAAGTATAGATTCATTACGCAAAATACAATCAGATTTATTTTATGAGGATGAATTGAAAATATTTGATTTTGTAAAACAGCATTACCGCAACTATGCAGTACTGCCTTCGTTTCAGACAGTAGAAAAACATTTACAGACGGTGTTGCCACAGGCTGAAGAAACGGTTGATTATTACAGAAAAAGATTGGTAGATCGTAAATTGCATTCGCTTATTAGGGATAAATTCAGTAATTTTAGGGAGCTAATGAAAAAAGGTGATTTAGATTCTGTACGATCTCTTATCAAACAAATGGAGTCGTATTGCAGGATACATAAAGTCGATGAAGATATACGAAATGTAGATGAAGTTTTACATAGTGTTCTACGCGATTATGATGTAGCACATGAATCGCCCGGAGTAACAGGTATTCCTTCCGGCTGGAAATATCTGGATGATAAAACTGGTGGTTGGCAAAATGGAGATTTGGTTTCTTTTGTGGCAAGAACAGAATTAGGAAAAACCTATGCGTTGTTACAACAAGCTGTACATAACTGGGATATAGGCTATTCGGTTTTGTTAATAACGATGGAAATGACGTTAAATCAAACAGGCAGACGTATTTTAGGGATGAAAGCTGGGGTGAATCCTCAATACATAAAAACAGGAACGTTATCTACATGGGCACACAGACGAATTAAACATTGTGCAGATAACATACTTGCGACAGATAAATTTAGGATATATGCAGGATCATTTAGTAAAAAAACAGATGATGTAGATACGTTGGTGCATGAATTCAAGCCGGATATAGTCTACATAGACAGTGCATATCGTTTGAAGGCGGAACAGAAAAAATATATTCAATCGAATGAGCGCATAGCTGATGTAGTTGGTGGTATAAAAATAATGACGATTACACATAATCGCCCTTTCGTAGTAACGACACAATTTGGTAGAAGTGCCGGAAAGCAAGGTAAATCTGGATCATTAGAAAATATTGCTTATTCGGATGCGTGGGGAACAGACAGTTCCGTTGTGGTGGCAATTAAAGATGGAAAGCCGCCGAATCAAAGAGAAAGACGTACATTGGAGATATTGAAAGGGCGTGAAGGAGAAAAAGGCGAATTCGAAATTAACTATACATTTTCTCCAATCAATTTTAAGGAAGTAATAGAAAGCAAAGAAGATAGACAAGAAGCAACAGACATAATGGATTGGGTGATAGAGTGAAATCGATTTCAAAAAATAATTCTGAGGAATAGTGATGTATGGAGAATTTTGTATAGAGTGTCCATTAAGAGGGAAAGAACAACCGCAAAATGGAAAAGGAAATAAAACAGCGAAGTATATGGTGGTAACAGATAGCCCATCCCACAGGGAATCTGATTTTGGCAGGTTAATATCTCAAAGTGGAATGAAGATTTTTGCGGAAGGAATGATAAAACAAGGATTCAATAAACAAGATTTCTATTTCTATCCAAGTGTTCGTTGTCCGTTTGATCCAGATAAATATACCGGTAAAGAAAAGACAAAAATAGGTAATTGCTGTAGGCAATATCTATTGAAGGAAATAAGAACAGTCAAACCAGAAGCAATCATTCCATTGGGTGCAGAGCCTTCCAGAAGAGTCCTAGGGCATGCTGTAAAGGTCACCAAGGTCAGAGGCCTGTGTACTACAACGGACGAAATCAGCACACCTATCTTTCCGATGCTCAATCCGTTACAAGTACATCTATATCCACAGCATAAGCCTATTTTTGATGCTGATTGTGTTTCATTCAGTAGATTGGTAGATCATAATTTTGATATTCAGAAAGCCAGCGAGAATGTTTTTGGAGAGTATTCATTTATTGATGATTTAGAATTTTTGGTGAAAAAGAAACCAAAGATAATTGCTTACGATACAGAAAATACATCTTTAAGATGGTATGCACCAAATGCTAAATTACTGACAATGCAGTTTTGTATTGAACCAGGGGTGGCTTATCTATTGCCGTGGGATCATCCAGATAATCCACAATCACAAAGATCGAAAGCCAGGCTGAAAAAACAGTTTCAACAGTTAATGTGCAGGGATGAAATTAAGGTAGTCAATCAAAATACTAAATATGATTGTGTATATACCTGCGCACAGACAGGTATTAGATTTCGTATAGGCGGTGATACTTTAATGTTAGCCACGTTATTGGACGAAAATTCAATAGCTAGAAATCTAGGAGATTTAACGAAACGTTATGTGCCTGAATTAAGTGGTTATCATGAATTTTTTGAATCTAAAGCGGATAAAACAAATATGGCAGGCGAGCCTTTAGATGAGTCATTCTTACTTTATGCTTGTTTATCAGGAGATAGCTTAATACAGCTAGGAGACTGTAGCTGGAAAAAAATTAAAGATTTGGTTAAGGATAGATATTCTGGACTTGTTAAATCTTTTGATGGGAAAAATATAGTTCAATCAAGAGTTATTGATTGGCATAGATATGATACTTTAAAAGAGCAAAAATGGTATAAGATACGTACTGTTTCTACAGAAAGTGGTAGATGGGGTTTTATAGGACCTGCGTTTACTAATGACCATAAAATTTATACAGTACGAGGTGATGTATGTGTAAAAGATTTAATAATAGGAAAAGATAGGATATTAACATCAGAAAAGCAATTATCTAAAGACGGTATTTCTGTTTTATTAGGGTCTTTATTAGGAGATGGCGGATTTATAAATAAAAATGATAATAAGCGAGGTTTAAGAATAGGGCAGAGTTATAGAAGACGGTTTTATGCAGAATGGAAGGCTAGACATTTTTCTGTTTTAGGAAAATATTCTGTATATGAATCAGAAGATGCTGTTAGGTATAACATACCATTTACAAAGTATTTAGCTGAAATGGAAAGGAAATTCTCAAGACACGATCAAAATAGTCACAGGCATAGAAAACTAAAGATTACTAGTGATGTTCTTGAAAATTTAGGAATTTTAGGATTAGCTATTTGGTATCAAGATGATGGTACTTTAGTTATGGGTAAAGACGGTTATGTATCATCTAGGATATATTGTACGAAATTAAAATATGAAGAGACTGTATTAGTAATTAAATGGTTGTCACAATTGATAAGTGCAGAAGTAACTTATAATTATAATAGTGGATTTATACAGATAGGCGCATTTTCTATAGTACAATTTCATAAATTGATTCTTCCTTATATGCATCCTGCTTGTGCATATAAATCTATTTATCCTAAATTAGTTAAAGAATGCTTATTAAACTTTGATGGAGGGCCTTATTATGAATTAATTACTGCAATAAATGAGTATAAGCATCTAGCAAGCAGAAAACATGCAAATAGTGTGCGATGGTGTATTACAGTAGAAAATCATCATAATTTTGTTACAAAGGTAGGTGTGGTGGCTAATTGTGGGGATAGCGACGCAGCTTTTAGATTAAATGAAGTTTTGTATAAAGAAGTGTCGAAAAGTAAGAAGTTATTAGCTAATTATCATCATGTAGTAATTCCATGCCTTAATGCTTTTGTTTCACTTGAATTACGCGGTATGTTGATAAATGAACAAGGAGTTGATGATTTTGAAAAAGTGATGGAGGAAGATGTAGCTAATAAATATCGTATACTTTTGCGGCAAGTGCCAAAATCCATACGTAGAGATCATATTAAAGATGGATTAAGATTTAGCCGTGCAGAATTTTTAATAGATATACTTTTTCGGCATAAAGATGGATTTAGACTTAAGCCTAAAGTGTTTACAAAAGGCACAATTAAGTTAGATAAAAATAGAAAAGTACCTTCAGTATCTTCTAAAGATCATTTACCATTCTTTTTTGAAGAATGTCCATTTACAGTAGAGTTAGCTGAATATATAAAAGCGGAAAGAATATTAACCGCTAATATAAAAGGCTTTAAAAAGAAATATATTCAGGATGGGAAAATACGTCCTGTTTATAATCTGCACGTAGCAGTTACAGGACGTAGCGCATCAGATTCGCCAAATGGACAAAATCTGCCAAATAAAGGAAAAGTAGCTAAGAAATATAACGAATTATTTGTAGCACCAGAAGGCTATGTAATTCTTGCGGCAGATTATTCACAAATTGAGTTAAGATTAATAGCTCATGTAGCTAATGAACTATTGATGATAGATATATATAAAAAAAATGGAGATATACATAAAGAAACTGCTCTTATGGTATTAGGTATATCAGCAAAAGATTTTGATAGATTATCTAAAGAAGATAGATATATGGCTAGATTTCGTGCAAAATCTTGTATTGCAGAAGGACAATTAGTTTTGACTGATGTAGGCTTAGTACCTATAGAAAATATTACAGAAAAGATGTTAGTATGGGATGGTGTTGAATGGGCTAAGCATGAAGGTGTAGTTTATAAAGGGTATAAAGAAGTTATTACTTATGAGAATCTTACGGCGACGCCGGATCATAAAGTCTATACCGATAGGGGGGCAGTTCAAATCGGGGAGCTTGCATCCGCGATGGATAACGAACGAATCGTTATTAGCGGAAATGAGGAAGTACCAATTAGGTACATTGAGAATGACTGGAGAGATAAAAAAAGGAAAGCGTGGGGAAAAATATATAGAGTATTTTTGCAATTTTTGCAATCAATTTTATTTGGTAGCTCCAAGCAACATAAGAAAAAGTGCTACAAAAAATTGCAAGTGTCAAAGAAGGCGAAAATATTTCGACAACAGAGCACTAATTTTAGGAGAAAGATACGATGCTATGCTACAAAGATGTGTTGCTTCGAAAAACAAATTATTGAAAAATTATGGCGGTCGAGGTATAAAAATAAAATTCAATTCGAGAGAGCATTATATTCGATGGATTTTAGAGAATTTGCCGCACAAGGATTATCGTCGAGTACAGATAGATCGTATAGACAACAATGGGCATTACGAGCCTGGGAATTTACGTTTAGTAAGCCCAAGAATAAATCTTATGAACAAGAGGAACAACAACAAAGTGTTATATCAAGGACTGATGGTTTGCGTGAGCCATTTATGGCATTTAATAAAGGTAGATTATCCAGATTTTTCTTTTTGTATAGAGTACACGATAAAATTAGCCGTTCTATTAAAAAATGGAGACAAAGTAGCTATGCGCAAAAAGTTAACTACGAAAAAAACAAAAAAAATAGAAGAAGTAAATATGGAAATAGTAGAGATATACAGACCTACAAAAACAATAATAAAACGTTCGCACATGTCTACGATATAGTCAATGCGGGATCAAGACACAGGTTTACTGTAAACAATAAATTAGTGGCTAATTGTAACTTTGGCTTTGCATTTAATATGCAATATATCAAATTTATGATTTATGCTAAAACACAATATCAAGTAGAATTTTCCGAAGAAGAAGCAATAAAAGTCAGAGAAGGATTTTTTTATAAATATAAAGGATTGGCTCCGTGGCATGAACATCAAAAAGAATTTGCACATGAACATGGATACGTAGAATCATTAACAGGGCGTATTCGTCATTTACCTACTATCTATTCTGAAAATGATGCTGTAGTTAGGGAAGCAGAGCGTCAGAGTATAAATTCTTCTATACAATGCGTAGGCAGTGAATTAGGGCATATGACATTAGGGCGGATAGAAGAAGAGGTAAATCCAGAATATTTTCAGACAGTAGGGTTTGTACACGATGCTGTTAGAGTTTATGTGCCGGAACAATATACGGAGTGGGGTGCCAGAACTCTTAAATATTATATGGAGTCAAATCCATTAGAAGAATGGTTTGGTGTAAAGATGAAAGTGCCTATTACCGCAGAAGTAGCAATTGGCAGAAATTTGGCAGAAAGTTATGAATTAGAAGGATTGACTATAAATGATAAAGTAGGTACATATGATTTTTCACAGTTTTATGATAAGAAAGAAAAGAAGGGGTTGATTCTGCCAAAACAGCTAATTCCGCCGAATAACGGCAGACTACCACTTGACTAAGAAAGCTGCATAGGAGTACACTCCACATTCCCTGATAGAGTGTTGGAGGCAATAAAATGACTGTTCGTCGTAATCGCGCAGTAAAGCAGCCAGTTTTCAATGAAGCTAAAGCGGAAGAGATTTTGAAATTGATTTCAAAGTCTGAAGATATTGTAATTCAACATCAAACATTCGTAGAGCAACAAAAACTTGAATTGTTTGATATGCTTAAAGAGTTTGGAATGAAAGAGTTCACTTCTGATGTTGGAGTGGCTTCTATCGTCAACCCTATTGGTCGCAGTTCGTCTTTTATTGATCCGCGGGATTATGAAAAATTGGTGAAGAAAGAGGAATTCTATAATTCTGTAAAAGTAATTATGGAAAAAGCGAAGATGTATATCTCTACTCTTCAATTAGCAAAGATTAAACAAGTGATTCCGGGAGAAATGAAAAAGTAAAACCAACAGAAGAAGGTCTGAAGCGTTATCCTCCAGACGGAGTATATATGGGCGTGGCATGTACATGCTTGTCAACATGCCCATCAGATTGTATAGGGCAATGTGGTTGCGAGGCATGTCATAATTGTTATGCTGATTACTTATCAGTAGATTATGATTAGAACATAGAATATAAATAAAACCTGGCAGTGTATTAATGCAAGTAATATATGTAAAGTAGACTAATGAATTAAAGCGAGGGATTTACATAAAAACCTCCAGTGGATTAGGGCAAGTAATATACATAACATATAGTAGTGAATTAAAGCGGTGAATTTATATAAAGACTTGCAGTGTATTAATCAATCGATATTTAAATATGGCGACTCAGTGTATTTAAGATAGATATATATTTATTCTTCGGAAGTGTATTTTTCTAAGTAATATCTATAGATACAGATAGTGTGTTTATCGC
>WNFL01235733.1_pt2 | contig 11752 bp, 8 predicted proteins | sample 5400361 | NCBI WGS metagenome assembly WNFL01 (sample SAMN13153351, study PRJNA577476) | soil metagenome | isolation source: 40 cm soil on Douglas fir-dominated hillslope | place: USA:California | collected 2013-09-17
TTCGAGACGGGGACACCCGCGCTATCTACCTCGTAGGCGGTCACGGAAATAGTAGACCCTTCAGGCAGTGCCGGGAACCTGAGTTGCGCCCCGACCAGCACTGTCTGGCCTCCGGGCGAGATCTTTATATATTGAACCGGCTCGCCGGCTTCGCCATAGACTCCATTACCGTTCAAGTCCACGGCGACAACGTTGTAAAAAGCGGGCGTTCCCTCGGAAAAGCCATCGTAAGTGAGAAAGGCATTGACGGTTCCGCATGTCCGGCGTGTCAATATGAGGCGTGTAACATTGGCCTGGGCCGTTGTTGTTCCTGTTAGCGCGACGAAAATAAGTGCGATGACCACAGCAAACCAGACGATATAGCGAAGGCGCAGCATAAGCAATTATCCTTTCCGAGTTCGACGCTCGAATGATGACCATTGTACCTGTGGTTTGTTATTTCGGCACTAAGCGCCCGGCTCACGCTTCACTGACCGGCCAATTTGCCGTAGTGACGCTGCACAACAGCCTGTCCATCAGGGCTTTGTACCCAGGCAAAAAAAGCCCGATAGGCATCATTCGCGGGGGCTGTCGGTCCGAGAAAGACGATAGCTGCCGAAACAGGATACTGGTGGCTGGTTACGCTATCCGCCGAGATTGGGATACTGTCGAGCGCCAGAGCGCGAACACGACTGTCGAGATAGCCCATCGAAACGTAACCGATAGCCCCCGGATCGGCGGCGACAAGCTGGACAACCGATTCATCGGTGGTCGCCAACCGGGCGGCACGGGTCGTTTGCCGTTCTCCCAGAACGATAGACTGGATCACGGCGGCGGCACTGCTGCGCTCATTGCGAGCCACAACAGTCAGCGGCACATCCGCGCCGCCGAGCGCCTTCCAGCTATCGACACGGCCCTGCAAAATTGCCCGCAACTGAGGTGCGGTCAGCGTCGTGACCGGGTTAGCAGGATTGACGATCAGGGCGATGCCATCCTGTCCAACGGGCGTTGCCCACAGTGTACTATCCATTCCGGAAGGCAGATAGTCCGTCAGGGCATAGGGCGCTTCACCCGCTTTCAGCCAATCGAGGATGCTGCGGGCGTCGCCCACCTGAATATCCCAACTGAGATTGCCCCCAATAGGATGATAGGCCGTGGTTAAGTCGTGCAGCAAGGGCCGCGTCGCGTTGTCCGCCAGCAGCTTCATGGCAACCATATCCGTGTTGGGCGGCGTGACAGTCCCGCTGCATCCGGCGAGAGCCAGTGACAGAATCACAATCGTGCGCTTAGCGGGGGCAGGAAGCAGCCCGGCGCGTACCTGGAACTCTCTAGGCGCGTTGTTGCTGCGAAGAAGCTGGCTACCCGTCAAGTTGGCAATCCTTTCAAGGCGACAGGACGGCAGAAGGCTCGATTAGAAATTCCGCCTGTATCTCAATGCTAAATGGCGTGTCCACCTAACTGGAGCGCTTCGTCGATCTGGCCCACCGGGCGATAATTCGCCAGGAATGAATCAATATAGGTAGATAACGTGCCGTCGATAATGGCGGCGCGCATTTCACGCATCAGAGTTAGCAGCAGATGGAGGTTGTGCAAACTGAGGAGTTGGTGGGCCAGGATTTCCTCGGCCTTGATGAGGTGACGGATATAAGCGCGGGTAAAGTTGGTGCAGGCATAGCAGGTGCAGCCTTCTTCAATCGGCGCGGTGTCCCTGGCATATTGCAGATTGCGCATATTGATGCGTCCTTGCCGGGTCAGCGCGGAGCCGTTGCGGGCCACACGCGTCGGCAAAACGCAGTCAAAAATGTCGATGCCACGGGCCACACCATTGATCAGGTCTTCTGGGCTGCCTACGCCCATCAGATAGCGGGGCTTATCCATCGGAAGCAGAGGAACTGTTTGATCGAGTGTCGCCAGCATCTGGCTTTTGCTTTCGCCCACCGCCAGACCGCCAATCGCGTAGCCGGGAAAATCCAGCGCCGACAGCACATTGACCGACTCAGCCCGCAGGTCCGGGAAGATGCCGCCCTGGACGATCCCGAACAGCGCTTGCCGTTCAAGGTCGCCACTGCGGACGTGTTCGTCCAGACAGCGCTGCGCCCAGGCATGAGTCCGGGCTGTGGCCTGCTCAACGATGCTGCGATCTAATGGTGGCGGACACTGATCGAAACACATGATAATGTCCGCGCCCAGGTTGTGCTGTATCTGGATGGCTTTTTCGGGGGTAAAGCGATGGGTCGAGCCGTCGAGATGGCTGCGGAAGGTAACGCCTTCCTCATCGATCTGACGCAGCCCTTCGAGGCTGAAAACCTGAAAGCCGCCGGAGTCAGTCAACATTGGGCCATGCCACGCCATGAATCGGTGCAGCCCACCCATGTCGCGCACCAGTTCATCGCCGGGACGCATATACAGGTGGTAGGTGTTGGAGAGCACCAGAGTTGCGCCGAGTTCACGCAGTTCACGCGGTTCAACCGCCTTGACGGCAGCTTGCGTACCGACGGGTGCAAAAACTGGCGTCGGCAGCGGGCCGTGCGGCGTGTGCAATACTCCAGCGCGGGCAGCCCCGCATGTTGCTTGTAGCTCGAAACTAAACATATTCTCTCATGCTGTTGACACCTCAGTGATTATAGCAGCGTAAAGCCATTAAGCGTAGAGGCAGATAAAAATTTTAGACATTTCTTACTTGGCAACCGGGGCAACGAGCGCTAAGATCATAGGTCAGAACGATATTGACGGATGGCGGCGCTGAACAGCGCCCTTTGTGTCTAGGCGGGCAAATGTCGCTGAGTTACGAAGAAGCACTCGATTACCTTTACAGTCTGATCAATTACGAAGTGCAGCGACCCAACCGCTACACGCCAGATGTGGTAAGTCTGGACCGCCCGCGTGCGCTCATGGCCGCGTTTGGCGATCCGCAGGAAACCTACCCGATTATTCATGTGACCGGGACCAAGGGCAAAGGCTCGGTCAGCGCCATGTGCGTGAGCATTTTGCAGGCGTCGGGCTTGCGCGTCGGGCTGTACTCATCGCCACATCTACAGGATTTCCGCGAACGGTTCCGCATCAACAATGAACTGATCGCGCCGGAAATGTTGGCTTCGCTAGTCGAGCGGGTTAAGCCTATGGTTGAACGCACGCCAGGCCTGACGTGGTTCGAGGTGACAACGGCGATTGCTTTCCTGTACTTTGCCGAGGCCAAAGTCGATGTCGCGGTTTTGGAAGTGGGCCTGGGTGGTCGTCTGGATGCGACCAATATTATTCGCGCGCCACTGGTCTCGACGATTACCAGCCTGAGCTACGATCACACGGCGCTGCTTGGCAATACTCTGGCGGAAATCGCATTTGAGAAGGCGGGCATTATCAAGCCGGGCATACCCGTCGTAAGCGCCCCGCAGGATGCGGAGCCGCTCGAAGTGCTGGAACGCATCGCGGCTGAACGTGGATCGCCGCTGACGCTGGTTGGTCGGGATTACACGTTCTCACCACAGGCGGCAGACGAGTATGGACAGTGGTTTACAGCCGGCGAGAAGGGCAAGAGCCACCAGCGGTATTGGATGCCGATGCTAGGCGAACATCAGGCGCTTAATGCGACGGTGGCGCTGGCAACGCTGCATCACGCGCGGTTGCGCAACGCGACCATCGGCGCAGCCGTCACCGACGATTCGATTCGGGCGGGCTTGCGCACCATCAACTGGCCGGGACGGCTGGAAGTGGTGCGGCGTGCTCCGTGGCTGGTGCTCGACGTGGCCCATAATGGCGCGTCGGCGGAGCGATTGGCGCAAGCGTTGAAATCGCTGTTTGACTTCGACAAGCTGATCCTGATCTTTGGAGCATTTACCGACAAAGATGTGACGCGGATGTTCCAGGCGCTGCTGCCTATCACGTCGCACCTGATTCTGGTTCAGGCGATGAATTCTCGTGCTTTCAGCACTGACCAACTTGCCGAAATGGCCCGCAATTTTGGTTATACTGGCGAACTGGAAATGATTCCCCCGGCCCAGGAAGCATTGGCACGAGCGCAGGCCCTGGCTGGCCCTCGTGACATGATCTGTGTCACAGGCAATCTTGCCATTGTCGGCGAGATGCGGTCAATTCTCGGGCTGACTCCAGCGCGGGCGGCCTATCTGGACGAGGCGGTTGTACAGGCGCGACAGGCGATGGCATAGGCAGTAAGGATAACAAGTATGTTTGGTCAAGGACTTCACGAATTTTATAACGTCCGCGACGCCAAGGTTGACTCCAATGGTCTCATTGAGGCTGTTTTAATTCCGTTGCGCGATCTGGTGCTCTACCCCAACATGGTGACGCCATTATTTATCGAGCGGGACCGTTCACTGGCGGCGATTACGGCTGCCCAGGCGAAGGAAACCACGGTTATCGCCGTGGCCCAGATCAATACGGGCGTCGCCGACCCTCAACCCAACGATCTGTACGTCTTCGGTACGGAAATGGCGTTGGGTCGGCTGATGAAGATGCCCGACAATTCGACCAGCGTTCTGGTGCAGGGACGCCGCCGTGTGGAAATTGTCGAGTTTATCCAGACCGAGCCGTATTTTCGGGTGAAGGCGCGGCCCGTTTTCGAGAACAATCGCAAGACCCGCGAAACTGAAGCGCTGATGCGGGCGGTACTGACCCTGTTCGAGAAGTGTGTCGCGCTCAACACGAACCTACCCGAAGAAGCCTACGTCTACGCGATGAACATTGACGAACCGGGTTGGTTGGCGGATTTGATCGCCTCGACGCTCGATCTGAACCTTGAGGAACGACAGTCTATCCTCGAATTGATCGATCCGATGGACCGCTTGCACCGGATCAGTGTGCTGTTGGGCCGGGAACTCGACGTGCTCGAACTTGAGGAGCAGATCAACTCGCAGGTACAGCAGGAAGTGGATCGCGGTCAGCGCGAGGCATTCCTGCGCGAACAGATGCGTGTCATCCAGACCGAGCTAGGCGAGTCGGACATCTTCCAGCAGGAGCTAACCGAACTGCGTGAGAAGATCGATCAGATCGGGATGCCAGACGATGTGCGCGAGAAGGCGCTCAAGGAGTTGAGCCGCCTGCTGCTGATGCCGCCGATGGCCCCCGAAGTCGGGATCATTCGCACCTATATTGATTGGTTGATCGAACTGCCCTGGACCAAAGCCAGTGACGACAACCTGGACATTGATCACGCGGCAAAGGTGTTGGACGAAGAGCATTTCGGGCTGCCCCGCGCTAAAGATCGCATCCTTGAGCATATCGCGGTGCGGAAACTCGCGGCTGATAAAATGCGGACGCCGATCCTGTGCTTTGTTGGCCCGCCCGGAACCGGCAAAACGTCATTGGGACGCAGCATTGCCAGGGCGCTGGGTCGCGAATTTGTGCGCGTCAGTTTGGGCGGCGTGCGCGATGAGGCTGAGATTCGCGGTCATCGTCGCACTTACATCGGTGCACTGCCGGGCCGCATCCTGCAAACGATGCGCCGCGCCGGGACCATTAACCCGGTCTTCATGCTGGACGAGATCGATAAATTAGGGCAGGACTTCCGGGGCGATCCGTCATCGGCGCTGCTGGAAGTGCTCGACCCTGAACAGAATAACGCCTTCTCCGATCACTATCTGGATGTCAACTACGATCTGTCCAAAGTGTTGTTTGTCACTACCGCCAATCTCCTTGATCCCATCCCGCCTGCACTGCTGGATCGCATGGAAGTGATCGAGTTCGCGGGCTATACCGAGGAAGAAAAGCTGTCGATAGCCCGCCGGTTCCTCATTCCGCGCCAGTTAGATCAGCACGGGTTGACCGATGTTGGCTTGCGCTTCGACGAAAAAACGCTGCAAACGATCATCCGTGAGTACACCTATGAAGCGGGCGTGCGCAACCTCGAACGAGAGATTGCCAATATCTGCCGCAAAATTGCACGGCGAGTAGCTGCCAAAAAGCCGTATAGTAAGCGGATCACGCAGGAAAGTGCGCAGCGCTTTCTTGGCCCACCCCAATATCTGCAAAGCAAACTGGAAACAACCGATCAAGTCGGGTTGGTCACGGGCCTGGCCTGGACCGAAAACGGCGGCGATATCATGTCCGTCGAGGTCACGTTGATGCCAGGTAAAGGCAATCTCACCCTGACAGGCCAACTCGGTGAGGTCATGCAGGAATCGGCACAGGCCGCCATGAGCTACACGCGCAGCCGTGCCAAAACGCTTGGCATCAAGGACAGCGCTTTTGAGAAGATGGATGTTCACCTGCATGTGCCGGAAGGTGCTGTGCCCAAGGATGGCCCTTCGGCAGGGATCACACTGGCTGTGGCGCTAATCTCGGCGTTCACGGGCCGTAAGGTGTACAACAATATTGCCATGACGGGCGAGATTACCCTGCGCGGGCGGGTACTGCCTGTTGGTGGCATCAAAGAGAAAGTGCTGGCGGCACATCGAGCGGGCATCAAGAAAGTAATTGTCCCGCTCTATAACCAGAAAGATATGGCTGAGTTGCGCCGGAAAGTGCTGCACGATCTTCAGGTGGTTTATGTCGAGTCGATGGACGACGTTTTGAAGCATACGCTTTTGCCCTCCGAACCCGTTACGCGGAAGGTCAGCACTGCAAAGCCAAAACCCAAAACGACCCCGCGACGTCCGAAACAGCCAGGTAATGTAGTACCGAGGATCACTGCAAGAGGGTAGGCACGACAAATGGACGATGGGCATGTCAAGAATGTGGTAGAGGACCAAACCATTATTGACCTTGCGGAAACGCTGGTGGCAATGGCAAACAGTCACGGCGGGACGCTGCTGATGGAACTAGGCGATCTCAGCATTGACGATGCCATCGACCGGGTATATATGGCCTCCATGCGCGCCGAGCCTACGTTGATTCTGCCCGTGCCTGTCGTGACGGATGATACCAACCTGGCAGTGACCGTGCCGCAGGGCATGTCCCATGTTTTTGCCCTCGATGGTCGCTACCTGATTCGTGACGGCGAGACGAACCGAACGTTGGCTCCGCGTGAACTGCGGCGGCTGCTCATCGAGCGCGGCGACCTGAGCTACGAGGAGGAAGTCACCAACGGCGCAACGCTGGACGATCTGGATTGGCAGGCTGCGGAAAGTTATGCTGCCCGGCTGCTCAGGGATAACACGTCGGCGCAATCCGTCCTGGCGCAGCGTGGCTGTATCGTCCTGCGCAACGGTGAATGGGTGCCGACGAATGCCGGACTGCTGCTGTTCGGAAAAGACCCACAGCGCTTTATTCGCGGCGCGTTTATCACCGCCGTTCGTTTCGCGGGCACGGAAATGAGCGATACGTTCACCCGGCAGGATATAACCGGGACTCTGCCAGAACAGATCATCCATGCCGAAACGTTTCTACTGGATAACCTGCGACGCGGTGTGCAGTTGGGCGCGACGATGGAGCGCACCGAGCAGCTTGAATATCCGATGGAAGCGGCCCGTGAACTCGTGATCAATGCCGTCTCGCACCGTGATTACAGCATTCAGGGTGATGGTATCCGGCTGTTTCTGTTCAGCAATCGACTCGACGTGACCAGCCCCGGCGGACTGCCCGGGCCGGTCACGCTGGATAACATTGTCGATGAGCGCTACTCCCGCAATTCAATTATCGTGCAGGTTCTGTCCGACATGGGCTTTATTGAGCGCCTGGGCTACGGCGTTGACCGCGTCATCGCCCTGATGCTGGATCGCGGCTTGCCCGCACCAGATTTCGCCGAGACATCCGGCGGCTTCCGCGTCCGGTTGTACAACACCATCACCCATAGCAGACAGCCAGAGCCGGGACCCTATGCGGCTTTTGCGCTGAATTCGCGCCAGGAGAGTGCCTTGTATTATCTGGTGCAGGGCGGATATCGGCGCATCACCAACAAAGATTTGCAGGAATTGTTCCCTGAGATTCATCCTGAAACGATTCGCCGCGATCTGGCTGATCTGGTAAGTAAAGGGGTGCTGATCAAGCTGGGCCAGAAGCGGGGTTCATATTATGTCCTTAGCCAGCGCTGAGCTGCGTTTGCTCACTATGCGTCGAGAATATTCGTCATGAAGTCATTTCCCCATATACTCTTTATTCTGGCAATCGCATTCACTTCTGCAATTTCAGTGGTCGCCGCCGCAAAGACGGCAGATCCGCACCCACTGCGCAATACGCCCGTGCCGCAGCCATCCGCCAGCCCAACCCTGACTCCCTCGCCTACCATTGATCTTTCGCAGCCCGCCGTTATCTATCCGACAATTGAGCCGGAGCCGACAACTGGATTTGCGGGGGATAAATTCACGCGTTTCGCCATCGACAAGCAAGTGACGGACAGCATCGGCAGGTTATGGGTGTCGTTCGTGAACATCAACGACAAGCCTGCGACAGTTGTACCGGGCACGCCCGCGCCAGCCAATCAGCTTGAGACGGTATATCTGGCTTCTCCGGGCGGTGGCGCACCGCTCAAAGTTGTTGATCTGCCTTCGACCACTGATAAGCAGGTCTACTGGTCGCCCAATGGGCAATATCTGGCGTACTTCATGCCGACTGGTTCCGTTGCGGGATTGTACGTCCTCGATCTAAAACTTGGCTTAAGCGTTCGCATGTTTGCGATGGACAACTTGAGTCCACGCGGAATTGACAGCGGGCCAGTCTGGTCCGCCGATAGCTCGCGGCTAACCGTCGCGCTGGCAACTGAGTATGATGTGGACATTTACAGTATCGGCGCTGAAGGCAACGGCTTCCAAAACCTGACGCATAACCCGGCCTACGACTTCTGGCCTGCCTGGTCGCCGGATGGGCAGTACATGGCATTTGTCTCGGATCGCGCCCGCTGTGCATCGTGGGCACCCAATGAGCCTGGATCGTGTTATCGACCCGATGCCCCCATTCCCGATGGCGGTAATCTGTACGTCATGGAAGCAGTCAGCGGGGAAGTCAGGCAGCTCTCGGATGCGTGGGTCACTGCGCCGCCTCACTGGGTCTCGTCGTCGCGGCTGGCCTTCATCGGCGGCAAAGCGGGCGACCCGACGGCTGGCTCAACCCTGTGGGGGGCAGACTTGCGAGGGGGCCCGGCTCATCAGGTGACGCCGAACGACGCCGATACACAGGTCGGGCGCGATAGCTGGACTTCCGACGGAAAATATGTCATTTATCAGGAAGTGAAGACAGGCACGCAAATCGTGATTCGGGATGACGCGGGTAACGAGATTGGTCGATCAGCCGATCTGAACTTCCCGCGTGTTGCTTTTGCGGCGAGCTGGTCGCCGGACGGGAAGCGTATCGCGATGGGCGGGCGCAACGGTCAATGCCCCTACGGAATGCTGATCGCGGACGGCTCGTTTAAGCTTATCACCAAAGCATCGGGCAGGCCGAGTGTATGCGAACCGTCATGGTCGTCGGATGGACACTATATAGCCTTTACTGGCGTTACACAGAGCGCCAGCGGAACGGATGGCCGCTACGACGTGTTCATTGCCGAAGCCACTGGCCTTGCCGCACGCAACGTCTCAGGACGCTATGGGGGGCGGATTCGGCTTCTCGGTTGGGTTGGCGGTAGCTGATCATGCACGTTGCGTTCAATGGATGGTTCTGGGATCAGCCCTATACCGGCAGCGGGCAGTATCTTCGGCAGCTTGTTCCCACGCTTGACAGCAGTATCAAGATCACGCTGATCCTGCCAGATCGGATTAAAGCGCCGGATAACGTTCCGGCGGGTGTCGACATTGTGTACGCAAAAGTTCCGCTTGGTGGCAAACTTGGCAAGGTGCTGTTCGAGCAGCAAACCTATCCTGCCGCCGTCAAACGCATCAAAGCGGACATCGCTCACGTGCCATATTGGGCCGCGCCGCTGCAATCCCCCGCCCGCCTGATTGTCACCATCCACGATGTGATCCCGCTGAGTATGCCAGTTTATCAGGGCAGTCTGTCAGCCAAACTGTATTTTAGCCTCGTCACGGCGACAGCCAAAGGCGCGGGACATATCATCACGGATTCTGAGTTTTCACGCCGGGAGATCATCGAGCGAATCGGCTTTCCCGCAGAATATATCACGGCTATTCCGTTGGCGATGAGCGCTGATTGCCATCCCCGCATCGGTGCTGAACGTGACCCGCAGATCCGCGAGAAATACGGTCTGCCTGACGATTATGTGCTGTATATGGGCGGATTCGATGTGCGCAAGAATGTGACAGAATTATTGGTCGCCTATACCTACGCGGGGCCAGCCATCGGCGACGATTATCCACTGGTGTTGGCGGGCAAGCAGCCGCAGTGGGGATCGCCGCGCTTTCCCGACCTGCCCACCGCGATCAAAGAGTATGGCATCGAAAAGTACGTCCGCTGGATCGATCCCCCGGATGAGGCCGATAAACCGGGGGTGTACCGGATGGCAAGTGCTTTCGTTTACCCAAGTCGCTACGAAGGCTTCGGCCTCGGCCCGCTCGAAGCGATGGCCTGCGGAACACCTGTTATCGCCGCCGACGCCTCATCGATTCCGGAAGTAGTCGGGGACGGCGCGTACCTTGTTGATCCCGACGACGCGCGCAAACTCGGCGGCGCGATCATTGCCACGCTCATTCAGGATGATTTGCGCAAGAGTCTGCGCAATCATGGGCTGGCGCGCGCTTCCAACTTTAGCTGGCAGCGCACCGCCCGCGAAACGCTTGCTGTGTTCAGCTACGAGTAGTCTCAGCACTGGTTTGCGCCAACACGTACCCTACCTCCCGATGACCGGCTTCCTTGCCACCCAAACTTCTGACTTTGAATGCTATATCTCCGGTTTCAATCTGAGAATATCCTAGCCCCTTCATGAACGCAGACTGATCATCTGTCTTCTCATCCAGTATGATCATTCCAGCCGGACTCTTAAAATCGACAATCAGCAGTCGACCTTCTGGTTTAAGCACTCGCGCAACTTCCGCCAGTCCTTGACGCTTGAGATCGCCCTGCAAATGGTGCATCATGAACGTGCTGAGGACGACATCAAATGACCTATCCGGGTAGTTAAGCTGTTCAATCCCCGCGATCTCGAAGTCGATAGTAAGGCTGCGGTGGGCTGCCTTGCGGCGAGCGCCATTGATTAACTGATCAGAGGGATCAATACCAGCTACCCGCCCCGTTTTTCCAACGCGTTCCTTGGCTGTGATCGCCAATGTCCCTGTACCACATCCGACATCCAGGACGGATTCGCCGGGTTGCAGACGCACCATATCGACAATCTTTTCTCGAAACGCCCGCTCCCGACCACGCATGACAATCCACTGCACCATAAAATCATATGACCAGGCAGGAATGTTGATGATACCCCCCTGTCGTGGGGTGTTCTTGTGACGATGGCCCGTTTTGCCGGGTTCAGTCTGGTGATCGTGTGTATGCTGTATATTCAAGGTAAATTCCTCCAGATATGTTGTTAGTCACACTATAGGAGGAGTGCTACGGACGTTCAAGGGACGTTTTGCACGTTTTATTCGCTTAGGAACAAATTGTCCAGATTGTTCGGGAGCCTGATATGGCAAATCAACAGGACGATAGACGGGTGCAGCGCTCAAAGCAGTTGCTCGAAAATGCTTTGACAGCACTTATGGCTGAAAAACCATTCGACAAGATCACGATTCAAGAAATCCTTGATCGGGCAAACGTGGGTCGAACAACTTTTTATGCCCATTTTCATAGTAAAGAAAACCTATTCCTGAGCAGCCATGATGGTCTGGTGAGCACCATGAGCCATTCGTTTTTCTCTGATGACGGGACGCTGCGGGAGGAGCCATCGCAAGCTGTGGTCAGTCTTCTCGATTTGGCGCAGCAAAACGACGATGCC
>WNFL01305846.1_pt5 | contig 11752 bp, 12 predicted proteins | sample 5400361 | NCBI WGS metagenome assembly WNFL01 (sample SAMN13153351, study PRJNA577476) | soil metagenome | isolation source: 40 cm soil on Douglas fir-dominated hillslope | place: USA:California | collected 2013-09-17
ACAAGTTGTTCACCACCATGCCGGATATCGTCAGGGCGTTGGCAGCACCTTTGGCGAATGTCGACAAAATCACGGTCATCTCCACCGGCAACGACAGCGCTGCCGGAGTGAACAAGATCACCGCCGATATAACCAAAATGGCTGCTCAAGTGCCGGCGCTCTTTGAAACTCTCTCCGGCATGAACCTAACCGACCTGCTCGGCAAAGTGCGGCAGCTCGGCGACAAGGCAGGGAAGCCACCGCAGATCCCGCCAGCGAATTGAACAATCTGGAGGCGAGAGGAGTCTCGTCCCTGCAAATTTGATCGCTGACAGCCGAAAGCTGATAGCCAGCACGAAAGGAGTTCGACATGGCATTACTCGAGCGAGTATCCACGCTAGTCCGCGCGAATCTCAACGACCTGATCGACAAGGCCGAAGATCCGGAGAAGATGTTGAAGCAGGTCATTATCGACATGCAGAACCAGCTTCTGCAAGTTAAAACCCAGGTGGCCCTGGCGCTCGCCGACCAGCACCTCCTGGAAAAAAAGCAAAAAGAAAATGAAGAAAAAGCCGCCGACTGGATGCGCCGCGCCGAATTCGCGGTCGACAAGCAGGAGGAAGACCTCGCACGCGCCGCCATCGAGCGCTCCATGAGCTACAGCGAAATGAGCGAGAAATTCGGCGAGCAGTTGGCAGACCAGAAGATGCAAGTCGAGAGTCTGAAGAACGCTCTTCGGAAATTAGAACACAAACAAGCCGAAGCGCAGGCCAAGTGCGATCTGCTTCTGGCTCAGCATCGCCGCGCCCGCGCGTTGAGCAAGGCGAGTGACGTCCAAGGCGCAGCCGGAGACGGTTCCAAAGCCGCCGCCTTTGATCGCGTGAAGCACAAGGTTTCGCGTTCGGAGGCAGTCAGCCAGGCCAAAGCCGAACTCGTCGGCGGAGACAACATGGAAGACCGCCTGGAGAAGCTCGAAAAACACGAGAAAATCGGCATTGTCCTGGAAGAGATCAAAGCGCGAAAGGCGAAAGTGATTTGAGGAGCTGCCAGAAGCCCTGTCATCCTGAGCGGAGTGTGGGCCTTCGCTTGCGAAGGTCCATGCGGAGTCGAAGGACTCCGAGGATGCTGGCAGGGGAATGACCGTTCGAAAGCTCAGAGAAGGCTGCACGGGGAGAATTCTGGGATCGTGGAACAAAACGAGGCGGCGTCGGGGTCCTTCGCGTTGCTCAGGATGACAGCGCAAATTTTGTGAGACTTGCAGGATTACTCAAAATCCGGAATGCTGGTAAACGCGATGCGCACGGGAGCCGCATCTCGCACTTGATGAAATCCCCCTAAATACACTGCGCCTCCGCCATACTTCGCCTGGATAGAATCCATGGCTTGGCACAGCTTCCCGCGCTTTTCTTCTTCTCCCAGCAGCGACAACGTGTGCCCCTCATCCGGTATCAGGTCGTAGAGCGCAATCCCGACAAAACTCGGCTTGCCTTCGGGGCAATCTTGCCACATCTTGCGAAAGATCTCCACCAAGGTGATGGCATCCTGGCAGTCCAGGATGCGTGTGTGAGCTTCCCAGCCGCTGCGATGGTGCAGTGAGAATCCGGCGAACACCGAGAAGCCGTGGGCCCACATCTTCATGTGGCGAAGCCGTGACGCTGCACGAAAAATCAATTTCTGGATGACAGCCGCCGCCTTGTCCCTGGTGCGCAATTCCGGCGGCAGCACGTGCTGATGACTCACGCTCCGCTGTGGGGATTCTTCCCGCCCTTCAAAATCTTCTCCGCGCAGCCAATGCCAATACCGTTCGCCCACGACGCTGCCCCAGAGACTGCGCATCTGGGACGAAGAGAGAGCGCAGAGCTGCTCCATGCTATGAATTCCTTGCCGTTCCAGGCGCCGGTTCATGCGCGGTCCTATACCGGGAACATCTTGCGGCTGCAAGCGGTATAAGATCTGCGGAAGCTGCTCCAGCGTCATCGCGGACAAACCATCGGGTTTTTGGATGTTGGAAGCCATTTTGGCTAGCAATCGATTGGGAGCCAGGCCAATAGAACAGCGCAGCGTATCGCCTGCCCACTTCCGAATTGCCTGTTTGATCTTAGTGGCGAGCGCTAGCGCATTCGGCAATGCGCATTCGCGTCCCATCAGCCGGCAAGCCATTTCATCAATGGACACGACTTTCGTGACCGGAATACAGCGATCCACCGCGTCAATAATTTTGTGGTGATACTCGACGTACAGTTTGTGCCGCGCTTCCACCAGCTCGAGCCCCGGGCACAGCCGCCGCGCCTCCCGCACCATAGTGCCGGTGCGAACGCCATAGGCTTTGGCTTCATAGCTAGCGGCGATACAACAAGTGCTATCGGTTTGGACCGGCACCACGGCAACGGGCCGCCCACGCAGTTCGGGACGCTCCTGCTGCTCGACCGAGGCGAAATACGAATTTAAGTCCAGAAAGAGCCAGTTTACGGATTCCAGCACAGGCGATCCTTTGAGACGATACAATCTTACACAAAAGCGAATAAAAAGCGAATACGGAGACGGTAGAGGTATTATGCGAAAAAGTGAGAAATTCGGTGTCATCGTTTCTGTCCTGCCAGAAGTTCCAACGACGCGTGATAAAACGTGCCCGGGGCGCAGGATATATTTTTTCCATAATGGAACATAACGCCCTTCCCGCATTCTTGGGAAGATGGGACCGAAACCGAGCAGCTCACAGCAGTTAGTGCGTAGGGTGAATACTGTATGCCCCGAAATATTGAAAAATATCAAGGTCCGCGGCCTTGACTCCCACATGTCAGCCTCCTATGCTGAAATCAGTTCTTCCCTAGGGACGGGACAATCCTAAAAAATATTCATGAAAGGAAGTCCCCCATGAAGTTGAATGACACCATCACAACCTACGACATTGCCGAAGCCCTGCAGGGCGAGTCCGGCAAGTTTGAAGTAACCAGCCCCACCGGAGAGCGGTACTTCGTCAGTTGCCAACCGGGGCACTCCATTGTCAGCCTGGAGTGGGCTGGCAATGAGCCCAATCTCCAACCCTTCCTTGTCCGCAAGGTGGCCCAACCCATCGGGACCAGCGAAGGCCGTGGTAAAAGGTCCGCGGCCGCTTAGCGTTGGTTCAGCGATACAAAACGGAAGCCCGGTCATTTGAACCGGGCTTTTGATTTTCTCAGTGGAACAATCTCTCGATCCTACGCTGTAACGCAACTAGCCGGGTAGATGCCTTTACTTGCGGTTCGACTGCTTCAACGCAGCGTCGATTTCCTCGGCTGGTTCTTCGTCACCCCAGTCGAGCTGCAGAGTACGTGCTGTGGTATCGATCGGCTCAAGTTCAGGAATGTCATCGGTGACGGACGCGCCGAGTTCGCTAAACTTGCGGGCGCTGACCATGACGCGGCCCTCCAGGGATCCGACGGCCTTGTTGTAAGCTTCCACCGCGCGGTCGAGGCCTTTGCGGACATCCTCGAAGTGGTTCGCCAGAGTGCGCAAGCGGTCGTGGAGTTCCTTTCCCAGTGCGCTGATTTGCTGCGCATTCCGCGCCATAGTTTCCTGCCGCCAGCCGTAGGCCACGGCGCGCAGCAGGGCAATCAACGTGGTCGGCGAAGCTACGATCACGCGCTGGTTGACTCCTTCTTCTATTAACGAAGGATCGTGTTCCAAGGCTGCACTGAAAAACGACTCGCCGGGCAGAAACATCACCACAAACTCCGGCGTGTTTTCAAACTGCTCGGAGTACGCCTTCAGGCTGAGCTGCCGCATGTGTTCGCGAACCTGCGCGGAGTGCAATTCGAGCTTGGACTGCCGCATTTCGTCGGTGGAGCTCTCGTGTGCGTCGAGATAGGCTTGTAAGGGCGTCTTGGCATCGACGACGATGGTCTTCCCTCCGGGAAGCTTCACGATTACGTCGGGACGCATTCGTCGGTCGTCCACCGTCAAGGTCTGCTGCTCGACGAAGTCGCAGTAGGAGAGCATCCCCGCCATCTCGATGACGCGGCGGAGCTGGATTTCTCCCCAGCGCCCGCGCACGGCGGGAGCACGCAAGGCTTTGACCAGGTTGCCGGTCTCGCTGCGCAGCCGATCTTGGGTATCGGCCAGCGAAGCGACCTGCTGCTTCAGTTCGCCGTAAGCGAGATTGCGTGCATCTTCCAGCTTGCGCACTTGCTTGTCGAAATCGCCGAGCTTTTCGTGGATAGGAGCAACCAAATTCTCAACCGCTTGCTTCCGCAGGTCGAGATCGCCTTGCGCTTCGGATTGAAACTTCCCAAGCGCTGATTTTGCCTGCTCTAAGAACGACGAATTGTTGTTGCGCAGGGCATCCGCGGCGAGGGCGCCGAACGCTTCGCGAAACTCCTGCTTGGCCTGTGCTACGACCGCCAGCTTTTCTTCCTGTGCCGCGTTTTGCAGTTTGAGCGCTGTATCGAGCGAGGCGACGCGGGCTTGCAGTTGGGCCTTCTCCTCGCGGACGGTCTTGATTTCCTCCCGCACCGCTGCTAAATCCCGCTCCAAACCTCGTGCCTGGCTGTCTGCCACTTGTCCATGCGAGCGGTAGGCCAGGTACGCGATGAGAAATCCCAGCAAGCTCCCGCCCGCAACTAAGAAAAATACATTCATGGGGTGATTTCGTTCTCGATTCTAACAGGCTGCCACCCGCGTTCCGGCCCAACGCACCGCGATGGCCAATTTTGTGCTTGGTGCCGCGCCGACTCTCGTGTAGACTGCGTCGATTCCAGTAACTCCAGTCAATTCAACAGGATAAAAGTAACCAGCAGTGCGGTGTCGGTCGTAACGTGATGAGCCGGAAAACCCAGCTTATCCTGCATATACGGCCGAAGAAGTGCTTCGGCGCCAAGCCAGCGTGGTAGGACACGAGGCGTGATACATGCGATTTGCGTTATCTATCTCCGTCCTGCTATTGAGTGGCGTAGCCGCGCTGGCCTGCGACCGCGGAGAAGAAGCTCCCGGATCGGCCGCGCAGGCGTTTCAAACCTTCCGAACGATCTCTGGTTCTCAAACCGACGACACCACGTTTGACCCCGGTGCAGCCCAGGAAATGCTCCGTTTGGTGAACCAGGCGCGCGCGCAAGCTGGGGAAACGCTGTTGGTGCTCGACGAAGCCCTAAGCGTGGCCGCGCAGGCGCATGGCCGGGAGATGCTGCAGCGCGGTGCGCTTTCGCACCAGTTTCCGGGAGAGGACGATCTGCTGTCCCGCTTGGGACAAAGTGGCGTACATTTCAGCCGCGCGGGTGAGAACGTCGCGTTGGACTACTCGGCCGAACATGCCCACCAGTCGTTGATGGCATCGGACGAGCACCGCCGGAATTTACTCGATCCGTCCTTTAATGCAGTCGGGATCGCGGTGGTGTGGAGCCGCTGCCAAATGTATGTGGTCCAGGATTTCGCGCACCAGTTGCCGAAATACGAGGCTGCTCAGGCCGAAGATTTGATTGCGGAAAAAGTGGCTACGCTACGCACCCAGACCCGCCTGCCGCGACTGAACCGGGTGAAGAACCCGAGTCTATCCGAAGCCTGTTCCTCTGGCAAAGTGAAACAGAACCGCGCCGCCATTTCCAGCGCCCGCTACGTTCTCAGTTACTCGAACGCCGAGCCCCAGGCGCTTCCACCCAGTGTCGGCAATGTCATCGGCAATGGGCAGATGAGGGATTTTTCCGTCGGGGCGTGCTATGCGCGGACCGAGAAAAATCCCAACGGCGCTTATTTTGTGACGATGATGTTTTACTAGCCATCAGTCTTCTTCGCGGTCCAAAATGGCACGAACTGCGTTGGAGGAATCGATTCCAAGCGGAGTCAGCTTCAACTCAGCGAGAGATTGCGGCTGTGGTCCGGGGCGGACGAGACCTGCCGCGACGAGACGCTCGTGCGGGGTTGGTTGGAATCGCGACGACTTCCGACGCCACTCATACCTACACGATGTAAGCACTAGCAAGTTGTCAAAATGGGTCGAGAGAAATTTTATGTTTCGCTAGGATTCACGCGATACGTCCACAATCCCTCCGTCGCTTGCTCAAACCCACGGAACGAATCTGCCGCTGCGGGCTGAGCTATCGCGGGCTGTGCCTGCGTCGCCCTCAGCACCTCTTCCATCACATGATGCTCCGGAGAAAGATGGCAAACAGGGTCGGTGGCTGCCGCATTTCCCAGGAGTAGCATTGCCTGGCAACGGCAGCCGCCAAAGTCTTCTTTGCGGCGCTCGCAGCTACGGCAGGGTTCGGGCATCCAGTCTTCGCCCCGGAATTTCTGGAACGCGGGAGATTCTTTCCAGATCCACTCCAGTGAATGGTCTTTCACGTTGTCGAAACTTAGCCCTGGAATGACTCCGGCGGCGTGGCAGGGAAGCGCGCGGCCTGCGGGATCAATGAGCACGATTTGCCGTCCCCATCCGCCCATGCAGGCCTTGGGATAGCGCGCGTAGTAGTCGGGAACGACGGAGTCGATACGAATCTTTCCGGCGGTACGCTTCCGCACTTCTGCGACGACGAGCAGTGCGTTGTCGACCTGCTCGCGCGTGGGCATCAGCGTGGCGCGATTCTGCAATGCCCAGCCGTAGTACTGCACATGGGCGATTTCCATGCGGTCGGGTTGCAGGGTTTCGAGGAAGCGAATGGTTTCGTCGAGATCGTCGAGATTTTGCCGGTGCACAACCAGATTGACCGTGAATGCGATGCGCTGCTGGCGGATGATTCTCGACAATTCCACCTTGCGCACGTGTGCCTTGGTCCCGGCAATCCAGTCAGCGCTGTCTTCACGCGCGTCCTGGAAACTCAGTTGGATGTGGTCGAGGCCGCTGGCAACAAGTTCCTGTAGGCGCGCTTCGGTCATGCCGAGGCCCGAAGTGATCAGGTTTATATAAAGTCCCGAAGTATGGGCGGCAGCGATCATCTGTGCTAGGTCTGGACGTGCCAGCGGCTCGCCGCCAGTCAGGTGAAGGTGCAGCACGCCAAGCTTCGCCGCCTGCTGGAATACGCGGATCCAATCCTCAGTCGGCAGCTCCGCTTTGGCCGCCGTCATCTGCAGCGGATTCGAGCAGTACACGCAATGCAGCGGGCAGCGGTGCGTGATTTCGGCGATGAGGGCGAGAGGACCAGGCATTGTCAGTTATTGCCTCGTTGATGTGTCGTTCAACCCAAAGAAACCCTAGGAAAGAATTGTCATTCCGACCGAAGAGGAATCTGCTCTTCGCGCTTCATGCAATAACAGATTCCTCCCGTCGGTCGGAATGACAATCGTCAAACGTGAGCTAGTAATCCACAATCCGCTTCTCTTGCAGCTTCTCGAGAAACTGGTCCGCTTCTTCCCGGATGCGCACCGGGTTCACCAGAATGTATTGCTTTTCCAACTCCGAGACGATTTGCAGCATGTTGTGCTGGCCATCGCACAACTCCAGAATCGCCCGACCCGTGCCCTGTACCCGCATCGCTCCTTCTGGAAAAAGAACAGTAGCCTCGATGGTCGGATCAAATTCAGCTTCCGGGTTTTCGAGAGGCGCCCACTTGCAGCCCACCGCCAAGCGGGGAAGGCTCGCATCTTGCGGTCGAGCCATCGTTATGCCCCCTCGATCTGGAATGCGCCCGGCGGCGGCCATCCCGGCTGCACATAGGCGTAATAGAGCGCGTCGAGCTGTGCCCATAGAATGTCGCACTTGTCGCGCAGGGCCTGGATCGCCAGTTCCTGTTGCGCCCCCGTCTTAGCGTTTTGCTGCACATACTGAATGGCAAATGCAGCGTCCGCGGGGGCTTGCGTCAATCGCGCCTCAAAGTAGTCGAGGCCACCCGACAGCTCGGTGAGGGAAGACGCAACTGCTTCGAGAAACGTGCGGTCACGTACAATCCTCAGGTATTCGTTCACCGCATAGCGCGTGGCCGGCAGGATGCCTTCGCCCCGTTCCAATTGCGTCGGATCCAGGCCAGATGCTTCTGCCAACTTCACCCAGCGCTCAATGCCGCCGGCGTTGTGGGCGTCGCCGTCGTGGTCCACAATGCGCTTGCGCCAGGCCTTGCGGAATTCCTTGTCCTCGCTGCGGGAAAGAATGATCGCGTCCTTGAGGGGAATCCGGCTCTGGTAGTAGTAACGGTTGAGCGCCCAGGCTTGCAGTTGCCCGCGCGTGAGCTGGCCCTCATGCATTCGCAAATGGAAGGGATGCCGATGGTGGTAGCGTTCCGGGCCGATGGCGAGCAGCCGCGCGCGTAACTCGTCCGAACTCAGCAGCGGAGCCGCCGCATCTAGAGCGTGAACTGCCATCCGTCCTCCGCGATTTCCCAGCCTGCGTCGCGCACCGCGCGATACTCCGGACCGGATTCGTTCAGCATGGGATTTGTGTTATTGATGTGGATGAAAAGTTTTTTCACGTTGGGAAACTGTGCCAGTTGCCGCAATGAACCTTCGGGGCCACCGACTGGAATATGTCCCATCTGTCGAGCCGTCGCTCCGCTGCTGTCGACGCGAATCAGCTCGTCATTGCTCCAGAAGGTTCCGTCAAAGAGCAGCACGTCGACGCCTTCCAAAGTCTTCATCAGATTGTCGTCGATGTGCCCAACTGCTGGCAGGTAGGCAAGCCGTCTTCCTGTGCATTCCACAATCAATCCCGTTACGGCTTCGTCAGGTTGCATCTGTTGCGCTCGCGCCGGGGTCACATAAGCAGGATATCGCGTTCCCAGTGGGACGGTCGTTCCCAGTAGCCCCGAAGGTTGACCGCCGGCCGAACTGATGTCGAAGGGCGTTCCAGGGACTACCGTGCTCCATTCGACCTGTTTTGGTATGCGGTTCAACATGCCAAAGAAGGAATTATCCTGGCGCAAAATCTGCAGCACCGAAGCCGCGGCAAAAACGCGGAGGGGTTGTAGCTCACGCAGCAAGAGCAATCCCAGAACATGGTCGAGGTCCGCGCTGGTTAGCACCACCCCGGAAATGGGCGATATTCGCACGCCTGCCTGGGGGTGCAGTTCGGATGCGGCCTCAATTTGCTGCCGCAGGTCGGGCGAGGCTCCCAGCAGGAACCAGGATTCTCCATCTTTGCTTACGGCTACCTGGGCCTGCGTGCGTGGCTTTCCCGCAAAGGTTCCAGCGCGGACTCCGCGGCAATTCGCACAGGCGCAATTCCACTGGGGAAACCCGCCTCCGGCTGCCGAACCCAGAATCTTGATTTGCATGCAGGTGTTTTCGACGCAGACGATGCCTTCGCCGAACTACCAGTGAACAACATCTGCGGGATTCGCACAACAGCATGGACGGCAACACGCGTATCGTTCGGGGGAGAGTGCCCGCCCACACAACCGGAAAAACCAAGAGGGGAAAGAACTGGGCGCGTGCGCCTCGTCCTTTCCCCTCTTGATATTGCCCTGAAGTCTAGAACCTTAGGTCCTTCAGAACTGGTTAGGCTAGATCGTTTCGGAACCATCAGCCCTAGGTTCTCCAAGCCCGGGGCCGGCAGGTCCTACTTCTTTCCAGCGTTGAGCGATCCGGACAGTTTCAATCCGTACAGAGCAAACAGGTCCTTGACGCTGATACCGTAGATGGTGGACAGCGAGTAGAGCCTGAAGACGTTCGGAACATGAAGTCCGCGCTCCAGCATGTGAAGGCGGCTCGGGACCATTTCAAATCCCTTGCGACCGTGTTTTTGCGCAATCGAGCGGCTCTCCCCATGCACATCGCGCATGGTCAGCCCTCGACCTTCTCGTATTTCTCGCAGCTTGGACCCGGCTTCGGTAACCACCTTCGTCCCAGCAGCGCTCTTGCTTCGTTTCTGTTTCACAGATTCCCCTCCGTGAGATTGACAACGGCAAAGCAGCAACGTTACTTAAAGAATGTAACGTTACTATTATTCCCATAAATGGGCGTACCAAGTCTAGAAATTTTACTAAAACGTTGTATTACCGGGTCTGGCAACCCTTTGGGTCGTATCGCCCCGGAATTGGCACGGCAGGGTGAACCCTTGCCACGTTGGTGCCATTCCGGTTCCGGCGGGGAGCTACTAGTCTCAAAAGTGAGCAGTTCCGGGGGAGGGCTGCCCGAGCGCCAAGGTCTCACAAGAGACTTTGGCGCTCGTTTTTCTGTGGATTTGCTGTGGAAAACATAGGCGATAGAGCTGAGGCCGCGCCAGCCGCTTTTCAAGTTGTGGAAATCGTGAAGTTTACCGTGATGCGCGCCTCGGTTTCGACCGCTTGCCCTGCCTGCAGGTAAGGCTTGAAACGCCACTGGCGCACCGCTTCCATGGCCGCCGTGGCCAGAATAGTGGGTCCACTTACGATCTTGAGGGCTTGAATCGATCCGTCGCGCCCAATGAAGGCATCCAGAATAACCGAACCCTGCACTTTCATTTCCCGGGCAAGCAACGGATAGTTGGGATCGACTGGGTGGGAGAGCACCTGCAGAGCCTCAGGGGAAATCCGTACGCGGCCAGGGCCTGAGGAATCGCCGCCTGCAACGGGCGTGTCGCTGCCGGGTACTGCCGCCCGCCCTTGAATGCCGTTGCTGGTATCCACGTGAACGGCGACTGTAGGCTTGGACTGCAACGGAACGGGACGACCTCCAGCAAACACTTCCACAGCCAGCGGAGGCAGAACCTTGCGCGCAATGGTGGGTGCAAGCGCCATAGCGTTGACATTGGCTGGTGCGCTATTTTTCGCGACCAGCGGGGTTTTGTTCGCATGCTGCGCTTTGGGAACTGCCGATTCTGGAGACGGCAAATTCGAAGAAGGAGCCACTGGAGCGTTCGGATTCGTCGTTGCTCTTACAGCCGCCGTTTCCGTGCTTACGGGATTCGCCGGCGGCATCGCCGTTGGAGCGGGCAACGAAGCCTCCAGCACCTCCTGGGAAGTGGTAACCGACGTCGTGACTTTGTAGACGACGACCCCGATGGCACTCAAAAAAAGAACAAGAGCGAGGATGAGGCGTTGCCGCTGACGATCCTCAGGCTTGGAGGGTTCTCCGTCCGGCGGTAACTGGCGTCCGGGACTAGTGGCGAGCGGCACACAGCCTCCAAGGGGTTCGAGATGTTCCGAACTGCCCCATATGTTCTTAAGTATGCCCGTAAATCGGCTTCCCGCCAACCATTTCGCTTGGGCTCGGCATGTAGAATCTGGTCAATTGGCGGATGTGGCCCGGGGAACTCCGTTGAGAGAAACCAATCCGATACTTGAGTAACCATCCAAGCGCTTGACCACCAAGGACTTGGCACGTATCCTGCAGGTGCGGATTATTTTGCCTTGAGGGCCCGGTACAACGTGCGCGGTGATCGCAGCGGAGAAACAATGTGCATGGCCACGAAGTGGCGCGTTGGCGCCATGCTGCTGTGCGTTTTTCCAGGTGTGATGATGGGGCAACCGGCATCCGGAGCGATGCTGGCAGCGCGCGGCAACGTAGCCGTGAATGGGCGCGTCGTGGGCACTGCGCAGGCACTGCTTCCCGGAGATTTGACGGTTACGCAACGCGAAGCAGGCGGCAACCTCACGCAGAATGGAACGAACGCCATGCTCGGCCCGGAGACGGCGCTGCGCTACGAAGGCGAATACGCGGTACTGGAACGCGGCGCGGTGAGCGCCAACACACAAAATGGATTTGCGGTACAAGCGGGTTGCTGGACAGTGAAGCCGCAGATGTGGAATCAGTGGACGGAATTTGCGGTGAGCTACGCGAGTGCGGGAGAGGTTCTGATTCAGGCGCGCGGGAGTGATGTGCGCGTATACGGACGGACTCAGAAGGCCCGCGATAAGAAAATCGACAAGACTGCCGACACGACCAGCCTGGCTGATGC
>WNFL01157018.1_pt3 | contig 11750 bp, 12 predicted proteins | sample 5400361 | NCBI WGS metagenome assembly WNFL01 (sample SAMN13153351, study PRJNA577476) | soil metagenome | isolation source: 40 cm soil on Douglas fir-dominated hillslope | place: USA:California | collected 2013-09-17
CAGACGTAGGTCTGCCCATCATGTTCTCGCGCTGCGACGCACGTCGTGGTGATTGCGGGATCTCCTGCGAGAGCGCATTGCTCGTGGCTGAGCGGGCAACGTCTGGCGGGCCACGGATGAGATGCTGCAACGTCCCGTAGCGGTCAAGCTGCTCTGGCCGGAATTCGCTGGTGACCCGGAGGCTCGGGCCAGATTCCGGGCGGAGGCCCGCAATGCCTCATGCTTGTCCCATCCAGCCGTAGCCGCTGTCTATGACTATGGCGAGGACGGCTCGCCCGACGTCCCGTTTCTGGTAATGGAACTCGTTGACGGGTCCTCTCTGGCGGAGGTGCTCGCCGTCGGCCCGCTAGATCCCGCACGAACCACAGACGTCATCGGACAAGTCGCGGCGGGCCTGCAAACGGCGCATTCGGCCGGCGTGGTTCACCGGGATGTCAAGCCGGCCAACGTACTAATCAGCCGGGACGGCCGGGTGAAGATCACAGACTTCGGGATCGCCAGCGCGGACCGACCTCAGGCAGTCGGCCTCGTCGCCTGTCAATGGGCTCGCGTCCGCATGGCGACCGGGGGCCAGCTTGATGAGCTTTCAAGGAATGTGGAGGCCCCTCAGAGCCGGGCTTGCCGCGGCGGCCGCGCTGGCGGCCGTCGGAGTCGGGGGCTGGCAGTTCGGCGTAATCGATGCCACTCGCCCGCCTAGCATGGTCGTTCTCAGAACGCCACCACCGCCGACCGTCGAGGTGGACACCGCGAGACTGGTCGGCCAACCAGTCCACGTCGTGCTCGCGCAACTCCGCCGGCTCGGCCTGGAGCCTCGCCTGGTGTGGGTGACGAGCGGAGCGCATGCACCCGGCACGGCGCTGTCAGTGCAACCCGGCGGCAGGCTGCTGCCCGGAACCATCGCTGTGGTAACTGCCGCGGCTCAATTCGTCCAGCAGGGTGACCAGAACGGTGGAGCGGGAGCCGAACCCGGCGGCGGCGGCAATGGCGGAGGTGATGGCGGGAGCGACGGCAACGGCGGAGGCGGAGGCGGCCATTGAACCATCGCCCGACGGTTAAGTTCTCCTCTTGGTTGGTTCGGCCGCGTCACCCGGAGCGGGCGAATCCGTACCACGGCTTGCTGCCTGGGTGTGCTCACTCGCTCGTGAAGCGCTGCTAGGCCCTCGCGCCGGGCCCGTAGGCGAAGCGCAGCGGCCGCGGCGCCGTCGCAGGATGGAGCGGGCTGATGTCGATGGCGGGCGTGCGGCCAGCCAGTTCGTCCGCGACGGCCTCGCCGACCGCAGGGGCGAGCTTGAGTCCGTGGCCTGAGAAACCGACCGCCAGGTAGAGGCCGTCAACCCCGGGCCATGGGCCTAGCAGGGGATGCCAGTCCGGCGTCACGTCGTAGACGCCCGCGATGGTGCTGACCACTTCGGCGGAGGCCAGGGAGGGCAGAGCCGCCGTGAGCGCTCGGCGCAACCTGGGCTCGGCGTCGGCAGCGACCCGGGCGTCCTGCGGGCACTCTGGCTGCACGGCGTTGGCTGGGTAGGCGACGGCAACGCAGAAAGGACCGCTGTCACAGCGGGCGACCAGGCCAGAAGGCGCGTGGGTGACCGCCGTGGTCAGCCCGGCCATCTCGGGCGGGCGGCGGAGCACACTCAGCTCCAGGGTGTGCAGCCGCAAGCCCAGGTCGATTCCGGTACCGGTCAGGAGCCCGGGCGTCCACGGCCCCGCCGCCAGCACCACTGTCTTCGCATTAATGTCGCCGGCGTCGGTAATGACCCCGGTGATCTTTTCCCCGTTTGCGCGCAGCGCCCGTACCGGGCTTCCGAACAAAGTCCTGACCCCGGCCATTTGCGCTGCCACTGTCGCCGACAGCGTTACCTTGACCGGGTCGATCAGGCCGCTGTCCGGCTCCCATGCGCCGCATGCCACGCCGTCGATCGCCAACAGCGGCTCGATCTCGCGCAGCCGCGCAGCCGGGACGAGTTCGGTGCGTACGCCCAGGCTGCGGCCAAGCTCAACGTTGGCCGCGCAGCCCGCCGCCTGGTCGTCCGCCACAGCAAGCAGATACCCGACGGGCTGGTATCCGGAGTCGCCGACGCCGACGTGCTCGCTCCAGTCGCGCAAGATCTCAATGCCGCGGCGCGCCAGCCGGGTGGTGACCTCGTTGCTGTAGTGGGTGCGCACCTGGCGGAAGCTGCGTCCTGACATGCCGGCGGCAGGTTCCCTCGCATCGACGAGCACGACGTCGCCGATGGCTCGGCGGGCTAGCTGCAATGCGATGTTGGTCCCAACGATGCCGGCACCGACGACGACGACTTCCGCCCGCAAGGCTCTTCCTCAGCTCCAAGGGAACGGCGAGTTGCTGACGGGATGCAACTTGCCCGTGCCATAACGGGAGAAGCGGAAGGGCTCGAGCAACGCCTGCTGCTCGCCGAGAAGTTCCTTGGCGACCAGCGCGCCCACGCCAATCATCTTGTAGCCGTGGTTCGAGTCAGCGATCACGTATGCGTTCTCACGGAAGGTGCCGAAGACTGGGAAGTTGTCCGGGGTGAACGCCCCGATACCGCCAGAGGGTTCCTTCTTGTAAAGTTGGCGCTGGTTCTCGAACCGCTTGAGGCAATGCGCCAGTCCTGAGGTCCACATCCGGGTGAAGTCCTCGCCCACGACAAACTCGGGGCTGGCAGGGCCGTACGGGTCGATCGCGACCTCTCCAGCTGGACGGTCAACGATGTACGGCGCACTGCCGCCCTGGACGCCGCCGAAGCTGAAGTCTGGCTTGAAGTAGATCCCCCACATGGCGTCGGTGATGAGCGAGCCGTCGATGTCGTCGTAGAGCGGTGCGTCGGAATCTACGTGCACCACGGGCGGGAAGCCGCCGGAGGAGGTCTTGAATGTATCCGGATCGACCTCGACCGTCCCCTCCTGCAGCGCCCAGTAGGTCCACATGGGCCGGGCCGGGTAGACGGTCCCGTTAGTGTCGGTGACGTCGACGCGGTCGGGCAACTCGAGCATCGCCCAGAAGTCGCGAATCCATGGGCCTGCCGCCACGACCAGCCTGTCGCAGGCAATCGCCCCGCGGTCTGTCTCGACCGCCGTGACCGCGCCGCCGGACAGCCGCAGGCCGGTCACCTGGGTACCGGGATAGATCTGCACGCCCATGGCCCTGGCCTTGGCCGCGAGGCCGTCCAGTGAACTCTGGTTGTTGGCATACCCGCCCTGCTTCTCATGCAAGACAGTGGTAGCGCCGGGCGCCTGCCAGTCAGGGAACATGTCCAGCATGTAGGCCCGGCAGGCCTCCTCTCCCTCTACCAGGACGGAGTCGTATCCGATCGCCTTCTGCTCGGTGTAGATCTGCACCACGTCCGAATGCATGGCCTCGGGCGCCGTTTGGAGGAAGCCGACCGGGTGGTAAGAGAAGGCTTCAGGGTCCGATTCCCACACCGATACGTTGTGGGCCATGAGTTCGCGCATGGCGGGCTGGAAGTAGTTATTGCGGATCGTGCCGCAGGCAATCCCGGAGGCTCCTGCCCCCACATCGGACTTGTCGAGAATCAGGACATCCCGGCCGCTGCCGATGCCGCGCGCCTCCAGTTCCCTGGCCAGGTGCCAGGCCGTGGACAAGCCGTGCATGCCGGCGCCGACGACGACGTAGGAAGCATGTGCTGGTGTTTTCACGCCTTATCCCCTCGCATTTGTCCTCCTACAAGTTGGGGGCATACTCGCGGTAACTCGCGGTGACGCCTGGGGCCGAGCCGAGGAACGAATGCTTGGACATGTCCGGCGAATAACGGGACGCCGGCGGCGTCTTGCCTGCCGCTTCGGCCACGGCCCGGACGTGATGCGGCCCGGCGCCGCAGCAGATGCCGAGGTATCGCACACCGAGTTCCAGGGCGGCAATGGCGAAGTCGCCGAGTTCATGGCGTGTGCAGGTGAAGGGGTCGAGCGCGGTTGGGAAGGCCTGGGCGCCGCCGCGTCCCGGGTCACGCAGCGCCTGCATCGAAGGCTGCGCAGCGGTGGTCCTATATGGCACTGGCAGGGCCGCCACCGGGCACGACACGGCCGCGCGGATGGGAGCAAGCAGCGGCAGCATGGTCAGCGGGCCGCGAATGCAGTTGAGGCCGACCACATCTGCCCCGGCCTGCTCTGCCCGGCGGCAAGCATCTGCCGGGCTGATTTCGTCGCGCAAGGTGCCTTCCCTGTGAACAGCGAACGTGACGACGGCGGGAAGACCTGCGGCACGGATGGCCGCCAGGGCTAGCAGCGCTTCGCCGACCCAGCTGAAGGTCTCGGCGATGACGAAGTCCACGCCTGCCTCAGCCGCCCACATCACCTGCTCGGCGAACGCAGACCTGACGGCCCGCTCGGCGGACGCACCGGGCTCGTAGACATTTGTATTACACAGGTTGCCTGCAACCAGCGTGCCCGTTTCGCGGGCTACCCGGGCGGCGATGGACAGAGCCTGGCGGTTGAGCGGCTCAAGGACGTCCTCTTTGCCGATGACCCGCAGCTTCTCGCGGTGACCGTAGTAGGTGAATGCCTCCACGACATCCGACCCGGCGTGCACGAACTCACGGTGCAGCTCTTCAACTACCTCGGGGTGGTCCAGTACGACCTCGGGGACGAACGCCCCCGCTTGCAGGTAGCCCCTCCGCTCACACTCGAAAAGGTAGCCTTCGGCGCACACGAGCGGGCCATGCGCCAGCGAATCGAGCAGATCAGGCACGCGATCCTCCACGATCGTCTCGCCCGTGGCTCAGCCATCCGGCAAGCCGGGCGACAACTCGGAGCACCGGGCCGCGCTTCGCCGGATGACACTCCGGCCCAGGCGCCTAGCGTACGCGGTGGGCCGGCACTTCCCATTGCCGGGCGCATCGGCTCGCGAATGAGCCCGCGGTCCAGGCACGGCACTGGTCGCCGTGCCAGGTCGCGTCGGGGCGAGAATCCGTGCATACTGCTCGCCTGACATCGATGGAGAGGTGGCCAATGGCCCAGGAGCGGCTGGTAGCGGTGAGCTACCCGGCAGATGAGGAATTCGCCCAGATGAATTCCGAAATCCTGGCTGGCGATGCCAAGGTCGTCTACACCTATGAGCTTGATGATGCGCAGCGTCAGCAGACCCTGCAACGCGCAGAGGCATTGCTCGCCTGGGACCTGGCCAAAGAGATTCCGGCCGGCGCGCTCCTGGATCGTTCACAGCTCCGTTTCGCCCAGCTTCTATCGGCAGGTGTTGACGCGGTCGACTTCTCGGCGCTGCCGGAATGGCTGACAGTGGCCAGCAACGCCGGCGCATACGCGACAGCTGTGTCAGAGCATGCCCTCGCGATGACGCTCAGTCTCGCCAAGCACTTGCCGCAGCGGCATGCTGCCCTAGCCGCAGGACGGTTCGACAAATGGGCGCCATCGCTAGCCTTGGACGGCGCGATCTGCACCGTCCTCGGCTTCGGCGGGATCGGCGCCGCCACGGCGCGGCTGATGACGGCGTTCGGCGCGCGGATCTACGCTGTGAACAGGAGCGGACGGACCACCGAGCCCGCCGAGTTCGTCGGGAGCCTGGCAGATCTGGACGAGGTTCTCGCGGTGGCCGATGTGCTCGTGATATCGCTGCCCTTGACCCTGGCCACCCGCGGGCTGATCGGAGCGCGAGAACTCGCCCTGATGAAGCCGTCGGCAATCTTGGTGAATGTGGCCAGGGGCCCACTCGTCGACCAGGGCGCGTTGTACGAGCACCTGTGCGCGCATCCGGAGTTCAGTGCCGGAATCGACACCTGGTGGACCGAGCCGCCGGGAGATGGCCCATTCCGGACTGATTACCCATTCCTCGACTTGCCGAACGTGCTGGGTTCGCCGCACAACTCCAGCATCGTGCCAGGGACCATGCTGTCCGCCGCCCGGCTAGCGGCCGAGAACGTGCGCCGGTACCTGCGGGGCGAAGCAATCACGGGAGTCGTCCGCCGATCCGACTATGTCGCATAGCTATCGCTGCAGCTGACCGCCGATGAGCTCAAGCCCGACGGCGTCCGTCTCGATCAGCCAGAGCGAGCCGGTGCGCTCTGACGCCTCGATGTCCGGCGTACGGGTGGCGGTCACGTAGAGCGTCGAGCCGTCGAAGACACAGTTCGTCGCGTGCTCGTCAAGATCGATCTCGGTCAGCACTTCACCGTCCGGTGAGAGCACGGTGACCCCGCCGAAGGTCGTGTTGGCGACGAAGAGCCGGCCGTCAGCAGCGAACGCCATGCCGTCCGGCACGTGGGTGTCGGGCAGCTGGCAGAACGTCACCGCCTCCCCGCCTTCCAGCAGGCAGACGCGGTGCGCCTTCGACTCGCTCCAGTAGAGCTGCCCCTTGGCGTCGAAGGCGATCCCATTCGGGTAGCTGCCAGGCCGCTCGAGCAGCATCTCGCCGGCGCCGGACGCGTCGACCGCGAACAGCCTCCCCGGGCTGGGCACGTCGACGCGGTCGTCCAGCTCCGTACCCGAGTCGGTGATGTACATGCGGCCGTCCGGCCCGAACGCCGACTGATTCGGGCCGGCCAGCGTGTAGCCGGCCACCTCGGAGAACAGGAACTCGACGGCTCCGTCCAGGCTCACCCGCTGGATCCCGGGGACGGCGCTGAAGTCGCCGCTGCCGGGAACGTCGCCACCCTGGTTCACGTAGAGCTTGTTGTCAGTGCCCAGATAGGTGCCCCAGGGCGACCCGCCGGTACTGGCGAACAGGGACATATTGCCGTCTTGGTATGCCAGCAACTCGCCGGTGTTGCCGTCGCAGAGCACGATCCTGCCGTCACCCAGTACAGTCGGGCCCTCAGGAAAGCCGAGGCCGGAGGCCAGCAGGCTAGATTCCATCCTTGAAGTCCTTTCGCAGGTCAGACGAACGAGTAGTGCTCGAAGTCAAAGTCGGACAGCGGCTGGCCGACTCTGGCGGTCGAGTAGCCGGTGATCTTGGTGCTGTACGCGTCCAGGGCGTCGATGAAGGCCGGGATGATGTATCCGCCTTCGTTGAAATCGATCTGCTGCATCTCGTGCTCGATCTGCTTGCGGGTGGCCGCGTTCGCGGTGGCATTCGCCTGGTGATAGAGGCTGATGTACTTGGGCAGATGCCAGTGCGTTTCGTTAAACGGCGATGTCGGCAGCAGCGATTGCGCGACCTGGGCCAGGTACGGCGAGTAGTTGTAGAAGTCCTGGGAGAAAGTCCAGCTCAGGTAGTTCGGGCCGAAGAAGGTAGTCGGGTCGACTTGCTTCAGGTTGATGGTGATGCCCGCGGCCTTGGCCTGCTGCTGCAGCACCGTCGCCATCGCAACAGTGCCGGTGGCGACGGCTGAAGTTACCAGCTGAACGGCGAGGTTCTGCTGCCCGGCTTTTCTCAGCAAGTGCTTCGCCTGCGGGATGTCCTGCGCGCGGTGCAGCGACGTGTCGTAATCAGGGTCGTACGGGGAAGACACGTCGGAGCCCGCGACCGCGTACCCGTTCAGGGCCGAGTTGATCAGCTGCGGACGGTCGACCAGCAGGCGCATGGCCTGCCTGACCCTCACGTCGTTGAACGGCGCCTGGTCGACCCGCATCGTAAATGGCGTGATCGCGCCGGTGTGCGAGACGACGGTCAGCACGCCAGGAGCTGACTTCAGCGCGGTGATCTGCGGGCCCTCCAGCGCGCCCGCGCCGTGTATCACTCCGGTCGTGAGGGCGTTCTGCATCGACGCGCTGTCGCTGAAGTCGATGATCGTCAGCGTATCCACGTAGGGCAGGCCTGACTTCCAGTAGCTGCCGTTCCTGACGAATACGCTGCGCTGGCCCGGCGTGAAGCTCTGGTATTTGAAGGGACCGGTGCCGTTCGGCTGCTTCGGGTTGAAATCAGCCGGTACGACGTACAGGTAATACCAGTACGCCAGCTGATCCAGGAAGCTGCCGTAAGGACTGGTCATCGGCACCAGGACGGTTAGCTTGTCCAGGGCCTTCAGCCCCTTCGTATCAACGGGGCCAAGCGGCGTGGCGCCCGTCAGCTTCTGGGTAAGGATCCTCCGGAGCGTGAAGATGACGTCGTCAGCAACCAGCGGCTTGCCGTCGTGGAAGGTGATGCCCGGCCGGAGGCGGATCACCCACTGCGATGTCGAGCCGCGCGGGCTGATCTCCTCGGCGAGAACGAACTCGGTCTGAGCCTTCGTGTTCAACTGGAGCAGCGGCTGGTACAGGGCCTGAGCGCGGGCGGTGTCCAGGTATGTGAGCCCCTTGTGCGGATCGAGGGTGTCCGTGCCAGAGCCGCCAGTGAGGCCCACCTTCAGGTTGCCGCCCCGTCGTGGGGGACCGTTCGCCGACGGGGATGACGAAGCGCCTGGCGAGCCAGCACCGCCGGAAGAGCACGCTGAGAGAATGCCTCCCGCGCCCGCCAGCGCGCCCGTCGCGGCTACACCCCGAAGGAACTGACGCCGACCCAAAGGGTCACGCTGCTCCCAATTCCGAGCCGATCCGTCGCGGGTCTCAAAGTCTTTCATGAGCTTTAGCCCTCTCATTCTCCGAAGTCAGGCAGGCTCGCGGTCGGCGCATCCTGGAAGGCTTGCGACAGCCCTAACGTGTGGAACCGTCCGCGTCGTGTGGTTAAGCGGCTGCGAGGCAGGAATCCGCGAGCTCCCTGAGGAGCCAGCCTGGGCCCTGGATGCCCGAGACGGGGCTGACGATCGCAGCCGGGAATCGGCGATAGACCATCTGGGCGTGGCTCTTCGCCTTCGCTGCGAGCGGAGCCAGTGGCTCGGCCGTTCAGCCCTCAAGGAACCGCCCAATTCCTGCAAGGATGCGTCGCTCGACGCAGGCTATACGGTACATGACATATCTCGAAGTACCCCACCAAACGTGAGAGTTCCTCGCAGTCCGATCGCGCATCCCACGCCGACTGGCAGATCCCGATTCCGGACCGAGCCACACGAGCCCTAACGTGTTTATGCGCTGGCCGCAGGGGTCAGCGCGATGCCATGCTGTACGGGTCAGGAAGGAAGAATCCCGTGCGCGTCACCCAGCGGAAACATTGGGGATGGCGCCTTGGCCGCGGATTGGCTGTCGCGGTATCGGCGTTGTTGCTACTGGCTTCGTGCACGTCGGCCTCCGGCCATGGGTCGGCGGCAGCCGCGCCCAGCGCCAGGGTTATCTCGCTGACGACGATCTCGACATTGAAGTCGCTGTTCAACCGTTCTGCCGGCCATCCCCGGCTGCTGCTGCTGCTCTCGCCGACTTGAATGACGTGTCTTGCGGGCGCCAGTTGGGTGCAGAGCAACATCTTGAGCAGGATGCCCGATCCCGCGCTCCGCGTCCTCGTGGTGTGGGTGCCATTCATGTCCGGCACCCGGGAGGCGATCAACCCGTCGGTATTCCCGGACCGCCGGGTCACCAGCTTGTGGGACCCGAACACGGTCGCCAGCCAGTGGCTGTCCGACCATGTCACGCATCAGCCAGGACCTACCTGGGACTACTACCTGCTATTCCCCGCTAATGCCCGGTGGCGCGCCGTGCCCGGCCCTGTCCTGAGCCAGGGCGGGACGGTGATCGGAACCAGCTCCCAACTGCTGGCCGCCATCGAACCGCTCTTGCATCAGGCCGGGTAACCAAAATGGCCGTCGAGGACGGAGCTTCCCTGCGCCGGCCAGGCCGGACCTGGGTGGCAGCCGGGGTCAGCGCAGCGATAGTGGCGCTCGCGGTCACCGCCGGGCTGCGTTCGTCCCCGATGTCGCTGGGCCCGCTGATAGCAGTCGACTCGGTATCGGCGCGGGTCTCCGGCGCGCTGCTCGCGCTGGGAACGGCGGCACCACTCGGCTACGCGTTGCTCGCCGGGATGGTCGCGTCGGTGAACCCGTGCGGCTTCGTGCTCCTGCCCACCTACCTGGCTTATTACATCGGCGACCGACGCGATGCGGCCAGCGTCCGCCAGGTCACCGGCCGCGCGGTGGCAGTGAGCGTCACGATGACCGCCGGCTTTGTCATGCTGTTCGGGCTCGCCGGGATCCTGGCAGGCGGCGCCGCGTCCGCGCTGGCCTCAGCCCTGCCCTGGCTTGGCACAGCCGTCGGCGTGAGCCTGATCGCGCTCGCCGGCCTCTTGGCTTCCGGTCGGGCGCTTAACTTCACGCTCGCTCCACGGGCCGCCCGGCGCCTCCGGACAGCGACCAGGAATCTCGGCCTTGGCGGGTACCTGGCTTACGGACTGGCCTATGCGCTCGCTTCGCTTGGCTGCACGCTCCCGGTCTTCCTGAGCGTCATCGGCACTTCCCTCCAGCTGCACGGACTGGCCGACGCCGTGGGACAGTTCCTGTTGTTCGGGCTCGGCATGGGCATTGTCGTCACCGTGCTGACCGTCAGCACTGCCTGGTTCGGCGACGGACTCATTAAGCGTGTCCGCATCATCGGGCGGCACATCGGATGGGCGAGCGCTGTCATGCTCTGGCTCGCGGGCGCGTACGTCATCTACTACTGGCTGACTACCGCCATGCTGGTGTAGCAGGCCCACCGGGGCAGTGACGGCCTGGGGGAGACCGTCACTGCCCCGCTTGCACCCGACCCAAGTTTCGGGACGGCGGGTTAGCCCGCCATGTGGGTTAGCCCGCCATGTCAGCGACGGAGCGGAGATGCGACTCGTAAGCTGCCCCAAACGGGGTGGGGTGGCCGTTGTAGTTGGTGATCAGGCCGGGGCCACTGGCGCAGTTGAAGTCGGAGTTCCACGTCCAGGCCAAGTAGTTTGCGGCCTTCGAGTCCAGCCACGTCGTCAGGCGGTTGATGTAGGAACCTGCGCAGTCGTTTTCGCCGATCTCTCCCGCGATGAACGGGACCTTGGCGATCACTGGAGCGAGCTGCTTGTTCCAGCACGCCTGCGTGCTACAGGCATTGAAGTTGTAGGAGTGCCAGGACGCAGCCAGGTTGTGGGCAGGGTCGGCCGGCTCGTGAGACAGCCACTGGGACAGGTCGTTGGACCACGTCAGCCCACCCAGCATGATGACGTTGTTCGCGCCCGTCGACCGGACTGCGTTGACAAGGGTCTGCATTCCAGCCACCTCGTACGGAATACCTGCGCAGTCTGCCCCGCCGTGCAGCCAGCACTGCCAGCCCGCGGACTGGCTGTTGTGGTTGGCCTGGTCCGGATACGGCTCGTTGAACAGGTCGAAGATGACGGCGTTGTTGCCTTGGAATGCCCGCGGCACCGACTTCCAGAACGGGACTGCCCCGGCCGCGTCTGGCATGGGCTTCTGGCACATTGCTTGATCCGATGCGCACGCCGACGCGGCGCCCATGTACTGCCCGCCAGTCCAGTGCAGGTCGAGGATGGCGTTCATGCCGTTGGCAGTCAGCCGGTTCACGTAAGCCGTTACTGCCGCTCGGTACGGGGCACCGGCCATGGAATGCTTGACGTACGACTCGCCATTCCAGCAGGCCTCGTTCAGCGGGACCCGCACCGCGTTGATCCCGTGCTGCTTCATTACCCGAATCGACGCCAGGCTGTCGGGGCCGTCGAAGATCCCTGCATTGTGCACGCACATGAACTCCGTGCCCGAGCGGTTAACCCCATGGAGCAACACACGCTGGCCGGAGGCGCTGACCAGATTGTTGCCGGACACGTGCAGCTGCGGCGCGGCATCGGGGGATGACAGCGCGGCAGCGGTAGCAGGGGAGGTTGCTGTGGACTTATTAGTGCCGGAGCTGAGAGCAAGGGACAGCAGCGTAGCTGCCACGACGGCAGCAGCCAGGCTGGCGACTCTGACTCTCCGAGATACTCGCTGCCACGGACGCTTAGTGACGGGTTG
>WNFL01170617.1_pt1 | contig 11747 bp, 15 predicted proteins | sample 5400361 | NCBI WGS metagenome assembly WNFL01 (sample SAMN13153351, study PRJNA577476) | soil metagenome | isolation source: 40 cm soil on Douglas fir-dominated hillslope | place: USA:California | collected 2013-09-17
GCTTCTTCGAGCAAATCGAGATACCTCGCATAATATATGTGGTTTCCGAGGGTGCACTCGGCATAAGTGACACGCAGCTGATGACGAAATATTTGGTCGGCTGACACGGCAGGAGGGTAGATGGGTCGATCGCATCCTGCAATGAGAACGGGCCGCAAATGCAATCGGGTTGGAAAAGTGTAAACACCACGGAGCATTCCGATGCAAAAGCATAACGGCGAAGGCAATGGAACGAGTCCCTTCGAGGTTGATGACCGCTCGCCCGCTGCACAGGGCTTTCGGAACCGCTGCGAGCATGGTCGTCCGTGGCTCCAGTTAAAATGGGGACGGTGCGGACCAAAACGGGGAACGGATTAATTGGCGCGCCGGCCAATGGTCAAAAAGCCGGTTGCGTATCAGGGGCTTGTGGGTATCTTTGCTAAGGTATGGGGTGGCAGGAAGCGACTGCGCTGGTTATTGTGGGCGTAACGGCATCAGTATTTGCCTGGAATTGGGCGCGCCCTCGCAAGTTCTCGTTTCATCGCCAGACTGGCTGTGGATGCTCCCAGTTATCAAATTCCGGTTCGTCGCAGTCGATCATGCTTCATGCCCGTAAAGGAGAGCGGCCAAAAATCATCGTCAAAGCAGGCTAAGAGAAGCTTGCACAACCAATAATCGTGGGGTACTCTCCGACACCAATCAACCATGTGCAAAGTTAATTCGTCACTGTACGTCCGCAAAGCGTGCTCCGGTGGTCGGCTTGAATCTGCGGGTGAGACACACTGGATTCCCAACACCGACGTGTTCGTGACGGAAGGGATGCTCGTCATCAAAGTCGAATTAGCCGGCATGCGGCGCGAAGACCTGGAACTCTCGGTCGAAGGCAATCGTCTGATGATCAGCGGCCAAAGACCCGACGACAGCCGCAGCACCAAGTGCAAGTTCCTGGTCATGGAAATCGATTACGGCCCCTTCGAGTGCGTGATCGAGATTCCACCCGGCTATGACTTCAGTGAAGCCAAGGCCGCCTACTTGAATGGTTTTCTCCGCATCGATGTCCCCCAAGCCACCCGCCCCGCTGCCAAAGCTGTCCTCGTTCCGATTTCCGAAGAAAAATAGTTGCTGAACTTTTTGGGAGGAAGGGGCATCTAATGTCAATGCGACTCGACAGATGACCTCGCCTGACACCGAATTCATTCGTATTTTGGGCGCCGCTCCCGGAGGAACGGAAACGCAAGCCCCGCGCGTTGCGGCCAAAGCCCCCTCGGTCCTGCCGATTCTCGGCCTCTCCGATATCGTGATCTTTCCCGGAATGGTCGCGCCCTTGCTCGTCGACACTGCGCAGAGCATCCGGCTCATTGACGACGTTGTAGAAGGTGACCGCCTCCTTGGACTGGTCCTGCAACGCAAGCCGGAGTTGGACAGTCCCACGCCCGAAGATCTCTATGAATTTGGGTGCGCCGGACGTGTCCTGAAGATGCTTAAATTTCCCGATAATACCGTGCGCGTGCTGGTCGAGGGGCTTTGGCGAATTCGCATTACCGGTTATGAGGCGCAGGCTCCGTATCTCCGGGCCAATATCGACGTTTTAAAGGATGTGGCTCACGATTCGGTGGAAATGACTGCGCTGGCGCGCAACGCTCACCGCCAGTTCCAGGAAATCGTCAAGCTCACGCCCGCGCTCTCCGACCAGGTCAAAATTGCGGCTCTGAATACCGAAGCTCCAGGCGCGTTGACTGATCTCATCGCAGCCAATCTCAATTTGAACCTCGAAGAACGGCAGAAGTTGTTGGAGATCTATGACGTCAAGGAACGGCTTCTTCACCTGAAGCCGCTCATGGAGCGGGAGCTGGAGGTGCTCAATCTGAGCACTAAAATCCAAAACGACGTCAACGCCAGCATGGCCAAGAGCCAGCGCGATTTTTATTTGCGCGAGCAAATTCGCGCGATTCAACGCGAATTAGGCGAGACTGATCCCGTGATCACTGAGGCCAATAACCTGCGCGAGCAGGTCGAAAAAAACGGCCTCCCTGAAGAGGTGAAAAACATCGCCTTCAAAGAGATCGAGCGCCTGCAGCAGATGCCCCCTTCGGTGGCAGAGTACGCCATTACGCGGAACTACCTTGATTACCTGATTAATCTGCCCTGGAACAAGATGACCGAGGACACGCTCGACATCGAGGCGGCCACGAAAATTCTCGATGAACAGCATTTCGGACTCGAGAAAGTCAAAGATCGACTCCTCGAATTTCTCGCCGTCATCACGCTCAAGAAGGATCTCAAGGGACCGATTCTCTGCCTGGTCGGCCCCCCCGGCGTTGGCAAAACTTCGCTCGGAAAAAGTCTCGCCGATGCGCTGGGACGCAAGTTCGTGCGCATTTCGCTGGGCGGCCTTCGGGACGAGGCGGAGATTCGAGGTCACCGGCGCACTTATGTCGGCGCGATGCCGGGACGAATCATCCAGAGCCTGCGCCGTGCCGAAAGCAAGAATCCAGTGATTCTTTTCGACGAAATCGACAAGGTCGGGTCCGATTTCCGTGGTGATCCGGCTTCGGCGTTGCTCGAAGTGCTGGATCCGCAGCAGAATAATACGTTCACGGATCACTATCTGGACGTGGCCTTCGATTTATCGCACGTCCTCTTCATCACGACGGCCAATTGGCTTGATCCCATTCATCCGGCGCTGCGCGATCGGCTCGAAGTAATCAGCCTGCCCAGCTACACCGCTTCGGAGAAGTTGCAGATTGCCAAGCGCTACCTGGTGCCTCGCCAACTCGAAGAACATGGGCTGCGCCGCAAGCAAGTGAAATTTCCTGACGCCACGCTCAAACGGCTCATCGTGGACTACACTCACGAAGCCGGCGTGCGACAATTGGAGCGTGAGATTGCCTCTTTGACGCGCAAGGTCGCACGAAAGATTGTCGGCTCTCACAGCGTCAATGGCACACCGCTCGTGATTGGAGACCGGAAGCTTTCCGAATATCTCGGCCAGCCCAAGTTCATTTCCGAAGCTGCGGAAAAGATCAACGAAATCGGGATAGCCATGGGCCTGGCCTGGACTCCGGTCGGGGGCGAAATTCTATTCATCGAGGCCACTCGCATGCCCGGCAAAGGACAACTCACGCTCACGGGCTCGCTGGGTGACGTGATGAAAGAGAGTGCCCAGACTGCCTTGAGCTATTTGCGCAGCCAGGCCAAGTCGCTCCATATTGACCTGAGCAACTACGAAAAATACGATATCCACATCCATGTGCCCGCCGGCGCCACGCCCAAAGACGGCCCCAGCGCCGGCTCTACGATTGCAGTGGCCCTGGCTTCGCTCCTCATGAAACGCCTCGTGCGTTCCGATCTGGCCATGACCGGCGAGATCAGCCTCCGTGGCCGGGTTCTTCGCGTGGGCGGTATCAAGGAAAAAGTCCTCGCCGCCAACCGCTCGGGGCTCAAGCAAATCATTCTGCCGGAGCAAAATAAGAACGACTGGCTGGAAGTGCCGGACGAAGTGCGTCACAAGATGAAAGCCCATTTTGTCACGCACATCTCCGAGCTAATCGAGTGCGCACTCAAACCTAGATAGCCTTATGTCGTCCCCGCCGCGCCTCCGTCACGGAGCGCGGGTCTCCGAACCCGCAGCCGGCCACAATGTGTCAACACGGACTGGAAGGTCGAACAGGCTTGGATGGCGAACGATGCTGCGGCTTCCGAAATCCACGCCGCATTTCCACCTGGCCGCTTGCTTCTGCCTGCTGAACCTGTGCGGTCAGAGCGCCACGCCGACAGTCAACAGCAACATCGCCGACCGCGAAAGAGCCGGCCTCGAAGTCGCGCGCAAAGCCCGCGCGCTGATGACGCCGCAAGAAAATTCCAACGTCACAGGTGTTCTGACAATTCGCGATCGGGAAGGGAAAGAGACCACCGTCCCCGCTTCCTCGCAGGTCCTTGCGGGAGGCAAGAATTGGCAAATCACTTATGAGGCCAAACTCGGCGCCTCGTCAGAGAAGCTGACGATCCGGCACGCGCCCGACCGGCCAAACGAATATCTATGCGCAAGCCATGATTCCATTTGCCGGGTCGGATTTTTGGCTCGCTGACTTGGGGTTGGAATTCCTTGATTGGCCCGGGCAACTGCTGACCAAGACGGAAATGCGCAGAAGCCGCTGGTGCGACGTTCTCGTCAGCACAAATCCATCGCCCGCCCCCGGAGGTTATGCCAGCGTAAAATCCTGGCTCGACAGAGAAACCGGTGGCCCCCTTCTCGCTGAAGGATACGACAGCAAAGGCAATCGCATGAAGGAATTCTCCATCCGCAGCCTCGCCAAGGTTCATGGCGAATATAAATTGGAGGGGATGGAGATCCGGTCCGACCAGCACAAGAGCCGAACCCGGCTCGAATTCGAACTGGAGCCGAAATAGGCGACCCATGCCGCGACTGATTTCCATTTTCGTCGGTTTGCTGATGATCCTGACAGTGCTGGGGACGGTGGTTTGGCTCATCATCCGTGCAATCAAGCGGGCTGAAGATCCGGCCAAGCTCCTGTTTAAATGGATCCTCACGGTCATCTTCACTGGAGGCCTCATTTGGTTTGCGGCCAGCGTCGGTTTTAGTGAAGCGGGCGCCTGGATCGTCCCGCCCACGTGCGCGGTTTATGGTGTCGCCATGGCATTTGTCTGGGCGCCCAGTATCGGAGCCATCGTAGCCAAGCCGATCACTGCCATGTTCGACGGCGGCGACACCGAACCGGATCCTCAACCTCTCTATTCCACGGCCATTTCGCGGCGCAAAATGGGAAAATTCAGCGAAGCCATCAAAGAAATCCACCAGCAACTGGAGAAGTTTCCCAATGACTTTACCGGCCAGCTAATGCTCGCGGAAATTCAGGCCGATAACCTCCACGACCTGCCAACCGCACAAGTCACCATCCAAAGGATCTGCAACCAGGCGGTGCATTCACCGGCCAACATTACCGCCGCGCTGATGCAACTCGCCGATTGGCAGATGAAGTATTGGCAGGACCCCGATTCCGCGGGTGCATCGCTCGAACAAATCCGCACTCTCTTTCCCGACACCGAATTCGCGCACATCGCCGCTCAGCGCATCGCGCATCTAGCGAGCCGCGAGCAGATGATGGCAGCCAGAGAGCGGCACATTCACATGCCTTCCACTGGCGATGAAGACCTCCCATCGTGCCGCCGGGCGATAATCCCGCCACTCAAGCTGCCGATTATATCAAACAGCTCGAAAAGCACCCCCTGGATTGCGAAGCTCGCGAGAAACTGGCCCTCATCTATGCGGAGCACTACCAACGGATCGACTACGCGATTCAGGAGCTCGAACAAATCATTCAGCAGCCGGGAATTGCGACGCGCCAAATCACCCGTCTGCTCAGCCTTATGGCCGACATCCATATCAAATTCGGCAGCGACTACGAATCAGCGCGTCAATGCCTCCAGCGAATCGTCGATCAATATCCCAACTGCGCCGCGACCGATACCGCTCGCCAACGACTGGGCACTCTCAAGCTCGAACTCCGCGGCAAACAAACAACTCAATCAGTTCAGCTCGGGTCCTACGAGCAGGATCTGGGACTCAAGAAGAAGCCTTAGGTTACTTAGGGAATGTCCGCCCGGCTGGAGTGAGATTGCCCGTGGCCAGCCGCAAGGCGATCTGTTTGTCCATCTCGCTCGCCAGGGCAACATCTCCGCCACCCAGCTTGGACCGGGCCTGGACCGTCACCTTGGTGATCTTGTCATCGATCGGCTCGACCTTCACCCACACCGTCCGCTGATTTACCGAGGCCTCGATCGTGCTCTTCATCACATCTTCGCTATAGACCTTGCCATTATAGTTCAAAACATCCTTCGCTGCCGTCCAAACATCCAGCACCGGCTTTTCATACCGGCCCTCGACGCTATCTTTCACAAATGGCATTCCCGGTGTCATTCGGCCGTCGACTGAAGTAGTGCAGCCGGAACCAAACAAGCCGAGAACCATGCCGGAGCAAGTGAAGAGCAAAATCCATTTCATTCTCATTGGCGCTATGCAACCAAATACTCCGCACCCGTCAAGCCCCCTTTTCCCAGCGCGCCGCCTGTGACCACGGGAAACTCACGACGACGCTATCTTGACACCCACCAACAGTCGGTAGCATGTTGCCTTGGCTGCGCAGGAGCCCAACGCCTTCTACCAACCAAAACAAGTGCGCCAATCATAAATCAAAACAGAAAATCCGCACCGATGCCAACGAAGCTCAAAGAATTTCTGCACCGCTGGCTCATCACCACTGTCGCAGTCCTGGTTGCTGCGCATGTCGTTCCCAAAATCCATTACGACAACCCGCAGGGATTGCTCGTCGCCACTCTCGTTCTTGGCCTTCTCAATGCTTTCATTCGTCCCATTCTGATGATTCTGTCGCTCCCATTGGTGCTGGTTACCCTTGGGTTCTTCATTCTTATCATCAATGCGGTGTTGTTATACCTGGTGGGCCAAATGAAGCACTTTCACGTCGACAGCTTCGCGGCGGCGTTTTGGGGCGGCCTTGTCATCGGCGTCGTCTCCCTTATCCTCAATTTTCTGGCGGGCACTGGCGATGCCCGGATAACCATCCAGCGCGGCAAAAAGCCTCCTTCGATCGACGACAAACCCAACACCGGCAGCGGCCCCGTAATCGACGTCTAAGCCGCCTTCAGGAACTTTCCAAGCACCGAGCGAAACTCATCCATCGAAAACGGTTTGGCCAAACAGACGTTGCCCGTCGCCTTGAGAAACTCCTGGGTTTTTTCATTCATGACATCGCCGGTCATGAAAATGAAACGCTGGGCCGCGGCCGAGTTTTCGGCGCGAATTTGTTCGTAAAGTTGCTGGCCGTTGAGCCCGGGCATTCGCCAATCGCACACTGTCACGTCGTAATCGCTCTCACGCAAACGACGCAACGCCGTTTCCCCATCAGGCACCACGTCGAGATGACAGCCGTTGGTTTTCAAAGCTTCGCGAATGATGGCTCACCCTCCTGGTCGTGATCACCTGCACCGGCTGCGTGGGCGGCGTCGCGAGTTTCTCGGTGGCACGTTGATCGACGTAGACCACGAAATCACGTAATTCGGCATAATTGATCCGTTCCGCGAATTTGTATTTCCGGCTGTCGTATTTTCCCGCCGAGGCTTCGTCCGTCCCCTCTTTAGCCTGTGCGCGGACAAGACCTGTGATCGTTCCCGCTTTGCCTGTCAGGCCGAACAGCGCGACGACAATCAACGTTGCCCACGGTTTTCGCTCCGATCTCATTTCCCTTGGTCCAAATCCCCAGAATTTCATGGATGCGGCGTTTGTCGCCGTTCGCCCTTTGTTTTGGTCGTGGGCCCCAGAGCCTCATTCGGCGAAGCAGTGCCAGACTCTGCTGCGTTGGTTGAGTCGTCCCCCTGCGCAGGCCTGGCACGGTCCAGGCGGACGCCTTTGGGGCGCGGGAACGGGATTCCTGTCCCCTCGCGTAGCGAAAGGGAGAGTCTGCGTGCGACACGTATTGAGCGAACACCCCCTGGTTTGCCAGCCGGAGAGTCGGGTTGAGGTTTCGATTCCATAAGGCCGCTGAGACCATATTCTCCTGCGTACGCTTTTCACCCGCCGCGTCGCGGCCTTCGTTGAACGTGTACTCAGTTTTGAGCAGCAAGTTCGGACTGAATCGATAGCCCACTGCCAGGCTCAACCGCCACAAATCCTTTGTGAGGGTGCTGCTCGGACCCATAAAGTACTCGTCCCAGCCGCCATCACCTACGATCGGAAAGCCATTCCTGGCGAGAATCTGGCTCCAGCGTGCAGCCGCGTATATCTGCGGAGTAAAGCGATGGAGCCCCTCGAAGTAGTAGTAGTAAACCTCGCGCTGGATATCGGCGCTTCCGTTGTCGTTGTATTTGAGGTATCCACCGGCTGCCTTCAAATAGCCTTTGGACCAGCGCGCCTAGACATCGCCCTTGAGAAGGTTTGCTTGAAATGTCGACTCAGTAGCCAGATCCAGCGAGCGGACGAAGCCGTTGCCGAACCACAGTTCCGAGAGGCCATCCCCAAGCGAGCGCAATGCGCCAGTCCGCATAGCGCTCAGGCTCACGTGCACTGGCTTGATCGGATCATAGCCGATGCGAATCACGATCGATTTATCCGCGTCGAAATCACGAACGGGAGAATTTCCGCCATTTTGCACGTCCAACGTGTACTGAAGTTTGGAGATCGAGCCGTAAATCTCGATACCTTCATCAACTCCCCAGATGTCACTCAACGAGTGGGAAATCAGCGGATTGTCTATGACGTCGCGCATAAGGTACTCTTCCCCAAAAGGAATATCGAAGCGGCCGATCCGCAGATTGAGCTGGCGGTCTTTATTCCAAAAGCGCGATAGATTCTCGAAGTCCAGATAGAGTTCGCCAAGCTGAAGGTGATTATCCATTCCCTCACGCGTGGTGATGTTTATCTCGCTGAAAAAGTAAACATCCTCCCAAATGGGCGCCTCGACAAAAAGTTTGGCTTCGTCCACGCGAAATTCAGAATTGGGAAATGGTCCCTTTCCTTCAGAACGAGAGAAGGCAGCGCCACCCTCGCCGCTGATGTGAAGTTTACCCAGGCTAAATCCGTTCCCAGCTTTAGCGGAGATGGTTGGACTATTTCCCATCATTGGTTAATCGATCTGGTGAACGGCTAAAGTCTGCAAATCAGTGACCTTTTCCATCAGGCTATCGATCAGCTTCTGCTGCTTTTGCAATTGCTCCTGTAGGGCCTGATTTTGGCGCTGCAGATCGCTCAACTGCTTCTGGGTAACCGGATCTTTGATCTGCGGGAAGCGCGCGCAACGCCAGCAAAAAGATCCCGCTCCCCCAACTGAGTTGGGCGATCTTTAGCCAGACTCCATTCATCGCGCCTTGCTGTTAAGCAGCAAGGGTGCCGCGTCTCGTAAACCTCTTGTAGTAAGGCACTACAAACGCAACTGCCTGATAGCTTGGTGTCTACCTTTTCGGAGCCCCCATCCCTCAGCCAGCCTCGCTTCCTCGCCAGAACGGCAAATTATTCGCCTTCCTTCAATAGAATCTCTGCTGCAAGGGCCGCCGCAAAGCCCTTGTGAAACATGCAATCTCAAGCGTTCCTTCGTTCCTACCGGTCAACCGGGGGTGCGGCGCTCGGCAATCCCGTCCGGGAGATTTCTCGAAGGCAGGATCGCCGCCGCGTGGCTGTGGCACCACAAACGGTTTCGGGGAAGAGCCCTCCTCTCCAATTCAGGTGATCACCCGATTGCCGATGAAACCATACTTACCGGATATTCAGACATCGCTTATGGATTCACCGTACGCCAGGCGAAGAGTGCTAACATCACTCGCGCTCATAAGTCCTGGACTTTTCTGGTCCGGGTATCTGGCGGCTCGCCGCGCGGCCATGGCTTTCCTCTACAAGCCGATCACATTGCAACGGGGTCAAATCCTGCGCGACCTGGCCTACCGAAACGACTCCACCGATCCCAAGCACCGCCTCGATCTGTTCGTTCCTGAGAAACCGAGTTGGCCGATCTTGATTTTCGTGCACGGGGGCGGCCTTGATTCAGGCGACAAATGCCTGCGGGTCAGCGGCGAGATGTTTATGGCAACATTGGCCGGTTTTTCGCCTCTCAGGGCATCGGCGTTGCGATCATCAATTATCGATTGCAACCTCATGTCACTTGGCGCGAACAGGTCCAGGACGTCGCCCAGGCAACGGCCTGGGTGTTTCGAAACATCGAGAATTACGGAGGAAATGGCGCCCACCTTTTTCTCGGCGGCCACTCCGCCGGCGCTCATCTCTCGGCGCGTGTGGCCCTCGATTCTCAACCACTGACAAAACTCGGACTTTCGCCCTGCATCCTGGGCGGCGTCATCGCCGTCAGTGGCGCCGGGTATGATCTGGCTGATGACCAGACCTATGAGCTCGGACAAAAGTTGCGCAAGTACGAGGCGCGGTTTTGCTGTGGCGACAGGACGGACACCTGGAAGAAGGAAGCCTCTCCGATCAGCTACACTAGTTGCTGCGCGCCACCCTTTCTGATTCTCTATGCGGAGAAGGAAACCAAATCTCTCCGACGTCAATCACACCTGCTCCACAACGCCTTGCGCCAACACGGAGCGCAAAGCCAGGTGGTGGTCGTGCCTCGCCAAAATCACTGCCGAATCGTCCTCACGTTGAGCCGGCCAGACAAAACATCCGCGCCAGCCATAATGCGATTCATTCGGGAGCGCTCCCTCTGGCCTGCCGTCTCCAACGTCGAAGCCTCCGACGCGGCGTAGACCTGAAGCCTGAATCAAAACGGCGGATTGACCCGCCACTCGTTCCCCAGGCGTTCGAATACTATTTGCACCATGGCCCTTCCCGCTGACGATTGCAGGACGAGCACTACTTGATCGGGCGACACCTCTCTTCGCTCGACGATTCTGTAATTACGGAAGCCTCCCATTGTTTCCTTGAGTTTTGGAATGAAGCGAAGCAACTCCTGTTCGCTTTTTTGGTCCAGTCCGATCCGCTGAAGAAAGTCCGGTGCCGCGCACTGCACAAAGCGCTGAACGTCTCCATCGCGCATGGACCGAAAGAACGATTGTATGGCAGCCTCCGGAGTGGAAAGCCCAGCCTCTATCAAGGCCTCTTTCGACGTAAACTGGCTCGGGTCGACAGGCGGGGCCTGCCGTGCTTCGGCGCTCTTTTGGCTGGCTTGCATCAGTCGTTGATTCTCGGCGCGAGCCGCCGCCAATTCCGGCGATTGCGACCGAAGCTGTCTCACCTGGTTGCGAAGCTTAAGGAGGTCCTGATTCTCTCGTCGCAGCCTCTCCGACTCTTCAGTTGAATCGCTCGAAGTGTCCGCCGTTACCGCCACCGAGTCGTTGGCCGACCGCAAAACTCCATTCTGGAATCGCAAATCGCTGATCACGCGCCCTCGGAGGAGCACGGCGACCGATGCGACAAGAGCGGCCAGCAACGCGCACCATCTGATAGATTTGCGTAGAATGTTCATAATTCGCAGGTCCTGGATTGTGCGCCCCCGACACATCGCGGCGGTTTTCCCTGATCAATCAATCTCCAATAACCGTCTTCCCGTCTGGCCGTACGACCAGCCTGCGGTTTCCAATCATTTGCACGCTCCCATCGACCAGGCCTACGTGCGGGTGCCTGGGACACCGCACGAAAACCACATTCGGATCCTCTTCCGAAATGCCAGGCGATACGATCTGGTACTGCACTTTGCCTTGTCCACCTGGGCAAAACAGTATTTTGCTTGTCCCCAGTTCGGTCTCGAACTCGCTGAACACCCGCGGAAAAACATCGCCATGATCGTTTGCCCAAATCCGGGCCGCTAAACCTACCTGTTTCAGGTTGTTCACGCACCTCGCAGCCTCTTCCTTCGCTGCGGCCTGAGCGAAAAAGTCGTCTTGAGGCTGCGGCGAGGCTGCGTTCAGAGCCGAGGCTTCGGCCAGCAGTCGTTGGTTATCAGTGCGCAGCACTTGCAATTCCTTCAACTGCTCCTGCAATTGGCTAATCTCTGCGCGGAGCCGCGCCACTTCCTCGCTGTCAGCGCGCAGTTTTGTCAGCTCGTCTTTTGGGGATGCGGATGTCACGAAGACCGATTGAAGAGCGGCGGCGCGCAGTGTTTCATTGTCATCCCGCAATTTCCTGATCGCATTTGATTGGACCGCGAGGATAACTACGCACGCCAGCAACCATACCGCCACGGAAAGCGCGGGCAGCCAGCGCTTGAACAACGAAGGGGTATATCGCT
>WNFL01368154.1_pt3 | contig 11746 bp, 8 predicted proteins | sample 5400361 | NCBI WGS metagenome assembly WNFL01 (sample SAMN13153351, study PRJNA577476) | soil metagenome | isolation source: 40 cm soil on Douglas fir-dominated hillslope | place: USA:California | collected 2013-09-17
TCGCACGCGACTCGGCCTCGACAAGTTCGATTCGCGTCCGGCTCAGATTGCTCTCGACTTCCGCCACATGCGCCGCTGCCGCCGATTCCCGCATCCGCGCGTCGCCCAGACGCACGCGGGCAGATTCGATGGTCTCCGCCAGCTGCCGATACTTGCGCGCGAACAGCACTTTTTCCCAGCGCCGCAGCTCGTCGCGCAGACGCTGATGCCGGCGCGCCTTGCCTGCCTGGCGCTTCAGCGTTCCCCGCTGTTTTTCGACTTCGAACACGATGTCGTCGATGCGCGTGAGGTTCAACTGGGCCGCTTCAAGCTTCAGTTCCGCGGCGCGGCGCCGCGACTTGTATTTCGTGATGCCGGCGGCTTCTTCGATGAGCTGGCGCCGGTCGGTCGGCCGCGTGCTCAGGATCAGACCGATCTTGCCCTGCTCGATGATCGCGTAGGCCTTGGCGCCAAGGCCGGTGTCCATCAGCAACTCGTGAACATCGCGCAGCCGGCACACCTGACCGTCGATCAGGTACTCACTCTCGCCTGATCGGAACAGCCGCCGGGTGACCTCGACCTCCCGGGCGATCGACTGCAGGATCTCGTCCGCCTCGATCCGGCTCAACGACGTGGACGAAGCGGCGCCAGTCGAGGGCACCGGGAATCCGCCGTTCCCGTTTGCGCCCGGCGCCGCGCCGTCCTGGCCGTTCAGTGCAGCATCCGACGCGACGTCATCGATCGACAGAGCCGGCCCGGAAACGCTCTTCGCAACGCCGCTGAAGCGCAGCCGCACTTCGGCGGCCGCCGTCGGTTTCCGTGCATCGCTGCCGTTGAAGATGACGTCTTCCATCCGCTCGCCGCGCAGGCTCTTGGCGCTCTGTTCGCCCATCACCCAGGTGATGGCGTCGGCGACATTGCTCTTGCCGCAGCCGTTCGGGCCGACAATGGCCGTCACGCCTTTGTCAAAGGCAAGCTCCGAGCGATCGGAAAACGATTTGAAGCCGTTGATCTCTAACCGTTCGAGGCGCATGGGGCACACCACGGCATCTTCAGAGAGATGCCTCAGAGACGTGGAACTGCTGGCTGACTGGGAGACAGTCTGGCAACTGACCGATTTCCTAAGCCTTTCGCCTTCAAACCCGGAGAAGGCGGCCCTGAGCCGGAAAACGGTCGTCAGTGTAACAAGGGCTACTTATTGGGGCAAGGGCAATCTGGTGCGCAAGCGATTGTGGTTACTTGCCCCAACGCGTTGTCGCGAACTTAGTGTGCAGCCTTCGAAGACGTTCGTGAGAGGTCCGCCAGCTTCTGCGCCTCGCCGAACATCGTCAGCGCGACACGCGACTGCGGATCAACTTCCACCAGATGTCTCCGGGCTTCCGCGACGCCGAAGAGCGCGCGATCGATCTCGAACCGGATCATCGCCCGGATGAACTCCGCGTCTTTCTTGAACGCGTCCTCGTCGATCTTGACGCGATCGACCTTCAGCAAGTCACGGAATTCCGTCACCATCGCGTCGTCGACCACGAAGTTGGGCTTGACCGTCTTGCGGCCGGTCGCGACTTGCTTGATGCGCGAGTCGCCGTCGGCGTCGAAGCGCGTGGCGTAGTTCGCGAACTCGTTCCGGGAGTTGATGGAGCGGCCAAATCGCGTCGGATTGAAGCCCTCGAGGGGACCCGCGACGCGCTTGTCGGGTTCGATGCCGCCACCGCTATACACCGGACGTCCGGCGTCCGTGCGCTTCAGGTCGCTCGCGTTGTGCGACTTGTTCGCGTCCTGATCCCGCATCGTATAGGTGAGGTACTCGTCGAACGTGGCGTCCCACGGACGCTGGATCAACCGGCCGCTCGGCGTGTAGTAATGCGCCGTCGTCAACGCAAGTCCCGCGCCGCCGCTGATGCGATAGATCGACTGGACCAGCGCCTTGCCGAAAGTCGTCTCGCCGACGACGTACGCGCGGTCGTGGTCCTGGAGCGCCCCCGTGACGATTTCAGAGGCGCTCGCGCTGCTGCGGTTCGCCATCATCACGATCGGAATCTTCGTGAACTCGCCGTCGTCTGATGCCCGGTAGTCCTGATCGGAATTCGCGATGCGTCCGCGCGTGTAGACAATCATCTTGCCGCGCGTGGTGAACTCATTCACTACTTTGATGGCCTGATCGAGCGGCCCACCAGGATTGTTTCGAATGTCGAGCAAGAGCTGGCGCATCCCCTTTGACGTCAGCGACTGGAGCGCGCGCCGCAGGTCGCGATCGGTCGTTTCACCGAAATCGCGCAGCTGCACGTAACCCGTCGTCTGGTCGATCATGAAATACGCCGGAACCGTTGGAATCGTGATTTCGTCGCGCACCAGTTCAACGGGGATCAGCTCTTTGTAGCCGCGCCGGCGCAGCGAAATCTGGACGGGCGTGCCGCGCGCGCCGCGCAGCTTCTTCATCGCGCGTTCGGTGCACTCCGAAGGCGTCAGGCAATTCCAGCTCTTGGTGTCTTCTCCCGCGATTCTCGCGAGCACATCACCCTGACGGATGCCCTGCTTGTGGGACGGCGAACCTTCGAACACGAGCTGGGCGATCACGTCGCCGTCGACGGCGCTGATCTGAATCCCGATACCGTAGTAGTGACCCTCCTGCCGCTCGCGCATCTGTGCGTACTCGCGTGGATCGTAAAAGCTCGAATGCGGATCCAGAGTCGACAGCATGCCCCGCACGGCGCCGTACACGAGACGATCCGAGTCGACCTTTTCGACGTAGCTCGCTTCCACGGCGCTTAGCGCCGCGGTGAACGCTTTGTAATGGTCCGACACTTTGTCGTCCGCGAGAAGGCGGCGTCCGAACAGCCCGCCGACCAGCGCCGAGATGGCAATCGCGGACACAACGACCGACAAAGAACGGTAGCGTCGCATATGAAAGAATGCTAACAGATAACTTCCTTACAGGCAATGAGTTCTGGGCACGTGGGCGTCGGAACTTGTTGACCAAAACTGCCGGCGATTCCTTATAATGGCGGGGACAGGAGCACAACATGTTTGGTTCCCTTGGAATGCCCGAGCTGATCGTGATCTTCGTGATCGCTCTGATTATCTTTGGCCCTCGAAAGCTTCCAGAGCTTGGCAAGTCTCTTGGCAAGAGCATCGCGGAATCGGCTCGAAGAGCAGAAGCAAAAGCAGGACGAGACGGCAAAGGCCATACACCCTTCGGCTGCCGACGCGCAGCCGAGCGACGAGTCGGCCCACAAGGCCGACAAGACGGCCTAGCCCTCGTCAGTGGCTCTCGTCCCCTTTCCGGGTCCGCAGTCGGGAGCCTACCAGCCCGAACTCGACGACGACGAAGATGGCGCAGGAAAGATGTCGTTTCTGGAGCATCTCGATGAGCTCCGGAAACGCATCGTGCGAGCGTGCATTGGCGTCCTGGTCGGCATCCTCGCGAGCTTCGCGTTCATCAACCCGATCGTCAACTTCATCCTGACGCCGACGTGGACCGTGCTGCCGTCGGGCAGCCGGATGATTTACACCCAGCCGGGCGAAGCCTTCGGCATCTACATCCAAGTCTCGCTGATTATGGGCGTCGTGCTCGCGGCTCCCTGGATCATGTATCAGGTCTGGTTGTTCATCGCGCCGGGGCTTTACGCGAACGAGAAACGGCTCGCCATTCCATTCGTGACGCTGTCGACCGTCGGATTCGTCGGTGGCACGGTCTTCAATCACTACATCGTGTTCCCGATGATGATGCGGTTCTTTGCGAGTTTCAACACGAGCGACCTCGTGTTCATGCCGCGTCTTGAAGACGTGTTCGATCTGTATACGAAGATGCTGCTCGGCATGGGTCTCGTCTTTCAAATGCCGACGGTCGTCTATTTCCTCGCGAAGATGCGGCTCGTCACGGCCGGGTTCCTCTGGCGCCATACCAAGTACGCCATCCTGATCATCTTCATCCTCGCCGCAGTTATCACGCCGAGCGGCGACATGATCACGCAGACCATTTTCGCCGCGCCGATGCTCGTGCTCTACGCCTTGAGCATTCTGATCGCCTGGCTCGTCGCGCCAAAACGCGAGAGCGTGTAAAAACACATCCCTCGAGCGGGGCACTGCGCAGGCCTTCAGTGACGGCTGCACAACGTGGCATGACGCGGCACTCGGCCGTATCAGGGCTCAACGCCACTCTGCGTACGTCGCTGACTCAAAACTAGCCAGCCTCGCTTTTCGGTGATCGCTTAAGCCCAGCAATTAAAACGAGAAACACAGTGGCCTGACATTTGCCCAATAGCAGGGTGGAAGGAGCCACCATATGCTGCTTCGACTTCGACCCGCAGGAATATGCGCATTGGCTTTTTTTGTGTGCCGAACGACTCCGGTCGCCGCGCAAACTCAGAACACGATTTACGCGTGCGTCGACGGACAAGGTGACCCACGGATTGTGGATGCGAACGAAAGATGCAGGCACCACGAAACGCGCATTCGATGGAATGTCGTTGGACCTCAGGGACCTGCAGGCGCCACGGGCGCGCAGGGTCCCGCAGGTCCTCAGGGTCCCGCAGGACTTCAAGGCGTGCCGGGCAGTACCGGAGCGCAGGGACCGATCGGACCGATGGGCGCGACCGGCGCTGCGGGCGCAACGGGCGCCGCTGGACCTCAGGGTCTGAAGGGTGAGACCGGGGCGCAAGGTGCGCAGGGCGTCGCGGGAGCCCAGGGCGTGAAGGGCGATACAGGTGCGCAAGGCGCTCAAGGGATTCAAGGTCTCCAGGGATCGCAAGGTCTGAACGGCAACACCGGTGAGCAAGGCCCGCAGGGTCTGCAGGGAGTTGTCGGCCCGCAGGGACCGAAGGGCGACGTCGGTGCGAACGGCGATATCGGTGCGAAGGGCGACACCGGTGCGATTGGTCCGCAGGGTTTGCAGGGACTCGGGGGCCCACAAGGTCCCCAAGGCGAACACGGTGACGGGTTCACATATCGAGGCGCGTACGATGCGAGTCAGAGCTACGCGCAGTACGATGTCGTCGTCTTCGACGGCAGCGCGTACCTCGCTGTTGCGCCGACAAGCGGCGCGCCAGGCACCGACCCTTCATGGACACTTCTCGTCGCGAAGGGTGATGCCGGTCCGACGGGCGCTACCGGACCCATCGGACCGACTGGTCCGACCGGACCGGCTGGACCGCAGGGCCTGAAGGGTGACACGGGCGCGACAGGCGCACAGGGGCAGCCGGGGCAAAACGGGACCAACGGCAGCAGCGTGAGCGTGGCCGCCGCTCCGGCCATCAACTGTCCGAGCGGCGGTGCCGCGATCACGGACGCATTGCAGCACACCCAGTTTGTCTGTGATGGAGCGCAGGGGGCCCAGGGACCGCAGGGAGTGCAGGGCTCCCCCGGCATGGCAACCGTTCTCGCACAGACCTGGATCAGCGCGTCGAACTTCACGGCCATGCTCACGAACTGCTGCAGCACGGGCTGGTGGACAGTGCCGGCGGCCACCATTCCGAACACCACGTTCACCGGAACCACGACCGGCGGTCGCTTGCTGATTGAAGCCACGATTCCCATAGCGGCTGCAAGTCCTGGTGCGAACGTGTACTGCCAGCCCAACATCGACGGCCAGTGGGCCGGCTCGGCGATGGGCGACGCTAATTTCGACTATACCTTCCAGTTCGGGAGCTCGGCCGCAAAGATGAACGTCACCATCTCTCGCGTATATCCAGCCCGGCTGGCGGGAACGCACACGTTCTCCCTGGCATGTGCGTCGAACAGTTCAACCGTCACGCTGATGGCAGGCGGAGTAGTGTCTTACTCGGTTTTCGAGCTCCGCTAGTAATTTCGCGGCGGCCGTACTACACTCGCGTTCGTCAGAAGACTCCCCTGCTCCCCCAACTCGCGTGGCGATTCACACTTCGTCGGCGAAGGAAATAGACGCCCTTATCGCGGACCTTGGATCCGATCGCGCGCTGGCCCGGGAAGCCGCCATCGCACGCCTGACCGTCATCGGCCCGCGTGCCGTCGAACGCCTCGTCGCGGTGCTCGAGCAACCGGATCGTACTGTGTCGGCTCGGGTGGCCGCGCTTCGCACCCTTGAAGGGCTCGGTGACACGAGATCCTTCGAGCCTGCCTTGCGCGCGGCGAAGGGTCTCGACGCCGACATCGGGGCAGCAGGCGTTGCAGTAATCAGAACGTTCGTCCGCGGCGCGCACAGCGTTGCGGCCGTCGATGCATTGACCGCGCTCGGCCTCAATCGGACCGCGAACGAGACGATCCGACTCGAAGCGATCGAGGCACTTACCGACCTCGACGCGGCCACGGTACGACCGCTCTGGCGGACGCTCGCGAAGGACTCCAATCCGCGCATCCGCGCGCGCGCCCTCCACGCAGAGCGGGAACAATCACACGCGCCGGCGCACGCTGTCAGCATACCGGCGGCGGAGCGGCTCGCGGCAATCGCCGAGCAGGGGCTGCCGGACGACCCCGAGTTCCTGTCGCGTCTTCTTACGACGGAGGGAGCCACGGCCTCCCCTTCCCATCTCCATCGCATCGTCGAGCGTATTCGGGACAAAGAAAGCGCCGAGGCGCCCGTTCGCCGGCCTGTCTGGACCCGAGCGCGCGGGAGCGCACACATTGCGCTGGCCAAGCGATCGAGCCTTCTGGGTGTTTACGACCTGCGTGAAGCGCTCGAAAGCGCCAGCGGTCCACTGCCGGTGGAGTACCTCGCCGCGCTCGCGCTCATTGGCGACGCGTCGTGCCTCGAAGCCATCGCCGCTGCGCATGGCAAAGCCATGGATCGCTGGTGGCGCGAACACCTCGTGGACACCTTCAGGGCCGTTGTGAAACGGGAGAAGCTGACGGGCCGGCACCACGCGATGAAGAGGATTCAGAAACGCTGGCCGGCGATCCTCACGACGTCGTAGCGAATCCCCGAGCCGCTACAACGAGCTGGTCGAACGGGACCTTCTCCATCTTCTTCGTTCGCCTGTCTTTCAGTTCGACGGTTCCATCTTTGAGGCCCTTCGCGCCAACGACTACGCGAAGGGGCATGCCGAGCAGATCGGCGTCCTTGAATTTCACCCCGGGGCTGAGCCCCTCGCGGTCGTCGTGCAGGACTTCAAAGCCGGCGGCCTCGAGCTCACGCTCTGCCCGTTCAGCAGCCGCCGCGACCTCAGGCTTGCCCGCGTCGAGACTGAGCAAGTGCACGTGGAAGGGTGCGACCGGCCACGGCCAGATGATGCCGTCGGCGTCGTTCCCCTGCTCGACGACGGCCGCCACGGTGCGCGTGATGCCGATGCCGTAGCAGCCCATCACCATGGGCTTGCTGGCGCCGCCTTCATCGAGATAGTTGCAACCCATCGCTGTCGAGTACTTCGTGCCCAGCTTGAAGACCTGGCCGACTTCGATGCCGCGGAAACTCTGGTACTTGCCCTTTCCGCAACGCGTGCAGGAGTCGCCTTCGGCCGCGACGCGGAGATCGTGGAATCCTTTGAACTGCCTGAGATCGCGATCGGGCTTGAAGCCGAAATGGTGATAGCCCTCTTTGTTCGCGCCGCAGGTGAGATTGAACGCGCCATCGAGGCTTCGATCGACATAGATGGGCACGTCGAGCCCGACGGGACCGATGAAACCAGAAGGCGCGCCGGCGAGCTTCTCCGCATCCGCAATCGGCGTCAGCTCGACGGAATCGGCACCCGTCAGGTTTTTTACCTTCACGAGATTGGGCTCGTGATCGCTCCGCAGGACGACGCCGATGTCTGAAGTCTGATCGCCTTTCGTCAGGCGGAACAAGTAGAACTTCGAGGCATGGTCGAGCGGCAAGCCCTGGTGCGTGTCGTCGCGGAATGCCTTCGCCTGCTCCTCCATCGACACGATGCCGGGCGTATGGAAATGGGCGGGCTTCAGCTCGAGCACCGGCTCCGACGCGTACGCAAACGGCAGCTGGGGCGCCTCGGTCTTCTCCACGTTCGACGTGTACTCGCATGAATCGCAGCTCAGGATGGCGTCTTCGCCGCTTGCGGCGAGGACATGAAACTCGTGCGTGAAGCTGCCGCCGATGGCGCCGCTGTCGGCTTCGACGGGCCGGAACTTGACGCCGAGCCGTCCGAAGATCCGCTTGTACGCCTCGAACATCTTCCAGTACTCGCGGTCGGCATCGGCATCGTCGACGTGGAACGAGTAGCCGTCCTTCATGATGAATTCGCGGCCGCGCATCAGCCCGAAGCGCGGACGGATCTCGTCGCGAAACTTCGTCTGGATCTGAAAGACATTCAGCGGAAGCTGTTTGTAGCTCGTGATGATCTTCCGGATGATGTCCGTCACGACTTCTTCGTGAGTCGGGCCGAGACAGAAGTCCGCGTCCTTGCGATCCTTGAAGCGCAGCAGCTCCTTGCCGTAGAACTGCCAGCGGCCGCTTTCGTCCCACAGCTCCCGCGGCTGCACGGTGGGCATCAGCAGCTCCTGGCAGCCGTCCTTCTGCAGTTCCTCCCGCACGATCGCTTCAAACTTGCGGATGCTGCGCAGCGCGAGCGGCAGGTAATCGTAGATGCCGGCCGCCACGCGTTGAATCATGCCGGCCCGCATCATGAGCTGCTGGCTGACGACATCGGCGTCGCGAGGCGTCTCGCGATATGTGTGGACCAGGAACGTGGACTGTTTCATAGGGTCAGACCGTCGACAACGTGAGCCTTCCAGTGTAGATCGTCGTGCTCCGGGAAATCGGCGCGGTAATGCGCGCCTCGGCTCTCGAGCCGACGCAGCGCCGCGCGGGCAATGAGCCGCGCGACCGTCACAAGGTTGAACTGCTTCCACGCGTCGCCGTCGTCCGCGCGCGCGTTGGCGAGCGCGTCGCGATGCGCGGCGTACGACGCTTCGAGCTTCGCGACCGCATCTTCCATTCCCTCGCGCGTCCGGAACAAGCCGACGGACTTCCACATCAGATCCCGGACTTCGGTCGTCGTGAGCGAGCGGCCGACACCGGCTGTCGGCGCGTGAGGGGCCCCGCGCCGGTCCTCACCAAGAGCTGCCTCGGACGGCGGCTGCTGCATCGCCATCGCCGCGCGGGCGCCGAACACGAGACCCTCGAGGAGTGAATTGCTGGCGAGCCGGTTCGCGCCGTGGACGCCTGTACAGGCGACCTCGCCGGCAGCGAGCAGTCCTGCGAGCGACGTGCGGCCCCATTTGTCGGTGTCGACGCCGCCCATGACGTAATGCGCGGCGGGACTGACGGGAATTGGATCGCGGGCGAGATCCAGACCGACCTGGCGGCACATGTCCGCAATCGTCGGAAAGCGGCGGCTGACGTAGTCGGCGTCGAGGTGCGACAGCGACAGGAAGACCGACGCTCCCGTGGTCTCCATTTCACGCACGATGCTCCTGGCGACGACATCCCGCGGCGCCAGATCGCCATCCGTGTGATAGCGGGTCATGAACGCCTCGCCACGGCCGTTGACCAGCCGGCCGCCGTCGCCGCGAAGCGCTTCGGAAATCAGGAAACGCGGCGCGCCCGGCACGTTCAGGGCGGTCGGGTGAAACTGGACGAACTCGAGATCGGCGACCCGGGCGCCGGCATGGAATCCGAGCGCAACCCCATCGCCGGTGGCGACTCGTGGATTCGTGGTGTGACGAAACACTTGTCCGGCGCCACCGGTGGCGAGGAGCGTGGCTTTCGCCCGGGCATCGCGGGGGAAGCCGAGCTGATCGTAAAAGCGAACGCCGACGCAGCGGTCGTGCTCGACGAGGAGTTCCGTCACGAGCGCGTGATTCGCCGTCTCGACGGACTTCAGCTGACTGACACGGGTCCACAGCACGCGAGCGATCTCGCGGCCGGTCGCGTCGCCCGCGTGGAGCACCCGCCGGACGCTGTGAGCGGCCTCTCGACCGCGCGCTAAACGCCCGTTGGCGTCGCAATCGAACCGAGTGCCCCACTCCACGAGCTCGGTGACGTATGGCGGTCCCTGTTCAACAAGCACGCGGACGGCAGCCTCGTCGCACAAGCCGTCGCCCGCCTTGATCGTGTCAGCCGCGTGGAGGTCCGGGCTGTCGTCGTCGCCGAGTGCGACGGCAATGCCGCCTTGCGCGTGGCCGGTATTGCTTTCAGTCGGCTCCGCTTTCGTGAGAATCAGCACGCGGCCCACCGGCGCAAGTTCGATTGCCGCTCGCAGACCCGCAATGCCGCTGCCGATGACGACGAAATCGGGCGAGAGATACACGGGGTGCTATCCTACCATCCGGGTTCCATGCCTCCTGTCCGCATCGACGTCGCCACGCCCTCTCGCGGCTACGCAATTTCACTCGACGACAACGCACTCGATCGCATCGGCCAGCTGCTCGACGAGCTCAAGGTTCCCGCGCGGCGCTTCGTCGTCTCGAGTCCACTCGTCTGGCGGCTGCACGGAGCGCGCTTCGCACGCGGAGCCCGCGGCATCGAACCGATCCTCGTGCCTGACGGCGAGCGATTCAAGCAGCTCGCCACGGTCTCGCGAATCTACGACGCGCTGGTGAAGGCGACGGCGGACCGCAGTTCAACGCTCGTGACGTTTGGCGGCGGTGTCATCGGGGACATGGCGGGGTTTGCAGCGTCCACGTACCTGCGCGGCATCGCGCTCGTTCACATTCCGACGACGCTGCTGGCGCAGGTGGATAGCGCCGTCGGCGGGAAAGTCGGTGTCAATCATCCGCTCGGCAAGAACCTCATCGGATCGTTCTACCAGCCGAACGGCGTCATCATCGACCCATCCGTCCTGGCGTCATTGCCGCGACGCGAGTTTCGCGCGGGACTCTACGAAGTCGTGAAGTACGGTATGACGTCGAGTCCCTCACTCTTCGATCGGATCGGACAGAACCTGAAAGCCATCTTCGACCGCGAGCCGGCCGCGCTCACGCCAGTGATCGCGGAATCCTGCCGCATCAAGGCCGAGGTGGTGACGGCCGATGAAAAAGAGGCAGGGCCGCGCCGGATTCTGAATTTCGGCCACACGGCGGGCCACGCGATCGAGGCCGTCACGAAATATCGGCGGTTTCGGCACGGCGAAGCCGTGGCGTACGGCATGCTCGTCGCGGCCGAACTGAGCGTCGCGCGGGTCCGATCAACATCGAAAGGCGCTCGCCGACCTCATCGCCAGCCTCGGGCCGCTGCCGCCAATCAGCGATCTCTCAGCGAAGCCAATGCTCGAGGCGATCCGCCACGACAAGAAAGTCGTCGCCGGCCAGCTGCATTTCGTCCTGCCGACGGCGATCGGCGCGACGTCAATCGTGGACGACGTGACGGAGAAGGAAATGAGGGCGGCGTTGATGAAGGCGGGATTCCGGAAGTAATCGGCGATTACGCGTCCAGACCGTATTCGCGAACCTTGGCCGTGAACGTCTTGAATCCAACCTGAAGGGCTTCAGCGGCCTTTGCCCGGTTTCCGCCCGCCTCTTTGAGGGCCTGACCGATCTTCCGGCGTTCGACCTCCGCTACCACGCGCGAGGTGGCCGCAGTGAGCGACCCCGACAAATCGATGCGCGACCACAGCCCGTCTTCTTCCGCCGCGGCGGTCAGCGCAGGCGCCTCGCGGAACGACAGACTCAGGTGCCGCGCGTGAATCGTGTCGCCTTCCGTGAGGATGACCGCCCGCTCGATGCAGTTCTGCAGTTCGCGCACGTTGCCGGGCCACGGGTACTTCAGCAGCTCGTCGATAGCCGACGGCGCGAGCGCCAGCGTGTTCTTGTTGACGTCACGGCAGAAGCGATCGACGAAGTGCTTGGCCAGCATCGTGATGTCGGTCGGCCGGTCGCGCAGCGGCGGGATGGTGATTGGGAACAC
>WNFL01144001.1_pt1 | contig 11744 bp, 12 predicted proteins | sample 5400361 | NCBI WGS metagenome assembly WNFL01 (sample SAMN13153351, study PRJNA577476) | soil metagenome | isolation source: 40 cm soil on Douglas fir-dominated hillslope | place: USA:California | collected 2013-09-17
GACGGCCCGACGGCCACCGGATACGCCCGCAACACGTACGACCCGGGCACGTCAAACCGGCCACCGCTGTCGGGCTCGATGGCCTGCATCACGTTGCCGAACGTGCAAGCGATATGCACGTGCGCGCTCGTGTCGTCGCCGATCAACCCCGCGTTCTCCCCACCCCACGTCCCAATGACACGCCCGTTCGTCAGCCCGATCGGCTCCGGTCCCTCGCACGGGCCTGTGCCGAGCAACGCCGCCGCCGCGAGCAATCCGAGTACCGGCTTGTTCATACCGCCCTCCCTTCCGTCTGACTGCGCTCTCTACCTTGAGGAAGGTACGCTTCGGTCCTCGCCGGCGACAGCGCCCTCCGACGAGATCTGGGACCGGAGGGGCGCGGAATCGCCTGTCGTGTTGTACGTTGAGCAATCCTCACGTGAGTACACGTGTCATGGAAACCGAGGAGGTCACCCTGATCATTCGAAAGGTGCCGCTGTTCGGCGTCGTCGCTCTGGTGTTGGCTGTCGGGCTTGCCTTCGGACTCGGGAGCTTCACGGCGAGCGCTACGGCGTCAACGCAAAGCGGCGCGCCAGTGAATGTCGACATCAAGGGCCGGCCGTATCGGGGCGCCGACAACGCCCCCGTGACTCTCGTCGAGTTCACAGACTACGAGTGTCCGTACTGCAAACGACACTTCCAGCTCACCCTCGACACGTTGCTCGCCCTGTACGGCACCAAGATGAAGTATGTCATTCGGAACTTTCCCCTCACCTCGCTTCACGCGCATGCGCAGAAAGCCGCGGAGGCCGCCGAGTGCGCGCTCGATCAGGGGAAGTTCTGGGAGTATCATGACCTGCTGTTCCGGCGGTCCCCAGCCTTGCGTGCCGACAGTCTGAAGGCCTACGCCGCGGAGGTCGGGCTCGACGTCACCGCGTTCACGGCGTGTCTCGACTCACGCCAGAAGCGAAGCGTGGTTGCGAGGGACGTCAAGGATGGCCGGCACTACGGTGTGAGTGGGACGCCAACGTTCTTCATTAACGGTCGGATTCTGATCGGGGCACAGCCCGTGGATGCGTTCAGAGCCTACATCGACGCTACCGGGGCTGCCAGCTCTTCTCCTTGAGCACCTCTGCGACGATGTCCGCGGCCGTCCGCCCCGCCGCCTCCGCCGCGAAATTGATCACCAACCGGTGCGTCAGCACCGTCGGCGCCACCGACTTGAGATCGTCCTCGTCCGCCATCGGTCGGCCATCGAGCGCCGCCCGCGCCTTGGCGCCCAGCACCAGGTACTGCGACGCCCGCGGGCCGGCACCCCACGAGACATACTGTTTAATGAAGGCGGGAGCCTGGGGATCGGCCGGGCGCGTCATCCGCACCAGCGTCACCGCCGCCCGCACCAGCGCCTGGGACACCGGAATCCGCCGCACCAGATGCTGCATCGCCAGCACGTCCTCGGCGGTCAACGCGGCTCTCACGCTGGCAGACAAATCGCCGGTCGTCGCCGTAACGATCGCCTCTTCTTCTTCTTGCGACGGATAGTCGACCCGCAGCTCGAACATGAAGCGATCGAGCTGGGCTTCGGGGAGGGGATACGTCCCCTCCTGCTCGATGGGGTTTTGCGTCGCCAGCACGAAAAAGGGAGAAGGGAGATGGTGGGTCTGGCCCGCCGCCGTGACCTGATGCTCCTGCATCGCCTGGAGCAGCGCCGCCTGGGTCTTGGGAGGTGTCCGATTGACCTCGTCGGCCAGCACGATGTTTGCGAACACCGGCCCGCGCACGAACCGGAACCCCCGCTTTCCGGTGCTCGCGTCTTCCTCGATGATCTCGGTCCCCGTGATGTCGGACGGCATCAGGTCGGGGGTGAACTGGATGCGCGAGAACTTGAGCTCCAACGCCTCGGCCACCGTCTGCACCATCAGCGTCTTGGCGAGCCCGGGGACGCCGACGAGCAGCGCGTGGCCGCCCGAGAAGATCGCCGTGAGGATGCCGTCGAGCACGTTCTGCTGCCCCACGATGCGCCGGCCCACCTGGGCCAGGAGATCCGACCGCGCTCGAGCGAGCCGCTCGAGCAGCTCAACGTCCCCGGAAGGCGGGGACTGGGAAGGGGGCACAGGGGAGTTGATGGCCATCGGTCAAAAACGATAGCACATCATACTCCCAAGTGCCACAAAAGGTTGCGCCCTCCCTGACAAAAAAAACGCGGTCTAGCGGACGACCTGCAACCGCCTGACTCCGGGCGGGATCGTCGCGCCGCCGGAGACGTAGCCGATCGCCCCTGGCGTGGTGCGCACGAACGCGACCACCTGCTCGTCCGACGCCTTCTCGGTGGGCGGGACGGCCCGGCCCGAGAAAATCTGCTGCTGCCAGTAGGCGCGAACGGCATTCACGGACTTGCCGTGCACCGCCGCGCTGAACGCCTCGCGCACCGCCGCACCCTCCGGCAAGTCGACCGGTACGACATCATTCCCGTCGGGCCAACGTTGCGCCTTCTTGAAGAAGATCTTGGACAACTCCTGGGTGGTGAGCGCCAGGATGCTGTTTGACTCATTGACGATCACGACGTATCCGCCCTGCTGTGCGGCCGCGGGCGGCGCCCCGAGAGCAACGACAGCAACGAGTGCGACGAGGAATAGGATCGGTCTGATCATGTCGCCCCCCCTCAAAAGCTGGTCGAGAAGCTGACCAGGAAGTAGCTCACCTTGGCCGGCGCGAACCCGATGGGCGACACCGGAGTGTCGGACCAGTGTCCGTTGGTCGAATGGCGCTCCGCTTTCAGGACAAGATCGGAGCGGAAGGCATAGCTCACGCCGAACGTCTTGGTGCGGTCGTAGTTGAACTTGGGCGCGCCCGGCGCGGTCGTCAGCACGACATCCGAGAACTCCATCTGGCCGTGCAGCGTCAGCTTCGGCGTGGCGTGCACGCCGGCATAGACGTAGCCCGCCGTGTAGATCACGTCGGGAATGTCGAACTTGCGATACTCGCCCTGCAGCGTCACCCAATGGGTACGGGCGTCGAGCGACGTATGCCACTCGGTCCACTTGCCCTGGAACGAGCCATTGCGCACGTCGAGGTGCGAGGCGCCAAAGCCTGTCCGCACGCCGTCCACCGGCGTGTTGAGCCACACCTGCGTGCCGAGCGCGTTGTCGACATCGGCCAGCTCGGGGACGTACGCGACCGGCGTGCCGGTCGAGTCGTACACGGTGTTGCTGTTCGTCATGTCGTAGCGGCCGCCGAATGCCGCGACCTCGACGTTCCACGGCGAGTTGGCGAACAGGTGATAGCCGGCCGAGAAGCCGTCCACGGTCTCGCTGGTGAACGCGCCTTCGAGGTAGAAGTCGTAGGGCGCGCGGTACAGGGGCAGCAGCACGCCCACGTCGCGCACCTCGTTGTAGATCCCGGCGGGGATCGGCAGACGCCCGACGCGCAGGTTCAGGTTTCCGAATTCACGGCTGTAGAAGATCCAGTCGACCTTCAGCTCGGGCTCGCCCTTGGTGATCGGACTCTGGCCGAGGCGACGGTGACTGAATTGCCAGACGAACTGGTCGTGCGGCGTCATGACATAGCGCAGCTGCAAGGCCGCGGTCCGGTAGTCGGCAGTGCCCCTTTCGGGGATGCCCAGAAAGGTGCCGCCCTGCGCGGCGCCGTAGGCCTGGGTGAGGTAGCCGTGCACCTGGAGCTTCGTCTCCTGCGCCGCGGCGGGACTGGCCAGGGCGACGAGGAGGAGGCCGGCGCGGATGACGTGACGCAAAGCGTGTCTCCGATCGAGTGAAAGAACGTGAGGGACCGCAGTCTCGATGCGGAGCAAAGGCAAGAGCGGGACCACGCCGCCAACCCGTATGGGGAGCGTGACTTGCGTTCGTGCGCGTGCGGCGAATGACGGCTGGATTCTGGACCCTGGACGCCTTGCTTCCGGGTTCTGGACAATCGGAAAAGGCCGTCGTTACTGGGGTTTTGGGGGGTGTCTTTGCTTGCGAAACATTTCACAAGCGCCTAAGTTTCCCGCGGCCAAATGCCCCAAGACGACAGTTACGGCCAAGGCTACGCCTACTTCGGCATGGCGCTCAACTTCACCGTCGCCATCCTGCTGTTCGGTGGCCTCGGCTGGGTGATTGACGGCTGGTTGCACACGCGGCCCCTCATCGCGATCGCCGGCGCCTTCCTCGGCGGGTTCGCGGGGTTCATGAGCATCTATTACCGAGTCAAGCGCGATACGGAGAAGAAGCCGTGAGTGCCTGGGTCAGCCTGGCGGGGCTGGGGGTGGCGCTCGTGGTGATCGCGGCGGCGCTGGGCGGCAGGCCGGCGGCGATCGGCGGTGGAGTCGCGGTGGGTGCCCAGGTGTGGGCGGTGGCGTTGCTGCGTCCCAAGATGGGTGCCCCCACGTCGGAGTTCATGGGGCGCTGGTTGGGGGGAATGGGGATTCGGTTCCTGGCGTTGGGTGCCTGGGTCGTTTGGGTAGCCACCCACCGCGCCTCACTCCCGGTGCTGCCCGCAGTGCTTGGCTTTCTCGGCGTGTTGTTGCCGCTGCTCTTCCTAGAGACCAGGTTTCTGAAATGATGCAGCAGCCCGATATTGGCGGGATGATCCTCGCGCACACGGCGGACAGCCACGTGCTCGAGTTCGATTTCCGCTTCCTCGGGCTGGGTCTGCACGAGATCGACCTGCCCACCGGCTGGTACCTGTTCGGGATCGACGTCTCGCCCACGAAGCACGTCGTCTACATGGCCTTCGCGGCGCTGCTCGTGTTCCTGACGATGTGGTGGGGGGGCCGGCAAGTGGCGCGCCGCCACCGCGAGGGGAAGGCGCCCAGCGGGTTCGGTGGCACCGTCGAAGCTCTGGTGCTGTTCGTCCGCAATGACGTTGCCATCGCCAACATCGGACACGGCGGCGAGAAGTTCGCGCCGTTCATTCTCACGCTGTTCTTCTTCATTCTGTACTGCAACCTGCTCGGCCTCCTCCCTTGGGGCGCGACGGCCACCGGCAACCTCGCCGTCACGGGCGGTCTCGCGCTGCTCGCGTTCCTGACGATCGAAGGCTCGGGGATGGCGGCCCTCGGTCCCAAGGGCTACCTGAAGACGATCGTGATGGTGCCCCCGGGGATGACCGGATTCGGCGCGGTCATCATGGCGATGATCATGACGCCCGTTGAGCTGATCGGCAAAATCGTCAAGCCGTTCGCCCTGTGCCTGCGGCTCTTCGCGAACATGACAGGTCGGCCTGATCTTCGTGTTCGGCAACTGGCTCGTCGCGGGCGGGACGGTGCTGTTCGTGCTGTTCATGCTGTGTCTCGAGCTGCTGGTGGCGTTCCTGCAGGCCTATATCTTTGCGCTGCTCACGTCCGTGTTCATCGGGCTCATGCAGCACGAACATTAGAGAGACACTTAACTAGAGGGTCCACATGCACAACATGCTTCTGCTGCTCCAGGACGTAACGCAGTCGGCCGTCAAGACTGCGCTGAACAACAACGCCCTGCTCGGCGCAGGCATCGGGATGGGACTCGCCATCATCGGCGCCGGGCTCGGAATTGGCCGGATCGGCGGCCAAGCGGTCGAGGCGATCGCGCGGCAGCCCGAGGCGTCGGCCGACATCCGCGGCGCGATGATCCTGACGGCGGCGCTGATCGAAGGCGCCACGCTCGCCGCCCTGGTGTTCGCGTTGCTGTTCAAGCTGCTCAAGTGATGTTGCTGCGGTTCCTGCTACAGCAGGCCGACAGCGCCGCCGAGGCCGCCCAGGCGCCCACCCCGTTCGATATCAACACGGGCGTGATCTTCTGGACCGTCCTGATTTTCGGGATCCTGATGGTCGTGCTGTGGCGCTTCGCGTGGCCCTCGATCCTCAAGTCGGTTGAGGAGCGCGAGCGCCGCATCCAGAAGCAGCTCGAGGACGCCGAGAAGGCGAATGCCGAGGCGCAACGGCTGCTCGAGGAGCACAAGAAGACGATCGCGGCGGCCAGGGCCGAGGCCCAGGACATCCTGTCCAAGGCCAAGACCGTCGCCCAGAAGGAGCGGGAGCTGCTGCTCGCCAAAGCGCGAGAAGAGTACGAGGCGTTGCTGGCGCGCGCCCGCAAGGACATCGACGCCGAGAAGGAGAAGGCGATCGTCGCGCTGAGGCGCGAGGCGGTGGAGTTGTCGATCGCCGCTGCCTCGAGGGTGATTGACGCCAACCTCGACACCGACGCGAACCGCCGGCTCGTCATCGACTACCTCGCGACCCTGGACAAAGAGCAGAAGCGGTGAAATCGGTCACGGTCGCGCGCAACTACGCCGAGGCCCTGTTTGCGGCGGGAGACTCGTTCGGTGAGCTGATGGACGCCGTCGCCGGCGCCGCCGGGGCCGACAGCCGCATCGAGGCGATGCTGGCGTCGCCGCGCGTGTCGAAAGGGGCCAAGGCTCGGATTCTCGAGCGAGCCCTGAAAGGGGAGGCGCCCATCGAATTCGTGCGCTTCCTGCAAGCGGTGGTGCGGCGCGGGCGTCAGGGGTTGTTCGGGGAGATCGCCCAGGAATACCTGGTCCTGCTCGACAAGAAAATGAACCGGGTGCATGCCGGCGTGACGCTGGCGCGCGAGCCCGACGTGCGCACCGAGAAAGAGATCGTTACGCGGCTCACGAAGGCGCTGGGGCGGGAGGTGCGGGCCCATTTCCGCACCGACCGCAATATCGTGGGCGGGGTGGTGGTGCGTGTGGGGGACCGGATCCTCGACGGCTCGGTGCGGCGGCGGCTGATGGCCTTGAAGCGCCGGATGCTCACCGGGGAGTAGCCGAAAGCCGGTACCTCAGCCCCAGCGTCACCCCGTAGCGCCACGTGAGCCGCAGGTCGTACTCCGGCGGCAGGTCCCCCTCCTGAAACCAGGATTTTGAGACGGTCCCTTCCAGGCGGATCGCGCCCGAGAATCGTCCTGCGACCGGCCATTCGTAGGCCGCCGCGCCGAGCGCGCCGATTCGCGATCGAAAGTCGTCGCCGAACTTCCACAGGTGGAGGGCGGGCCCCAGTTCCGCTCGAATCACTCCGCTCGGCCCGATCCCTCCCACCCGGACGGCCACCAGTGTAGCCACTTCGATCGACTGCCCTGACGACTTGTCGGTGACGATGAGGCCCTGCCCGGTGGCGGTCAGGCCGGGCTTACCGTACGAGGTCCGCAGGGCGACGCCGAGGCGCCCCACGCCACGCTCCACGCGCAGTCCGATCGTCGGCACGTCACCGGGCCGCAGCTGCGGCGGTCCGCTGCCGTTGGCCGTGTCGTGGGCGGACCCGCCGAATCGAGCCGCGCCCGCCTCCAACCCAATGGTCCATTGGCCCGCGGCGGGGTTCACCGGGAGGGCCAACAGTGCCGCGACGACGACCGGTCTGCGCATCGTACCTCTCGCGTGATTGGTCAGTACATTTGTGATCGTGTTCTCACCCTTCACGAACCAGTTGTATCCGGGATAGGCCTGCCCCACGATTACGTCCTGCACCGCATTCCCGACCAGTTCGTCGTTGCTCTTGAAGAACGAGGCCAACGACTGCCAGATGCTGTAGGCCGCCCGCCCGTACTCGAAGTACTTCTTGAGGGCGGTACTCGAGTCGTTGCCCGTGGTGAGTCGCTGATACAGGCTGTCGACCTGATACACGATTGTCTGGAACCGCTGCGGATCGGTCTTGATGACGCACGGCGTATCGTCATCCTCCACAACGAACACGCGCACGTTCTGGCCCGGGTGCAACGCGTTGTACTGATCGAGCTGCTGCTTGGAGAAGAGGAGCACCTGCCCCGACCAGTCCAGCTCATCCTGATTGAAGAAGTACGGTCCGGACTGCCGCTCCCCCGCGCACTGGTATGACATGAGCGAATCGCTCTGACCGCTCTGCCCCAGGATGTGCACTTCAAATTCGGGGGCACCCTTCAACCAGCCTTCAAAGTCTTGCACGAAATGGGCTTTGGTCATGTACAAACCGGCCGGCGGCGTCGGCGGCTGGACGTCCCCGCCGCTGCCTCCCCCGCACTCCAGGCACTGCAGGCGTTGGGGCGCAGCGCTGAAGTCGGTCTCGACCGGCACGAGGGCGAGCACCGGTGTTGCGGGGGGAGTGTCCGGGTCGAGCAGATGGCGCCCGCCGCGGACGTCGAACGCGATCGGCACGTCGCGATCGGTGATGCCCGTCGCCACGAGCAGGTTGTCGTCTCCCGTCCACGCCGAACGGTGCGCGGGGACCGGGAAGTAGATCTCGAGTGCGATCGCCCCCTTGGCCTCACGCTCGATGTCGACTGCGGGCTCGCCGTTCGCCTCGGCGAGGTGGCGCAGGGCGCGTCCACCGCTCGCGCCCAGGAACGACTGGAACTGCAACTTGTGCTCGCGGAACGGCGACGCGTCGAGCTGCGCTTTCACGAACGCCCGGAACGCGGGGTTGCGGAGCGCCTTGGCGAGCTCGCGGGCCAGCCGCTCCGGTTTCTGGGGCGGCCCCGCGGCAGGACCAGTCGTCAGAGCGGCGTCCCCCGCCGGATTCACTGGCGTGCGGTCGCCGCAGGCAGCGAGCGCGCCGGCCGCCGCGAGCGCGGCGATGGTGAGGATGCGGTGCAACATGGGTCTCCTCCTCCAAAAGTGGAGGCCCATCTTGCGGCCGGCGGGGTCAGCGGGCGGCCTCCTTTCCTTGCGAGCGGGGTCCGAAAGACGCGAGATTCCCGGTCGCTATGCTGCCGCTCCTGCTCCTCCTGCATCCGCTGGCCACCGCCGACACCACCGGTTACTGGCAACAGCGCGTCGCGTACGAGATCAGCGCCAGCCTCGACGAACCCTCGGGGGTCCTGACCGGCCGCGTGCGGATCCGTTACGTCAATCAGTCGCCCGACACGCTGCGCGACTTTTACGTGCACCAGTACCTCAACGCATTCCGCCCCGGGTCCCGCTGGTCCACGGTGGATTCGGCTGAGGGGCGCGTGCGCTTTCAGCACATGCACGATCCCGATTATGCCTTCGAACGGATCACGCAGGCGACGCTCGGGGTGCCGGATTATCCGTACGCCCCCGATTCGACGATCGCCCACTGGACGCTCCCGCGAGCGCTCGCGCCGGGAGACTCGATGGTCGTGGACATCAGCTGGCAGGCACGGCCCTCCACGCTCCCGCGCCGCCAGGGCCGCCAGGGGAGGCGCTTCGACTTCGCGCAGTGGTATCCCAAGGTCGTCGTGTACGACAAGTACGGCTGGGAGGACCATCCGCTCTATCCGGCGGGCGAGTTCTACGGGGAATTCGCGAGCTACGATGTAGCGCTCGACTTGGCGGCGGATCAGGTGGTCGGTGCAACCGGCGTCCCCGTGGAGGGCGATCCCGGTTGGGAAAAGGCGGCGGTCGGTGGTGGACCGATCGACTACCAGCGAGCGCGGTACGCGGTGCGCGGTGCGCGGTGCACCGTGGCGGCTCCCGGGCGCAAATGCGTCCGGTTCTACGCCGAAGATGTGCATCACTTCGCATTCTCGCTCAACCCCGACTACCGCTACGAGCAGGGTCGCTACAAGGACGTCGTCGTGCGCGTGCTCTACCAGCCCGGCGACAGCGCCACGTGGGGCAAAGGCATCGCCGTGGAGCGCACCGAGATGGCGCTCGCCTGGCTCGACTCGCTGTACGGGAAATTCGCCTGGCCGCAGATCACGAACGTGCACCGCATCGAAGGCGGCGCCACGGAGTTCCCTATGATGGTGATGGACGGCAGCGCGGGCCTCGGCTTGATCGTCCACGAGGTAGGGCACAACTACACGATGGGCGTTCTCGCCAATAACGAATGGCGCGAGGGCTGGCTCGACGAAGGATTCACGAGCTTCCAGGCCGGATGGTTCTTCGAGTCACAGGGCCAAGGCCCCGCGTACCCTGGAGTCGAAGGCAATATCCTCTTCTGGGACCTGGAGCGCTGGAGCGAGCCCGTCTCGATGGTGAGCGAGCGCTACCGCGACTTCACGACGTACAACACGATGATCTACACGAAGGCGCAGTTGTTCTACGAGCAGCTCCGTTATGTCGTCGGCGATGCGACGATGCGCCGCATCCTGCGGACGTACTACAGCCGCTGGAAGCTCAAGCACGTGGATGAGAGTGCCTTCCGGGACGTCGCCGAGGAAGTCTCGGGGATGGATCTGCAGTGGCTCTTCGCGCAGTGGCTGCACGGCACACCGCTGATTGATTATCGGTTGAAGAAGGTCGAGCGCACACTGACGGCTGATCGCCGATGGCTGACGGCGGTGACGATCGAGCGTCTCGGCGACGGCTGGATGCCGGTCGAGATCGGCGACCGGGATACGATCTACGCGCGCAGCACGGGCCAGCCGGAAGTCGAACGCGTCGAATTCATCACCGCCCGAAAGCCCAAGCGCCTCATCCTGGACCCGCGCGTGCGCGCGCACGACTGGAACATGTTGAACAACTGGGAGCGCCGACGGACCGAGGTACGGTTAGACGATCCCACGCGCGCAGCGGTGCGGCGCGACCGGAAGGTGTCGGCGCTGCTGCCCGTCATCTGGAGCAACGACTTCGGCGGCGTCACGCTCGCCCTGCGACGCCGCGACAACTACCTCGGCCGCTACGACCGAAACCTGACGCTCGCATCCCTGGGGTCGAACGGCGACGCAACGCATCGAGCAGGATTCTCCTTCCGCTTCGCGGATCCAGTTCGTCATCCGATGCCGCGTACTGAGTCGAGCGTGGCCGCGTGGTCCGTGGAGGGGCGCACCGGCGTGGCGTTCGGCGTGGACCGCTCCCTGCGCCGGCATGTGAGCTTCGGCCCCGACCCACATGCCGGTTTCGACGCCATCTGGATGGCGACGACCGACCTCGGCTACCTGGATCGCCGTCTGTGGGACGACGCCGGCACTATCGAAGCGGGGCCGTGGACCAGTACGACGGTGACGCGAGGCCCCACGGTGTGGCGCGCCCGGCTCGGCGTGCGCGGCGGTGTCGTGTATCGGTTCCCGGGCGCCGGCGTCGTCTCGAGAAACCGCTACGACGTGGAGCCATACGCCCGGGCCACCGCCGAGGTCAGCATGCACACGCCGTTCCGGCTCAAGTCCACGCTGGGCATCCGGGTATTCGGCGGCGGCTATTTCGGCGACCGGGGCAGCCACCTGCCGCCCCTGCAGCGCCGCATCCCCGTCGCCGGCGCGGATCCGTATGAGACGTTCACCAATCCGCTGCTGCGCAGCCGCGGGGCGCTGCTCGTGCGGCCCGGCTTCCACTATTACGCGCCGGGCAACGCGAACCTGCGGGCGTTCCGCCCTGACCTGGGCGGGCGCTGGGCCGTCGCGGTCAACATCGAGGCTACGAAGTCGCTGCGTCGGAACGTGGGGTTCGAGTCGTTCCTGGACCTCGGCCTGGTCGACACGCTGGCGGTGCCGTCGGTCCCCGCGGGCAAGTCGTTCACGACGCTGTACGATGGCGGCGTCGGGCTCGTGACTCGTCACCGCATCAGAGACTTGAATTGGGCGTTCCGCCTCGAGTTCCCGCTCGTCGTGAACCGCTGGGACTACGCGGCGGACTGGAACGGCGCGAACGAGGGACGCTTCGCGTTCCGCTGGCAAGTCAGTTTGGAGTCGAGCTTTTGAGCGGCGAGCGCGACCGTCGCGGATTCCTGCAGGAAACGGTGGGACGGCTGCTGCGCGAGATCGCCGAGCGGACGGAGGAGCGGGTGGCGCCGCGCCGCTGGTTCCGGCCCCCCGGCGCCGCTCCCGAAGTCGCCTTCGTCGCCGCGTGCACGCGCTGCGGCGACTGCATCGACGTCTGCCCCGTGCACGCGATCATTAAGG
>WNFL01371557.1_pt1 | contig 11744 bp, 11 predicted proteins | sample 5400361 | NCBI WGS metagenome assembly WNFL01 (sample SAMN13153351, study PRJNA577476) | soil metagenome | isolation source: 40 cm soil on Douglas fir-dominated hillslope | place: USA:California | collected 2013-09-17
TATTTTGGTGGAATGATCGTATGGTTCGTATTGCAATGGCCAACGCCCCGAAAAGTATGTAATCAACTGAAGTTGAAAGGCGATGAACGAACGATGGTGATCACGAAAGGGGAGGCATTTAAATTCTAGATTCTGGAAACTGGGTTCTGGATTGCCATCCGCCAGACGCTAGAATCCAGAATTGAGTACCTAGTGTCATGTTAAGTCTAAACTTACGTTTGTGTATGAATTGACAATTGACAAAAAGCAGTTGACGATGCTTTTGACTTTACCCACATTTTGTTAATTGCGCATTGTCAATTGTCAACTTGAAACCGCCACTTTACAATTAACTTAGCACTAGAAACTTATTCCGAATGCAAACGCATTCAATTGAGGACCCTTGCTTTCAACGAAGAGTTGGTTCATGTCATAGTTGAAGAAAAAATCGATGTCATCGAATCCAAACTGAAGTCTTACTCCATAGCGCAAGTTGTTAAGGTAATAGTTGTCGTGGTGATTTTCTTTCTTTTTATGGCCATCCTCCATATACACCTGTTTAGTGTAGCTGTCGATGAGGTAGCCTGCATAGGGTCCTATTCCAATTCTAAAACCCCCTGCTCCACGCCCATCAAAGAAGCTTGGTTTTCTACGGTTGCCACCAAAATCAATTACGGGCACAACTGAAATATTAACGAAGCATGCTGTCAGTTTGCTTTTCGTGAAGCTGTAGTTGCGCGAATCGATGTTGAAATACACTCCGTTGTCGTCTTTGGTCATCGCCACTGCGCTATTTTGAAATTTGAAATTGTACCAGCTCACGCCTCCACCCCATTCCAGAAAAAATTTATTAGCCATGCGGGTGCGATAAATAGAATTAAGACCAACATACCACGAACCCCAAGGTCGCACGGTGTACAAGCTATTGCTTTGACTTGGAGATTGCCCATTGCTCAGAAAATTATTAGTGCCGATATCTACATTGAATGAATTTCTCGTTCTACGACCATGGTATTTCCTTTCATGCGTGATAACAGTTGGCGGTTCACTTGCCTGAACAGAGGTTACTTCATTATTCGATGCAACTTGTTTCAACGAATCTTTTTTCAAAAACTCGGAAGATAGTTTGTTCAACCGGCTGGAGTCACGTACTTCTAGCTTGTAAATCATGTCGTCCATCAACTTTTGGAAGTTGTATTTCTTCATCGTCTCCAAATCCTTCTTGTCTTTGATGGCAAAGATCACTTTGCTGCCATCGCCCACTTTGATTACTACGGTATCGGTTGGCTGCTGTGCAAAGGCCAAGGTGGTAAGGATGAATGTGGTGAAAAAAATAATTGTCTTTTTCATTTTTAGTCTTGTTGAACGCCTACTGATTTTTATTTTTCTTGAAGTTGAGGGCGAAGAGTTCGTTTTTTATTTCTCGCACGGGTCCTTCGCCATTTTTCACTTCACGAGCCACCTCCCAAACTTTTTTCAATCCTGTACTCTTTGCTTCGTTCACTGTTGCCTCCCGTTGTTCTGAAGAAAAATCTTCCAGGGTAAATTCCAGTTTGATTGGCTTCTGTTTGGTAGATGCAATTATTGTGGGCTGGGTTGCTTCTTGATTTAATTTTTCTTCCTGCTTGCTCTCCAAAGCTTTTGCGAAGGAGGATTTATTTTTCTCAACCTCAACAACCATGGTCTTTGTCTTCACTGACGATACTCCTGTTTCTTTTTGAACGGACTTTATTGAAGTAAGGGACCTTGGAGAAGAATTTGAATTGGCTTTCTTTTCTGTTTGAGAAATTTGTGGCGCAGGTTGTTCCTTAATCATATTTTCTTTTAGTGATTTCTTTGCCACAACAACATCCTGATTTTTTTCAACACCACGTTGAGACCAGATAATCACTGAGATCAAAGCTCCAGTTATAAGAACAGCAGCCGCTATTCGCCAAATAGCTACATTATTTTTTTTTGAAAGATTCGCCTCGACTTTGGCCCAAGCCTCTTCTGAGGGTGGAAGTGAATGGCCTTCTATCTTATCTTTGAAAAACTGATCGATTTTATTTTCCATATCAATTCGTTTTTTGAACTAATTCCTTTTCAATTTCTGTAAGTTTCTTTTGCAGTAGCACACGCGCGCGGCTTAACTGCGACTTGGAAGTGTTTTCACTGATTCCCAGTTGATCGGCAATTTCCTGATGCGTAAATCCATCGATAGCGTACATATTAAATACCGTGCGATAACCTACCGGAAGACTCTCAATCATTTTTAGCAAGTCATCGGCTTCAAGTTGGTTTTCCATTTTATGGTAATCCGGTTCGTAAGCGGCCGCTTCGATGTCCATCTCGAGGTACATGTTTTTGTTTCTCCTCAAATAAGTGAGCGACTCATTCACCACTACGCGTCTGATCCATCCTTCAAAACTTCCTTCGCCCTTGTATTGACCGATCTTCGCAAAAATTTTCGTGAACGAAGTGACCAGCACATCCTCCGCGTCCATGCGGTCTTTTACATAGCGACAGCAAAGCGAATACATCTTACCGGAATAAATCCGATAAAGTGATTGTTGCGCCTCACGGTTGTGCCGCTCGCAGCCTTCGATCAGTTCTGTTTCTTTCGCGCGGTAAATTTGGAATCCCATTTAGCCTTTTACACCTGGGAGATGCAAAGGTAACGCACTGGGTTGCACGAGGGTTGGAAAATATTCTTGATTCTTGTCGCTGGATTCTGGCCTAATTGCGCCTGACTGTTACGGACGATACTAAAGGCGCCTGACCGATCACAGCGGTCTGACGTCTAAGTTTATTTTGGCTGTTTTAAGATATGTGTGATCCACAGAGGCAGACCATCAAATAATTGTTTCATGATTTTCTCGGTTCGCTCGTCAAACAGGTTGATGTTTTCATAAACCTCTCCTTTTTGAGTCCCCACCAAATCACTCACACCACGAAGGATGAGGATTTTCTTTTTATTCTTTTTTGCGGTGTAGGCAATCGCTCCCGATTCCCAATCTCCAGCCACAGCATGATATTCTTTTTTAAGAAAATTGATTTCATCAGGTTTAAGGTCCTTGTCTGCTGAGACTAATAAAGTTTTTCTAACCGTTACCGGATAATTTTTTCCGAGCCAACTTAAATCGATCTCGGTTGAATAATCGGTAATCGCTTCTTTGGAATCGCCCATCGCTTCAACGATATCATAAATGATCGTGCGATCCACCAGAATGATTTCATTTCGTTCCACTTCACCTTCAAACCCGCCACACGTGCCGAGGTTGATTAGTATTTCTGGATTGAATTGGTCGATTACATATTGTGTTGCTCCGGCTGCAGCCACTTTTCCCCAACCTTCATGAAAGACCAATACTTTTTCTTTTTCGAATTCTTTGAAGAAGTATTCTCCCCAAGGAGATTTTAAATAATCCTCGTTTGGAAATAATTTCTTAGTAGTTTTCCATTCCATGTTGGCCGAAATGATTACCGCAAATTTAATTTTGGATTGAGCGAATGAAATTTCAGTGAATATTAAAAAAAGAAAAATTGCGACAATCTTTTTCATGATCATACTTTCGCAAAAACCTTTCTCTTGTACATCTGCCAAAGGATCACGAGAAAAAATAAAATCAATGTTACAGCAAATGCTAATGAAGCATCTTTAGGCTGAAGCCAGCTGGCATAAACATTTTTATAAATGAATGACCACAATGAAATTATTTCTGCACCCTCACTCACTTTTATTCGTAGCAAAGTCTTCGCCAATAATCCCGAAGCAACAAATACAAAGATCGCATTGGTGCCATAATAAACGAATGGCATAGCCAACTTCTTCAACCCCTGCACATCAAATAGCCAATAACAGAAGGCAAAGGATTGTATGGCAATACCTGCAGTATAAAGAACGTAACTACTCGTCCATAATGATTTGTTGATTAATGATTTGTTGATAGGAAAGAATAATCCCCACGTCCAGCCCGCCACAAATAAAACACATCCGATAAAGAACAACCAGATGGTGCGCAGTTCATGACCTTCCAATTTTGAAAACAATTGTGCTGCTAGCATTCCTAAAATACCTGTTGCAATGGCTGGTATCGTGCTTAAGATTCCTTCAGGGTCCCATGTTTTACTTTGCGACCACAAGTGTCCATTTAACAATAGCCGATCTAGCCATGCTCCCAAATTGGTTTCCGGTTCTAAGTTAGCGGAACCAATTCCAGGGACAGGAACCAGTGTCATTAACAAGAAATATCCGACCAATAAAAAAATTGCTGTTCGGATTTGCGCCAGCCAATTCGCTTTGAAGTAAATCAAGGAGCAAAAGAAGAAGACTAAACTGATCCGTTGCAACACTCCGGGTATCCGTAGATGAGACAATCGCTCAAAGGAAAATACCGGAAACCAGGTAATCAAAATTCCCAACGCAAAAATGATCAACGTACGCTTGAGTATTTTTAAGAATGCCTTTTTTGTTAACCCTTCTTGCAATTTGGCTTGATAAGCAAAGTGAATAGACATGCCCACGATGAAAAGAAAAAACGGAAAAATTAAATCCGTGGGGGTGCAGCCGTTCCAATGAGCATGCAGAAGCGGAGGATAAACCGAATCCCAACTTCCTGGGTTGTTTACTAAAATCATTGCGGCTACGGTAGCGCCACGAAATACATCGAGAGATAAAAGCCTGTTTGGTTTTAGCATTGAAATAAAATTATTAAATCCCTGAAAACAATTCAACAGTTTGAAGATACTCAGGTATAACAGTGTTCCATTTTAATTTTTCTTGAATGGTTTTTGAAAACACGGTTGCACTTGCTTCTTCGCCATGCACGATAAAGGTTGTTTTGGTTGCTTTCTTAAAATTAGATAGCCATTGCATTAATTCACTTTGGTCGGCATGAGCGGACAGGCCGTGCACTTCGCGCACATGACAACGCACTGGCACCTGTTCACCGAACATCTTAATAAATTTTTCGCCTTCCAGAATATTTCTTCCGCGCGAACCTTCCGCTTGATAGCCAGCGAGCAACACAGTATCGTTCTCATTGGGCAATCGATGAACGAGATGGTGAAGTACCCGTCCACCTGTTGCCATGCCGCTAGCTGAAATGATGATGGCTGGCTTTTTCATTTCGTTTAATACTTTTGAACTTTCCTTCGAATTGCAGAAGTGAATATTGGGTGCATCAAAAATGCTGACCAATTCGTTGCGGTCTTTAGTGACTTTTATTTTGTGGATACCCGCGTGCTTTTCGTAAAGGTTAGTCACACTGATTGCCATCGGACTATCCAGAAAAATTGGAAGTACCGGGACTTTTTTTGCTTCCATTAATTTATGAAAATAATATATCAGAAGTTGGGAGCGGCCCACGGCAAAGGCAGGGATCACTAACGTGCCATTGTTAGCATACGCTTCGTTTACGATTTGTGTTAGTTGCCCTTCCACATCCTCCATTGGATTCAAACGATCGCCATAGGTGGATTCAGTTAACAAGATGTCCGCATCACGGATAGCTTCCGGATCGTACATGATGGGATCGTTGTAGCGGCCGAGGTCTCCCGAGAAAATAATTTTCTTTTGCTGTGTATTTCCTCTTAGGTTCATCTCCACAATTGCAGCCCCTAAAATGTGTCCGGCATTGCGGAAGGTGATGGAAACATTTGGAAGTAAATTTACTTCTGTTTTGAATGGATGACTCTCAACCAATTGCATTACTAGTTTAGCATCGTCAGTATTGAAGAGTGGTTCTGGCTTGCTGTGCCTCGAGTATCCTCGTTTGAACGCAAAGAGCGCCTCTTCTTCTTGTAACTTAGCGGCATCCAGCAACATGATCTGCATCAAGTCTTCTGTCGCGGCAGTGCAAATGATTTTTCCGGAGAAGCCATCTTTCACCAATCGCGGCAAGTAGCCAGTGTGATCGATGTGTGCGTGAGTGATCACCACCAGATCAATTTCTTTTGGATCAATTGGAAGTTTATCCCAGTTGCGAAGACGCAGTTCCTTCTTGCCCTGGGACATGCCACAATCGACCAGTATTTTTTTATTGTCGATTTCGAGCAAATACTTTGATCCGGTTACACTTCGTGCTGCGCCCAGAAATTTAATGCTTACATCCATTTAACTCTTCTCAATTTCATTTGGGAAAAGTTATTGCTTTTTTCTGGATTCTAGTTAATTGATTCTTGTTTCTGGATTGCCAGCGACCAGAATCCAGCATCCAGTATTAATCCTTCTTAATCACCTCCGGATGTCCTTGATATTTTACAGAACCAGTAAAGTCGGTGTCAATCTCCACGGTCTCGCGGGCATTCACGCGCGCGCGGCCCATCTCTCGTGCGTTCACAATCGCATGGCGAACTTCGTAACCACTAGCTTTCAGTTGTGCGACTTTGTTTACTTCAGCCTCCAGGAAATCACCATCGCCATCCAATTCAAAGACCATCGGACCGGATAAATCGAGTTGTAAATTGCGAACATGAATATTCGCATCGCAAGTCATGGCACCGAAAAGGGTAATGTCCGTATTGTCCTCTCTGAAATCTTCGATCTTGATTTTGCCGGCACCTTTCACTTTTAGTTTTGAAAGATTAGGCATCGTGATAAATATTTTCACAAGTTCATCACTATTATTGTTCATCCAGAATGTTTTGTTACGTGAATTGTAACTTATTTCCAATCGGTCACCTGATTGATCTACTTTGAATTTCTTTCTTTCACTTTCCGCACCCTGCATTTCAATCGAATAAACATCGCCTTGGCGAACAACCATATTGAATATTCCGGTTATATCGAGTTCATCAAAATCTTTTAACCCGAATTGATCCTGGTCACCTAACCCTTGTTGGCGCTTTGGCAATGCAGGACACGTTGCGCACTCCAATCCTTTATCCGTCATTTTCCAGGTTTGCGATTTTTCTGTTTCAGAATAACTCCATCGGCCATAGTTGTCAATCAACCTCCAGATATCTCCATCGATAATAAAAGGTTGATTGTAAGGAACCATTAACTCGAGCTCCAAACGTTGCGCCCTGAACTTAGCATCTTTGTTGAAAGTTAAATTCGAATCGAAAGAAATCACACTGTCTGTTTGTTGCACATTGTATGTTACCATCTGTGCATTTTCAATCGCGTTTTTATGAGTTGAGCCTTGCGAAATAAAACGCTCGGTCAATTTCAATTGCTTGCCATCATATCCTTTGATTGAAAGATCGGTAACGCGATAATCGTCAAGGCCGGTTTCATTAATTTTAAAGACCGATGTCTTTCCATTGAGGTCGAATGTCTTTTCAATTTTGTATTCGCCTTCTTCCTTGAAGGATAAAATAATCCGCGGAAGCGAGAAGCCCAGCATCAAAACACTCAAGAAGAAAATGACGAACATCGTCCAACCTACAAGAGGACGAACCATAATTCGCTTCGCAATGATGGAACCTCCAAGAGTTTGGATGAACAAGGCAGGTATAAGAGCGACAAAAAATCCGGCAACGAAAGTCCATGTTGGGAAACTTGCTTTGATTGCATCGATCGGTAAGCTTAAGCCTTCGAGATTCCATGCGTCTGGCAATGATGATGAAGACACAATTCCAAACAACAATCCGAAGGCGAGCAATGTGGAGAGAACAAGTGTGAGACCGATCAACAAAATGACGATGCCGATCATCACGCGCAGCACATCTACTGATACGCGAAATACTGGACCCAAAATTTTACCAATGAAATTGAGGATTGCAGCTATGGCGCGAAACGGAAACAAAATGATTTTAGTGAGTGTACTCTCTTCAGCATCTTTTTCGTTCAAACTTTTCTTTACGCTCGATTCAATGTTGGAGAGAGTAACCGGCTCCCCCTGCATTTCCATTTTTTCAGTAATGGTTTTTGCCTCAGGAACAGAGATCCATAAAATGATATAGAGAATGACACCAAAGCCGCCAAAGCAAGCGAGGATAACAAAAAGAATTCGGATCAAAACAACATCGGCACCAAAGAACGCAGCAATGCCTCCGGCCACACCACCCAGTACTTTACTCTCAGGGTTGCGGTACATTTTCTTTACGCCACTCTCTTCTTCCAAGTGCTCGACTGGGAGTACGATCCACAGAATTATGTAGATCAACAAGCCTCCCCCGTAACCAAGTGTAAGCAGTGCAAAAATCAAACGAGTCCACACTGGGTCGATGCCAAAATAATGGGCAAGACCAGAACACACGCCACCCAATACTTTATTGGATTGATCGCGAACCAACTTTTTAGTTTCAGAAGGCTGAGCTGATTTTGGTTGCGATTCTTTTTTAGACTGCTCACCTGCAAATTCATTTTCTTCGGCAGCTTTGAAATCATTGACGTTGCCCATGATCACCATCAATTGCGACACATCCTCGGCTGTGATTACCTGCTTGCCTTCGTTGAGCTTGGAAAGAAAAATTTCGGCAATACGATTCTCGATGTCTGCAATAATTTCGCTGCTGTCTTCAAATGAGCTGAAGTAGCGGTTGATGGAATCCAAATATTTGCGAAGCGTTTCGTAACCGTCTTCTTCAATGTGGAAGATGATACCGCTGACGTTAATGCTTAGTGTTTTTTTCATAACAGTATGAATGGGGTGTAGATTAAATTGTTGAAGTGGATTTAGACCGGATCATTTCGGTAGAGCGCACGAGGTCTTCCCATGTTTCGGTAAGACCGTGCAAAAAATTTTCTCCAATCGAAGTGAGCTTATAATATTTGCGTGGAGGACCCGATTTTGATTCCACCCATTTGTATTCCAAAAGGCCGGAATTTTTCAGTCGTGTTAATAAAGGATAGAGGGTTCCTTCCACTACAATCATTTTGGCTAAAGTTAATTCGTCCAGCATGTCCGAGGCATAGGTTTCCCTACGCGCGATGATGTGCAGGATGCAAAACTCCAAAATACCCTTCCTCATCTGAATTTGCGTGTTTTCAAGGTTCATAGTCATTTTTTAAGTCAATCTTGAGGTATTATACGCAAAAGTACTATGCATGACCAAGTACTGGATGAAAATTTTTGAAGTATTTTTTTGGCCTTGGTTTCTGGGGCTTAGACATAATATTTTTTACATTTCATGCTCATTCAACTAACCCCAATCCAATGAAAAAATTAACCGAAACCCTCTTGGGTCTAATCTTAATGTCCTTGGTTTTTGCTTCTTGTGCTCCGAAAGAAGACAAGGAAGCAAAAGAAAAAGCAGCAATGCTGGAGAAAAATAAAATGGCTACTCAAAAATTAATGGATGCTTTCGCCACCGGTAATATGGACAGCGTGAGCAACTATATTGAAAATACCTATACCGAGCATTCGCCTAATCCTCCAGGAATAACCAGCACGGGCATTCAGGGAATGAAAGATGCAAGTAACTTTTACCGGTCGGCATTTCCTGATATGAAAATGAGTTCAATTTCCTTATTGGCAGAAGGGGACTTGGTAGTGGCTCACTTTAACGTAAAGGCCACCAATTCTGGTCCGATGGGCACCATGCCTGCAACTAACAAAAGCATTGATGTAAGTGGTGTTGATATTTACAAGTTTGCCAATGGTAAGGCAGTGGAGCATTGGGGGTATTTTGAAGAGAGTAAAATGATGACGCAACTGGGGATGATGGGCGAACAAAAAGCACCCGAATCAAAGAAATAAAAATTAACTAGGTGACAAAGAAAGAATCCGGGCTACTCCGGATTTTTTTTATAAGGTTTCTGCTTATCGAAAAAGTTAAAAATTAGGTTATGGATTCTCCCATAATAACAGAGTCGGTAATAACCTGTCCGAAGTGCGGATTTGAGAAAAAGGAAGAAATGCCCACTGATGTGTGTCAGTATTTTTACGAATGTGAAAACTGCAAAACTTTATTAAAACCGAAACAAGGTGATTGCTGTGTGTTTTGCTCTTACGGTTCTGTCAAGTGTCCGCCTATTCAGCAATCGAAAAACTGTTGCGATTAAAAAAAATTAAAACCTCAACGTAAATACTGTTTTCACTTCCGGCTCTGATTCTACAGTGAGCGCACCGTTGTGCATTTGCATGATTTGCCGCGAAAGGGCAAGCCCAATACCCGAGCCAGTTTTTTTTGTAGTGAAGAAGGGAACAAAAATTCTATTGATAGCTTCTGGAATAATTCCTGGTCCATTGTCAGTCACTTCAATGATGATGGATTGATCAATATATTTTCCATTCAGTTCAATTTTGCCTGCGCCATTTTGTGAAAGTGATTCCATTGCATTTTTTACCAGGTTGATCAATACTTGTTCGATCATTTCGGCATCGGCCTGCACGGTGAGGTATTCGGAACTACAAGAACTCGAAAATTGAATAGTAGTCTTCTTTAACTCTTGCCTCATGAACTGAGAAGTCTTTTCAATCAAGTCTTTCAACAACACCGATTTGATTTTTGGTTGAGGAAGCGAAGTGTATTCGCGGTAAGCGTCTATAAATTTGATCAATCCTTTGCTGCGGTTTTCAATGGTGGCAAGGCCCTCGCGCAAATCATCGGCTGCATCCGTTTTTAATTCATACTCATTTTCTTTCTTGATCATTTCGTGATCTAGGATTTCGCGAAGGGTAGAAGTGAGAGAAGAAATTGGTGTAATGGAATTCATAATCTCATGGCGCAACACGCGCGTAAGATTTTGCCAGGCTTCAAGTTCTTGTTTTTGCAATTCCGTCTGAATGTTTTGCATCGTTACCAGTTTCACGGTGTTTCCGCGGATACGCATTTCGGTAGCTTGAATAGTAAGCAAGAACTCATTGGTTTTGTATAGCACACCTCTTCCCGACTGAACTTCTTTTAGGGCATTGAATAATTTTTCATTTTTTTCCGCCAGCTCGTTAATGTTTTTTAGGTTCGCTGCATTCACAAATCGTTTGGCATTAGCATTCATCAATTGAACATTGCCTTCGTGATCAAAAGAAATAATACCAGTGCGCACTTGCTGCACGACTGTATTTAGGTATTGCCAGTTCTCTTCTTTCTCTGATCGCGCTTTACGAAAAGCCTCTAACACTTCATTAAATGCTTCATTTAAACCCCTGAAACTTTTTCCGAGTTTGTTATCGGCTGCAAAGCCGGAAATAAAATCAGAGTATCGTACGGACTCCAGGAAGCGTGTGAGTTTACGATTGGTTTGTGAACTAAAGCGATTGAGTTCCCATAATTGAAAAAAAATGATCAGCAACGTAAACCCAGCTGCAAAAACCATATTCGGTTTGTTGAGCATGAAAATGAACAGCGCAATAGTGACACCAAGCAGAACGGTGCGAAAAAATATACGGATGCGAAAGTCTTTCATAATTAGTCGATGGTCGATAGTCTATAGTCCATAGTTTTGCGAGCGTGGCCATTGACTACGGACCATTGACCATCGACTGTTATAGTCCATGTTTTTCCAATCTTCGATAGAGCGATGAACGGGTAAGGCCAAGTTCGGTTGCTGCCTGGGTGATGTTGCCGTTGTATTTTTTCAACACTTTTCGGATTAATAATTTTTCAACCTCCTCTAAATTATAAGCGTCAAGGTTTAAGCCCGGCTCATTCTCTTTTATAGTAGAAGCATTTAGGTTAAAATCTTCAGGTTGCAAAACAGTGGCGCTGCTCATGATCACAGCCCGTTCAATGGAGTGCTGAAGTTCTCTGATATTGCCTGGCCAGGAATGTTTGTTCATTCGAACAACTGCGGCATCGCTGATCTTAGCGATACTTTTTCCATATTTAGTTGAATAGGTTTTCAAAAAGAAATGAGCGAGCAAAGGAATGTCTTCTAGCCGATCACGAAGCGG
>WNFL01419861.1_pt1 | contig 11742 bp, 10 predicted proteins | sample 5400361 | NCBI WGS metagenome assembly WNFL01 (sample SAMN13153351, study PRJNA577476) | soil metagenome | isolation source: 40 cm soil on Douglas fir-dominated hillslope | place: USA:California | collected 2013-09-17
GGATGTAAGCAAGGCCCACTCGACGGTTGCCTTTCCTTACATCGCAGGTCATGTGTCTTCGTGAAAGCTGCGGGAAAACTGCACGTGCAGTTTGGGCGGCGGACGGAGGCTAGCGCGCAAGCGCGCCTCCTCCGATCCGACAATCCAGATCGGGATATGCGGATCGGTACCGAGTCGGCTTCTCTGCACTGCTGGCGGGTTACAGGGGTTCTATGTTTGCACACGCTTTACGCGTGCCTTGAGGCAGATTGAGGCACAGTCACCGGATGTCTACGAAGCACCGGCCCCGCGCGCTGCGGCCTTAAAGATGGCGAACGTGGCGCCTTGGGGATCACCTATGACGGAGATCCGCCCGACGTCCTCGACGTCCTCAAAATCGGTAGGAGGTATGTAAAGTTTTGCGCCGAGCTCTTTGGCTTTGGCCGAAGTGGCATCACAATCGGAAACAAAGAAGTAGGCGAGCCAATGAGCTGGAACACCGGGCGGCTGATGTTCACACGGCGGAATGCCCCCGATGAACTCGTCGCCATTTTGAGAGTCACTTCTTCCGCTTATTTCTTCGGCGCTTGCGGCGGAGCGGGCGGCTGCTCGCTGCTGGGCGGCACGACGTTCTTCATACGCATGTAGGTGGCCAGATTGCCGTAGTGCTCCAGGTCATGCATGTTGTTGACGGTCAGCGCGCCGAGCCGCGGAGCGTCGGCTCCGAAGAGCTTGATGATCTGCACGGCGGAGGCGTCGGTCATGGTGTCGTAGGCCTTGTCGCAATAGGCGAAGGCAGCATTGAGCGCGGCGATGAGATCGGCTTTGGAGGTTTTGGTGTGCTCGATGTCCAGAGCCGGGCCTTTCTCGCCCAGCGCCATGGAACAGAACATGTACTGCGCATCGGCCAAATGTCCGATGATCTGGCCGTAGCTGCGCACGGTGTCCACGGGCTTAAAGCTGTAATTCTCCTCCGGCATTTTTTCAGCGGACCGCGCCAGGATGCCCTTCACCCGGGTGTAAGCCATCTTGTTCCAGGTGCTCAGGGGATTCTCCGGGGTGACCGCGGGTTTCTCCTGGGCCGGTTTGTCCTTGGCCAGGGCGACCCCGGCCGGCACCACGAGGCAGAGCACTAGCATTCGCACAAATGTTTTCATGGGTTGTCCTCCCCACAATCTATACGCAACGCGGGGAGAGAAGTTTCCACACTTTGCGCGAAATGGAAAGGTTTGTTTGTAGCGGCGGGTCTTCAAAACCCGCACGGAAGGAGCCCATGTAGGGAAACACGCCATCTTTTACTACTGGATCGTCGATCCGGAAACTATCGATAAACGCGCATCTCGTCAGTGCTTGATTTCCTCTAATCCCGCCGTGGAAGCCGGATAGCTTCCGGTTAGCCGTTTATTAGCGGACTTAAGCAGATCCGCACCTGCTCTGCATACGAGCACACGAGGACGCACTAAGCTAGAGCAATCCGAGATGGTCGGGATACTTGGCTTGCAACGAGCTGACCAGAACCTCAAACGCCTGAAGCTCGCGAAGATTTTTGAGATTAGGGTCCTTCAGGAAAAACGGCCAGCATGCGAAGCCGCTGCTGACACTTCGCTCCAGCCACTCGAACGCAGCTTCACACCGCCCCAACAAGGCAAGAATGGATGCGAATTGATAGTAGCTGTGGTGCGCATGTCCAAATGATTTTGGGCTCGCACAAGCCTTGGTCAGGCAGTCGAGGGCCTTTCCGTCTTTCCCAGTCAGCGCGTAAAAGACGCCTTGTAAACTGACGATGAGTGGTTCTTCGGGCAAGAGCTGGACCGCTTCGTCCAGCAGGATTTTTGCCTCTTTCCAGTCCCCGGTCATCATGGCCGGCTGCGGCCCAAAGAAGACCGGATACTTGTTATCTGGATTCTCGGCGCGCCACGCTTGAATCTCTTCCCGCGCCAAGTCATATTCTCGATTCCAAACGTAGACTTGCACGATACCGTGACTAACGGCTTTCCTGGGATGAAATGGCCGCCCTCTCTCATACATTTCACGAGCGTGGTCGAGCAGGCCGATGTGAGCCAGGATGGTGCCCAGACGGTTGTAGGCTTGGGGCTGATTACTCTGCAGGGCAAGGGCTCGCTTGAGTTCGGCAATCGCTTCAAGGTGTTGGAAGTTCTTCGACGGCCCCCATAAAAGAAAAGCGCTGGCGACGTGCCCTTCGGGCAAATCCGGATCCAGTTCAAGCGCGCGACGGCAATGAAACTCGGCCTTTTCCAACCATACGCTCGCGGGATCAAGTTCAAAGTGGCGAGTTGCGCATACAAGGGAAAGGGCGGCATGCGCCAGGGAAAAAGCGGGATCGCGAGTGACTGCATTGCCCAAGTGCTGAACGGCTTCGTCGAGCAGCGCTGGATGGCCGGATGAGCTGAGCCGGTAGCCCCGCATGAATTCCGCGTATGCCAGAGGGTCCTTGCTATATCGTGGGCGGCGTTGGACCACTGGTCTCAGGGGCCGGCTCAATGCCACGGCGATTTGCTTCGCAATCTCGTCCTCGAGGTCGGACAGGCGATTCACATCGAGATCGCGTTTCCTTGTGAAGCAAGCACTCTGCAAATGGGTGTCAAACATTTCCATCGAGAGTCGCCGTAACCCTTTTGAGATTTGAATCGCGCCGTGGACAAGAAAACGCACGCCAAGACGGGAAGCGGTCTCCGCAGCTGTCGCCTCGACCGGGACGTTCAGCACGGCTGCAGTCGGCAGAACGTCCACTCCCGGCAAATTTCCGAGGCGCGTGACCAGTGCGTCGGCAAACCCCAGGCATACGCCGTGGTCATCCGTGGGCTTCCCGAGAAGGATCAGCGGCAAAACGGCCAACGACGAGCGCTCGCTCCATCCGCCCCCGTTCCCCGGAGTGACTGCGCGCATGGCACCTGATCCAAAATCGGATTGCGGATAGCGCGCATCAATAACACGCACCGGTCCGATGAATCGGTACCCTTTGCCCACCACGGTTTCTAGAAAGCGCGGCTTAGCGGAGTCGTCCCCCAGAGCGGTACGGATTTTTGGAACGATGTTGTTGATATTGGGCTCGGTATCGAAAAAGAGATCCGAGCGCCACAATTTCGTGACGATCTCCTTGCGCGAAACCAGTTGTTCCCGCCGGCTCACCAGAAAAATCAGCAGCTCCATGGGCTTCTTTTCGAGCTTGACTCGCCGTCCCGAGCGGCGAAGCTCGTAGCGCCCCAGGTCCAGTTCAGTCTCACCCACTGCCGATCTTGTAGATCGCATAAGCCTTTTGCAACACATTATCCCCTAGGAATCAGTAAATTGCGACGATATGCGAAAGATATGCAAACTGTATTCTCTCTTCATTGTATTCCTTCCCCGCCAACCTGATGATCCCACGCATTCGTGCTGAGCAAAGGAGACTCAATCATGAAACTATACTTGTTCCTTATACTCGCAGTGGCCGGTTTGGTCGCTTGGGTTGGACAGCCGGTCACGACCGCCGCGAACGCCCATTCTCACGAAACTAATGCATTCACCCCGGATACCATTCCTTGGGGTCCGGCACCGCCCGTTGTGCGCCCGGGTGCGCAGTTCGCTGTGCTCGAAGGCGACCCAACCGCCTCGACCGGTGACTTCACGATTCGCCTGAAGATGCCTGATGGGTTTCGCATCTCGCCCCATTGGCACCCTCAACGGGAAAACGTCACGATCATTTCCGGGACCTTCAAAGTCGGGATGGGCGATGAATTCGACGCCAACAAAATGAAAGCGTTCACTGCCGGGAGCTTTGCTTTTCTTGACCCCGACATGCACCACTACGCCATGGCTTGCGGAGAAACTATCGTGCAGGTCCACGGTCAATCTCCCCTGCAGTTCAACTACGTCAATCCTGATGATGACCCTAGCCGGAATCGGTAGCCCGGCCCTGGCGCGCACGATTTGGCGAGCATCCACTTTCATCCTCGCTCGTCCACAGATTCATGAGCCTGGAATGCGCCATGAATAAAAGTTAGTGCGCGCGCTAAACGGCCCAGGAAGTGACAGCACCGCTTCCTGGGCCTAATCCAGGTGCTGCTTCGTGAGAAACCCACGAGTGCATCACTGAATGTAAATTCAAAGAAATTACAATCTCAAAGGAGAATAAGAATGGCGGTTAACATGGACAAACTGAACGTGTTCGCAATTCGTTGGGGACCTGGGAGCCGCGGTCCACTCTGGCACGGTGGTGATTGGCGAAAAGCTGGGGTTGTACAAGGCCCTCGCCGAAGGCCCCTTGAATTCAGCTGAACTAGCCGCAAAGACCCGAACAGATGAGCGCTATGTGCGCGAATGGCTGGGGTCCCAAGCTGCGGGCGGCTACGTCACGTATGACGAAAAGACGCGCAATTTCAGTCTGAGCGAAGAACAAGCGTTTACGCTGGCGAACGAAGACAGCCCTGCTTACATTCCCGGGGCCTTCCAATTGGTTCTCGGCTCTCTTGCCGCCGTTCCTAGGATTGCCGAGTCCTTCCGCTCCGGCGCAGGCATGGGCTGGCATGAGCACGACGACGCCGTGTTTCACGGCTGCGAGAAATTCTTCCGGCCGAGTTACGCGGCTAACCTTGTAAGTTCGTGGATTCCTGCTCTGCGAGGTGTAAAGGCCAAGCTCGAGGCCGGCGCACGCGTCGCCGATGTGGGCTGCGGCAAGGGAGCGTCTACGATGCTGATGGCCAAAGCCTTCCCAAAATCACAATTCTTCGGATTTGACTATCACGACAAGTCCATCGAAGGCGCACGCGCAACCGCCGCCAGACAAGGTCTCGCGGATCGCGTCAACTTTGAAGCCGCGAAGGCCAAAGAGTTTCCGGGCAAAGACTACGACTTGGTTACCGTATTCGATTGTCTGCACGACATGGGTGATCCGGTAGGCGCCTCAATCCATGTGCGGAATTCGCTCAGCAAGGATGGCGCATGGATGATCGTCGAACCGTTTGCCAACGACGAGTTAAAGGACAACCTGAATCCGGTTGGCCGCGTGTACTACTCTTTTTCGACTTTATTGTGCACGCCCTGTTCGCGTTCGCAGGAAGTCGGGCTGTGCTTAGGCGCGCAGTCCGGCGAGAAGCGGATTTGCGAGGTTGTCACCGCAGCCGGCTTCAGCCATTTCCGGCGGGCCGCGGAAACACCGTTTAACGTCGTCTACGAAGTTCGTCCCTGAGCTGTTCAGCTTAGGGAACTCAACCCGGCGTTTGAATCCGGGCACGCCCGCACGGAATCGCCATGCAGTAAGAGTCAGGAGGAAACAGGAAGCGCGCAGAGGGCAGAGGCCTTCTGCGCGCTTCGCATTCTAGAAGGCAGTCTTATCCGCGAGCGCGCTGGAAATCGCGCATAAAGCTGGTGAGGGCCTCGACGGCTTCATGTGTCACGGCGTTATGCAGGGAGACGCGAACGGACGGACTGCTTGGCGAAGATATCCCTGGTCACTTTCGATCGGTACGAATCACCTTCAGGGATCAGACGCTCGATCTCGAAGGCTTGCTTCTACTGCCTCAACCGGGTTGCTGCGACCAGTCCTGGGCTGTCGCGCGGTTATTGGCCGAAAATGGTTTATACGCAGATGTGACCGGTGTTACGACCGAATGACAGCACGCTCGAGATTGGGCCCGAGTGACGGCTATGCGGAAGTTAAGGTCAATTGACCCGCATCCCGTCAGTATTGATCTCCTGACGAGATGTCTCGGTACCGATCCGCAGGTCACAATCTGGATTCCTTCGGGATAGCCGACCAACCGGAGCGATTCTACACACATCGGCGTTAGAACGAAGCCGCAGCGGTTAGGCGCGTCAATATCTGCGGTCCTTAGGGTACGCTCCTCAGTCATGGCTAGTTCAGCTTTCTGAAAAACCAGATTCCATTGATCGCGCGAGCATGGATCTCCGCTATCCTATCGGGCCGTATTGTCCGCCCTCGACGATTCGGCGTGCCGAACGCGAGGCTTGGATTGCGGAATTGGAGGCTCTGCCGGGCAATCTGCGCAATGCCGTTGAGGGTTGAGAGGCGATCAGCTCGAAAGGCCGTATCGGCCTGGTGGCTGGACGGTTCGGCAAGTCGTACACCACATTGCCGACGGTCACCTGAATTCGTATACGCGTTTTCGCCTGGCGCTTACGGGTCAGCATTTCATCGTCTCCCGCTCGCGCGGTAACGGATTCTTGACAGGAAGCATGTTTTCGACGGGTCGCAGAAACAACGCAACCACAGGCATAAGATAGCTAATCATGAGGAAACTTCTCGTTTGGCTTATCTGTTTTTCACCTATGCCGCTGTATGGCTCGCAGCATGACAACATTTCAGCCTGGTACGTTGATTCGCTGGTGAAGGTCTTTCCCGACAGCCCGGCGGCAACATCAAAACTCGAAGTGACACTGCTGTCAGCCCGCAATGGCCACAGGAGCCTGCAGGTCGCGTTGCGGTCCGAAGAGCACCGAGTGGTACGGGTGCGCGTCATTGCTCCGCGCTTGGGGAACGCGGCACTTAAGGTCCAAACCTACCGAGTAGGAACGGTGAAGGTGCATTCTCACCCTACCGACACACCCCTGGCCGAAGTGGTGCGTTCAGAAGTGGGTCCCTATCCAGATCCTTTGTTTCCGCTAGCGAAGGAAATCTCATTGGAAGGGTCCCGCACCGAAACAATATGGATTTCCGTGTTCACGCCGGAGGACACCCGGCCGGGAATTTACCCGGGCGCGATCGAGATCGTCGCCGGGAAGCGGAAGTTGAGGCTGCCCTTTCGCGTGGAAGTCTTCGCTGCAACCGTACCGAAAGAACAAAAGCTCTGGGTGACGAATTGGCTCTGGTTTGAACAGCAAATGATGACGAAGCACTATCCGAAACTGAAGCCCGATCCGGACCGCTACTGGAAAATACTAGAGAACATAGGGCGGACGATGGCGGAGTACAAACAGAATGTTGTGTTTGTTCCCGTGCGAACGCTAGCTAAAGCGCATCTGGCAGACCGCGGCGTCCAATACGATTTCGGGTTAGTGGACCGCTGGATTGAGATTTTTGACAAAACCGGTATGGCACGCGTGATCGAGGGCGGCCATTTGAGCGGACGGCTTGGCGGTGGATATGACTCGCCGTATGTGCTCGCGACGGACCTGGTAGAGAACGGTCGAATTGTAAGGAAGGAACTGCCTGCAGACGATCCGCGTGCAGAACAGAATCTCCGGGAGTTTTTGCGGCAACTTCGTACTCACTTGAAAGAGAAAGGCTGGCTCAGCCGCTATGTCCAGCACGTTCACGATGAGCCGCATGGAGCCGAGATGTCTATCTACCGGCGCTTTGTCCACATCGTCAGCGAGGAACTGCCGGGAGTCCCGACGCTGGACGCCATAAGCTTGGGCGAAGATATTTCTGCACAGGAGGAAACCACGATCTGGGTGCCTAAACTCGGCACATTCGATGAACGGTTGGATGCAATTGCAGCGCATAAAGCGCGTGGAGGCCAAAGTTGGTACTACATTTGTCTGGATCCGCGCGGAAAATACCTTAATCGGTTTACCGACTATCCGACGCTCAAGGTGCGGCTCTTGCCTTGGGTCAACTACCGCTACGGACTTACTGGGTACCTACACTGGGGCGGGAATTTCTGGACAGATCGGCCGTTCGAGAACGTTCAACCTGATTGGGGCGGAGGGTTCTTACTTCCCGCCGGTGATAACGCTATCGTATACCCTGACCCAGAGCGCGACGGGGTGTTCGTATCGGAGCGACTCGAAGTGATGCGAGAGGGGATAGAAGATTACGAACTGCTAATGGAATCTGCTCGACGTGCGCCTGAACGCACAGACGCTTTGGCCCGAGCAGTGATGCCCACATTCACCGAGTACACACGCGATGTAAATCAGTTCCGAAAGTTCGAGCGCGAGCTGCTTGTGCTGGCAACGGAGGCACAGAGGGAATGATGGGGTAGCCGACAGTCTTACTAAGACTCCTTGGCCGGGCAGGCGCAATAATCTTAGGTTAAATGAACAGGGAGCTCTGAGTGTATCGCTGCGAAGCGGTTCCCATCAATCTAAGAGCTCAGCAGACGCTTTCTTGAGACGAATCGTGGCATTGTTGATCACTGGTCGTGCCCAGAAGCCAACGCTGAGGACAAACCCAAATGTGATGTAGAGAAATGCCAAGCCGCTACGCAGTCCAGCGTAGTCTCCGATGCGCCCAATGATCACCGGCACTACGGCTCCGCCTATGATTCCGGTACCCAAAATGCCTGAGAAGGAACCATGGAACTCCTCGACGGAATTGAGAGCAAGCGACACTACGATAGGCCACATCACCGAGGCAAACAGACCGACTGCGGGAAAAGCAATTACGGAAACCTTCGCGGGTCCAAACAAGGCTGCGGACAAAGAGAACAGAGCCCCTATGGATGCACCCATGAGCACCTTGCGGCTATCGTAGATCTTCAACAATAACATCCCCACTAAACAACCCGCCGTGAGTAAGCCCCAGAACCAGGAAACTGCTGCAGCGCCCGTGGTATGAGGATCAAAACCGTGATACTGGTTCAGAAAGCTCGACATCCAATCGGCAGTGCCTTGTTCACAACCCACGTAAGCAAACATCGCCGCAAAGTAAAGCCATACAACCCGTTGGTATGCCAGGGATCGGTACATGTTCAAAGACCCCGCACGCTCTTCGGCAGTGTGTTGAACTTTTGGGAACCTGGCAAACAGCAAAAGGACTACCATCGTCAAGGCGGAAATAGCGAAAATCCAGTAGATCGAAGCCCATGGCAATTGTGAGGGGGTCAGCCACCGTAGGATGCGCAAAAAGATATTTTGACCGGGCGAAGGATCCTTGAGGTTTAGCACAAGATAAGAGTAAATTCGCGGACTGACAAATGATGCGCTTCCGAAAACCAATTGGGCCAAAGTCGAATTGAATGCGTAGTGTTCTTCGCCGCCCGCGACCCGCAACAACGGATTGATGGCCACCTGCAGAACGGCCATGCCAGCGCCGATGGTGAAATAGGAAATGATGGCAACGCGATATCCGGGGAACAGTGCGAAACTCAGCGATCCTAGCGTCCCTGCCAAGAAGGCCAGCACCATCACAGGTTTTTCGGTGAATCGTTCCACCAAAAAACCGGCGGGTATGGACATCACTCCATAAGCGATGAAAAAAGCGAAGGCCAGAAATCCGGCGGCAGTCAGACTCACGTGAAAACTGCTGATAATGTCCGGCACAATGGGACCAAGGATATTGGTTAGCAAGGAGATCACGAAAAAAGTAAGGAACATCAAGCTGACCGTATAGCGGCTTCTCACCATGAGTTGCCTTTCTCTCTCTCCTAACTAATTGCTGCGTGTCCAGCGACGCAGGGGATTGGTTGGATCGGTCAGACAAATGGCCGTCGCTCGCGGCGATACGTCACGAAGGCCGACCGACTCCCTGCTTGAAGCGATGGTGCCAGACCCGCGCTGCACCTATGAGATTGGCGTCCTCTCCCAAGGAGGCCAGTGCCAGCTCCGTTTTCTCATAAGGAACGAACCGGCAACCTTGGCGAATGACCTTGCGGATACCATCAAGAAAGAGGGCCGCACTCTTCATCACACTGCCACCCAAGACGATCACGTCTGGCACGAATAGATTGATCAGGTTAGCCACGCCGAGACCCAGGTAGTAGGCTTCTCGCTCCACCGCTCGTATGGCCAACTCCTCTCCACGTCTTGCCAATTGGCAGATTTGTATGGCGCTCAAATTTTTGGGAGAGCCTCGGTCTCCCGCCGCATTCGTGTTGAACCATGCGGCCATCGCTGGCCCAGTCGCGAGCGATTCCCAACAACCTCGATAACCGCACGAACAATCCGGTCCCGACGGATCAATCACATGGTGGCTGATTTCGGGATGCGCCATGCCGACCCCGCGATAGAGCTGTCCGTCGAGAATGATTCCGCCGCCAATGCCCGTGCCCACGGTGACGTAAATCAATCGCGATTTCAGTTTCCCCGCGCCCCAGCCTGCTTCGCCCAACGCAGAAGCGTCGGCATCGTTTTCGAGCGCGACTTTCACCTTGAATTCGCGCGCCATGTCCTGCACAGGATTATTCCCCTGCCATCCAGGCAATAAATCAACATCTCCAAATGCGCCGCTGCCCGGATAGACAACTCCGGTGGAGCCTATTCCAATGCCGGAAATTTCCACGCCGGCATCCTGAGAAGTCCGGCGCAGCATGTCAATCATTCGCGCAAGTCCGTTTGCGTAACCACCTGCAGCGTCGGTCGGAGACGCCAACCTGGACAGCACCTTCCCGTTGTCGTCGACCACCCCGACAGCTATCTTTGTCCCCCCGATGTCAACAGCGCCAATCACCAAATTCTCCTGTTGAATCTGATTTCTCCGTATTCGCTGGTACCCGGTGAAGCCAAGCTATCTCTTCTCATTCGGCGAACCGTTTTCTTCGGGCCACAAACCGTACTCGTCTTCGATAATGAAAGAACTATAACGAAAGGAATCGCAATCAACTCCTGCGAGCTGCGCCAGCCGTTCGGCTGCGAGTTGCGCGGGGATGATATCGATAAGATATTGCCAGTCGGGCGGCACGGCCGGGAGTTGGAATACAAGGTTCCCAGCATCCTGTGGCAGGTCTCGGCCGATCAGCATGACGGATGCCCCTAGGTGTCTCAGATCCCTGGCCACGGCTAGGTCTTGCCCGCGCATACGCTCCCCATCAATCCACATACCGAAGCGCGCATCCTTGCTAACCATTTCCTGCGGGCCGTGCCTAAAGCTGCCGGTGCCCATCGCGGTTGCAGGCGATTTGAGGCCTTCCTCCCAAAGGAGCCTGGCCTCTTGGCAACTCCCCAGACTGGAACCACGAGCCAGAAAGTAAAAAACAGCCCCAGGTGCAAGCCAGGGCGTGTCTACAATCTGCGCCTGCCAGACCGGAATGGCCGACGCTGTCCTTTCGACGACGCGGGAGAGCGAGGTTGCGAGAGTGGCATTCCAGGTGCCGACAACGGCACTTGCTAGAATCCCGACGGTCGCCGCCAATGTGGAATAAGTATTGACGGAAATCGCGTGGTCCATCTCGATGGGAACCACAATGGAAATTTGCGACTCTCTTGCGAGTGGCCCGTCATTCGAATTGGTAATGCCGATAACGGTCGCGCCGCTGTTGCGAACTTTGGCGAGCAAATTGACAATTTCCACGCTGCGACCGCTGCGCGAAATTACGATCATTGCTGAGTCCCGCGGAATAGTGGCGAATTGCAGCAACTCCGCTGCGTCCTGCATATAGACTGGGCGGCCGCCAAGGTGAAACAACGGCCCAGCAGTCAGTACCGCGTGCCAACTGCTGCCGATTCCAGTCAAGTAGACGTGACGAGCAGTGCGGATTGCAGTCGTCGCCGCGTCGAGGGTGGGCCGGCCCGCTCCCGATAGAAAGTCGATTGTCCGCTGTAACTCGTTGGGCTGGCGAAGAATGTCGCGCAAGAAGTGAGTCATCGGGAGTACCGGGGCGTGCTGATCCTTTCTACTTCTCCGCTGGCGTGATAACAATACTGCGATAGGTTACGTGCCCTTTTTCACTTCCCTGAAGATAAATGGGTCCCGGCAGTTCTTCATGGCTGTCCAGGGCGCCGCCCGTGATGCCTGGGATTTCTTTGTTATCGATGACAGTCTGACCATTTTGAACGACGGTGATCCAACGCCCGACCAGCGTGATATCGAAGCTTTGCCATTCTCCCGGCTTGCGGGGCAGTTCCGGCGAAGCCGTCAAGAAA
>WNFL01157351.1_pt2 | contig 11740 bp, 8 predicted proteins | sample 5400361 | NCBI WGS metagenome assembly WNFL01 (sample SAMN13153351, study PRJNA577476) | soil metagenome | isolation source: 40 cm soil on Douglas fir-dominated hillslope | place: USA:California | collected 2013-09-17
AACATTGCCCAAATCGCGTCGAGCCGCATAAGCAACGTCGGAGTCTGGCGCATGGTCCTCGGCAAGTCCATGCGCCTGCTGCGCGAGATCAAGCATTGTATTCGCATCGAGAGCATTGCTATCCGATGGCAGGCTGCGCAGATAGACGCCTATTGCCAGAACGCGGATTTCCCACAGAGGATGAGCGATTGCCTCATCCATGCGCTGCATGAGCCGGGTGGCCCACTCGTTGATTAACTGATTTGCTCTGGCGGACCGATCTGTGATCTGGAGCGCCTGGGCCTGTGCAGCAAGAACGTGCCCCAGCGCGGGCAGCTCGACCTGCCCACGCTGTGTTACCAGATCAACTGCCTGTTGACCAGCTTCAAGCGCGTCGGAATCGCGTCCCAGTTCGACCAGCAGATCACGCAGTGCAAGGCGCGTAATGAGAACACTGCGCGGATCTTTGCCCACGTCTTTGTGGCTAAGCGCACGGCGGTAATTGGCGATTGCTCGATCCGCATCTCCCCGCTCGCGCTGAATATCGGCAATATTGTGCAGCGTCACGCCGATTTCATGATCATCACGATGGGCCTGTGAGCCACGGGCTGAAAGTTCCGCATCGAACTCGATCAGCGCCGAATCAAGTTCGCCACGCTGCCAGGAAACACGCCCAAGCACACGCCGCAGAATGGCATCGTCGTCGGCATTTGCGCGTTCGCCGGTAAGTTTAAGTGCAAGCCTGGCTGCTTCCTCGGCCTCTTCAGTCTTCCCCTGCATCAGGTTTAGATGTGCCAGCAGCGCATAGCTGGAACGCTGGCGTGCAAAGATAGGCCGTGAATATTTGCCTTCGTACCAGATACCTTCTGCGCCGACAATAAGCACCGCATCGTAAACTTGCCCGGTTGCAGCTAATGCCCGACCAATTGCCCGCGCAAAGGTTCCGCGCCATTGTTGTGGCACATTGACCCGGATTTTCTGGTATAGATCGAGTGCTTTCTGCAAATCGCCCTGGATATGGCAGATAGTGGCCCGCAGCCACTGCGCCTCAAAGGAGTTTATGCCATTCAAAGCCAGCAGCGCTTCAGGATAGCGTCCTGCCAGAATGAGTGTCTCTGCCAGCGCAAATATCGCAGACGCTTCACTCTCGATCCAGCGTTGATATACCTTGACTGCCTCGTTCCACTCGCCGCGTGCCCGATACACCAACGCGAGGTCTTCAAGCGGCGCATCGTTTCCCAAAACCGACAGTGCCGCATCCAGCCGCCCGGCCCGCCGATATACGCGGCTGAGGGCGACACGGACCACCTCCAGCGACTCCTCGTCCCGCAACGTATGCAGGCGTTCAGCCGCCTCTTCAAGTCGCCGGATCGCTGCTGCATCGTCACCGCGCAAATAGGCTAAGCGAGCCAGTGCCACAAGGGTTTCTGCAATGGCGTGCTCGGTGTCCTGTGCCAGTCGCAGTTGCAACGCTTCCGATAGGGATTCTTCGGCAGCCGCGTCGTAGCCTTCTTCCAATAATGAAAGGCCCTTCACATGCAGCGCTTCGCCCTGCGCTGAGTTCGCGCTGCTGCCCTGCTCAAAAAAGCGTGTCACGGGATGGACGATTGGTTTGAACCCCGTCTCTGCGGGAGTCACTGACTCTAGCCAGCCGCCAGTCGTCCGCACGGTATTGTCAACCCGCTCGATAAACCCGCGCTTCTCAAGGAAGGTCAACGCCCGTTGGCCGATCAATGGCTTGTCGTAGCTTGCCATGACAGTATCGATACTGATCCACTGACCAGGCGTCACAGCCAGGGCTTGGCAGAGCGCCTGATAGTCTTCTGGCAACGCTTCAAAGGACGCGTTGTACAACGTTGACAACTGATCATCACTCGCGTTCTGGACAAGCTCCGCGACGCCCTGGGGCGTAACCCCATCTTCAGCCATCATGGCGGCGATGAGAGTCAGGGCGCGTGGGCGATAACCGACCAGCGCACCGAGTGGACGGGCCACCGAATCAGACTTACCCGAAAGCTGCATCAGAAGCTGAGTCCCAGGGTCCGGCGATAATCCGTTGATTTCAATGATATTTACTGGCGCGACCTGATTGTAACTGGTCGTGCCTATAGCGATTGAAGGGGCAAAGGCCAGAGCGGTGTCGACCTCATCAGGTGATACGCCATCGACAATCAGCAGCACATGATTCCCGATCAAGAACTCTCGCGCCAGTCGAGGTTGATCGTTCGGTCCAGCCCGCAGTATGGCTGGCGAGTTGAGAGCCAACCCCAGGATTGACCCGGCGTTTTCGAGGTTATCCAGCCACCAGATATGTTTAAATGATTTACTGATCCGTGCATCGCTGGCAAGCTGGCGCAGCAGCGCCGTTTTGCCCATCCCGCGCGCTCCAGTGATGACGACTGCTCGGCCTGACAGCACCATGTTTGCCGCCTGATCGACTTCGGATTTGCGCCCCAAAAAGGCGTCAAGGGGCGGCGGTGGCATCAGCGCACGCACCGTCGCTTCGATGAGACTGAGTTCAGGCCTTGGGTATGATTTTGGAGCAAGCAGGGGCAGATCGAGATCGCGTGGTGGTTCTGGGCGGTCCATGCGCAGTGCCGATCCATTCAGGATGGGCGCGTCCTGCCGAATCGAAAACGGCAGTAAATCCAGCGTATGTGCCAGAAATTCAATCGATAAGCGCTCATCCAGATTAGGCGGAATGGGTGGCAATCGGGTCATGGTATCTCGTAGGAACCTATGAGTCTGGATTCTAGTGTCCGCTGTTATATCAGGCAAGTATTAGTTTCAAGAACCGACCAGTTTTCCGCGCTCTTATGAAGGTGATGTACTGCTAGAAAAAACAAAACTCCGAGAACTCGGAGTTTTAGAAAGTTTTGAAGCGGGCAACGGGATTCGAACCCGTGACCTTCTCCTTGGCAAGGAGATGTACTACCGCTGTACTATGCCCGCAATGTGGGGATAGTATAGATCACATATTCATCTTTGACAAGAGTTGAATCTGTAGTTGAATCTCTAGCGCGAAGAGCCTTAAATCAATGGCGGGCTTCCCATTCGCGCATCATGGCGAGCAGAAAATCACGCACATCGGGATCAATCACATCGCCAATTGCATCGAAGTAATGACCATCTACTTCAATCCGCACGCCGTGATCGTGGGCAGGTCTGATATGTATGCTGCGTGTAGAGAACTTCGGCGTGTTGGACAGCTTGAACTGTAGGAACTCCTCGACGGCGTTGGCGATTCCCGATACGTTATCTTGCTTCACATCGCTCTGGGACATCGCGGCGCGCGCAAAGTTCTGGATAAAATCGCGCTTGGGCGGCTCCTGTTCAGCCGTGAGCAAGCCCATGCGGCTCTTCATACCACCCATCGAACTATCTGGCAGCGGTACCGCGCCCTCATTCGTCGCATACTGAGTCCGGCCCGATCCGTTATTGATCATGTTCCATAGTTCACGCACCAGCCCTGTGAAACGTCGAGCGAGATCAGGGTTCTTGATGTCATCCAACGCACGGTAACGCTGATCACCCATTTGAATGATGAGCTTGCCATCGCTGAGATCGCGGTAAACGCGCATCACCTCGACTGCATCACTGGGCAGGTCATTACTCTGTGGATATTTATCAGCGGATACCATCTTGATCTCCTCAGTATGTTCCTGGTTAACTGTTTCTGGCGTAACTGCGGACAGCCAATCGTGTTCGGCGGCTGGACTCACAACAGCGTTGGAGTCTGCTGCCACACCTGGCACAGACTCTGGCTCCGTTGTTGGGTCGATGCTGGAATTGTCGTCGAACAGCATTGGTGCCGCTAGCATTTCCAGGTCTGGTTCTGGCAGGTCGCGCAATTCGGCAGGCACGGTCCAATCCGCTGCCTTGCTAGGTCTATCCGGCAATTCGCCGCGCAGAAAATCGCTTATTGGTAGATTGAATGGCATATTCCGCATCTGTTTTTCAGGTGCCGGAACGCCATCCGCATTTTCGCGCGAACGCTTCCGCCGCTTCCTGGCCCGTTGAATGATGTATGCCATCAGGCCGATATACAGCCCGCCAAAAACAATGGGCGCAAACAGGATAGCCGGAGGTATCTGTTTGAAAAAATCACCAAAATCCATCGCGCCGCCGTTCTGTTACTTTGCACTATACATAGTATGTACCGGTTCGGCTGGTTGGCAAGTCGGGCAGAAATGGGTGCCACGCTGCCCAACCCAAATCTTTGTAATTGGACCGCCGCACACCGGACAGGGCTGATCAAGATTGCCGTGTTCACGGTACACCCTGAGATGATTTTGTGATTCCCCCCGGCTCCCATCCGGCTTGCGATACGAGTTAATGCTGGCCCCCTCATAGCGAATTCCATCACTGAGCACCTGCCGGATTGCTGCATGAAGGTGCGCGATTTCTTCGTTATTCAAGCTATCAGCGGTGCGCAGCGGATACAGACCCGCAACATGCAGTGCCTCATCTGCATAGATATTGCCCACGCCAGCGATGAACGCCTGATTAAGCAGTAAACTTTTTAGCATCCCTTTGCGACCAGCCATCAATTGGCGGAATACATTGAGTGTGAATGAATCGTCAAGCGGTTCGGGGCCAAGTTCCGGCAACACCTCGGCGGGATCGGTGCAAAGGTAAACGCGTCCGAACTTCCGTGAATCAGAGAATCGCAGTTCTTGCCCGTTGTCGAGCGGGAAACGCACTCTTACCCAGCGATCAAAATGATTTTCTTCGTCAGGCGGCAGTACATATAGATGTCCGGTCATCTTGAGGTGAACAATCAGTTTATCGGCGTCGAGGTGAAATAATAGATATTTGGCACGGCGCGTAATCGCATTGACTCGTTGGCCTGCGATCCGTTGTGCTAGCTGCACCGGATTGATATTCGTCATACGTCCGGGGTCTTGAGGAAAAACCGCCGCCGTGATAATGTGACCTTCCAGCGGCTCACGTAGTCCCCGGACAGCAGTTTCGACTTCGGGTAATTCTGGCATAACTTTTCCGCGATCATGGGACAGAATCGGCCTGTCTCTCGTTCTTGAGGAGCCAATTATAACGCCGAATGACCTCATTCGGCGCTGTTATACAGAAATCTGATGCCCTTCTTACAGTATCTGAGCAATTAGACCGGCTTGGTTTCTTCGGAGGGAGGAGGCGTCTCAGTTGTTGGTTGTGGTGGCACGGCAGGGGTTTCAGCAGCAGTTTCGTCGCTGTCTTCCCAGGTAACAATCCATATACACAATCCTGCTACCAGCACGGAAGCGACAATCAATGCGATCCATTGACCGATCAATAGACCCACATCACGAGCTTCAACCATCAACAGAATGACGATGCCAAGCGACAGAACGATCCAGGCGGCAAGACGTGGGCGCTGATCGGCAAACTTGAGCAGATCGCGCAGTACAGGCACATTATTCAACCGGTTGAGAATGTTTTGCACAGCAAACAGGTCCTTATCACGTTGCCCGGCATTTTGCGATTTTGCCCCATGCCGGGACTAATCTCATGTTGTTATTGAATTATAACGGCTTCAGTACACGTTCTGCACGTAACTTCTTCGTGAGAATTTGTGTATTCGGCGGTTGCGACTCGGTAGCCGCTTCACGCCATGCCGGAACTTTGATTGATTCAAGGGTCGTCTTTTCGTAACCCTGATCCACGAATGCCTGAATCATTGCGTTGGCATTCTGTGGTAGGAACATGAAGCCAACTTCGCTCTGCAATTCTTTGGATGATTCTTCCACCGCACCGATGAGTCCTTCGGCAACAGCCCCTACAGGGGCTTCAGGAATCACAACAAACTCATCCATGCGCGTAATCAGGTTTTCGACCTGGAAGCCAGCCAGCCCAACGGTCTTGCCGTCGAATTCGGCGAGCAGGTACGACTTTTCGCCGAAGGCCATCATCACGTCGGTCCGCGACAAATGTTTGTCCATCCCCTGGTTCAGGAGCCGGGCAATTTCCTCGGCGTTTTTGGGCATTCCACGCCGAATATCAAGCGAAGTGATCTGCATCATTTGTCCAGCAGGCGCTGCTGCCGTGGGGGCCGGAGTTGGTGCTGCCGCAGGTTGCGTTGCTGCGGGTGCGGCCTGGGTAGCAGGTGCAGGTACTGCCGGAGCAGGTGGTGTTGCCGCAGCGGGTTGTGCTGTAGGTTGAGCAACAGGAGTTGGTTGCGCAGCGGGTGCAGTTTGAGTTGAAGTAGTTGGGGCGGGTGCTGCCGGAGCAGGCGGAGGCGCTGCTGCGGGTTGCTGGCGTCCAACCTCGACTCGGCGCACATCGTCAGAGCGTTGAACAACATGACGCTGTTCGAGAATTTTGTTCCACTCGCGCTGGACCTGCACCCATACATCCTCGGCGGTACCGTTGTTGGTGATGACAACGCTGGCTTTGGCGAGCTTGTCACGCTGCGGATTCTGCGTATCGACTCGCTTCCGCGCTTCATATTCGCTCATGCCACGCTTGCTTATCAAGCGTTCAAGTTGAATTTGCGGTGCAGCATCCACTACCCAAACCGCGTCAACCTGTTCAGCCATTGCCCCTTCGAGTAATTTGATGGCCTCGATGACAACAATAGGCTGCTTGGCACGGTTGATAAGGGTATCAATACCCTGCCCGATGATGGGGTGAGTTAGAGTCTCCAACCGGGTCAGCGCCTCCGGGTGCGAGAAGACGACTGCACCGAGTTTGGTTCGATCAACCCGATTCTGAGAATCAAGTACCCATTTGCCAAAGGTTTCAACGACGGGGCCGTATGCAGGTGCGCCGGGAGCCATCACCTGATGCGTTAACCCATCGGCGTCGATGGTATACGCTCCGAGATGTTCCAGCATTTTGCGCACGAGGCTTTTGCCCATGCCGATATTGCCCGTGAGGCCAATCACATATTTATTTGCCCAGCGACCCACGGCGATACCTCCAAGATTAGATTGATGAATTTCCCATCACAATTGAAAATTGATTGTAGCCTGATGCCGAATGGAGAGCAAACTCATCGTAAAACCGCCAAAGTCCATCTGCCATCTATTGGCATTACGCCGTGGTTTGGTCTACCATTTGCTCAACTATGTCAGGCGACTGGTGTGATGTCGCAAAGACATAGCATCAGTATGTCGCCTTTCCTCACCCAATTGGTGCCTTTTCGCGTCAGCCATTGAATAGAGGAGTACTGCTGATGAGGAAATATTTAGTCCGCAATTTTATTTTAATGCTGCTTGCGATCCTGGCATTCATTCAATTTGGACCCGCAGCTCAGGCCCAGACGAACAGCCAGGTACCGCTGGCCTACATTGACAACACCGGCAATGTCCGGCTGGCGGCCTCTGGAAATGATCAGGGCACCGCAATCACGCAGGACGCCGACTTCAAAATACCTCAAACCAGTCCGCTTACTCATAACTATACACACCTGCGCTGGTCGCCAGATGGCAGCAAACTTGCATTCCAGGATTCTGTCACCGGCAATCTGTTGGTTGCTACCCTGGGAAAAGCGCCTCAGCTTATCGCGTCGCATGGTGCGGCTGAATATCCTCCCGCGTGGCTGTCCGACGGCAATACGATTGCCTATGTGGTCAATACACAACAGCCAGCCGGAACAAATGCAGTAACCATGTCTATCCAGCAGGTTCTTTCAAGCGGTGGGCAGCCCACGCAAGTTGGTAGTTTCGCTGCTAGTCAGGGCTGCGGTGGTGGCGGGACCGATCCTGCCGATATCCTTTACGCGCAGGAAACCGCGCTCAACGGAAACTTTTTGACGTTTGCCTCGATGAATGGCGGCTGGCTCTATTCGACAGCCTGTACTGGCATCGGATTAGCCTGGAACAACGCCAGCCATCAGCAGCAGTGGAAGATAGATAATGTGGGCCGTGTTGTCCTGTCACCGAGCGGTACGCAAGCGGCGGCGGTCCTATTTGACCAAAACGCCCGACCATCTTCTCTGATCTACATTGATCTGACATCCGGGCGAAACGGAGCGCTCAATACGGGTTCGGCAGTCGATCAGGTAGGCTGGTCTGCCGACGAGTCGACGATACTGTATAGCACCATCGACGGGCAAAGCGTCTCCCTGTGGAAAATCCCGGTACAGGGAGCGCAAGCCACTCAACTTTTTGCCGACCAGGGCAAGTACATTGGCGTGATAACCAGCAGTCCAGCCTCACCATCGGCGGTATTTAGCTACATTCCTGGCGGTGATAATTCGCAGACGCAGATTCTGTTCGTACCGCTCAATGGCAGCGTCGCCAATCGCTCGAACGCGACAGTCGTTGCTCAGGGTGGTCGTCCTGCGTTCGCGATCACGCGTGCGCCTAATCCCGGCCCAACTTTGACGCCGACCAGTACACCTACACCCACTAACTGCACACCGCGTACGGATTGGACAGTTACCTACACTGTGATGCCAGGCGATACGTTGTTCAGTCTTGCCCAACGAACAGGAACCACCGTCGATGAACTTGCAACCGGAAACTGTCTTGCTAACCCGAACATAATCTTCGTTGGACAGGGTTTGCGTGTGCCAGTTGCACCCCAAGCTCCGGTTACCAATATTGCCAGGCGCATCGTGTTCCCGCCCGGCGCAACGTCTGTGGCGGTACAAGGGCAGGTCACGGCTAACGGCATAGATCGGTGGGTGTTGGCGGCACAGGCTGGACAAACCATGACCGCTCAACTTACCTTTTCAAGCGGACAGGCGATTCTCGTCGTCTTTGGCGCGGATGGCAACGTACTGCTATCAGATCATGCAGGTGCGAGCACCTTCACGGGCACGCTGCCCTCGACGCAGGACTATTTCATTGACGTGCGCGGCAATCCGAATGGCACGACGAGTTACACCCTCAGCATCACAATTCCGCCACGCTGAAATGCAACTTATATTTTCAAGCCGGGCCTTTCGAAAGGCCCGGCTTTTTCATCCGAGCAACGTATCAGGGCAGCAGACGTTTTGGGACAATTCGATTGGCAGCACGCCACCATCGGAACCCTTCTCCATAAGCTACACCACAAGCAAGTCCCCTAAATTCGCTAATTACCCGTGCAGCACGGACGATAGCGTTGGTATCGGTTGGTGGCAAAACGAAGTCAGGATCATACTTGGGACCGGGCATATGTTGGCTTTTGTGTTGCAGGAGCATCTCGACTTTCACATCCCACACATCGCTTATATCCACATAATCTTCTGGCACAAAATTGATGCCGAACTCCGCATCCATGAAGGCAACCGGCAAAGGTTTTCGCATGGGGGGCAAAGATGACCTGTAGTTGCTGGTGCGGGCAGTCTGCGACGCATCCATTACCAGTTGATTTGTCGCATTGTGATCAGGGTGATAATCGCCAGGTGGATGCGTGATTATGACATCCGGGGCAACGCTGCGAATCACTTCAACAAACTTGAAACGCGTTGCTTCATCAACGGTCAGTTCGCCATCGGGGATCGCCAACCACGCCAATTCCGCGCCGATCAAATCGGCTGAGGCTTGAGCTTCGGCTTTGCGGATTTGGGCAATCTCCTGCGGATCACCCATTGGTCTGCCGCTCCCATCGGTCACTACACACATTACAACATGATGTCCGCTTCGCGCATAGAGTGCCAACGTGCCGCCGCAGAATGCTTCCAGATCGTCACCATGTGCCCCAATCGCGAGTACGTTCATCGATCTCTATCCTTTATTCAGAACTAATATCTAATGCGTGGCGTAGCGCGTCAGAAAGCAGATTAAACCCCAACACAGCGATCAGAATCGCCAGCCCAGGATAAAACGCCATCCAGGGAGCCGCCAGCAAAAACTGGCGACTGTCATTCAACATTCGGCCCCAACTCGGTGCATTTCTATCCGCGCTGCCAAGCCCCAGGAAACTGAGCGCGGCCTCTTGCAAAATCACGTTGGCGATCCCAAGCGTACCAAAAACAATGAGTGGTGTCAGGATATTGGGCAAGGGATAATCACCAAATAAATTGTAATCGGCGTTTCATTTTTTTCCTCCTATGCAAGCGGCGGCGTGATAGTGTACATCATTTCAGTATCGGCAGGGCAGTTGTTGAAGCTACAGGTCAACAAGAATACAATCGAGGCATCAAAGTAGTGTGTAATTGGTGTGATAATTTCGTAGCGGAAGAGAGCATTCTCGATGAAGTTAACTGTAATCGGCGGGGGAAGCGTTCGTGCCCCACGAATCATTCCGTCTCTGGTTCGTCGGGCCGCACGTCTTGATCTGCAAGAATTGTGGCTGATGGATATTGACCAGCAAAAATTGGAGCTAATTGGTGGTCTATGTCAGGCAGTGGCGAAGCAAACCGGCGCAACGTTCAAAATCGTCCTATCTACGGATGCGCGTGATGCAATACGAGACGCAGCCCACATCATCACCTCGATCCGTCCGGGCTTTGAACAGGGTCGCGCAATAGATGAGAGAATTGCGTTCAAGCATGGCGTTCTCGGTCAGGAGACAACCGGGGCGGCGGGGGTTGCAATGGCGATGCGCAGCCTGCCTGCTATTCTTGAGTATTGCCGACTAGCCGATGAGATCGCGCCGGGAGCCTGGATTTATAACTTCACCAATCCCGCCGGGCTGGTGGCGCAAGGGCTGCATTATGCCGGGGTACAGCGCGTGATCGGTATCTGCGATAGTGCGAATGGAGCACAGAACGCCGCCAGTCGCTACCTTCACGTTCCTATCGTTCAGGTGAAGCACGAAGTATTTGGCCTGAATCATCTGTCGTGGACCCGCAGTGTGAAGATCGATGCTGATGCAAACGGTAAAAACGGCGAAGAAGTCTTGCCCGCTCTTCTTTCCGATCCGGCTTTCATCCAATCAACACATATGGCGATGTTCGATCCTGACTTGCGGCAATCGCTCGGAATGTTTCTGAATGAGTACCTGCATTACTTCTATCACCGCGATGAAGCGCTTGCCACATTGATGGCAAAGCCCGAAACGCGCGGGGAAGAGATCGTCCGCCTGACCAATGAACTCATGGAACGGTTGAAGGCTGTTGATGCTGTCAACAACCCTGACGCCGGGTTAGTGGTCTGGCAAGAGGTTATGGGTAAACGCAGCGCTACGTATATGGCCCATGCGCGACATGATGCGCCGCGTCCGCGATTGGAGCCGATTGGCGACGATGATGAAGGCTATGCAGGTGTCGCGCTCGGCTGTGTTGAAGCCCTTGCCACGGGTATTCCACACTACACTGGCTTAAATGTCCCGAACAATGGCACGATTGCCGGGATGGAAGACGACGATGTTGTAGAAGTGAGCTGTGCCGTGGACAAAAACGGTCCGCATCCAATATCGATTGGAGAGGTGCCTGAAGGGCAATACCTGTTGATGCGCGACGTTAAGCGCTATGAGCGGCTGGCAGCGCAATCGATTCTGCAACGGTCACGACATCTCGCCGTCGAAGCGTTAGCCGCGCATCCATTGATCGGCTCGTATCCACTCGCCAAAACTCTCGTCAATGACTTTCTGGAAGCGCATCGCGACATTGTAGGAACATGGAACTGAAACACAACTATGATATTCTGATTCCCGGCAAATACTTCTGCGACATCATTTTCACTGGCTTGCCAGGCTTCCCCAAGTTAGGCACTGAAATTTACTCCAAACAGGTAAATATCGTTCCCGGCGGCGGTGCTTTGATCAGCGTCATCGCGTTGCGCAGGCTTGGCGTGAACGTGGGCTGGATCAGCCGTTTCGGTACCGACTTTTTTAGCCAGTACATTCAGCACTTTCTGGAAACTGAACGGGTCGATATGTCGCTGGT
>WNFL01432073.1_pt1 | contig 11737 bp, 10 predicted proteins | sample 5400361 | NCBI WGS metagenome assembly WNFL01 (sample SAMN13153351, study PRJNA577476) | soil metagenome | isolation source: 40 cm soil on Douglas fir-dominated hillslope | place: USA:California | collected 2013-09-17
CAACTCTATTCCCGATATCGCTCCCTTGTCCACGCTTAACGCTTAACACGACTATCTCTCGAGTAAATCCCATCGAGGCCCGTCGAGACTGTCTACACGAATATACGACGACAGACGACGACAATAAACAAATATTGCCACCCTTGAATCTGCACACCCGAAGTCACGCCCACTGGCACGGGTTCATTTCTCCCATTTCTGGCCCTTTTACCGGTGCAAGTGGTCAGCACTCCGGATGTTATGAAGACGTAAGTAGCATCTCCTGACTCCAAATGTTCTCTGGCACACTGTTCTTTAACGAACAGTGATTAATTAGTCTTACACCGCTTAGCTCATCTTCTCTCTAAGTAGCGATATGTATGACACAACACGTTTAGCTTCCAGTTTGGGGTCCAGTTTGGGGTCCAGTTTTGGACCTGAGCCGTTATTCGTTATTTGGCCTAGTGTTTGCCGTCTGCCTCTCAAAGTTAATTCCCTCCCTTTTCACCTCCTCCCCCACTTCCTGTACCTGAAATAATAGATGGTGGGTTGCCGTCTCTCTCTCTCTACAAGATACGCCACGTACCCCATCCGGACACCGCTGTGCGCGAGGTCCAGCCTACAATCTTGTTGTAAATTGGGGGAGACAGGCGCCGAGGCAGACGGCGGGGATCGGTGGAAATATTATCAAGGAACATGGCTGATACCGACTTTCTGCGCTCTTTCAGGCCTCTTCGGAACTTGCTGCTACTTATGCTGCCCTCATCCTCGCCGATGACGGCCTCGAGATCACCGTCAGTCCAGTCACTCCCACTGCCGCCCCACTCGCAAGCGTCCGAATATTAACATATTAACATATCCCTTGTTCCCTCTGCTTCGGTGTCTTACTCGTTGACCTTACATTTATGTTTTTCTCTTGCACGTTTGGCACACAAAACTCAGACCGACAAAATCATCACCTTGACCGAGGCCGCCAACGTCGATCTCGAACCCATCTGGGCATCGCTCCTCGCGAAAGCACTAGAGGGTAAAAATGTAAAGGACCTCCTCTCGAACGTTGGGGGCGGTGGCGCTCCTGCTGTGGGTGGCGGCGCTGCTCCCGCCGCTTCGGGTGGTGCCGCCGCCACGGAGGCACCAAAGGAGGAGGAGAAGAAAGAAGAACCAAAGGACGAGTCGGACGATGACATGGTGCGTCCCCTTTTCCTGGGAACAAGGGTCGAACATTGACGATGTGCTTAGGGTTTCGGTCTCTTCGATTGATTACCCTGTGTTGTTACTCTCTTGCTGCTCGATCGTATTATACACCCGGTATTTGTTGCATTCGAATATCATTTTTTCTTCTCTATTGGAGTCAACTTGAGAGTAATATCTCGAATAGGAACTCTGAGTGCCTGGAGTCCACCTAAAACCACTCAGGAACCGGAATGTGGTATCTAGCAGGGTTTTGGTCAATCGCGGAACATCTTTTGGAAGGCCCCTTAAAACACCGAAGATGCCTGTGGCTCCTGGCCCGCCCCATCCGGAGAGTGCTTGCATACCTTTCATGCTATCCCGCCCCTCTACTCCCATATCTCGTGTTGCTCAAGGCCAGCTCGGTTAGTACAGGAGTCGTTGACTGTCTCTGATGGTATGGCTCTTTGGGTTCCCGTCGGAGCCAAGGCCTAGTTGCAAAGCTACCATGCTGTGTATGAACTTGGCATCACCAGGCACACCTCTCACGTTTATTCAGGCTCGCACCAAGGACAGTGTTCATGAATACGGAGAGACACGGCTCCAAGACCATGAAATTAAAGGGATCTGTGATGGTTTGCCTAATTCAGTACACAAATTGACAAACAAGCGTTCTCGCGACCTCGCCACAAGGAGCCGTTGTGGTGGAATGACTTGGTTATCGTAATGTTAGTTTGAATAGATGTACCATGTGCAACGGCAGTTGTGCCTTACCACGCGACGTGCATTCCCAGTACACCGTCTATCCGTCTGCGTCTACGCTAATTTTGTCGTAACGTAGCGGCCGGCTAAGGTGCCGTCAACCGCTTACCGCTGTCCGACAAATGATCCGACAGGCGGGCGACAGGTGAGATGGATGGATGGGTAGGAGGAAGGATGATGAATATTGAATATTATTTCATGTTTCTAATGCTGAGCGAGTGCGATATGTCCTTCTCGATGCGACGCCGTCTGTGGCTCTGGCTCTGTGGCTCTGTGTTTTCCCAGCTGTTTTCCTCTACCTTTTCCACTGTCCCATCGTCCCCTCCGTCCTTCTCCTCGTTATCATCGTCCTCGTCTCAGTGGTTCACCTCTTGTTCAGCCTTTTCGTAGACATCAAGTACGTCCAGCTCAAATATTCTGCCTAAAAGTGGCCTGTCGTTGCGCAGGGACGCGCGCGATACCCTAGAGGCGGTATGAGCACCAAACCAAGCGCCCCTCTCCCTCAGCAACGTGGTCCTGCTTCCACCATGGCTTCCAAGTCTGCCTGGGCTAATGGCCCACCTCGATCCACATCCACCTTGACGGTCCCCTTGTCACTACCAACTTCGGCAGCAGTCTCCTCTTCGCCCACAGAATCCTTCCTTGTATCTTCACCTCAAGCACTACCCTCAGCCCCCGTGACTCATTCACCGCAACCACAACCTGCCGAGAGTACCAAGGACAAGTCATCTAGGCGAACCGCCAGCGTTTCGAGTCCTACTCTACCCACTGCAACTCTTTCAATGCATTCCTGTAAGTCCACCTTTCAGGTTTACCCTTCTGCCCACCATGTTGGGTACAGCCGAGGGACCCATATTGATGCTGATCCTCCTATACTCTCTTGGTCCTAGCCTCTTCTCATTCCAAATCAAAAGGACGGATAAACACATTAGATGAGCCGGTCGAGTTAAGCGGCGAAGCAAGTCCGGACCGGCTCTCGATGCTCCACCCGGCGAATAAGAAAGAGAAGGAGACGGGCCTGGTTCCGATCTGTTCTTCTTCGCCGGAGAAACTATTGCCAGATGCCGGTGAACGCGAGCTAACTTCGATATTGGAAAGCCTTCCAAGCTCGAATGGGATCATGAATCCCATAACTCAAGATTCAACTCGCCCGACACCATCAATCGCTTCTATTGCTAGAGGGGCGACTGCAACACCCTTGACTCTGCCGACCGGAGGTGGGACGCTCACAGCCGATGCGCCGGCGTTTGTCCCGAGGCGGGCTGTTGTGATTAAGAATACATCTGGGGAGGAGGTCGATCTGCGCAAGTTAGGGTTGCCCACGAGTTCGAGTGCGACTACCGGCAGTGGAAGTACGGCACCCATACCTGCGCCTGTGCCCAAAGCTACAGACGAAGAAGAAGAGAAGCAGAGGAAGCGACAGCTGGCTATTATGGAGGTTCGCAAGCGTGCTGAAGAGGAGGTACGGAAGAAGAGAGGCAATGGCGAAACCATGGCGATTGTCAAGGCGAAGGCTGGGGAGGAAGAGAAGGCAGGGAGAGAAGAAGAGGAGGTCAAGTCTGAAGAGAAGGCGAAGCGACAAGCTGAGGTTGATACAGAGAAAGAGGCCCTCATAAAGAGGATACAAGAGCAGGAGACGGAGCTTGCGCTTTTGAGGGCTAAGCTCGCTGCTCAGAGCCAGCCTCTGCAAATGCAACCAGTTGCAGCGTCTCCGCTGCAAGCTTCTGGCGAGAGTGGGGGAGACGAAGAGCGCGACCACGGGCAAGTTATGTCTTCCACAGACGACACCTGTAGCGTAATATACAGCGAGAACGCGGTACAGCACGATGAGCCCGAGGCTGAAGAAGAAGAGAGTCAAGAAGAAAAGAAACAGGAGAAACACCACGATTGGAGCGCCGATCACCCCCACCAAAACGAGCTTTCCTACTTTCCCACCACAGGAGGTCCCCTCACCGCTCCCGCAGAAACCTTCAGCGCGCAGCAGCAGCAGCAGCAGCAACAACAAGTCCCAGGCCAGCCCCTGCAGAAGATGGCCCGCGAACGCAGTCGGCGCGGAGGGCGGCGCGACCGGAACCGGGCAGCCCACGCAGACAAGGGAGAGAAAGGCGATGATGCCACCAACCCACTCATGTTGCAGAAGTCGCGCTCGCATGAACCCCGTACGCGAGCTGCACCTGTCCAGTTGGAGTTGTCGGCGATGCAGCGGAGTCGGACGCTTCATCCTGCACTACCGAGTGTGCTTTCTAGTGTGAAGAACATCACGGATATCGCGATTGTCGTTTACCCCGCTGGTGTGCGAACTCCGAAACCCGAGTTGAATGTACAGTCGCGAAATGGGCCGTTTAGGTGCGTCATCTTGTCTCCGTCTCACAGTGTGGCGTGTATAAGAAAATTGATTATAACCTCTTGCAGGTACGACCGCGAGTTCCTGATGCAGTTCATGTCCGTTTGTAAACAGAAACCCCATGATATGGCCGACATTACCGAGATTGGATTGGAACCGGAGGAACAACCGCAGAGGACGCCCTCGAAGCGCGGTTCGCGGAGGAGCCGGAGGAGCACTACCAATGCACCCGCCACCCCGTCCACCCCGTCGTTTGACGATGCACTCGCCCCTCCTACACCTAGCACCGACAAAGATACAAAGCCTAATTTATCGATAAGCCCTGCTACGCCCACGGTCAATCCGATTGCGCTCTCGCGAACAAGTTCAAGAGGGGCTCGCTCAAGGAGGAGCTCTGCGGCGCCTAAGCTCTCTCCTATCGATACACTCACCCCACCCATTCCGATCACAAGATCTGCGTCTCACGGGTCTCGAGCAGCGCCTGTTAGTGCAGCGCCGCTCCTGTCGCCGTTGGGTCGGCGGTCGGAGAGTCTCAAGCCACGCAAACGGAGTGAATCGACGAGGCAAAGTGCACCGCCTGTGCCCTCCATACCGAGCGACATTTCAAGCATGATACCATTGTCTGCTGGCCATGATATCAAGTCGCTTGAAACGTCCGCCAACCGATGGATCCCCAGCAGTATCGTGAACCGAGGGCACCACTCCCGCGGGACTGCTCGTCCTGGTGTGTCTGTGCAAGAAGTCGACCCCCCGGAAACCATTGAACGCAAAGTGAAAGCGTTGCTCAACAAGCTCACGGTGGAGAAATTCGACTCCATCTCCCACCAAATTGTCGCATGGGCGAACAAGTCCGAAACCGAGGTGGACGGTGCGACTCTCCAGCTCGTTATCAAGCTCGTTTTCGAAAAAGCGACAGACGAGGCGACGTGGTCACATATGTACGCCCGACTCTGTCGTAAGATGATGGAGCATGTCAGCTCGGATGTGAGGGACGAGAATGTCAAGGATAAACACGGCAACTTTGTAGCCGGTGGACAGCTCTTCCGGCAGTATTTACTCTCTCGGTGCCAGGCCGACTTTGAAAGGGGCTGGTCAGCGAGGGAGGATCTCGAGGAGAAGCAGGAGGCGGTGGTTGCTGCCTCTGGAGCCGCTCCCGGCGAGATCGTATTTTCCGACGAATACTATGCGCTTCAGAAGGCTAAGCGTCGCGGACTTGGGCTCGTCAAGTTTATCGGAGAGCTATTCAAGTTGCAGATGCTTACTGAGAGGATTATGCATCGGTGCATCCAAAGGTTGCTGGATGAACCGGCCGAAGAGGACATTGAGAGCGCGTGTCAATTGCTCATCACCGTTGGGAGTGCGCTGAGCGGACCGAAAGGGAAAGATACGATGGACCTGTCCTTTGAGAAAATGAAGGAGCTTGTTGTGGACTGTACCGTCCCATCAAGGATTCGGTTCATGCTTCAAGTGAGTGCCCTCCGCATCGAACTGCCAACATCCAGTTGACCAACCACTGCAACAGGATGTAATAGAACTGCGTGCTCGTGACTGGATACCCCGCAATCAGACTGCTGCGCCAACCACTCTTGCCGAAGTTCATGAGGCTGCTGCCAAGGAGAAGGAGATTGCATCTCGACCAATCCCAATAGCTCGCAATAGCTCTCGGCGAGGTAACAATCGTGGTGGAGATAACTCCGTTCGAGAAAGCACGGCGGATGGGTGGAGCTCTGTTCGTTCACTGGGAAGGGCTGCTGCTTCGACCCTTTCTATCAATTCGATTCTTTCACCGCCCAAAGACGATAAGAACATGAGCAGGACACCCACACTCCCGCGGTCAGCCACTTCCAATATGTTCCATTCCCTCGCTCGGAATCCGTCCGATTCGGGGTCCAGTCGTACTCCCCATACCCTCACTCGACATACCTCCGAGTCCGGCTCCACACGCCACACCATGGCTCGAAACCCGTCCGACTCTGGTTTGTCTCGCGCTTCGCATTCCATGAATCGCAACCCCTCTGAATCCGGGTCGAGCTGGAATACCCATGCCATGGCCCGTGTCCCATCAGAGTCAGGGCTCACCCGAATGGCTCGCAATCCCTCTGAACCCGGAAGGTCCCGTACGGGTTCTCGCCGTGATTTGAATCGCCGTCGGCCTAGCACCGATTTCGACCAACTTAATGCTGTCGCAGACTCTGGTAGTGTGGGGCGAAGAAAACTCCAACTGCTTCCCCGCAGTGTTGGGGTGCCGATCGCAAGCTCGGTGGATCCGACTGAAGACTTTGCGTTAGGCGTTACGGTGGAAGAACCAGAGCCACTGCCTTCAATGTCTGAATCTCAAGCGAGGGCTAGGGTCGAGGAAGATGTCAAGGAGCTATTCCAGATTCACGATCTCACTGAAGGCATCGCATACTTTGAAACGCTTCCTGGAGAGTACCGATACCTGTTGGTTGACCGGCTCATCTCGAAGGTTGATGCCAAGGAATTTGATGTGGCCTTCATAGAGAAGCTATTCGCCCGTGTGGTGGATGCTGGAGCGTGCGACGAAGAGATGTTTGAACGAGGCTTTGCCTCTACGATGACGTTTTTGGATGATATATCCGTTGACGTCCCGACTGCGTATGCAGTCATTGCCCGCCTTCTCTTAGCCGCCTTGGGCGGTTAGCGGACTCGATCACCGATGGAGGAAACCGGTCGGTTCGTCCTTCTGAAAAACTGAGGGAGCAATACAGGATATTGCGTCAAGAAGAAAATGATTAGGCTGTATTCATCACTTTCGTGTTGTGTGGTATCTCTCCTGTAAAGATCTATTCCGTGACTGGATGACCTTGTAGATGTTATGGACTATCGTATAATATTTATGACTCTTCGCCCAGACGTAGTTGCTTATCCGCGTCGCTCTTCTGAAGTCGAAAAGGCATGTATTGTCGGAGTTGGGAGGCAAATATCTCCTCCAAATTGGCTAGTTTGTATTGATAAAAAGAGTGCACCCTTGCAGCTTGTTTTGGTCCCTCGCCCCGTTAAACTACAGTCCCACTGGGACTCTTTGCCCTTCTGTCAGTTCGGCATCCAACCGACGGGGGGGCACTTCAATCCGAGAATGTTTGCTTCGCTTACGTCGTCACCTTCCGCTTACATAGTCACGACCGATCTAGAATATAACCGCCTAAGGCCGAATCGAAAAGACCTTTCGCCTGACTTGCTAGCTCTATCCCAAGAATAAGGGTCTGGCGAGAATTAATGTTGGTGGAGGGTGACTACGGTGGCAGATATCCCGGCTTGGAAAGCTATACACTAATGCACGAGTGAGTGCCCGGCGTTCAAGGATTTCGCGCGAACTGCAACTTGTGGCCGAAGAAAGAGCGCACAAGGACCATACACGAACAAGTATCCAAGTATCCCAACCCATAATATCCAGGGAATGTTCCCCGTCCAGGGCTGGCCAGTCATTATATTGGTGATTCAGAAATTGCGGGATTAGCACCCGACCCTTACTTGGACCTGAAAAAGCAGGACATCACAGAATGAGGGTATTTGCGGAATGCATAGTGGACCAATAACAGCTGTCGATCCACCAGAAGTTGATCTGGACATCAGACTGGACAGGCCCAAAGGTAGCGAGGATCACAAGAAGGGCTCGTAAGGTTCTTGAAGTGTCTCAGAATTTGAAATGTGTGACCGTTTCTACCGCCTGCATGCCTGCCGCATGACTTCCTTGGAAGGAAGAACGTCGTGCGCCTCCTCTACCTTCACGATTGTTCAGCTGACTTCGGCATCCGCGGCATAGAGACCGTGAATCCGAATCCGCTCGTTTGGGTCCTTGGTAGCGATTTCCTCAGCAGCTCAAATAGCTCATGAGCAATATTAATGGAACACGTGCAAGGACTAGCACCATCCTGAGTGATGAGTGAAATGGACTTGCGTGCCAAAATGACCCAAAATGGGTTCCACTTCCGGCGTGCTGCAGATGAGGCTATTTGAGGCTAGGTGAGGCTAGGTGGAGGCACAGCCTTGAGCCTTGACGAAAGATGCATATAAGGACCATACGAACCGCAGCTTCTGTTGCTCGTCTGTTGCTCGTCGAGCTAAAGGGAATCCTCGCAGCTGTCTTCTGCCTGGCCTGATTCCCTTTTTGGACCTCATTGGACAGAGTGCTTGTTGCTTGTACTCTAATTAGTCGTTGAATTGGAACGAGCGTATCTCGTATCGACATATCGACATATCGATCCGAAACGGAGACCAAGGCCACTGCACCTTCCTCACCTTGGCCCACCTTGGCCACCACGCAGCTCAGTGAGCCAGGCGGCGTCCACGCTTTCCCCTGTGACCTAGGCACAAATCCTTGTCAGTTCATTGATTATTACTGAGCAGCAGCTCGGTTGTTCCGGGTGTCGCACCTCACAACTGGCACTGCTGACGCGCCTCCAGGTTTGATTCTGATTCTTCCACGCCCGGCAACCATACATAACACGACCTGCTTGCCTTTGCTCTGGTTTCTGGTCTCACTCTTGAACTCGACCCTCCCAGCAAGATGGTCGTTTTACCTCCGTCTGACCGTCGACCGGCTTCGACGCTAATGCCGGTCAGATTCCAAGACCTTTGGGGAGACCTTGAAGGAGCCGAGTCAACTCGCAGAGACGTAATAGACCCGTCTATCCGCTCGCGATCCATGGATCCTCGCCTTGCCACTTGGGGCCTGCCGTCATCTGAAGAGGTTACTACGTGGGGTACCTTTTTGCTCCTCTTTCTCCTGATCGTAATATCCGTCCGGACAATGATTTCGACCCGGACATCCAGACGGCGACGGGCAGCATTTCTGCGCAAAACGGAAGAAGCTGGAGTTTATGTATGCCAGGGCAGACAACGGAGGGTGCGGGCCACTCTTAAAATTGGTGTGGACCTCGAAGACTCTTCAGGCGATCCTAGAGTGAGCCATATTTCAATTCAAACCCTTTTCGCAGTCACTGACTAGCAGCCTTCCAGGATCATTGTCAAGAGCCGCCTACCGACACTGAGGCACCTCCACCCTATAAGACCGCAGTCCCACATGCGGATTCAGGCTCTTACGTTCGCCCGCCATCGGCTGCTTTTGCAGCTTCGTATGGACGACAGCACGTCCGTCCTCGGTCGAACAGCAACGCGTACATTCGTATCACTATCCTTGTAGCGACCCCGAGCGACACAACCAACGGTTCCCTCGGTTCCTCACGCCACAGCCGTCTTCGCGGGGTGCTCGGCGATCTGACAGATTCTGAGGCATCCGCCACAGATTCTGAGTGCTCGTCTACGTACTCCGATTCAGAGGACGAGTGGGATCGATTACCTCCACCCCTGCCTTTATCTCCATCTGCAGAAGAGGTGTTCCTCCGCCCCCACCTGGACTTCACTCTTGCGCACACGCGGGAAATTGCCACTGTGTAGGGATAGCGTTGATCGCGTCAAGCCTACAAAAATCGCATCTTTTCATTATCATCTAGGTAACCGACCATCCCACATTTGAGCGCCATCGATCGTCGAGCAAGCCTCCGTCATTCTCTTCCGTGTTACTCGCCACCTAACCGTCTTTCCTTATTCACACCTTCTTGTACCAATCACCCACACCATCCCCTGTACGACCATCCATCCCTTCTCAGCCAGATATGCCAACGATATGCAAATCATCCGGGTCATTGGAAAGAACGCCCACCTGTATCACTACCTTCTCCCCAGACTGAATTTGAATCAAGCACTGCCATTCCTTAGACATCGTACCTGACCCTCGAAGTCATCACTGCCAGCGTATGCGGAACAACTACGTGGAGCGAGTCAATAGACTCATCATAGGACTGATCATAATCTCCATCTATGTCGAGAATGGCGCAGTTGATGAATCGGTTGGCTATGAGTCTATGCGTCGCGTCTACTAGCTAACTGTCACCCTTGAGACCGTTGCTTCTTGCATCGACGGGACCTGAAGGGGGTTCGGTCGTCAAAGCGCTCGTAACCCATGGCTGGCCCAAACCTGTGGGAGGGAACCTACCCATACCTTGTACTGTAAGTGCGATATCAGAGCCGATATCCAAAATGCAAGCTTGGATGACAGCCCGCAGTTCCTTCTACCGTTTGATGGTCGACTCTTTCATATGGCATTTCCAGAGAGTACGATCTATTTAAGTTTCCCGTTTCCGTTGCAACGCTACCTGCGACGTTTATTCACGCGTCATTCAAAGTAAAGTTGGAGCCGCTAGTCCCGGGCTGGACAATCCGCCAGTCTCCACATTAAACACTCGAACTTGAACATTGACAGACATGTTCACTTGTTTCGAATTAGTGGCCTTAATCCCCATTTTCAAAGAGTGTATGACGGGGTGAACGCCTTGTCATTCATTAATTCTCAAACTGACCGTCAAGGGTGAGCGACAGAGTGGTATGCTGATTGATTTCGGACGGGGAAGTATTCGGCAATTGCCCAGCAAGTGAGTCGCCAGCACTCATTTATCAGGACATCCGCCAGACTCACACCATTAATGTGAAGCAAGCTCACCTGCCAGACGCGAGTCGCGGCGTTCTCCACTCCATTAAAGGCCGTACGTGGAGGTTACCGTCTCCGTCTGCATGATTTGGGTATCGTAAATGTACGATTCGAAGTCGAAGGTGTGTTTGTTTTCCACCAAGCAGAGCTAGGAATGTCGGCCCCACCAACTAACTTATACAATCCTTCGAAGACAGTATCGACATCCTCGTATTGTGCGGGGCTTTGGGAAGCGAATGATGTCATTGAACGCCCCGGTACGGCCAGTCATGAGATTGGCTCGTCCAGAAGATAGATAGAAGTACCATCCGTCCACCGAATGCGCGCAGATGTTCCATTCTGTTTATTTTTGGTTGGTCGGAGAGCATTTTCCACGATAAGCTTGATCAATTGCTGGTAAAAACCAGCCTACCGGGTAAGTTAGGAGAATCCTTCGGTGCACGTGTTTGCACACCAACCTCTCCTCTGCCCCATCTTTGCATTCGATGTGCTGGCCCTGAATGTCCACCCGGCGCCACCCGCAGGACATCCCACGTCAGGGAAAACCCATCGACTGCTTCGGATACGTTCAGAGACCCTAACAGCGTACACCGTCTTATAAATACCATACTACTTCTGCGACCAATGTCTCCTTCCTCCAAGGTTTGAAAGCCCAGCGAAGCCGACAGAAGCACACCCCTATCAGCACGCCTGGGATTCTTTCCCCTTTTCTATTTACTGATGGGCTAGCTCATGGCCATACTATTGCTGCAATAGTAGCCGGTGCACTTGACCCATATTCGAACGAATTAACCTTTCTCTATTGCTATGCCTTCATTATCTTCCTTTGGGCTTGTGCGTGTGGCTACGTTAGTCACGTCCTGATGATATGGCTTCTGTGTATTGAATACCCTTATAAAATGACGGTCCGGTGTGAGTCTAGAATTTTCTTTGATCTTTGCTCGACTTATCATCACGCCAACCCAAAGGGAAAC
>WNFL01217238.1_pt2 | contig 11736 bp, 13 predicted proteins | sample 5400361 | NCBI WGS metagenome assembly WNFL01 (sample SAMN13153351, study PRJNA577476) | soil metagenome | isolation source: 40 cm soil on Douglas fir-dominated hillslope | place: USA:California | collected 2013-09-17
CACATGGAAGCCCTGCCCTTGACCTTGCGCGGTATCGGCGCAGACATCGTCGGCGAAGTACAACGCATCCCTGACGAGCTGAGCAAGTCCGTGGACGCGTTCCGTCAGGGCACGCTCAGGGCAAACATCAAGCTCAAGGTTGGCGCGGCTCCACAGTTCGCCCTATGCTCCCGAGCAATCGAAGAGGTCCGAGCACATCCCGAGTGGCTGACGTAGCCGATCAGTCCCCTATGAAAGGACTTTAGGCGCTCTTAATCAGTAGGTTGAAGGTTCGATTCCTTCCGCGCTCACCATCTAAAAAAAATCACTCATCTTTGCCAGAACCTTCGGGAGTACTCGGGAGTGGTACTTCCCGTGACTCGCGGAAGTTCGCGGACAGCGTGCGTAGAATCGCCGACTAAAACAGATCGCCGGTCATCGACGACGTTGGGCGGAACATTGATTACCGGCGAGCAGATGGATCTCCGGTGGGCGGCGGCGCATGGTCTTCGCTTGCGGGTGGCCCCAGAAGTTCCGTCAACAGTGGCTTCAGTGCATCCGCCCAGACCTGATATCCAGGCAGCAGCGGATGCAGCTTGTCGCGATCGTTCAGCATGCCTTCGCGAAGTTTCCCGCCAGGCTCGGCGAGCTTGTCATTAATGTTCAAGTAACGGATCTTCCGCCCGTCGGCGATCCCGGCAAGGCTGCCATTGATCCTATCGATCACCGGCATGACTGCCCTGTTGTCATTTCGGGGAAAGATGCCCATTAGAATGATGACCGCGCTGGGAGCTTTAGCCTGCATGACGCGTATCACCGCCTGAAGGCCCTTGGTCACACTCGCGGCAGCACTCTCGATACCTTCAGGCGGAACTCTGTTCCCCACATTATTCGTTCCGGCGAGCAGTACGATCACTTTCGGATGGACATTGTCCAGCTCGCCGTTTTCGAGCCGCCAGAGGATGTTCTCAACGCGATCGGCTCCCCACCCGAAATTCGCTGCATTCCAGCCGAAGAAGTTCGCTTTCCAGTTTTGGAGTAGATCCGGATAGTCCAATGCGCCCCACCGGCGGGTGATGGAATCGCCTTCGAAATAGACATCGATGCGCCCCCGTTTCGCCTTAGCGACAAGCTGTTCGTGCGCGATTTGGGAATTCCTATCCGTTCTAGGGACCGGCTGATCGGCGGGAACCGTCTGCCCAGGCAACAGCGAGATCGACAACAAAACTGCCAGAATCGGCTTCACGGGCGCCGCTCGGGACTCGCGTGATGGAGGAATTTGTCCGCCCAGGGAATAAAGTACTTCCAGTTGGGTGCGTCGGTGTGTCCACCGTCATGCTGGCGCCAGGCAAGCTGCCCGTCCAGGAGCGCCACGTTCACCGGCGGCATCTTCGCCGTGTGATAGTCCACCGTGGCGCCGAGACCCTTCGCGCCGAGCAGACGGAAGGCCGGTTGGGCGGCCACCGCGGCCATGAAACTCCCCTGCTGATCGAGCCACTTCGCGTCGCCCTTCTCGGGTACGCCATAGCTGATAAAGGTTAGGCGCGGGGCGCAGAGGGCCAGCAGTTCGTGGGCGTCTACCGGGAGGTCTCCCGCTGTCTTGCTGCCGAAAGTCGACTCGGCTGCACCGTACTTCAGGAAGTTGCCGGCCATCCAGTGATATTCACCAGAACCTGTGAGGTTCTCTACGGCTTCACCCCAGTTGCGACGATGAAGCTTTGCGCCACCCTCGCCAGAGGAACCAATCAGTACGACTGCGAAACGCGAATCGAATGCCATCGTGACCAAAGCAGCCTTGCCGTAACGTGAAACACCTTCGATACCCACCTGCTTGGCATTCACAGCCTGGTCTGTTTCGAGGTAGTCGAGGCCGCGTGAAGCACCCCATCCCCAGGCCCGCAGCGCACCCCACTGGTCCGGCTTCCGCGGCTGCCCCTGGTTGACGAGGCCAATAATTCCCTTGGTGAGACCCCCTCCGTTATCGGCCTGAATGCTGCCCGGGTTGATGGAAGCAAATCCCCAACTATCGGCGATTAGCTGCTCGGTTGCAGGCCGGTCGGCGTTAGGAGGCGTGATGGGTCCACGGCCGGCGGCGGGCGTGCCTCGGCCCGGTCCTCCAGGACGTCCGGGAAATACTGGCGCGGGAAACGCGATATCGGGTAGGGTGCGCCCACCGAACATCATCATCACCGGCACGGGTCCCTTCACGTCAGCCGGCAGAACCAAAGTCATCTGGATGTCGACTTGAATGTCAGGGTAGGACGAATTATCGACGTGACCAAGAAGTTGCTTACCGACGACGGGATGGTCGCCGACCTTGGCTTCGACAGTTTTCTTAATCTCCCACGTCACCTTCGGAACGTTCTTGGGGATTCGGCCCAGCACCTCGCGTTCAAAGTCTTCGACGATTTCGGGCCGACGCTGACTCCACCACACCGCGGCTTTCGTAACCCTCTTGCCGTTCTTCAGGACCAGCACATTGGGCAGATTCGGAAACGGATTCGCAGTAGTCTCGTCGTAGTTGGCGTGGTTCGGCGCGGTATCATTGCCACTCGGGCCCGGGCGCAGCGCCTTGATTCCGAGCTGATTCATCATGTTCTGGTGATCTTCGGCGCCGGTCCAGTTTTTTGTGTCGACAACGTTTTGCGCAGACAAACTGAGAACAACGACTGCCGCGACAAGCGGGAATGTCAATGTGAGACGCGGCCGCGCATGCATGGTTATAAGAGATCACGTTTGGTTCGACTGTGCAACAGTTACGCTGCGAAGCGATTCTTCTGACCGTGCGCTTCCAGTGCCAGGGTGGCTAGCCATCGGCCGTAGTTTCGGCGGAGTAGTTCACTGGAGGTTGGTCGCTGGCGGACATCTGACGTGAACGACCCGAAACGGAGTTTGGCGAGCTGGGCCGCACCACCTGAAGCACACCGGCGATCGCTTGCTACCGAGCGGGATCGCCAGGCAGACTAAAACACCATTTTGAGAAATTCACTTGATTAACCCTCCGACCTCGATCGCAAGGTCGCCTAGCTCTCGCTCGATGGCATCAAGCTTCTGTTCGACTGCATCGAGGGTTGGCTCTGCGGGAATCACCCCGTAGAGTCTCTTCAACTCTCGATTCGCAGTTACACGCTGCCGAAGTAGGGCGGCAAGCAACAGAACGACAACCGCACACCATGCGGGTTCAATTACGCTTTGGATCTTAGGTTGCCCGTCCATTTGGCGATTATTTCACGACTAGACCCGGCGCCGCCAAGGGGCCCTCGTGTTTGGGGCCGGCCGTGAAACACTCGACGGGTTTGTAGCGGCGGAGATCATCAAACGCAAGATCCCGGTTGCTGTGGTCACCGATGACGCGGCCGCGAATTACATCTTGACCGGCGCATCGCAGAAAGGCGACGACAAGTTGTATCACTCCGTCTTCGGAGGCGGGAAGGACAAGAGCGAAGGGAACGTACGGCTGCTTATGTGAAGACAAAACAGATGGTCTGGGCCGGAGAAGCGGGCGATCGTTCGCTCTGCTGGGGCGGGCTGAAACGCGGCGGTCAGCGCAAGGTCGCGGTGCGAATCGTTGAGCAGATGCAGAAGGACTTGTTCGGCAAGAAATAACGAAGTGGCCATTTGGGGCCCGCGTGCGGAGCATAGAACTTCAGGCATCCAGCTGCACCGGGCCGTCCGCGTGCCCCACGCACGTCAGGACAAATCCCTGCGCTCTTGAGTCCGGATCGAGTCCCGCCTCCGCATCCATGCGCACGTTCCCGCCGAGTAGCTTCGTCTTGCAGGTGCCGCAATGTCCCTGGCGACAGGACGAAGGTATGGCGACTCCATGTTCCTCGGCAGCCTCCAATAATGTCTGCCCACTGCGCAGCTTGCACGTCTTGCCGGACCGGGCGAACTCGACCACCACGCCCGTTTCAGGTTCCACTGAACCCGCTTGAGAAGTGGTCGGAACCGCGCTTCCGAAGCTTTCCTGCCGGATACGACCCGGCTTGACTCCTAAGTCCGTCAGGATCCTCCGACTCGCTTCCATAAACAGAGGCGGACCGCAAAGGAAGAAATCGGGTGTTGACCAATCCTTGACTGTAGTTTCGACGAATTCGTGACTTATATGGCCTCGCGGACCCGGCCACTCGGCGTCAGGTTGCGACACCAGTAGATGATACTGAAAGTTCTTCAGGCGGGCCCGCAAGGTATCTAACTCGTCCTTGAAGATGATGTCATTTTCGGTGCGGACGCAATAAAGCAGGGTAACGGTGGTCTCCAGGCAAAGATCGTCTATATAGCGCAGCATTGCGATCATCGGTGTAATTCCGCTTCCGCCGGCGACCAGAACGATATTACGGTGTTTGCTCTCGTCGAAATAGAAGTATCCAAACGCACCATTAGCTTCGACGGTCATCCCGACGGACGCCCGATCGTTGAGGAACACCGACGCGCAGCCTTGACTGACGCGCTTGGGCGTGACCTCGACGTAGCCCGATCTCGCGGTCGACGAGCAGATTGAGTAGGACCTGACGACTTTCTTTCCGTCAAAGAGGAAGGAGAAAGTAAGAAACTGCCCGGGGCGCGCGTTCAACTTCCGGTCATCGGGAAGAATGAAGCGCAGAGTCTTTGCGTCATGTGTCTGGGGTGTGATACTCGCGAGCCTAAGGATGAGCGGAGCGCCAGGGGACGGAGTCGTAATACGGGAAGCACCCGCTGGTGTTGAGATCGTGCCGGCTGGCGGGCTGGCCTTCGCGCCCGTAAGCGAAGCTCCGCTGGGCCGCCGCAGAATCAGCGTGAGCATGCTCAAACACACAAACGAGATGAAGCCGATCACCTTCAGGTCATAGCGGCTGCGTGGCGTGGTTTTATCCGAAGCGGCAGCAGCTTTTTGCGTCACCAGGCTGACGCCCGCGGATGATGCGGCAGCGGCCTGCGCCCTGCGCTGATCGACCGCCTCGGGGGTTTGGGTCACAGAAAGATAGGCGATGATTTGCTGGTCTTCGCCGGCCTGAAAAGCGTTGCCGCTGCCCTCCGCAAGGCCGACCATGCGATTGACTGTGTCTCGCCACTGCTCTGGCGTTTCGGCGGTTTTGTAGACACGATCCAGGCTATGGCAACGTCCGCAGCGCTGGTCGACGAGTGCTCTGCCGACCTCGAGGTTGGCCGCGGCCCTTGATCCTTTGGGTGCCATTTGAGATGCCAAGTAGGAAACGATGATCCTCGAATCCGCTTCTGAAATGCCGGAATCCGGGAGGGCGCTCATCCTTTTCACCGTCGCTAGCCAACCCCTCGCGTCTTTGCGAGCCCCGGTGACGCGATCCAGGTTGTGGCATTTGGAACAGCGCTTCTCCATGGTCGCCGCTGCGAAATTGATATCGATCGCCGCGAACGGCGGATCGATGCCGTCTAGCGAGACGGTTTCTATGGTGGTGTGATGCGCCAGAGCTGGACCAGCCGTAACACCGATTAGAACGAAGGTCAGGACGAATATCGCCAGCCCGATCGGCATGAGAACGGAGTAATAACTCTTGTAATAACGAGCCACCAGAACCTTCACGAAGATAAGCGGACTCAGCACCATCGCCAAGCTTAAGTGGATCATCGTAGTCGGCGGAGCGCCCGCGGCAACATCACCGAGGCGGGCCAGCATGAAATATCCCATCACGCAGAACAGTGCGATGAAGAGATATCCGCCGATCCGATGGGCAGCTATTAATCGCCCACTCGCGCTCGTGTTCTTCACCCGGGCAGACGCCTGTAGAACCAACCAGACGTTAATTGCGCCTACCAGGACGAAGACTATGCCGAGCCAGAGGCTGGCTGAAGTATTGAGCATTGTCGAAACGGATTGTCAGGCTTGGTTCAGATGCGGTTCGAAAGGTATCCCGCGCCAAGCGAGCGATGCCGGCGTGGCGGCTAGTGCGAAGAAAGACTCTTGAGATACGCGATGATGGCCGTGCGTTCTTCGGGCTTTGGAACCCGAAACGCCATATCGTTCTCGGGTACGAGCGATTCAGTGTCGGTCAGCCACTTGTCCAGTTTGGCCTCGTCCCACTTGAATCCAGCGTTTTGAAGCGGCGCCGAGTACTTGAAAGTCTTCACGCTGCCGGCCGTCCTTCCGACCACGCCTTTGAGGCGGGGACCTTCATGATCCTCATCCAGGGCGTGGCAGCCGCCGCAACGTTTCTCGAAAAGGTCTCTCCCGGCCGCCGCTCCCGGCGCCTTGACCTGAGACAGCAGCGCCGTCGCGAATATGCATAATCCCACTACGGCTAGAGCCGCGTTCACGACAGTCTGCGGTAGACCGCGCGGTTCGAAGAGTCGCTTGTATTTGTTAATCATTGTCCACTGCTTGACGGTTGACTTTCTGTTCTTATTCGCGAGCGTTCTTCTCTCGCCCAGTCGTATAGAGACTCTCGCTCCTGCGGCTCGAGTTTGGAATCGCGGTGAATAGCCGTGTACCGAGCTGGTGGCATTTCTCCGCTACGGACCTGGGCACCAAATCTGGACAGAAGATCCGATTTCTCCTGATTGCTGTATGTTTCCCAGCGTGACAAATTCATGTGCGCGCGAGCTTCCGAGATATCGTGTTCCAGCAGCCACGAAATCGGCGCGACATGAGAGTAAAACGGCCAATCCACCGCCTCCGAATGGCAGTTGCCGCACTTGCGTTCCACGAGTTCCCGCAACGGCTCTGCCATTTTCGCTCCGGACAACAAGTGGCCCCGGGGCGCGCTGACCATTCGGGGGTTACCAAACGGGTGCGTGAACGACAGCAGGATCGCTAAGATCAGCGCGCAGCCTCCCGCCAATAGGATTCTTGTGACTTTTGTCATGAGGAGCTACCGCTTGGAACCCTACGCCAGCGCTTCGTCGACCACCGCGAGGTGATGAGTGCCTTGGTTAAAGTTCCCTCCGCGATTCCGAGTACGGACCGCAGCTCGCCCGCAGGAACCGCCATCGGACCGGGAGCGGGAGCCTTGCCGGGAGCTGGTTGCGGAAACGCCGTCGCCCTAGCGGTGTGAAAGGTGACGTTACCTTCGACTTTTTGCATGATCTGATGAATGTGCCCGTTGAGCACCGTCACAGAACCGAAGCGCTTGGTGAAGGAAAGAGCCTCCGCACCGTCCTTGGTACCCCAACCCCATTCCGGATACACCGCCCACAAGGGAATATGTGCGAACAGAACTACCGGGGTGGAAGCCGAAACAGATTTCAGATCCTTCGCCAGCCAGTCGAGCTGTTCCTTGCCGAGCATTCCCATGCCTTCCAGTTGGACCACGTTCACTAAACCCACCAGGTGGACGCCTTTGTGATCCATGCTGTACCAGCCGGTTCCCTTGGTGTTCTTTCCGTATTTCTCGCGATAAAGTTTGCCATCGTCGACGGAGGTATCGTGCTCGCCGGGAACATAGAAGACGTCCTTGACCTTGGAACCTTGCATCACACCGTCCATATCGTCGAATTCCTTCGGCTTGGACTGATGGGTGAGATCACCGGTATGAATAATGAAGTCCGGCTGGTGCGAGAGTCCGTTGATCTTCGTAATCGCTGCCTGCATTGTCGCGGTCACGTCGGGATTGGCCGGCTTGTTAAAGCCGATGTGGCTGTCGCTGATCTGAACGAAGCTGAAGCTGGCACTTGAGGCCTTCTTCATCGGCTGTGCCAGCAGTCTTGAAGACGGGATCCCGCCCTCCATCGTCCACAGCAGGCCAGCGCCTGCCCAAGCCATGCATTTCAGCATCCCGCGTCGATCAATAGAATCTTCCTCTGCTGCATCCGGGCGCGATGTTTTTTTGTCGTCTGTTTGATCTTCCATTATTGCTGTAGGCCTCCCCATGCGGTATATTTCCCGTGCTTCGATATGCAAGACTTGGCCTGAGCTGAGAACATTCCCGGCGAAACAGGTATTTTCTGCGACTTCTCTAAGGCGACCCATGGCGTTGATTACCAGGCGCGCAGCGATAGGTGGTTTCGTTACCGCTCCGATCCTGCGGTCCCGGCCGCGGCGTAAGCCGAATCTCCTGTTCATCCTGGCCGACGACCACGCGGGCTACGTACTCGGCTGCGATGGTAACCGGGTGGCGCACACGCCCAATCTGGACCGCCTCGCTGAACAGGGGATGCGATTTGCAAACCATTACTGCAACTCGCCGGTTTGTACACCCTCCCGTCAGGGGCTTCTCACGGGACAGATGCCGCACGCGGCGGGCGTTACGCTCTTGGCCACCTCACTCTCCCCGGATAAACCCACGCTTGCGAAGCAATTCCAGAAGGCCGGCTATCAGACCGCGGTCATCGGCAAGATGCATTTCAATCGACGGGCCGCTCCCGGGCTGTACGGATTCGACACGATGATGACTGAGGATGTAGTCAACCAGGCTTGGCCGGCGGAGATGAGGCCGCGTCCGATTCCCGATGGAATTTCGACCAAGCCAGCCGAGTGGCGCCCCTTCCGCGACCCGGCCAGGATCTGGCTCAACGCCGACCACCTTCCCTTCGCGCGATACGAAGAGGAGATGCGAGGCAGCTTTATTGCACGCAAATCAATCCGGTACCTGGAGCAGAACCGATCCAGACCGTTCGCGCTATGGACCAGTTTCATGGAGCCGCATTCGCCGTTCGATTTCCCAATTGAGGACCGCGCTCGTTACGACGCGGACCGATTTTCTGTTCCGCGGGTGGGACCGGAAGATCGCGGGCAGATCCCACAGGTCTTCCGAGACCTTTCTGACGAAGACAAGCGCGGCATCAACGCGGCGTACTATTCCTCAGTCGCATTTCTCGACCGGAATGTCGGCCGCGTCCTGGACGCGCTGCGCCGCCTGCGGCTTGACGAGGATACGCTGGTGATTTACATCGCGGATCACGGCTACAGCCTGGGCCAGCACGGCCGCTTCGAAAAACATTGTGGATACGACCCCGCGCTGCGCACGCCGTTGATGTTTCGATTACCGGGAGTCGTCCACAGAGGCGTCACGCGAGATCTCACGGAACATGTGGATGTCGCGTCCACCATAACCGACCTTATGGGTCTGGACCCGCTTCCGGATTCCCATGGCCAGAGTCTCCGCCCCTACTTGGAGGGCCGGCCTGTGGCCCAGCCGCGCGATTACATCTTCAGCGAATATCTGGAGAATGAAGAAGCTTTCGTTCGGACTGCTGAGTGGAAGTACATCTTCTGCTCGGGAAAGCGCGCGCGCAAGGATGGATATCAGACCGAAAATCCAACGCCGGGCCGCTCCCGCCGGCTGTATGACCTGGCGACCGATCCCGGGGAGTTCACCAATGTGGCTGCGAGATACCCGGACGTGGCTGCCCGGCTGGAAGGCCTGATGCTCGATCGCTTCCGCGCGACGCATCCGGACCGCGAGAAGGAACCGCAACGCATTAGCCGCGAGGAAGCCCTTGAGTTTTACCTCCGCCCGCGCGACGCGACGGAATGATCCTGCGCTAAACCGCCGACGGCGCGGCTACGCGTACAGATCGAGAACCACTTTGCCCTTCACTAGCTCGCGCGGCTGGTTGAGATGGTTCCGAATCTCCATGTCCGGATCGATTCCCAGCGCATAATAGATCGTCGCCAGAAGATCGTTCGGATGCACCGGCTTCTCTTTCGGGCTGGATGCGGTCTGGTCGGATTCACCATATTGCATTCCCCGCGCAATTCCCGCTCCCGCAATCACCGCGCTGTAGCAGTATGGCCAGTGGTCGCGCCCGTCCGGACTGTTACTGTTTCCGCTGGTCGAAACGCCCATCCTGGGGCTCCTGCCGAACTCGCCGATGGCCACCACCAGCGTCTCCTTCAACAACCCCCGCTGGTCCATGTCTTCGAGCAACGCCGAGAGCGACCGGTCGAGCTTCGGGCAATGCAGATTCTTTAGCGGCCCAAAGTTCGCGGCGTGCGTGTCCCACGCGGTTTTCTCGGGATCGCCGTTGGCGACCGACGGCCAATTCACCTGCACGAACTTGGTTCCCGCTTCGATCAGGCGTCGCGCCATCAGGACGCTCTGGCCGAACGTGTGCAATCCATAACGTTCCCGCATCTGTGGCCAGATCGTACGCCTTCCCGTAGTCCTCGTCGACCGCCGATGCGTTCAGCGCCTTCTGAAGCTCCGGCATCGATCCGTTGATGCCCTTCAGCAATTCAAAACGCTCTTTCAATCGTTCCGGCGGAATATCCTTGCGAAGGGACAGATCGTCGAGCGTTACCTTGCCCGCAGGATCCTGATACATGCGGTACGGATCGTAAGCTTTTCCGAGAAATCCCGCTGCGCCGCCCTTTCCGATAATCCCGGATTCCTGCAGCGGACGCGGCAGCTCGACGAAGGGCAGCATCGCGTCCTTCATCGGCTTGAGCTTGCTAATGTGGCTGCCTGCGGTCGGGAAGTCGGCCGCATTGGGAGGCTCCAGTTGGCCGGATGGAGAAACCTTATCGGGAGGGTAGCCGGTCAACATCTGATAAATCGCCGCCGTGTGATTGAACAGCCCATTAGGCGTGTAGCTCATGGAGCGAATCAGCGTGACCTTCATCATGGGCATGTGCTCGCCGATCCATGTTCCGGGAATCTTGGTCTTGATCGGTTTGAACTCGCCGCGGATATTTTCCGGCGCCTCCGGCTTGGGATCCCAGATGTCGATATGACTCGGACCGCCCTGGAGGAAAATCATGATCACGTTCTTGGCTTTATCGAACCCTCGCGCGCCGGCGTATTTTTGCGCGATGTCGGCAGCCTTGGCCGCTTTCTGGGAAACAAAGAAGCCGGCCAGGTGCAACCCGGCGAGACCTAGCGATCCGATTCGCATCAGCTCCCGCCGCGTGGGTCCTTCGCAAGTTTGTCCGGCGAACCGTCCTGGAATGTTCAGCACACGGGCACCTCGTTAATACACATAAAGAAATCCCTTGCTGTTGAGCAGCGCCCACAGCAGATCCTGCGCCCGCTGCGTGCGCGCGCCGACTGCCAGATACCGTAACCCATTCTCCGCTTCCGCTTTCGTCGGAAACCTGGTCAACGTCGCGAGGTAAAGATCCTCGACTATCGCGGCGTCGGTCATGCCCGCCAAGACGTTTTTTGCGACGCGACCCTTCGGATCGGCGACCGCGTCCGAGATGGTCGTCCCATTGATCAGATTTAGCGCTTGAGGAAGGCTCAAGTCCGCGCGCCGTTCACATTCGCAAGACGATTCCCGCGCTGGCCGCCCGAACAAATCCAGAAACCCGTCCGCTCCCACATGTGGATCCGGGAGTTGAGATGCTGTGGTGTCTTCTGGAACCTCAGGGAAGTTGGGACGGACGCCTGCCGCCTGGGTCACTGCGTCCATCAACGGTTCGGCGCTGAGCCGCCGCGGAATTGCGTGCGAGAAGTTGTCGCCGTCGAGCGCGTTCCATTCGTTAGTGAGGAACGACGTCTGGTAGGTTCGCGATTTCACGATCACCCGTATGAGCTGCTGCAGGTCGAAGCGATGCTCGATCAAATCTTTCGTCAAAGCGTCCAACAATGCCGCGTTCACCGGCGGATTCGATGCACGAATATCGTCAACCGGATCGATGATGCCGCGCCCCAGAAAATAGCTCCACATCCGGTTCGCGATCGCCTTCGCGAAAAATGGATTCTGTTTCGCTACCAGCCATTCCGCGAACGCATCGCGACGCTTCTGATCGGAGGGGATCTTCACTTCCCCCGCCGAAGCGATCAGAAACTGCGGCGCCATCACGCGATTGTCCTTGGGATGATGCATCTCGTAATCGGCGCGCTGATCGTACACGATTTCTTC
>WNFL01444339.1_pt4 | contig 11736 bp, 14 predicted proteins | sample 5400361 | NCBI WGS metagenome assembly WNFL01 (sample SAMN13153351, study PRJNA577476) | soil metagenome | isolation source: 40 cm soil on Douglas fir-dominated hillslope | place: USA:California | collected 2013-09-17
TGACAGCCGGTGCGATCCGCGGCGTCGGCGCGCCAACGCCCAGCTTTGGGGCGTTCGGACCGGAGGCCACGCCTGAGACGTTCGCCGGGATCGACCGCGGCGGACCGGGGCGCACGTTTGCCGAGATCGACCGGCCGAGCCGGGGCTTCAAGCCCGAGGATCCGCGGGCGGAGCAGCACGCCGAACGGAACGCCGATCGCATCGCACTCTCGATCAGCCGGGAGATCGGGCCGCTCGTGGCCATGTTCGCGGCCGGGGGGCGCGGGCCAGGGGCGGCGGTGGCGGGCCTCGGCGGCATCGCGGGCACGCTCGCCGGCTTGACCGATGCGAAGGGCGCGGCGCTCCTCGGGAGCGCATCGCTGCCGCTCACGATCGCGAGCGGCCTCTTGACGGGTTTGAGCTCGCTCTTTGGCGGCGGCAAGCGGGCGAAGGTGACGATCGAGGGCTACGAGGCGCAGGCGCTCACGCAGATGAAGGAGCTCCGCGGGGAGCCGCTCACCACCCAGATCATCGTGATCGGCGCCGTGGACATGCGCCAGACGCAGCGGGCGCTCAGTCGGCTGCAGCGCATGGGCGTCATCACGAGGCTGCCGTAGCATGGGCGCGCCGCTCCTGCTTGCCGACAGTCTCGGCAACGTCAACGTCTATCCGCGCGTCATCGTCACCGATCAGAGCGGCACGAGCGGCCCGGTTGGCAACGAGGTCTGGCGCGCATTCAGCGGCCGTCGCTCGGCCTTCTCGTACTGGGCGCCGGGCACCCCGAACGTGCTCGCCTGGCTGCAGCTGCAGCACGAGCAGGTGCGCGGGGCGAACGCGCTGTTCCTCGATCGGGGCCACAACCTCGCCGGATTCCCGGTCTCGCTGCTCGGCTCGCAGGATGGCGCGACGTTCGTGACCGTCGTGAATGCGACGATCCCCACCGTGACGGGCGGGATCCTGGCCGGGGCGAACGGCGTGCTGACGGAAGAGGGCGCCTGGGCGATCAGCTTCCCGCTCGTGGGCGGGGGCGCGCCGGGCTACACGTACTGGCGGTTCAACGTCCCCGCGATGGGCACGGGCCTGCAGCCGAATATCGTCGGCCTCCACCTCGGGATGGCGTATCAGCCGCTCGCGCTCTACCGCCCGTTCTCCGAGCACAGTTCGCTGCTCGCCGCGCAGGAGATCGTCTCGTCCATCGGCTGGCGCGGTCGCGGTCCGCGCGCCTTCACGCAGACTTCGACCCTGAACCTCCGGGCGGATGTGGACGACTTCGAGTATCTGCGCGCGCGCTTCACGATCGAGGAAGTGTTCGGGGCGGGGCGGCCGATGTGGGTGATCCAGGACCAGGAGCGCGCGACGGAAGCCTTCTATGGGATCCGGCCCTTGGGCGAGCAGGGCTACGGACGACCGCCGCAGATCTACTGGCCGACGGCGACGATCCAGGTCGTCGAACATGAACCCGCGCCGGTGAACTGATGGCGCCACTGGCGAGGCAGATCGACTTCATGGCTGGAGGCGACGTGCTCGCCAAGTATGGCACGTTGCTCTGGCGCAAAGCACCGCCGACGGCGGGGGGAGAGATTCCCTACACATTCACGCGGTCCGGCAGCGGGCTCTTCGTAGCGAATGATGTTGTCGCTGGTGGACTCCAGTACTTCACCGCCCCGGCGAACACTCCTCGCGTGGACCAACAGCCCGATCCGGTAACGGGACAATTGCAGAATTACCTAGTCGTTGAACTATTGGGCACGAACTCCTACCTACGCTCCGAGGAATTCGACAACGCCTCGTGGAATACCAAGAGCAATATGACCGTGACCGCCAATTCGGCCTTGGCGCCGGATGGCACCACGACGGCGGATACGTTCGTCGAAAGCACGGATGGCGCCCCAACCCTGCATTACATCAAGCAGACGCTCCCGGCGCTGACGGATAACACCAATCAGTGTGCTTCGATTCACGTGCGGCCCGGCTCCCGAAGCTGGCTGTTGATGGAGGCCCAGGCGAAAAACGCCGTCTTCTACGATGCGTCCTTCAACCTCTCGGGTGCCGGATCGGTGGGCACGGTCTCCTCTGGAGCGCGCGGCATCATCGTGGCGAAGTTCTCGCTGACCGACGGCACGATCTACTACCGCTGCTGCATCGTCTTTCCATCGAACAGCGGCGCCACGACGCCGAACGTGGCCCACTATCCTGCGACGGGGGATGGCGGCGCGGCGGCGACCTATCAAGGGAACGGCAGCAATTCACTATACATGTGGGGTGCGCAGTTCGACAAGGATCAGAACTTTCCGTCGTCCTACATCAAGACCGTGGCGAGCACCGCCACACGGAACGCCGAGACCTTCACGGTCCCATGGTATGCTGGCCCGACCGGCGGCGAATGGCTCTACGCACGATTCCTCGAACGCGGCGCCGGGCTCACCCCGGCAGCATATCCGGAACTCGTCCGCATCGGCACAGCCTCGACGCGGCCGCAGTTCCGATTTGTCGGTACCTATGCTAACCCGATCGCCTGGCAGTACAGCGCGGATTACCAGCTCACCGCCGGGGATGCGAGTGAAGCCGCAGCCACGGCCGGAGCGGGCGCCTTCGGGAACGTCATCGAGCTCTTGGCATGGGTGAATCTCGCGAAGAGCCTCCTCACCTTCCGGTGGGCCATCAATGGTGGGGCGGAGAGTGTGGGCACGGCGGCACCGGCGGCCGGAACGCCAGCCAACTGGTCAGGCTTACAGCTGGCACTTGGAGGGAATGCGGCATACTCACGTGTCCTGCACGGGTACGGCGGAGGCACAGCCCTGAGCACGATCGCTGACGTGCGCAACCTCCTGTGAGGCCAATCAGCTCGCAGCTGCAGCAGTCGTTTCTCGACCCCGCTGGCCCCGGCCGCATCATCGTCGAGGCCCGTGTCGAATCGGTCGCGGACCTCCGCCAGCGCGCCGATCAGTGGAACGCCGCCGACGGCGGCCTCTCGGCGAACCTCGAGGTCCTCGCCGACGGCGGACTTCGCCTGAAAGCGACGGCCGGCGCCGCCAGCGGCTCCACCGTCCAGAACGCCTGGTACCGCGCCCGGGAGACGGGCACCACCAAGCCCTTCATCGACCCCATCGGCGCCCCCGCCGACAACAACGCCGAGTTCGTGGGGCTCCTCGGCCAGTGGACGGGCACTGCGGCGGCCGTCGCCTACAGCTCCGTGCAGGCGTGGCTGAACCCGCGCTTCGACACCGCGAAACCCAAGGTCGTGCAGACCTGGGAGTGCATCGTCTACCAGATCGTGACGACCTGGGCGCAAGACGCCCAATCCAACCCGGTCATCGGCCTCGCGCCCCTGCTGCGCGTGCAGGTGCCGGCCACGGGCGAGGCGGCCGGCTGGGTCGTCTTTCCGTTCCAAGACGCGAGCGGCAAGTCGACGCCGTGGCACCCGGATCCCTTCGTCGGCGCCGCGTTCAATCCCGAAGTCAGCGCGCAGCTGACCCAGCAGTACTTCATCGTCTGCCACGGCTACGATGCGAAGGGGCAGAAGTGCACGAACATCGCCTGGGGCTGCGATAACGCGCACAACACCTTCGTGACGGGCTCGGGGAACAACACCGTGACCCTCACCGGGCGCTCAGTCAAGCTGATCTTGGGCGGCGTCTCAGACTACCTGCTGACCGCCGGGGAGGTGCTCTTCCCGACCACGACGACCTTTATCCCGGCGTTCCAACTCATCCCCGTGACCTACGCGCCGACCGCTACGGCCACCTTCAAGACCGGGACGCCGCTCGACCTCGGGGCCGCCCCAGCCTCGGCGGCGCTCATCGAGTTCGCGGTGCGGCGGAGCTTCGTCGCGTTCAAGGATGGGCAGACCGCGGCGGATCTCGCGCTTGCGTCGCAGCGCAAGTACGACCTCCGCGTCACCCTGACCTCGAACGCCGGCGCGGACCGCACGCCGATCGTGCGCCTGCTCGGCGCGCGCGTCGTGGCCAAGGCCGACCTGGGGGATGTGGCGGAGGTGATCTCGCTGACGGAGCAGACGGACCCGATCACACACAAGTCCGAGGTCGACCAGGTCGTCATCCGCGTGATCCACGACGGGGAGCGCGACTATCGAGACGCGATCTCCCTCCTGCTCTCGCAGAACCCGCCCGGGCAGCTCGCCTATCGCCTGTTCGCCGGCGACCGGAAGCTCTCGAAGGACCTGTGGATGCATCACGACGACTACTACCCGGACGACGTGCTGCTCGAGGACGCCTATGCCGATCTGGTCTGCGTGTCCTGCCTCTCGCAGCTGAAGCAGGAGATGCCCGTCCTCACCTCGGACGCGGTCGCTGCCCCGGTCGCCGACAGCTCGAATCCGGGCGCCTGGACCTCGTCGACGGGTTCGGTCCTCTACCCGCAGATCGCCGATCTCCCCGAGCCGCCGTGGGCCGCCACGACGGCGTACCTCGTCGGGCAGCGCATCGTCGACGCCAATTCGAACGTCCAGGTCTGCACGGTGGCCGGAACCTCGGCGGGCGGCGCGCCCACCTGGAACACGAGCGTCGGCAGCTTCACGATCGACAACACGGTCACCTGGCAAAATCTCGGGCCCGTCCTCTCGGGGCTCCCCGACGACACGACCTACATCCAGAGCCCGTCGAATCCGTCCAACGCCGACTACATCGCGACGCTCGGCGCGATCGGCACGCCGCAGCAGAGCGTGGGGGCGATGATCCAGTTCCGCGCCGCCACCGCCGCGGGCGGCCAGAGCCTCAGCTGCAGCGTCATCCTCCGGGAGGGCACGACGGTCCGCGCGACGAAGACGGTGACGGTGAACGTCGCCGATACGGGCCAGGGCAGCTACACGCCGGTGCAGTACCTGCTCACCGTCGCCGAGCAGGCGGCGATCGGCAACTGGTCGAACCTGAACTTCCTGATCCGGGCGAACGGCACCGGCCAGATCCGCGTGGGCTGGACGCGGCTCGTCGTCCTCGGCCGCCGCGTGCCCTACGTCTCCTCGAGCGTCGGGACGAGCCCCCAGGCGATCATGGACGACATCTTGAACAATGTGATCGCCCTGGATGGCCGGCTGAAGGGCCAGCAGTACGTGAATCCCTCGCCCGCGCTCTCGGTGGCGAAGACGATCGAGCAGCCAGGGTCGGGCATCACGGATCTGTCGCGCGCGCAGGCCGAGCTCGAGGCGCTGGCCTGGATCACCGGCACGTTCTACCTGAGCACGCAGGGGAAGCTCACGAACCGGCCGCTCTACCAGGTCACGACGGGCGCGGACCTGATCACGGGCACCACGACGGCGATCTACTCGCCGCTCACGGGACCGATCCGCGCCATTTTCGAGCGGAACGAAGTCGAGCCGATCAGCATCACGCCGGGCTGGCGTCAGCGGATCCCGCTCTACCGGGTGCCGTGGGGCTGGAACGGCCAGAACTACGCGGGCGAAGCGCAGGTCGTGAACGCGCCGGCGCTCTCCTACTACCGCCAGGCGATGATCGAGGCGGACATGCGCTGCCCGGCCGAGGTCTCCCAGTGGATCCCGACCGACGGCTTGGCGCGCGGCCTCTCCGCGCGGCACGGCCAGAGCTTCGGGCTCGGCCTCCTCGTCTGGCGCTTCCGCTCGACCTACCGGCGGCCCGAACTCGAGCGGGGCGACGTCGTCACGCTGGCGACCGATCGCTTCCTCGGCTACGACCCGATCGCCACGCGCGCGATGGTCGGGAAGATGTGGGCCACCGGCGTCATCGTGGGCCGCTACGATGCCGAGGGCCGCGAGTTCGCCGTGTGGATCCAGAGCCTCTCGGCGATCCGGCCGGTCGCAGGGACGCTGGCGATCCCGCCGTTCTCGAGCCTCTCCCCGAGCTCGCTCGGAGTGTCGGGCTACATCGGCGAGGCCGCCGGCACGAGCGCGGGCGACAACCTGAACGTGTTCTGGGCGGGGACGCCGGCCGTCGCGGCGGTGAAGATCGCCGTCTCGACGAGCGGGCCGCCGGCGGCCGGGACCGGCACGCTCTTCGTCGGGAACTCGGGCACGGCGCTCATGACGGGACCTTATGCGTTCGGCACGACGATCTACGTCACGATCACGCCCTACGCGACGGTCAATGGATCCCAAGCGGCCGGCGTCGCCGCCGTCGTGGTCAAGTTGATCGACGGCTCGAGCATCTCGACGCCCTACAACAATCAGGGCTCGATCGTGCCCACGCCCCAGACTGCCAGCTTTTGGTCCAGCACCAGCGGCGGGGCGACGAGCGGGCACATGTGGTGCACGATCGTCAGCGGGTTCACCTCGACGCTCTACCGGCCGGATGGGACGACGATCGCCGTCGACTGGTCGAACCATCCAGGACTCTATCCCGCCGTGACGCCGTCACTATCGCAAGTGGCTGGGGGCGCGCTCGGAGCGCGCACGCGGTTCGTGCGGATCGCCTATGTGAAGTCCGGTCTTCTGTACATGGGGGCCACGAACGTCGCGTCGCCGGGGAACGAGTCCTCTTTGGCGATCAGCGCCAACAATCTCCTTAAGGTCACGTCGCCCGGCGCCGTCGCGGGCTTTGATGGGTGGGTGCCGCTCGTGGGGTCCACCTCGAACAACGAGTTCACCCAGCCCCAGGGCGCCAGCGGCGGTCCCAATACGCCGGTCGCGTTCGGCACGGATTGGACGGAACCCACGGCGGGGGCGACGATCAGCGGCACGACGCCCTGGAATACGGCGTGGGGAACGAAGACCAACTTTGAGGGCGGCGTGACGGCGGTCGAGTTGGTCGCCTCGACAGGCTATTTCTTCTATCCGTACTACGATGTCGTGCTGGGACTTCCGCTATTGGCCTGCCCCGCGCTGACGCCGCCGACCGCGCTCGACGGTGCCTCGGCGCAAATCCAGAATGCGGACGGCCACATTCCCCTGAGTAATCTCGGTTCCATGAAGGCCACAACCCCCGCGGCGGGGAGCTCGGGCTCGGGCCTGGCCAGTTCAGGTCAAACGCTTGGGGGCAACGCGGGACGGTTGCTATGATGACGCGCTTTTACTTCGTGCCGAGCGCGACGCTGGCGGCGCACACGCCAGTGGGTTCCTGGGTGGCCCATTCGTGCCCTGGCGATCCGACGGTCACGATGGTCGTGGTGGATAACTGGTCCGATACCGTGGCGCAGGATACCTGGGAGGCCCTCCCCGGAGTGACGGAAGTGCTCATTGAGCACATGGGACTCCCCGTCACGCCCGCGATCAGTGCGGCGGTCGGACCGTGGGGCATTACGCCGGGCATGACACATCGCCAGGCCTTTCAACAAATCCGGCGGTGGTTCCCGGCGTGGCGACATTAGCACTCCGTCGAGTCGATCGTCTGGAGCATGCCGCCGCCGGCGCCGTTCACGACGACGCGCTGGAAGTAGTACGGGTACTGCGAGAAGTGAATCCAGGGGACGGTAACCGAGCCCCACGCCCCAGTCACGTTAGGCAGCGAGTCCACGACCCGCGTATAGAGAGAGTCAAAGGTCTGGGTCCAGCGGGTGCAACTGGTCTGTCCCGCATGAATCCACACGGTGTCGGTCGTGAGCGAGCCCGTTTGATCCGACACAAAAATAGCCTCTACACTGTCCGGGCTCGGGTTGATGACCAACAAGCTCGGATCGAGCCCTGGCGGAGGCGTGACAGCCTTCGGGCCGGTGGAGTTCGAACAGGCGGCGAGGATCGCGAGGCAGACGAGCAGTGTGGTGCGCATAGCGACGAGTCCCTTCGTGGAGGCTGATGCTACGGTAATCACGCGGCCCGCGTTTCGCCAAGGCGGGGATGGAATAGCCCCGACTCATCTGCTATCTTGAGCCAGCGCAGGACAATCGATTGGCAGTCGCTGGGCCTCGATCCCGTGAGGGGTTGGGGCCTTTTTTCGTACCTGTCGGACGCGGGGGAGCGAGCGGGGATGCGTGCTGCGACGTGACGCCGGTCGATTGGGCGGCGGTGGGCCTCGCTACCACGAGCACGGTCACGATCATCGTGAAGTGGCTCCTCCCGGGTCTCCGGGCCCTCCAGGCCCCGGCTGGCAACGGGAGCGAGCGGAGACTGGAGGCCCGGGTTGCGGGCGGCGAGGCCGCGACGCTCTTGGGGGAAGTTCGCGAGAATCGCCGTCGGAACGATGAGATCCACGAGCTCGTCATCGCTCTCGCGCATGGCGCGGAACATAGCGAGCCGCTCCTCGCGCAGCTCACGGAGCTCGCGCACAAAGCTGATGGGCGGATGACCGCGATCGAGGAGGCCACGCAGGCGATGAGCCGGATGCTCCAGCTCCACACCGGGCTCCTCGATAAGACGGCGCTCCAGATGGATGCCGTGCACGCGCACCTGCCGAAGAAACGGGGGAAGCGATGACGAGGCCGGAAGACACGGGCGCCTTCGCGGCGCTGACCGAGAGGGGCGTGCCGCCCGAGAAGGCGGTCGCGAAGATCCAGAGCACCCGCCGCGGCATCCTATTCCTCGTCGCGGGGGCGGTGTTCATGGTGGGCGCCTTTGCCTTCGTCATCTACACGATGACCGTGACGGAGGGCGCGGCGAACGTCTCGACGTTGATCTTCGCGCTGCTGCCCGGGCTGCTCGGGTTCTACCTGGGCCTCGCCGGCGGGCACCTGATCAGCGCCGACGCGATGCAGGCCGCGGAGGCGTCCGGCAGCATCATCACGCGGACCGCGGCGAAGGCCCTGACGATCGCGCGCGGCAAAGAGCCGCCGGCGGGCGCCTAGCCGGAGCGCAGGACGCGCGCCGCGATCGCGGTGGCGCTGGTGATGGGGCTGTGCGAGCCAGCGTTCAACAATCGGATGGAGGCGGTCCCGGTGGCACCTGATCTTCGCACGGAGGCGCTCGAGTACGGGGAACGATTCCTCGGCAAAGCCTACCGCTGGGGAGGCGACGATCCGCTCGTGGGCTTCGACTGCTCGGGGCTGATGGTCGAGATGTTGAAGGCCACCGGTCGCCTGCCCCGCGACGGCGACTGGAGCGCCGCGGAGCTCGCCAACCGGTTCCCCATCACGGCGGTCCTGAAGCCCGGGGTCCTCGTGTTCTGGAACCGCGGCGGGGCGATCGGGCACGTCGAGATGGTCTGGGCGGTCCACGACGACACGGTGCTCACGATCGGGGCCTCGGGCGGAGGGAGCGCCACGACGAGCGATGAGGCGGCCATCAAGGCGAACGCGTTCGTGAAGATCCGGCCGATCACGGCCGGCTGGGCGCGAGCGGTGGACCCCTTCGCGGTGGCGCCGTGACCGCGCCCTTCTGGTGGAGCTGGCCGAGCTGGGTCGTCGAGGCGATCGCGGGCTTCGGGCTGCAGATCGCGCTGCACGCGTGGGGCCCGGGCCATGATCTCTGGAAGTATTGGCTCCTCGGCGTCCTGATCAGCGTCGGCTACGAGCTCTGGTTCGATCGCCACGGCTGGTCGTGGCGCGACGTGGTGCAGCGGGTGCCGGGCCAGGTCGCCGGCGAGCTCGTGGTCCTCGCAGGCGCGGCGATCGGCCGGTGAGTGAGCGCGTCAGTCGTCGCCCCCTGCACGGTCGCGATCGCACGCCCCCCATGCGACCCGGCAAGGTCGTGCGCTGGGTGCAGCACCTCACCGATGCCCAGATCGTCGAGCTGACGCGCCGGCTGAGTCGCGCCCTGCTCGAAGGCCACGACATCGACCCCGACCGCATCCGCGAAGTGCTCGTCGGATTCATCGAACATCAACCGGAGGTCCGCACATGAGACTCGCCCTGCTGAGTTTCGCCATGCTCACGAGTGCCTTGGCCGCCCAAGTCCCGAGCGCGCCGACTGGGATCACAGTCAGCGGACCTCAGCCCCAGGCGGACTCGGCAAAGTACGTCATCTTCTGGCAGGGACCGGCGGCCGCGACCGGCTACCACTTGCGGATCGTGAAGAGCCCGAGTGCGAACCCGCTCTGGCCAGCCGACTATCCGGTCCCGCCGGGGATCATCTATCACCAGTTCGGCGATGGGCTGCGGGCGTTCGACACCGTGACGTTCGCCAATCCGGTGCCGGGCGATTCGGTGGGTCCCTTGAAGGTGGCGATCCGCTCGTGTGCCACCGCGGGGTGCGGGACGTTCGCGGTCAAGACCTTCTACGTGAAGCCCTACGTCCGGCCGCCGGCGTTTGAGTTCGGGATCCGCATCACGATGCTCGCCTCCATCGGCTGCACGTTGCCGCTCTCGGGGTCGCGGGCCTGCGGGCCCTGGCCCGTCTTCGACGATTCGGGGCACACGATCGGCCACGTCTCGGTGACGGTCTCCGTACCGTGACGCAGGTCCGGCTCCGGGTGCCGGTTGTGGCGATCGTGCTGGCCGCGCTCGCGCTCTACATCTTCGGGAAGTGGACGGCGACGCAAGGCGCGGAGAGCGGGGAGATCATCCAGTCGTCCCGGAACGCGCTCGCCGCGGGGAAAGCACACCGGAAGCATCCGCACTGGCCGCGGCCGCTGCCAAAGACACGACGGTCCAGCGGCTCAAAGCGCAGCTCGCCGCCGATGCGAGCGCCCGGGATTCCGTGGTGACGCTCCTGACGACGGTCTCGACGCTCGAGCTACAGCGGGATTCCGCGACGGCCGCGGCGGGTGCCTTCCGCCTCCAGGCATTCGCGGACTCAACTCGCGCCGATCAGGCCGAGGCCCGGGCGGCGCTGCTCGAGCAGAACCTCACGGCGACGCTGACGGTGGCTGACTGCCGGATGTTAGGGGTGAAGTTTCTGCCGCGGTGCCCCGGCCGGACTGCGTCCTTCCTTCTCGGCGCCGGCGCGGCCGCCCTGGCGCTCGTCGCGACGCGGCACTGAGTCCGCAGACGTCTGCACTCGCGGCGGCCGCACCAGGTCGCGCAGCGCCAGGACGATCCGCACGGGGAAACGAAGAAGGACTCTCACCTCGCCTCGGCCCGAGCTTTGATGATACCTTCCGCATCGGCCTCCCACGTGTTCAGCGTGACGCAATCGACCGACCGCGAATTCCGGGCATCCATCGCGTTCTCAAAATAACCAGTCCACCGCACGGTGATCTGCACGGTAGAGTGCACGGAATCACCTCGCACGCGGATATTGTAGGTCGCCCCCGTAGGCGACAGGGGGCCATTGTCGGTGCTTCCGCAATCAGCCCATCCCTCCGCTTTGCTATCCTGCACCCTCAGTGCATCGGTTGCGATGAACCCGCTGACGCGGTCAAGTGTGCGGATGGGGATGTTGCGATCCGCGAAGAAATCAATCACGGCGATCCAGAGTCGGTCCATTGAGGCGTCGACAATTGTCGGCGCCCGCGGCACCGGCGCCAAGGTCGCCGGCGGGGTATAGGTGCAACCGGCGAGCAGAATAAGAATCGGATAAAAATCGGATTTTAATCGGGTCATTGCATTCCCCTCCCACGCCGTCGCAGTTCCCGCTCGAGCCGGCGGATCTCCCAACGCAGGTCGCCTACGTCACACCCGTGGCGGGCGAAGTCGTCGGCGATCGTCCCGAGCCAAGTAATCAGCTGAGCCAGGGCCGCCCGCGAGTGCGCGAGCTCGTTGGCCAGGATCACCTGGCGGACGGCACGGGCAATCCCCGTCAGCACGGATCACCGAATGCGCTCAGCGCGCCAGAGGAAGTCGCGCGCGAGGTCGATCAACGGCCTGACGTTGTCCACGCTCTGATCGTTCGCCTCTCCGGCCACGGCGAGAAGCCACCGGGCCACGACCGATTCGCCTTTCGCCGCCAGCTGCTGCACGAGGGGTTCGAGGACCCCGGCCACTTCGTCGGCGATCTGCTCGGGACTGAGAATCTCGGGC
>WNFL01006509.1_pt4 | contig 11735 bp, 9 predicted proteins | sample 5400361 | NCBI WGS metagenome assembly WNFL01 (sample SAMN13153351, study PRJNA577476) | soil metagenome | isolation source: 40 cm soil on Douglas fir-dominated hillslope | place: USA:California | collected 2013-09-17
GGCGGAGGTCGAGCTTGTCGGCCACGAAGTTGCAGTAGCGCAGGGTCTCCGGCTGCGCCGCGAAGTGCTCGCTCCACTCCCACTCGCGCAGGATCTCCTCGGAGAAGGAGTAGCCGTAGGTCCAGCTCTCGGAATCGAACCGGGCCCCGGGGTAGCGGTTCCAGTACCAGGTGCCGCCGACCCCGTCGCCGGCCTCGAACACCCGCACGCGGAGGCCCAGCCCGCGCAGCCGGTGGAGCTGGTACATGCCGGAGATCCCGGCGCCGATGACGATGGCGTCGTACATGGCTCGCCCCGGGAGCATAGCAAAACTTGCCGTTCCGGCACGCTTTGCCTATTCTCGGCGGAGCGATGAAGCTTCGGACGTTCCTCCTCGTGGTCGTCGGCCTGATCCTGGTCCCTCTGCTGGGGGTCGCCGCCATCGCGATCTGGTGGGCGCACCAGGACGAGCGCCGCGCCATGGAGCAGGCGCTGCTCTACCACGCCCGCTCCCTGACCGTGGCGGTGGACCGCGAGGTCGAGACCACGCTCGCGGGCCTGAAGGGGCTCGCGACCTCGGGCGACCTCGACTCGGCGAATCTCGGCAGGTTCTACGAGCAGGCGCGACTGGCCCGCGAGGCCTACCGGCGCTGGCTGACCGTGGCCCTCGTGGATCCGTCGGGCCGGCAGGTGCTGAACCTCCTGCGTCCGCTCGGGAGCCCGCTGCCGAGCGTGGCCGGCCTCGAGACGTTCCAGCGAACGCTCAAGACCGGCGAGCCGCAGGTCTCGGATCTGGTCATGGGCCCGACCACCGGTCGCCGGGTGATCGCGATCACGCTGCCCCTGCTCCGTGAGGGCAAGATCCGCCACGTCCTGGTCGCGGTCATGACGCCGGAGAGCTTCGCGTCGGTGCTGGCCGCGGCCCACATCGACCGCGGGGTCGTCGGGACCATCGTGGATCGCCAGGGCGTCGTGGTGGCCACGACCCAGGGACCCGAGCGGCGGGTGGGCCAGCCCGCGCCGGCCGGCTTCGTCTCCCGCGCCCGCGAGCGCGCGGAGGCGGTGTTCACCGATCCCACGCTCGAGGGCCCGACCACCTACACCGCCTTCAGCCGGGCCCCGCGGTCCCAGTTCACGGTGGGCATCGCGGTCCCGAGCGAGCAGCTCGACGGCCCGCTCCGCCGGTCGCTCGTGCTGCTATCCGCGGGTGCGGTCGGCGCCCTGGTGCTCTCGCTCGGACTCGCGCACCTGGCCGGGCGGCGCTTCACCGGCCGCCTGCGCCGGCTGATGGGCGCGTTCAGCGCCTTCGGCCGGGGCGAGACGGTGCCGGAGCTCCCGGTCTTCCACCTCGCCGAGCTCGCGGGGGTGAGCGGGGCCCTGGGCGAGGCCATGGCGCTCATGCAGACCCGGACGGCGGAGCTACGGGAATCGGAGCAGCGTTACCGCACCCTGTTCGAGCGCAACCCGGCCGGGATGGCCCTGAGCCTGACGGACGGACGCATCGTGGACTGCAACGAGGCGCTCGCCCGGATGCTGGGCTTCGAGCACCCGGCCGACATGCTGGCCGCGAACGCGAGCGAGTTCTACGCCCAGCCGAAGGAGCGCGAGCAGCTCCTCGAGCGGGTCAAGTCGGAGGGCGCCGCCGTCAACATCGAGCTGCAGTTCCGCCGGCGCGACCGGCAGCTCATCTGGGTGCTCGCCAACGTGATCAGCGGCTCGGGTCCGGGCGGCGCCTACTTCGAAGCCACCCTCATCGACATCACCGAGCAGAAGGCCGCCGACGAGCTGCGCAGCATCGCCCGGCTCGCCAACGCGGCCGCCCACGAGATCAACAACCCACTCACCCTGGTCCTGGGACGCCTGGCCATGCTCCGGGACGATCCGAGCCTGAGCGCGGAGGTCCGCGAGCGCATCGCCCAGACCCACACCGCGGCCGAGCGCATCCGGGAGATCGTGGTGGACATGAACCACCTCACGCGGGTGCAGCTCTTCGAGCACACCGGCCGCGGGCTGCCCGAGATGATCGACATCCGCAAGTCGGCCGGAACTCAGGGCGACCCCCCGGACAAGCCCTCCGCCTAGCGCGCCTCAGCGGCCGAACACGTCGGCCAGGAAGGCCCGCACCTCCACGATCGACGCCTCGCGCGCCTTGGTGTCGCCGCCGAAGCGCGCGCCTTGCTTCCGGCACTCGCGCACCCAGGCCTCGTTGGCCTCGCGGGTGGGCAGGGTGGCGCCGGTGTCGAGCCGCCGGATCACCAGCGTATCCAGGTCGTAGACCGCTTCGCACTGGCGGATCCCGACCACGTTCCGGTCGAGCCTGACCGGAGCCTCGCGGTCGAAGCCGTGGGGAGCATTCGGATAGACCACCACGCGCACCGGCACCCCGCGCTCCTTCAGCTCCGCCGCGAAGTGCTCGCAGGGCGCCGGCTCCGTCATCTCGTCGGCCCCGCCCAGCAGCATGAGCATCGGCGCCATCGCGAGAGCCTTCCCCATGTGCCGGAAGTTGCAGTACGGGTAGAACGGAATATAGGCCGCGAAGCGGTTCGGGGCATTGCCGAGCGCGCTTTCGCGGAACCGCTCGAAGATCGCGTTGACCGCGACCTCCCCACCGCGCGAGCCGCCCATGATCGCCACGCGGGCGCCGTCGACCCGCGGATGCGTGCCGAGGAGCTGCAGGGCCAGGTACGCGTCGAGCAGGTGGGCGACGACGTGCGTGAAGCCGGGCGCGTCGGCGTACACGGGCGGCTTGAGCCCGCGCCCGGTGTAGCTGTCCACCACGAAGGCCGCGATACCCCATGAGCTGAAGCGCTTGGCCCAGGCGAATTCGCGCTCGTCGGAGACGCCGCCGGTGCCGTGGACCAGGATCACCGCCGGGCTCTTGCCGTCCCGTTCCAGCGGGCCGCCCGCCTTCGGGAGCGAGAGCGTGCCGCTCACCACCGCCGGCGGCCCGCTCAGATACGCGCGCGTGAGGAACGGCCTCTGGGACGCCGGTGTGTAGGTGCGGAGCTCGATCTTGCCGGTCGCGCCGCCGGCCAGCGTGGTGCGCGGCTCGGCGTGGGCCGCCGTGGCTAGCGCGCACGTGGCGGCAAGGACGGCCCATCCGCGACGGATCGAGCGGCGCACTACTGGCGCGTGGAGCCGACGGGGGCCCGGCCCGTCGCGGCGTGTCGCCTGGGCCGGCGGACGGCCCTCACCTTCCCGGTCCCTCCTCCGCCGCAGAAGAACCGATCGCCGCCGTCGGACTCGAGCCCCGACACGTTCACTCCGGGCGGCATCTCGAGGCTCTCTAGAACTTCCCCCGTTCGAGGATCGACTCGCCTCAGATCGCTCTCGTCATTCTCCCAGGTGCCGTGCCAGAGCTCCCCGTCGACCCAGGTGACCCCGGTGACGAAGCGGTTGGACTCGATCGTGCGAAGGATCGCCCCGGTCTCGGGATCGATTTGATGAATCTTCCGGTCCCGATACTGCCCCACCCAGAGCGTCCCTTCGGCCCACGTGAGCCCCGAGTTCCCGCCGCCGCCGGGCGCCGGGATCGTGGCGAGCACCCGGCCGGTCTTCGGATCGATCTTCTGGATGCGACTCTCGGCGAGCTGAAACAGGTGCCGGCCGTCGTAGGCCGTTCCCGCATTCGCGACGACATCGATCGAGCGCGCCATCGTCCCGCTCTCGGGGTCGAAGGCGTTCAGCTTGTCTCCGGACGCGAACCAGACGCTCCGGCCGTCGTACGTGACGCCATGCACGCTGTCCGCCCCCGAAAAGGGTCCATACTCACGGACGATCTCGGCGGCCGATCGACTCACGCGCTCATTCTAGCCAATCGGCAGCGCCGCGGGGAGTAACAACGTCGTCGTGAATCCCGGCACGGGCGGCGTCATCCACCGACGCGCCCGCCCGCGACCGAACGACTGCACCGTGCCTGCCCCCGCCAGGGAGTCGAGCGCCCGCTGTACGGTGCGCTGGCTGGCTCCCAGCGCAAGCGCCAGGGCCGAGCTCGACCACGACTCCCCGTCGGCGAGGAAGGCGAGCACCGCTCCATGCTCCTCCTCGACGGGCCCCGCCAGCACGACGACCTCGCGGGCCCGGCGCGGCGCCAGCGCGAATCCTTGCTTCGTCGCGCTCACGTCCGCCAGTGTCCGGAGCACCCTCCGAAGCCGCCCCATCTCGACCCGCAACCGCGCGCGGTGCGACTCGTCGGCGATTTTCCATCCGAACGCGCGCGCAACGAGGGCGTCCCTCGGTGCGTCTCCCGGCCACGCCTCCCCCAGCGCGCGGGCCAGCGCGAACAGCACCGGACGCTGCGCGAGCGAAACCACCTTGCCGGCGTCATGCACGACATGGCGGCACGCGTCCACGACGAATGCCTTCGACGCCAGCAACCCTTCGACCTCGTCCAGCCGGAGGAGTCGCTCCTCGCCGCCCGAGATCAGGCGGGCGGCCGGTGTGTCCAGGACGCGGCATGCGCTCTCGACCTCCGCGGTCAGGGCCGGGATGCGGGCGTCGGCGGCGGCGCGCCTGGCCCGGGCGAGCGCGGCGCGCGCGGCCCTTGTCCGGAGGCGTCGAATCGCGATCCCCGCGACCACCAGCTCGTGGACGGTCCGCAACGCGGGAGGCAGGGGCGCGGGGTCGAGGGCGGCGAGCGTACGCTCGGCTTCGTGGATGCGCCCGATCAGCAGGAGGCGCCGGACCTCGAGATACCGGGCGTGCGCGGCGTTGACCCGGTCGCCGTGCGCCTCGAGCGTCGCCCGCGCGGCGTCGAGCGCCTTCGCGGGCCAGCCCAGATCGCGCGAGACGAGCGCGATCTCGGCCTCCGCCACGATGCACCGGGCGCGCGCCACCGCCTCCCTGGGACCGAAGGCCCGCCCGGCCCGCCGCAGGAGGGCCTTCGCGCGAACGAGATCGCCGAGCTGCGCCATCGCAAGGCCTCGAAGCGCGAGCGCCGGGGGGTCGTCGCGCAGGGCCACCCGGTCCAATGCGGCGAGGGGATCACCCGCCGCGAGCGCCCGCGCCGCGGCCGCGGTCAGCGAGTCCACCGGAATCCCGTCACACTTGTCACTCCCACCGTTCGATACCTGGCGCTAAATATATCCCATCAGCAACAACGACCGATCCAAGGAGGGAGAGAACAGCCATGACCAAGCACGCGACCGGAACACGTAAGGAATGGCTCGCCGCGCGGCTCGAGCTGCTGGAGGCGGAGAAGGAACTGACGCGGCGCAGCGACGAGCTGGCGCGGCGACGGCAGGAGCTGCCGTGGGTCCGGGTGGACAAGGCATATCGATTCGAGACCGACGAGGGGAGCGCCTCGCTGGCCGACCTCTTCCGGGGGCGCTCGCAGGTCCTCGTCTACCACTTCATGTTCGGCCCCGACTACGCGGCGGGATGCCCCTCCTGCTCGGCGATCGCGGACGGGTTCAACGGCTTCTCCGTGCACCTGGCCAATCATGACGTGATGCTCTGGGCGGTGTCGCGGGCGCCACTCGCGAAGCTCCAGGCGTACAAGCGGCGGATGAGTTGGACGTTCCCCTGGGCGTCCTCGTTCGGCGGCGACTTCAACTTCGACTATGGCGTGGGGTTCACCGAGGAGCAACAGCGCGAGGGCGGCATCGAATACAACTACCATCGCGAGGCGGCGGCGCCGGTAGGCGGCGGTGAGGGCGGGCCCACGGCGTTCGCGACCAGTGCCGGAACGGACGTGGCCACGTACTTGCGCGAGAGGCCGGGGGTGAGCGCGTTCACGCTCGAGAACGGCACCGTCTACCACACCTATTCCGCCTATTCGCGCGGAGTGGACGGCCTCTGGGGCATGTACCAGTGGCTCGACCGTGCCCCCAAGGGGCGCAACGACACGGGCCTCTGGTGGCGCCGCCACGACGAGTACGGCAAGCCCTGAGCCGGGTCATGGCGTTCGTCGGCGTCTCGGCACTGCTCTTTGCCGCCAGCGCGGCGGTCACGATCCTCTGGTGCGCGTCCATGTCGGCCATGGGCGGGATGTGGATGCCCGGCGACTGGACGATGTCGATGGCGTGGATGCGGCGGCCCGGGCAGACGTGGCCCGGCGCCGCCGCGTCGTTCCTGGTCATGTGGGTGGTGATGATGGTCGCGATGATGCTGCCATCCTTGCTGCCGATGCTATGGCGCTACCGCCAGGCCGTCGGCAGGCCGGGCGAGACGCGCCTGGGTCGGCTGACCGCGCTGGTCGGCGCGGGGTACTTCTTCGTGTGGACCGCGCTCGGAATGGCGGTCTTTCCCCTGGGCGTCGCGCTGGCGACCGTCGAGATGGAGCGGCCGGCGCTGGCGCTCGCCGTTCCGAGCGCGGTCGCCGTGGTCGTCCTGATCGCCGGCGCGCTTCAGTTCACGCCGTGGAAGTCGCGCCAGCTTGCCTGCTGCCAGGAGGCACCGGGGCGCGCATTTCCGCCGGACGCCGGCATGGCCTGGCGACACGGCCTGCGCCTCGGGCTCGACTGCAGCCGCTGCTGTGGCGGTCTGATGGTGGTCCTCCTGGTCATCGGGGTCATGGATCTTGGCGCGATGGCGGTCGTAGGGGCAGCCATCACGCTCGAGCGTCTCGCACCGGCCGGGGTGCGCGTCGCGCGGGCCATCGGGGCCGTCGTCGTCGTGGCCGGCCTGTTCATGATGGCGCGAGCTGCCGGGCTCGCCTGACACCACACCGAGGCCCGCCGCTCGAAGCGATCCTGACCCCGATCTGATCTGATAGGCTCCGGGGCATGGCGGCCGATGCGCGCCCCATGACGCTGCTGGAGCGGGAGCCCGCGCTGGAGGCGCTCGTCGCCGCGCTGGGCGAGGCCGCCCGCGGCGAGGGGCGCGTCGCGCTGGTGTACGGCGAGGCCGGCATCGGCAAGACCACGCTGGTGGATCACTTCTCACGGGCACACGCGGGCACTCCACCGGCCCGCATCCTGTGGGGCGCGTGCGATTCCCTGCACACCCCGCGGCCGCTCGGCCCCGTGTACGACATCGCGCAGCAGGCCGGTCCGGAGCTGCGCGATCATCTCGACGGCGCCGTGCCGCCGCGAGCGATCTTCTCCGCGGTCCTCGAGGAGCTGCGCAGGCAACCGCCCGTCGTCGTCGTGCTCGAGGATCTGCACTGGGCGGACGCGGCCACGCTCGACCTCGTCAAGTTCCTCGGCCGCCGGATCCGCCAGGTGCCCGCGCTCCTCGTGCTGACCTATCGCGACGACGAGCTCGGCCCGCGGCATCCGCTGCGCATCGTCCTCGGCGACCTGGCGACTTCCCGGGTGGTACGGCGCGTGCCGCTGGCGCCGCTCTCGGCCGCGGCGGTGCAGACCCTGGCCGCGGGCCGGCCTCTCGACGCCGACGCGCTCCACCGCCAGACCGGCGGCAACCCCTTCTTCGTCACCGAGGCGCTGGCCAGCCGCGAGGCCGGCATCCCGCCCACCGTGCGCGACGCGGTGCTGGCCCGCGCCGCGCGCCTCTCGCCCGCGACCCGTGCGGCGCTGGACGCGGCCGCGCTCGTCGGCACCCAGGTGGAGCCGTGGCTGCTTGCCGCGCTGGTGGACGACGCGGCGGGCGCCGCCGAGGAATGCGTCGCCCTCGGGATGCTCCACGCGCAGGGCGACCTGCTCGCCTTCCGCCACGAGCTGGCCCGGCAGGCGATCCTGGACACGATCGCGCCACCCCGCCGGCGCGCGCTCCACGCCCTCGCGCTGCGCGCGCTCACCACGCCGCCCGCGGGCTCCCCCGACCTGGCGCGCCTCGCCCACCACGCCGAGGGGGCCGGCGACACCGTCACGATCCTGGCCCACGCCCCCGCCGCCGCGGCGCGCGCCGCCGCGCTCGGCGCGCATCGCGAGGCAGCGGACCAGTACGCGCGCGCCCTTCGCTTCGCCGCCGCCGCGCCCGCGGCCGAGCGCGCGCGGCTCCTGGAGGCCTACGCGGACGAGTGCATGCTGGTGGACCGCCTCGACGAGGCGACCCGCGCCCGGAGCGAGGCGGTCGAGATCCACCACGAGGCGCGCGACCGGCTGCGCGAAGGCCGGAGCCTCGCGGTGAACGCCTCCGCCCTCGTCCGGGCGGGCCGCAACCCGGAGGCCGAGGCCTCGAGCCGGCGCGCGATCGCGGTGCTGCGCGCGCTGCCGCCGGGGCCCGCGCTGGCGAACGCGTACCGCATCCAGGCCAACCTGCGCATGCTGAATCGTGATCGCGCCGAGGCCGTGCGCTGGAGCCGCAAGGCCATCACGCTGGCCGAGCGCTTCGGCGAGCGGGAGATCGTCGTGGCCGGCTACAACACGATGGGCGCGGCCATGCTCGTCTACGGGGACGACCGGGGACGCGCGCACCTCGAGAAGAGCCTCGCGCTGGCCCGCGACGCCGGCCTGCCCGAGTGGATCGGCGGCGCCTTCATCAACCTGGGCTCGGCCTGCGGCGAGGTGTACCGCTTCGCGGATGCCGATCGCTACCTGACCGAGGGCATCCGCTATGCCGCCGAGCGCGACCTGGACTACGGCCGGCACTACATGCAGGCGTGGCTCGCGCTGACCCGTCTCTACCAGGGCCGCTGGGCGGAGGCGGGCGAGGCCGCGCGCCCGCTCGTGGACGACCCGCACGTGGCGGCCATCAGCCGGATCATGGCGCTGGTGGCCCTCGGCCGCCTGCGCACGCGCCGTGGTGATCCGGGCGCGACGGCCGCGCTCGACCAGGCCCTCGAGCTGGCCGAGCGCACGCAGACGGTCCAGCGCCTGGGCCCGGTGCGCGCGGCCCGAGCGGAAGCCGCGTGGCTGGCCGACGACCGCCCGCGCGCGCTGCTCGAGGCCCGCGCCGCGTGGGACCTCGCGCTGCATCACCGGCACGCCTGGCACACCGGCGAGCTCGGCTTCTGGCGCTGGCGCGCCGGCGAGCGCGTGCGCCTCCCCGCCCACGCCGCGCGCCCGTTCGCGCGGCAGGTCGCCGGCGACTGGCGCCGCGCCGCCGATGCGTGGCAGCGCCTCGGCTGCCCCTACGAGCGGGCCCGCGCCCTGGCCGAGGGCGACGAGGCCGCCCAGCTCACCGCCCTCGAGATCTTCGACCGGCTCGGCGCCCGGCCGGACCTCGACCGCCTGCGCCAGCGCCTGCGCGCCGCCGGCGCCCGCCACATCCCGCGCGGCCCCCGCCCCGCCACGCGGGGCAATCCCTTCGGCCTCACCGCGCGGGAAGCGGAGATCGTCGCCCTCCTGGCCCGCGCGCTGACCAACGCGCGCATCGGCGCGCGCCTGCACATCTCGCCCAAGACGGTGGACCACCACGTGTCGGCCATCCTGGGCAAGCTCGGCGTCGCCTCCCGCGAGGAGGCCGGCCGGGTGGCCCAGAAGCTCGGCCTGGGCGGCGGCCCCGCCCGCCAGGATGGGGAGGCCGTCACCCCAAAATAGGGAGGGGCTCCCGATGCGGACCGCGCGCGCTCTGCCCTAGCCTGGCGACGTCGCGAATGAGCCAGCGCGCTCACGCGGCGGAAAGAGAGCAACCCCGCCATGCCTCGCTATCTCGTGGAGCGCACCTTCCCGGACGGCCTCGCGATCCCCATGACCAACGAAGGCGCCAAGGCCTGCCAGGGCGTCATCGCCACCAACGCCGAGGACGGCGTGACCTGGGTGCACTCCTACGTCACCCCCGACCGCAAGCAGACCTTCTGCATCTACGATGCGCCGACGCCCGAGTCTGTGCGCCGCGTGGCCGACAAGAACAAGCTGCCGGTGGACCGCATCACCGAGGTGCGCGTGCTCGATCCCTACTTCTACCGCTGAGGTCTTCTCGCGCTCCATGCTAGAGTTCCGGCGTGCGCTTGACTCGCCGCCGCCCGGTCACCATTTCGCACCGATCGGCTCAGTGGCCGGTTCTAGCGACGCTCCTCTTCGGCTTGGCGGGCTGCGCGGGGACCGCGGCACCGACCTCGCCGCCCGCTCCCCTGCCCGTCTTCGTGGCGACGCCGAGCCTGGTCGAGACCAAGCGGGAGGTGAGCGCCTACGTCGACTCGGGCCGCTACGAGGCCGACGTCGCCGCGGTCGTCGGCCAGGCGCGCGCCTTCCTGGAGTCGCGCGTCCCGCGCGGGGGCAAGCTCGCGATCGTCCTCGACATCGACGAGACCTCGCTGTCGAACCTCCCGAGCTTTCGCGCCAACGACTGGGGCTTCGTCATCCCGGGCCCCTGCGACCTGCCACGCGGGCCCTGTGGCCTGATCGCCTGGATCGGGATGGCGCAGGCGGAGCCCATCAAGCCGGTGCTGGCCCTCGCCCGGCTGGCCCGCGAGCGCGGTGTCGCCGTCTTCTTCCTCACCGGCCGCCCGGAGCGGCTGCGCGCCGCGACCGAGCGCAACCTCCAGGCGGCCGGCTACGAATGGACGGGCGTGCTCCTGAAGCCCGACGCGCTCAACACCCAGTCGGCCGTCGAGTTCAAGGCGCCCGAGCGCAAGAAGCTCATGGACCAGGGCTACACGGTCATCGTCAACATGGGCGATCAGATGAGCGATCTCGAGGGCGGATTCGCCGAGCGGACCTACAAGCTGCCGAACCCGTTCTACTTCGTGCCCTGAGGGCGCGCGCTCGCTCAGCCTACTGCCTGGCGAAATACAGCCGTCTCGACCTCCTGCCGCTCGTGTCTTTCGGGTCGAAGTATGGCACGGTCCAGTCGCCCTTCTCGATCAAGAACCCCTGCTTCATGTCCTCCGGCTTCGCGTTCGGATTCCTGTCGAGAAAGATCCTCACCGCCTCACGGAACGCATAGTGCGAATACAGGCGCATGTACTCCCCAAGATAGATGTCCGCCACGCGCTTGTTCCCCTTGATCACCAGCATGTTCTCGTCGTTGGTGGAGGTGCTGGCGTCGCTGAAATTAGCCGAGCCCGTCACCACGGTAGGATTCTCCGAGAGAGGATCGACCAGCATGAACTTGAGGTGAATCCAGTGAATATTGATGGGGTGGGTTATCCGGTCGATCTCCCCTAGCCAGCGATCGAATCCGTTCAACGGAATCCGGTTCCCGATCGCGATCACCACGTTCGGCAGCGCCTGGATCTTCCGGATGGCCGCAATCTGCACATCCTTGTTCGGGCCATTCCATTCCTTCTCCATCAGGCCAACGCGTAGCACCTCGTCCGTCTTCGAATAGACGGCTTTGAATACTGCGTTCATGCCGAACGCGAACGTCATGAAGAGCGCTTCCTGTGCCGCTTCAGCAAGCGTTCCGTACCACTTGAGCGCATCGAGATTCGAGCGCGGAGAAAATACCGCGGCCATCCCGTCCGGGAAGGTCTTCGCGGGGGCCGGCGTCCGGGTGATAGTCCATTTCTTGTAGGGATTGCCCTTGCCCGTCGTGATCGGATCGGTCTTGAGTTTTTCGAAATACTCCAGATACTTCTTGGCGACCGCGGCGTTCTCCACCACATGGGTGCAGTTCGCATGGCCGTAGATCCCGTTCTCGGTCAGGTTGGTCGACCCGAAGAGCAGCGCCTTCGGCTTACCTTGTTCGGTCAAGACAAGGAACTTGTTGTGCATCAGCGTACCGTTGGAGCGGGGCTTGCACAGTGCCTTGATCTGCGCCAGCTTGATCGCGTCTTCATTGTCTCCATGCGGGCCGCTCTCGTTGTCGATATCGTCGAAAACGATCTCGACGGAAGCCCCGCGCGCCTTGGCGTCGTGCAAAGCCTTGAGCACGCTCGGCCACTGGAATTCGTAGAACGCGCCCCTCAGCCCGAACCCTTTGCCCTTCGCGCGCTCGATGAACGCGATGATTCCCTCCACCAGTCCTCG
>WNFL01009385.1_pt1 | contig 11734 bp, 10 predicted proteins | sample 5400361 | NCBI WGS metagenome assembly WNFL01 (sample SAMN13153351, study PRJNA577476) | soil metagenome | isolation source: 40 cm soil on Douglas fir-dominated hillslope | place: USA:California | collected 2013-09-17
GGTGATTCACTTCTGTCGCACCGCGACGGCGGACACGGAGCTCGCCGGCCGGGGCATCGGCGCCGGCGAGACCGTCGTGCTCTTCTATCCCTCCGCGGCGCGCGACGAGGCCGCGTTCCCGCGCGCGGACGTCTTCGACGTCGCGCGCTCGCCGAACCCGCACGTCTCGTTCGGCATCGGCGAGCACTACTGTCTGGGCGCGCGGCTCGCGCGGCTCGAGCTCGCGGCGATCCTGCGCGAGCTCGTCGGTCGCATCGACTCACTCGAGCTGGCCGCGCCGATCGAACGCCTGCGCTCGACCGTGATCGGCGGGATCAAGCACATGCGCGTGCGCATGACCCCCGCGAAGGTCGCGGTCTAATTCGGCCAGTCGTTCGTGCGGCAGTTCTTGGCGTCGATCGCGCTCACGACCTGGAGATAGCCGGGCCAGCCGAAGAACGGGATGAAGCCGAGATAGAACTTCCGCTTCGGGACGTTCTGGAAGCCGCCGCCGGCGTTGCGCCCCTCGCCCAGACCCGGGTGCGCGATCGAGAGCCACATCGCCTTCTGGCCGTTGCACGGGGGAATCGTCGCCGCGCTGAGCGCGTCGCGCAGCCCCTTCTCGTCCGAAACCGGGTAGTACGTGCCGCCGCCGCCCTTCGCGACACACTCCAGGGTTCCTCGCTCGCCGCTGCCGACGTCGAGGCCGACGACGTGCACGCGCACGTCGATCCCGGTCGTCTCCTTCACCTCTTTCGCGACCGCGCACGGATCGCTGTGACAGGTCTCGGTGCCGTCCGAGACGAGCACGATCGTCGACTGGCCCGGGAGGCCTTTGAGCGCTTCGGCCGCGCGCAGGAGCGAAGCGCCGATCGGCGTCATGCCGTGGGGGGACACGTGCTGGAGCGCCGCGTCGAAGGACTTCGGGTCGACGCGCTCCACCGGGCGCAGGACGTCGATGTCCTTGCAGTCGTTCTTCTCGCGCGCGGATTTCGAGCCGTACACGATCAAGCCGACGTTCATCTCCGCGGGCATGTTGTCGACCAGGTCCTTCACCACGCGCTCGGCCAGGTCCATCTTGACCTGGCCGTTCATGCGGCCCGCCATGCTGCCCGAGGCGTCGAGCACGATCAGGACGTTGCTTGCGTCGTCCGCCCGCGCCGCGAGCGGCGCGAGCAACGCGGTCGCGAGCGCCGCGATCGCGAACCGAGCTCCGAGCTTCGCCATGTGACCCCCCTCCGGTGTGCGTGTGGCCGAGGCCGCCGGGATCTTAGACTGTGCGCGAACCTTGGCACAGTCTGGCGACACGACTCCGCGCGAGAGCGATGCGGCCGATCCGCTGATCGGCCGCCGCGTGCGCGATTTCCTGATCGAGGAGCGCATCGGCCGGGGCGGCATGGGCGCCGTGTATCGCGCGCAGCATCTCTTGCTGGGCGAGCGGCGCGCGCTGAAGGTGATTCGCGACGAGCTGTTCCGCTCGGTGCCCCAGGCCATCGAGCGCTTCGAGCGCGAGGCGCGCATCGCGGTCAGGCTGCGCCACCCGAATCTCGTGCTGCTGCACGACTTCTTCGTGGAGGACGGCGCTCACTTCCTGGTCATGGAGTATGTCGTCGGCCAGAGCCTCGGCGACCTCCTGCGCGCGCGCGCCGCGCTCTCGACCGCGGAGATCTGCGCGATCGGCACCCAGTGCTGCGCGGGGCTCGCGCACGCCCACGAGCTCGGCATCGTGCACAGGGACCTCTCGCCCGAGAACGTGATGCTCACGCCCACCGCCGAGGGGCTCGCGGTGAAGATCATCGACTTCGGCGTCGCCCGCGGAGCGCTCTCGACCGAGCAGCGGATCGCGGACGCCACGCTCACGCGCGCGGGCGACTTCATCGGCAAGCCGCGCTACGCGTCGCCGGAGCAGGCGGGCTCGCTCCGCCCGGCGCGCTGCCCTTCCAATCGGAGTCCGCGATCGGCTATCTCGCGCTGCAGCTCTATCAGGCGCCCCCCGCGCCTTCGGAGCTGCGGCCCGAGCTCGGGGTCTCGCCCGAGCTCGAGGCGATCATCCTGCGCTGTCTCGAGAAGGAGCGGACGCGGCGCTTCGCGAGCGCGCGCGAGCTGGGCGCGGCGCTCGCGGCGGTCGGACGCGCGAACGCGGAGCGGCTCAGCCGGGCGGTGCGGCCGCGCTCGTCGCGACCGGCGTTGCTCGCGGCCGCCGGCGCGCTCGGACTCGCGCTTGCCGCCGGCGCCCTCTGGTGGCGGGAGCCACTTGGCGGCGCGCCCGAGACCCCGCGCGCCGTCGCGAAGCCCGTCGTCGAGTCACCGACCGTCGCGCCCCCGGTCGAGCCGGCGCGCACGCCCGAGCCCCTGGCGGTGCCGGAGCCGGCGCCGGTCCCCGCAGAGCCCGAGCCGACTCCAACCGCGAATCCAGCTCCGACTCCGGCGCCCGCCGCGGAGGTCGCGCCTGCACCCGCCCCGAGTGCGCCTCGAGTGACCGAGCGTGCGCCGCCGCCCGCAAGGCCCGCACCTGCGAAGCCGGCGCCCGCAGCCGTGGCCTTCGCGAGCGAGGCCGAGATGCAGAGCGCGTTCGACGCCGCGCTCGCCTACGAGAAGGAGCACCCCGGCTCGGCCGCGATCGCGAACTGGAAGCGCTTCCGCGCCCGCGGCCCCTCACAGGAGCTCGACGAGCGCGCGAAGCGCCGCATCACCGAGCTAACCCTCGGTGAAATGAAGGCTTTCCCGTGAGCTGACAATGCGAGCAACTACTATTATAGTAGTTGCATGCAGTATCGGATCGAGCAGCTCGCGAGCGTTTCCGGGGTGCGCGCCGAGACCATCCGCTTCTACCAGGGCCGCGGGCTGCTGCATCCTCCGCGCCGCGCCGGGCGCGTCGCGCACTACGACGACTCCCACCGCGAGCGCCTGGCGCGCATCCGCGAACTGCTCGACGAGGGGCTCACCCTGGCGCTGATCAAGCGCGTACTCGAGCGCGGGAGTGACTCCGCCCCGCTCGAGCCGCTCGTCGACGCGCTCGCGCGCGAGAAAGTCGGCGAACGCACCTACTCGCGCGCCGAGCTCGCGATCGCGACCGGTATGCCCGAGGCGCTGCTCGCCGCGATCCAGCTCGCCGGCCTGGTCGAGCCGATTCGCGCTGGCGGCGAGGATCGCTTCAGCGAAGCCGACGTCGCGATGGCCCGCGCGGGCCTGCGCATCCTGGGGGCCGGGTTCCCGCTGCAGGAGCTGCTGGCGCTCGCCGTGTCTCACGCGAACGCCACCAAGACCTTCGCCGAGCAGGCGATCGAGCTCTTCGATCGGCACGTGCGCGGCACGAGCACCGGCGAGGCGGAGGCCGACAAGGTGGAGGCGGCGTTCCGCGCGCTGCTGCCCGATGCGACGCGGCTGGTCGCGCTGTTCTTCCAGCGCACGCTCGTGAGTCAGGCGCTCGCGCGGCTGCGCGGCCGCGGCGAGAGCGAAGCGCTCGCCCGCGCCGTCGCCGCGACCGAGTCGTCGAGCCTCGAGGTGGCCTGGAAGTGACTCCCCTGCCCTCCGGCCCGGAGAAGACCGCGCTCGTGCGCGCGATCTTCGAGCGCATCGCGCCCGGCTACGACCGCATGAACCGCGTGATCTCGCTCGGCCTGGACCGGCGCTGGCGGCGCTCGGCGCTCGCGGCCATCGATGTTGGCCCCGGCGACGTCGTGATCGATCTCGCCTGCGGCACGGGCGACCTGGCCGAGCTCGCGGCGGCGCGAGGCGCGCGCGTGGTGGCGCTCGACAGCGCGCGCGAGATGCTGCGCGGCGCGCGCCGTCGCCGCGTCGCCGCGAGCCTCTTGCGCGGCGACGCGGAGTCAGTCCCGCTGCGCGACGCGTGCGCGACGGCCGCGACCTGCGGCTTCGCGCTGCGGAACTTCAGCGCGCCCGAGCGCGTGTTGCGCGAGACCGCGCGCGTGCTCGCGCCGGGCGGGCGCCTCGCTCTGCTCGAGGTCGGCGTGCCCACTGGGCGCGTCGCGCGTGCGGGTCACCGCATGTGGTTCGAACGCGTCGTGCCGCTGGTCGGCGCTTGGCTCGCGGATCGCGAGGCCTACCGCTACCTGCCGCGCTCCGTCGCCTATCTGCCCGCGCAGGCGGAGCTGGTGGCCCTCTTGCACTCCGCCGGCTTCGAGCGCGTGTGCCGTTCCGTGTTCCTGCTCGGCGCGGCGCAGCTCTACACGGCAGTTCGCAGGGCGAGCTGAAGTGACTCTCGCCGCGATCCGCCGCGCCGCCGAGCCCCGCGACCTGCTCGCGGAGCTGCGCGGCGCAGCGCACGCGACGCGCTTCTACTGGCGCAGCGCGGACCGGCGGGTCGAGCTCCTGGGCCTGGGCGAGGTCGCCGCGTTCGAGACCGCCGGCGCCGAGCGGCTCGAGGCTGCGGCGGCGCGGGCGGAGGCCCTGTGGCGCGAGCTCGAGCTCGACGGCGTCGGCGGTCCGCCCGAGGCGGGCCCGCTCCTGGTCGGCGGCTTCGGCTTCTGGGACGACGCCGCGAATGATCCCGAGTGGCGCGGCTTCCCGGCGCTGCGCTTCTGGCTGCCGGAGCTGCTGTTCGCGCGCGTCGGCGCGAGTCACTTCCGCACCGAGGCGATCGACGGCGCGAACGCCGGCAAGACCTCGCCGGCCCGCGAAGTGAGTCGCGCGTCGAGCGCGTGCCTCCGGCGCGCGTCCGGCGGCGGCTTCAGCGCTCGCGCGGAGCCGTCGCAGGCGGACTTCGCGCGTGCGGTGACGCGCGCTACGCAGGCGATCGACGCGGGCGAGCTCGAGAAGGTCGTGCTCGCGCGAGCCTGCACGCTGCTCCAAGCCGGCGGCTTCGACGCGGCGCGCGTGCTAGGCGCGCTGCGCGATGCGCAGCCGGATTGCTTCGTCTACGGCGTCGGGCTCGGCGCCGCGACCTTCGTCGGCGCCTCGCCCGAGAGACTGCTGCGGCGCGAAGGCGACGAGCTGCGCGCCGATGCGCTCGCGGGCTCGGCGCCGCGCGGCCGCACGCCCGAGGAAGACGAGCGCCGCGGGCGCGCGCTCTTCGAGAGCGCCAAGGAGCGCGAGGAGCACGCGATCGTGTGCCGGGCCGTGCTGGCCGCGCTCGGCAAGCGCTGCGCGGAGCTGCGCGCGCCGCAGGCGCCGTCGCTGCTCCGCCTCGAGGGCATCCAGCATCTACACACGCCGGTGTCGGGGAGCCTCTCGCCCGGCGAGCGCGCGCCGCTGCTCGCGCTCGCGGCGGGCCTGTTTCCGAGTCCCGCGGTCGGGGGCGCGCCGCGCGCCGCGGCGCTCGAGTTCCTGCGCAAGCACGAGGCGGCGCGGCGCGGCTGGTACTCGGGGGCGATCGGCTGGCTCGCGCCGTCCGGCGACGGTGAGCTGTGCGTCGCGCTGCGCAGCGCGCTGCTGCGCGGCGAAGCCGCCACGCTTCACGCCGGGGTCGGCATCGTCGCGGGGTCGACCCCGGAAGCCGAGCTGGCGGAGACGCGCTGGAAGCTGGCCAGCGCCCTCGGCGCGCTGGTGGAGCTGTAAGCCATGGACGCGTCGCTGGCGCCCAACCGCAACGTCGCGCTCGCCAGCGCGCTGCTGGACGAGCTGGCGCGCGCCGGGGTGCGACACTTCTGTGTGTGCCCTGGCTCGCGCTCGACGCCGCTCGTCGCGGCACTGGTCGCGCTCGCTCCGCGGGCTTCTTCGCGCTCGGCCTGGCCAAGCAGACGCGCGTGCCCGCCGCGGTCATTTGCACGTCGGGTACCGCCGCCGCGAACCTGCTGCCCGCAGTGGTCGAAGCGAGTCACTCGGCCGTGCCGCTGCTCTTGCTCACCGCGGATCGGCCACCCGAGCTGCGCGACTGGGGCGCGCCGCAGACGATCGACCAGCTGCGCCTGTTCGGGTCCTACGCGCGCTGGTTCGCGGAGCTCCCGCCGCCCGAGGCGAGCCCTGCGCTGCTGCGCCACGCGCGCGCGCTGGGCTCGCGCGCCGTGGCGACGGCCTGCGCGCGCCCGCCGGGTCCGGTGCACTTGAACGTCCCATTCCGCGAGCCGCTCGAGCCGGTGCCGGTCGCGAGCGACGGCGTCGCCGCGCTCGCCGCCGATCCGCTCGCGGCCCGGGGCCGCGGCTCGCGCGCCTACACGCGCGTCGAGCCGGCGCGCCTCGCGGCGCCCGACGACTTGCTGCGGCGCCTCGCCAGCCTCGCCGCCGCGACACCGACCGGTGTCATCGCCGCTGGCCCACTCGACGGGCCCCCGACGCTCGGCGCCGCGGTGGCCCGGCTCGCGCGCGCGGCCGGCTGGCCGCTGCTGGCCGAGCCGACCTCGCAGCTGCGCGCCGGCGCGCACGTCGCGGAGGCGCCGGTCTCCGGCAGCTACGACGCGTTCCTGCGCGACGCGCAGCTCGCCGGCTCGCTCGCGCCCAAGATCGTGCTGCGCCTCGGCGCGCCGCTCACCAGCAGGTCGTTCGACGCCTGGCTCGCGAGTCACACGGCGGCGAGCCTCTGGCTCGTCGACCCCGACGGGCGCTTCGCGGACCCGACTCACCGGGCCGCCGAGCTCCTGCGCCTCGAGCCCGAGGTCTTCTGCGACGCGCTCGCGGCGCGGCTCGAGCGCATACCGCGGGCACCGGCGGGGGCGTGGCTCGAGGCCTTCGCCTCCGCGGAGCGGCGCGCGCGCGGCGCGCTCGCCCGAGAGCTCGCCGCCGACGATCGCCCACTGGGGCCGCGCGCCGTGGCGGAGCTCGCGGACGCCCTGCCCGCGGGCGCGACGCTGTTCGTCTCCAACAGTCTCCCGATTCGCGACGTCGACGCGCTGTTCCCAGTATCTCGCCGGCCGCTGCGCGTGCTGTGCAATCGCGGCGCGAACGGCATCGACGGCATCGTCTCGACGGCGCTCGGCGCGGCCGCGGGCGGCGCGCAGCCACTCGTCGTTCTCACCGGCGACGTCGCGCTTTTGCACGACCTCGGCGGCCTGCTCGCCGCGCAGCGACACCGGATCGCGGCGACCTTCGTGGTGTTGAACAACGACGGAGGCGGGATCTTCTCGCTCCTTCCGGTCGCGGCGCACCGCGAGGCGGTCGGCTTCGAGGCCCTGTTCAGCACGCCGCACGGCCTCGACCTGGCGCACGCCGCTCGGCTGTTCGGAGCGACACATTTCCGTGTCACGAGCGTCGAGGAGCTGCGGCTCGCGCTGAAGCAGGCGATCGGCGCGCCCGGGCTCCAGCTCGTGGAGGTCCCGTTCGACCGGGAGGTCGACGCGGACGCGCGGCGCGCGCTGTTCGCGCGCGCGGCGCGGGAGGCGCGCGCGTGACCGGGCGCGAAGTACGCCGCATCGACGTCGGGGGCGCCGAGCTCTCGGTCGAGCTCGCGGGGCGCGGGCCCGCGCTGCTGCTCCTGCACGGCTTCACCGGCTCGGCCGACGACCTCCGCGAGCTGGCGGCCGAGCTCGCCCGCGACCACCGCACGATCTCGGTCGATCTGCTCGGGCACGGCCGCTCGGACGCGCCGAGTGACTCCAGCCGCTACGCGCTCGAGTGCGCGGCCGGCGATCTCGCGCGCGTCCTGGATGCGCTCGGCGAGGAGCGCGCGCACGTGCTGGGCTACTCGCTGGGCGGCCGCATCGGCCTGGGCTTCGCGGCGCTGCGCCCCAATCGCGTGCGCTCCGCCCTGCTCGTCGGCGCGTCCGCCGGCATCGCCGATGCGGAGGAGCGGGCGCTGCGCCGCGCGGCGGACGAGGCGCTCGCCGCCGCACTCGAGCGCGACGGCCTCGAGCTATTCGTGACTCGCTGGATGGCGCAGCCGCTCTTCGCCTCGCAGGCGCGCCTCGGTCCGGAGCGCCTCGCCCGCGCGCGTGAGTCACGGCTCTGCAACAGCGCGGCCGGCCTCGCCGCTTCGCTGCGCGGCATCGGCAGCGGCGCGCAGCCGCCGCTGCACGCGCGGCTCGCGCAGCTCGACGTGCCGCTGCTGTTCGTCGCCGGTGCCGAGGACGCGAAGTTCGCGCGCATCGCCGCGGACCTGGCCGCGCGCGCGTTGCGCGGCCGGAGCGCGCTCGTGCCCGATGCCGGCCACGCCGTACAGCTCGAGAGCCCGGACGCGCTGCTGACGCTGGCGCGCGACTTCTTCGCGGCGAGCGACCGCGCAGAGCGACGAACCACAGGAGCACCCGAGATGAGCCTCCCCGATTGGAAGACCGTGCACGGCTACGACGACATCCGCTTCGCGAAAGCCGAGGGCATCGCGCGCATCACGATCTGCCGGCCCGAGGTGCGCAACGCCTTCCGGCCCGAGACCGTGCGCGAGCTGATCGACGCGTTCGGGCGCGCGCGCGACGACCACGAGATCGGCGTCGTCTTGCTCACGGGCGAGGGCGACCAGGCCTTCTGCTCCGGCGGCGATCAGCGCGTGCGCGGCGACGCGGGCTACGTGGGCGGCGATGGCATCCCGCGCTTGAACGTGCTCGACCTGCAGCGGGACATCCGCAGCCTGCCGAAGCCCGTGATCGCGCTGGTCGCGGGCTACGCGATCGGCGGCGGCCACGTGCTGCACCTGGTCTGCGATCTCACGATCGCGGCCGACAACGCGCGCTTCGGCCAGACCGGGCCGCGCGTGGGCAGCTTCGACGGCGGCTTCGGCGCGTCGTATCTCGCGCGCATCGTGGGCCAGAAGAAGGCGCGCGAGATCTGGTACCTGTGCCGCCAGTACGACGCGCGCGCCGCCCTCGACATGGGCCTGGTGAATACGGTCGTCCCGCTCGCGGAGCTCGAGGCGACCGGCGTCGATTGGGCGCGCCGGATCCTGAGTCACAGCCCGCTCGCGATCCGCTGTCTGAAGAGCGCGTTCAACGCGGACTGCGACGGACAGGCGGGCCTGCAGGAGCTCGCGGGCAACGCGACGCTGCTCTTCTACATGAGCGAGGAGGCGCGCGAGGGCCGCGACGCGTACCTCGAGAAGCGGGCGCCCGACTTCGCGCGCTTCCCCTGGCGCCCGTGACCAAGCCGGCGGCGTGGCTCGCGGCCGCGCGCCCGCCCACGCTGCTCGCGGCGCTCGCGCCGATCGCGGTGGGCACGGCGGCCGCGGCGGCGGAGGGCGCCGCGCGGCCGGGCATCGCCGCGCTCGCGCTCGCGACCGCCCTCGCGCTGCAGATCGCCGCGAACTTCGCGAACGATCTGTTCGACTTCGAGAAGGGAGCCGACACAGAAGAGCGTAGGGGGCCGCCGCGCGCGCTGCAGTCGGGCTGGCTGGACGCGCGCGAGATGCGCGCCGGCATCGGCCTCGCGGTCGGGGTGGCGACGCTCTGCGGTCTCGGCCTGGTCGCCGTCGGCGGCTGGCCGATCGCCGCGGCCGGCTCGTTCTCGCTCGCTGCGGCGCTCGCCTATACCGGCGGGCCCTGGCCACTCGGCTACCATGGCCTCGGAGATGCGTGTGTGTTCGTGTTCTTCGGCGTGGTCGGAGTCGTCGGTTCGCACTACGTGCAAGCCGGCGTGCTCTCGCCGCTCGCCTTCGCGGCCTCCCTGCCCGTCGGGCTCCTGGTCACGGCGATCCTGGTCGTGAACAACCTGCGCGATCTCGACAGCGACGCGCGCGCCGGCAAACGAACCCTGGCGGTGCGCCTGGGCGAGCGCACGACGCGCGCGTACTACGCCGCGCTGCTGGCGCTGGCGTTCGCCGTGCCGATCGCGCTGGCGCTGAGTGGCGTGATCTCGCCGATCGCGCTGTTGCCCCTGCTGACTCTTCCGCTCGCGCTCCGCCTCGCCCGCGAGGTCGGACGCGCGAGCGACGGCGCGAGCTGGAACGCCGCGCTCGCGGGCACGGCGCGCTTGGCGGCGCTCTTCGCGCTGCTGTTCGCGGCGGGGATCGCGGCGTGAGGATCGCGCGCGCGCGGATCGTGCCGTTCGCCCTGCCGCTGCGCGCGCCGCTGCGGACGGCGCGCGGGACGATGGACGTGCGCCGGGGAGTGCTGGTCGCCCTCGAGTCGGCGGACGGCGCCGTCGGCTGGGGCGAGGGCACCTCGCCGGACGGCTTCGGCACCGAGTCATTCGACGAGTCTCTCGCGGCGAGTACGAGATACTGCGAGGCGTTGGTCAGCCGCGAGCCGCGGAAGCTCGAGGCGCTCTTCGCCGAGCTCGATGCGCACCCGGCGCGCGCGCCGACGGCGCGCTTCGCGGTAGAGACGGCGCTGCTCGACCTGGCCGCGCAAGTGCGCGGTCTGCCGCTCGCCGACGTGCTCGGCGAGGGCCGCGCCGCGCGCCGCAGCGTGCCGGTGAATGCCCTGCTGCACGAGACGGAGCCGGACACGGCGGTCGAGGAGGCGAAGCGCGCGCTCGCGGAGGGCTTCACGACCTTGAAGCTCAAGGTGGGTGCGGAAGCGCCGAGCGCCGACCGTGCGCGCCTCGTCGCCGTGCACGAGGCGCTGGGCGACGAGGCCGATCTGCGCATCGACGCGAACGGCGCGTGGTCGCCCGAGCTCGCGATCTCGATCCTGCGCGATCTCGACTCACTCGACCTCGAGCTCGCCGAGCAGCCGGTCCCCGCCGACGACGTCGCCGGCCTCGCGCGCGTGCGCGCGGCGGTGCTCGTGCCGATCGCCGCAGACGAATCCGTCGCGGACTTCGCGCGCGCGGCGCGCGTGCTGGAGGCGCGCGCCGCGGACGCACTCGTGCTCAAGCCCGCGGCTCTCGGTGGGCTGCGCGCCGCGGCCGTGCTCGCGCAGCGAGCGCGCGCGGCCGGCGTGCGCGTGCTCGTGACCAGCAGCATCGACGGCGCGATCGCGCGCGCGGCGGCGGTGGCGCTGGCCGCCTCGCTGCCCGACCCGCTGCCCGCGTGCGGCCTGGCCACCGGCGCGCTGCTCGCCGAAGACCTCGCCACCGGACCCGAGCCGAAAGACGGGTTCATCGACATCTCGGAGAGCCCCGGGCTGGGCGTCGCGCCCGTCGAGGGCGCGCTCGCGGAGTTCGCGACCGGGGCGACGCGCGAGCTGACACCGGCGTGAGACAGCGCGTCTGGCTCGCGTCGCGGGCGGGGCTGACTCCCGCGCTTCCCGCGCTCAGCTTCGACGGCGAGACATGGACGTTCGCCGAGCTCGAACGGCGTGCGCGCGCCATGGCGCGCGCGCTGCACGCGCTCGGCGTGCGCTCCGGCGAGCTCGTCGCCGCGCTGCTCCCGAACGGCGCCGACTTCGCGGCGCTCGCGCACGCGACACAGTTCTGTGGCGCCGCCCTGCTGCCTTTGAATCTGCGCCTCGCCCCGCGTGAGCTCGCGTTCCAGCTCGGCGACGCGCGGCCGCGCCTGCTCGTGCACGCCGCGGGCGAGCTCGCGGCCCTGGCCGAGTCCGCGTGTCGCGAGCTACCCGACATTCGCCGCGCGGAGACACCGCGAGGGGATGGCCCTCCCGGGGTCGAGCTCCGGGAGGAGCTCGAGCTCGGCGAGACCTGCGCCGTCGTCTACACCTCCGGCACGACCGGGGCGCCCAAGGGTGCGGAGCTCGCGCACGGCGCGTTCCTGTGGAACGCGATCGGCTCCGCGTTCCATCTGGGCAACGCGCCCGGCGACCGCTGGCTGGCCTGCCTGCCGCTGCAGCACGTCGGCGGGCTCGCGATCCTGTACCGCAGCGTGCTCACCGGCTCGGCAGTCACGCTGCACGAGCGCTTCGAGCCCGCGCGCGTCGCGGCGGAGCTCGACGCCGGAGGAGTCACTCTGGTCTCGCTCGTCGCGAACATGCTCGAGCGCGTGCTGGACGCGCGCGGCGAGCGGCCGGCGCCACCGGGCCTGCGCTGTGTCCTGCTC